>Ga0247815_10000598_pt1 | contig 28247 bp, 15 predicted proteins | sample UWRJL194509B1_FD_181014 | JGI IMG/M metagenome (GOLD analysis project Ga0247815, IMG submission 181014) | Plant litter microbial communities from Arlington Agricultural Research Station in Wisconsin, United States - UWRJ-L194-509B-1 | ecosystem: Environmental > Terrestrial > Plant litter >...
AATACATGGACTTCTACGAGAAAGGTTTGTTCAACCATATTTTGTCTGCCCAGCATCCAGTGCATGGTGGCTATGTTTATTTTACGCCCTTGCGGCCAGAGCACTACCGGGTATATTCGGCTCCAAACAAAGCGATGTGGTGCTGTGTAGGGAGTGGAATGGAAAACTACGGTAAGCTTGGACAGGTAGTTTACACCCACAGCAAAGATTCGCTGTTTTTGAATTTATTTATAGCCTCGCAGCTTGACTGGCAGAAAAAAGGCATTAAAATCATACAAAAAACTTCCTTTCCAGATTCTGAAAAAACACGAATTGAGATCGAAAAAGGGAATGCAGACTTTACGCTTATGGTGAGATATCCGGCATGGGTGAGGCCAGGGGAACTAAAAATGCGGGTCAATGACAAGGAAGTGAAAAGCGATGCTGATGCTTCCTCTTATGTTGGAATAAAAAGAAGCTGGAAGAAAGGTGATGTTGTGGAAATTGAACTGCCTATGCATACCAGCCTGGAACAATTGCCAAATCTGCCTGTTTACAGTGCAATCCTTCGCGGGCCGGTATTGCTTGCTGCGAAAACCGGAACCCAGGACCTAAAAGGTATTGTAGCAGATCAGAGCCGCTGGGGACATATTGCCAGTGGTGAAAAACTTGCAATTGATAAGGCACCAATATTGATAGCCAATGGGGCAGACCAGGTTATCTCGAGTGTGGTGCCTGAAAAAGACAAGCCGATGCAATTCAGCTTTGCGAATCTTCAGATCATTAATCCGGCTAAGTTAGAACTCGAACCATTTTATAAAATCCATGATTCCAGGTATATGATGTATTGGATGACCCTAAATCAGGGCCAATACAAGAATTATCTGGATTCCCTGCAAACGTTGGAAAAAGGAAAACTTTCACTTGAAAAAAGAACGGTGGATTTTGTGGCACCAGGTGAACAACAGCCAGAGGTGGACCACCAGCTTATTCAGAGTGGTTCCAAAACCGGAACCTTTGCAGACCAGTTCTGGCGATCGGCGAGCGATGACGGACAGTTCAGTTATCTGCTTGAAACCACCGGAGAAACGAAGCTTAATTTTTCACTTAAGTACTGGGGCGCAGAATGGGGCAAGAAAATTTTTGATGTTTATATTGATGATGAAAAACTGCTGAGCTTAGATAACTCAGAAAGATGGAACACCTCCGAATTCAAGACGGAGGAATACACCATACCCCCTGAGATGCTTTTCGGGAAGAAAAATATAAGACTCCGGATTCAAGCCTCGAATGGAAACACTTCAAGTGCCATATATTATATACGCCTACTCAGAAATACCGATAAAAAATAACTTACATCTAAATAAATTCACTTCAAAATCAAAATAATGAAAATAATAATTGGGCTAATCAGCCTGGTGATGTGCGCATGCGTGTCTGTGGCACAAACAGACCGCTACAGCGTATTCAGCCCCGATAAAAAACTGGAAATGATATGCAGCCCAAAAAAATTGAGCTATACAGTTTCCTATAGTGGTGAGCAGGTGCTCACTGATTCAAAGCTGGGTGTCATCAGGGAAGATGACGATTTTTCAAAAGGACTCACGCTAATCAAAATTTCAAAACCGACTTTAGTGACCCAGGATTATACAATGGTCAATGCTAAAAAAAGGTCGATTTCCTACAAAGCCACCCAGACCACTTTAGAATTTAAAACCGCTAAAGGAAACAAGATGAACATCATTTTTAATGTTTCTAACGATGGGGTGGCATTCAGGTACGAGTTTCCGGAGCAAAATAAAAACTTAAAAAGAATAACAAAAGAGTCAACCAGTTTTCACTTTTTAGATGGTACAAGAGCCTGGATGCAGCCAAAGGCAGAAGCACAGACAGGGTTTGAACACACGAATCCATCTTATGAGGCTCATTATAATATGGACATCCCCGTGGGCACTCCATCTGGCAGTTCAAATGGCTGGGTGTACCCCGCTTTGTTTAAAATCGGTGAGGCCTGGATTCTTTTAACTGAAGCCGATCTGGGACGAACCTATTGCGGAACCTCTCTTGCTCAAAAGTCTGTCAATAATGAGTATTTGGTTAACTTCCCTCAGCCCGCCGAAGGTGTTCCCGGCGCCGCACTACTTCCTGAATCCGCCCTGCCATGGAGAACACCCTGGAGAATTATTGCCATTGGGGATTTAAAAACAATTTGTGAATCAACATTGGGAACCGATTTGGCTAAGCCCGCCAGGCCAATGGACACTGGGTTTATAAAACCAGGCAAAGCGGCCTGGAGTTGGGTGCTGGAAAAAGATCAGGCGACGATATATCCAGTGCAGAAAAAATACATAGATTATGCGGCCAGCATGAACTGGCAATACAGCCTAATTGATGCGAATTGGGACAAAACGATCGGTTACGATTCTATAGCTTTACTAGCAGAACATGCAAAAGAGAAGCATGTCGGGCTGCTGCTTTGGTATAATTCTGCCGGAAACTGGAATACTGTGAAATTTACACCCAAAGATAAACTATTGACCCATCAGGGACGCATCCAGGAGTTCAGCCGCTTAAAACAGATGGACATAAAGGGCATCAAGGTTGATTTTTTTGCCGGTGACGGCCAGTCAATGATAAATTATTACCAGGATATTTTGGAAGATGCCGCCAGCCATGGATTGTTAGTCAATTTTCACGGCGCAACATTGCCAAGGGGATTGCAAAGAACCTATCCTAATTTGATGACCACGGAGGCTGTATTCGGGTACGAAATGATTTCTTTTGGACAAAATGCAGCAGATAAAGCCCCTTCACATTCAGTGATGAGTGCGATGGTGCGTAATGCATTTGATCCAATGGATTTCACGCCCATGGTGTTATACAAAATTCCGGGTGTGAAGCGGGTGACCACACCCGCTTTTGAACTGGCGACATCTGTCGTTTTCCTTTCTGGTATCCAGCACTTTGCTGAAACACCTGCCGGCATGTCTTATGTACCGGATTTTGTAAAAAAGTTCCTGAGGGAACTACCAGTGAGCTGGGATGATACGCGTTTTATTGACGGTTATCCAGGGAAATTTTATGTCGTGGCCAGGAAAAGTGGTGAAAGATGGTGCGTATCGGGCATTAACGGAGAAAATAGACAAAGAGATTTATCGCTTAATTTAGGTTCACTAGCGAACAAAAAGGCAACATTGATTTATTCGGAAGGATCTGGTGAGGTTAATTTGAAGTCTAAAGAAGTAAAAGTAGGCACTGATGGGAAATTGAGTTTGAGCTTAGCAGGTTATGATGGCTTCACACTGATTTTCGAAAACTAGTCAGCAACTGGAAACAATTGGTAAAAGATATGGGGTGTTTTTTTAGCCCCATATCCAATGAGCTTGAGCCGCTAATCACAAAAGATTGCGAGTGAGAATTCTGTTGAAATCTTCAATGAGCGCTCCAGCCATTTAGAGAAAAACGATTTCGATGTTGAAATGCATTCTCAGTCTTTAAGCCCACTCATCAGATTCAGATGATATCAGAAGATTCTCGTTGATGAAGTATTATATCACATGCCGGGAAAACACCAAAGGATTTCTTTGAACAATTATCGAGTGAGGAAATAAACATTTCTGCCGCCTTTTTTCCAATAAATTCATAATCAAAGTTTAACGTTGTTATACTTGGAGAAACCAGTTCTGCAAGCAATTCATCACCCAGACTAACTACAAGAAGGTCCTTTGGAATAATATAATCCCGGTCAGCTAAATGCTTGATGAAACTGGCAGCACATAGATTATCCGCTATAACAACTCCATCGGGTAAGCCCTGGCTGGCTAATCTGTCTGCCATATCTCTGCCAGCCGATTCGCTGAGGTCTGATGAAAATACGACTGCTTCATTTACAGGGATTGACCATTCTTGCATTGCTTTTCTGTACCCTGATGAATATGCTCCAAAGTGGGATGTGCATTCCGGCCCGTTTATAAAAGCAATCTGCTCACAGCCTTTTTGGATTAAATGCAAGGTCGCCTGATAGACAATTTGCTCATAATCTAGCAAAATATTTATCCCTTTATGACTTGCTGAGCAATTTCCAATGCTCAACACAGGTAAATTCGATGGGATAGGAGAAGGCATGTGAGGATTTATTAGATTCGATTCATTGAAAATGATGATGCCGTCAATCCCGCTTACAGATGGAAGCCAGGGATAAACTTGAGAGTCCTTGTTGCGTATTTCACTACAGGTGACTATGGTGCTATAACCCAATAGCGAAGCAATGGCTTCAAACCCAGTGATGAAGCTGCGACTGTTACAAGCTAGTATATTATCAACCACAACAGCGAGGATTTTAGTCTCTCCCATCTGAAGATTCCTAGCTGATAAATTGGGTCTGTACTTCATCTTCGTCGCCAGCTTAATTACTCTTTCTCGGGTGGAGGAATTTGTTTTTGAATCGTCATTGAGTGCCTCACTAACCGTCGACAAAGAGAGTTTCAGCTGGTTTGCCAGGCTTTTCAATGTTACCTGTGGATTATTATTCATCGTCTTAAATTCAAAAATAAGTTTACAGACCGTGTGACACCCCAATTGTGCATGAAATGAAGAGCGTATATCTTAAATCCTGGACTAAGCCTTTAAATTTATTCAATTTGTCCACCTATGCGAATTGGATTTAGTTAAATGCCAAGCCAAAATTTGATCTGGTGTTTTTGTCATTGATAATCTTTGCTCTTGGTTAATTCTTTCAATGACCCCAGGTCATGCACGGGCCGTTCAATTTGAAATGGAATCTCCCTTTTACTAAACTGCTGAAAGTACAACAGACACGCATCTTTCCAAATCTGCGCATCTCTTGCCTGGGTTCGGAGTTTGGACTGCACTTCTAAAAATCTTTCCTTGTCTATCGCACCCTCCATTCTATCCCATTCTTTTTGGAAAGTTCTCACTTTATTGACGCCCCGGTCATATCGCAGGCAAAGCTCCGTCCATAAATCATTTCCACTTTTCATGCGATAAGTCCAAGGTAGGTGGTGAAACCATAGAAGGTGGATTTCAGGGCAGCTTGACAGGTCATCGAACTTTGAACTTAAAGGCTCGTGGTATTGGTCGACCGCAGCGCTGCCATTTCGGCTTCTGTCAAATCCAACACCCTGAGCGTCCGCTTTATGGTAATAGACCGAGGTCCAGTCTGCACGGATTTTATCATTGGAAAACCAAGGCGCAGGACCATAATGATGACCTTCTGCAAAAATATGATGTAAACCCAGCGGCATCATATAATCGACTGCGGCATCCCTGCTTTCCATCATCATCCCCTGAACAGTTTTGATAAATTTCTTGTCGGTTTTTTTTGAATCGAGAAAGGTTTGTTTGATCCATTCTGCAGCGATTACTTTGCTTTCCAATTTATTGTTCCATGCGAGCCTTCCGAATGCATACCAGTTGGCCTGCGCAAAGGTGTGTCCTGTCCAGTTTACATCCGTGCCAATGTTGGACACACCAGCAATAGCCGTAAAATCGCTATGTGCAAGCGAGCCATCCGTGCACGCTGCAACCGTACTGCCTTTTCCAAATTGATAGGTGTCACTATTTAAGCACTCTTCCCACAGTGGTGAAAGGAAGACAAGCTGTTTGGAACCACCTAAATACTCCTGCGTAATTTGAAATTCCGCCATGACAGGGGTTTTGCTCATCCCACCAAATAATGGACTAAAGGGCTCCCTCGGCTGGAAATCGAGCGGCCCGTTCTTGACCTGTAGAATGACATTTTTTTTGAACGCACCATCTAATGGCAGAAACTCTTTATAAGCTTGTTTGGTTCTGTCTTCGGGAGATGGATTGTATACAAATGCACGCCACATCACAATGCCTCCAAAAGGCGCCAGTGCATCGGCCATCATATTTGCGCCATCGACGTGTGTTCTTCCGTAGTCCTGCGGGCCTGGTTGTCCTTCGCTGTTTGCCTTCACCAGGAATCCGCCAAAGTCTGGTATCAGGGCGTAAATTTCTTTGACTTTATCTTTCCACCACTGCTGAACCTGAGGATCTAATGGGTCTGCATTTTTAAGTTTTCCAATAAGTACAGGGGAAGAAAAATTGACGGATAGATAGGTTTTTATTCCATAAGGTCGTAAACGCTCAGCGATTGCATTTACTTTCTCTAAATAAGGTCTAGAGAGAATTTTGGACGATGCATTGACATTATTTAAAACCGAACCATTGATGCCAATAGATGCATTTGCTCTCGCATAGGCTGTCCATTTAGCTTTATCCTGCTCTGTGATGCTTAGTCCATTTTCTTTTTCTCCCCAAAAAATTGAACGACCGGCATAACCTCTTTCAACGCTGCCATCTAAGTTATCCCAATGATTTAATATTCTCCTGGAATGGGAGGGATTAGAAACCAATTTTCGGGTTGGGATCTCAAGAGATTGACTTCTGAGTAACTCATAAGCGCCATAAAGCAATCCCAGCTCAGTCCTGGCACTTATCGTGGACTCTTCCAGCTGAAAACCATCACCTTTAATCGCCAGATTTTCGCTAATCCTGAGTTTTAACACCATATCTGGCTTTCCGCGCCAGCCCCTTTTGAGCTCAGCAATCACGATGTCCACAACTGGCGAGTGGACAGAACTGGAGATGGTCACTTTAATATTGGAATTTTCTCTAAGCCACAGGGCCTGGCCATCCTCTGCTTTGAGCAGCGTTGAACTGCAAAGCAACAACAATATGATGATAATGAATTTATTCATGTGTCCTTTATTTTCCTGTTTGATATTAGTTCAAAGTTTACGAGAATAACAGCCTTTAGTGTATTTAGCGTTACGCGCATTAAATTTATTTTCCTGTTAGATTAATAGATCTTAGTTTAGCGTTGCTGAAAACTCCACCAGTCCAGGTCTACACCGGCAGATGGATTCGAACTGGTCACCAAAAGATAAATATCAACCTTGCCCTTTATGACATCAGTTTTCGCTGATAAGGTTTGTAAGTCGCTTTCGTGCTTGCCTGAAAGCATCAATTTTGCAATTTGTTTTCCTTTTATACTTCCTTCACGAACTTCTACGCTCGTGCCGGAAGAGTTTGTGCTTAACCTGGCCTTGAAGGACTTAGGGCCTTTGTTTCCAAAGTCCACACCCTGGATTTTAATCCAGCCATTATTCTTTAGTCCGGTGACCAGCATACCGCCATCCCCACTGCTTTTAGTCATGACGCCGTATTGATCCTGAAACATTTCCGCCTGGTTGCGCTCATAATGGTTTATCGAGCCGATTTGTGTCACCCCGTTTTTAGTGTAGATCACCTTGGCGATCGAACCGTCGGCATTGTAATTGAGTTCTTCAATTGCCAGGTTTCTTTTATAAACCGGAGGAATACCTTTTTTTATGGCAACAATCCTGTTGTGATAGGCGTGATACCATTTTCTTTTAAATTCAAATATGCCGTGGTGATTATTATTGTTGTTATTGGGTGGCTGTTCCCCGATGACGCCCTTATAAGTGAATCCGCTAGTTGGATGTTTACTCATCATATAATCAATTCTCATTTCTGCTTTTGGATTCGAGGAGTATGAAAAGTAATAATTCCCATTTCTTTTATGCATCCATGAAGCTTCAAAAAAGGCAGGGACGTGAAACGAACTTGCTGAATCATTTACGCTGATCATATCTTCATTTAATTTAATCACCCGCATATTATCTTCGCCATTGCCTCCGAAATACAAATAGGCCTGCCCATCATCATCCAGAAAGGTCATTGGATCAAATAACCACATGTTTTTTGCAGGCAAAACGCCAGGGGTTTGATTGTCAATTAATTTTTTGCCCAATGGATCTTTAAATGGTCCGGTGGGCGCGAGGGCGGTCACTACGCCAATGCCTGAACCTCCGTTTCCGAAATAAAGGTATACTTTTCCATTTCTGGCGATCACTGATGGCGCCCAGGTTTTATTGGCCCACGCTGCATCTCTGGGGGCCTCAAACACCACACCATGATCTGTCCAGTTTTTCATATCACTACTCGAAATACAAACAATCGATTTCATTTTGTAGCCGCTGTCTTTATCATCTGAGTTGTCATCATCGTTTGATGCATATAGGTAAACTCTTCCATTATACACCAGTGTGGCGGGATCTGCCAGGTGCCGGTGGCTGGCAATATGATCATCGGCAACAGAATTTTTTGCCGACATTAATAACAAAAAAAATACGAGTGAGAGTTTAAAGTATTTTCGGTTTAGTTTTTTCATTACACTATTTTTTGAGGTCTGATAGACTATTTAGTGACCTGGAATAAGTTTAGCTGATAGCATTCGCCTTTAGTTCACCTGAATAATTTTTTTCAGAATATTTCCGCTTCTTGCAGCTAGTTCATCAGGTTGACTGCCACCGACAGCCAAAGTGATACGGCCTTCGTAAAATCTTCTGGAACCATTCTGGTCAATATAAGACAGGTCATTAGCCTTCAAGGTGAATTTGACCATTTTACTTTCACCAGGTTCAAGGCTAATGCGCTTAAAAGCTTTTAAAGCTTTTGCTGCGGATTTTATGGATTTTTGGTTATTGAGTTGATATAACTGAACAACCTCATCACTCCTGCAATTTCCTTTGTTGCTGACCATGACCGACACTTCTGCTCCTTTGCCAGTTTTCAACGTAGTGGGAACAACAAATTTTTCATACAAAAAGGTGGAATAACTAAGCCCGTAACCAAATCCATAAAGAGGTTTGCCTTTAAAATAACGGTAAGTTCTGTTGTTCATGCTGTAATCACTGAAATCGCCCAGATCCTCATCACTGGCATAAAAGGTGACAGGAAGCCTTCCCGATGGACTGTAGTCTCCAAAGAGAATATCTGCCACGGCTTCTCCTGTAGCCTGTCCGCCATACCATGCATTCAGAATAGCAGGAATGTTTTCAGCTTCCCAGGGCATAGCGATGGCGCTACCAGTCATCATCACAAAAACCACTGGCTTTCCACTTTCTTTGAGGGATTTCATCAGTGCAGTTTGAACAGCAGGCAACATAATCGAAGTCCTGTCACCACCACTGAATCCAGGATAATCCACCCTCATCTCCTCGCCTTCCAGCTGCGGAGAAATTCCGCCGACAAATACGTAGGCATCTGCATCTGCATGGGTTTTTGTAAGCGCTTTCAAATCAGTTCTAACGTAGGTGCCAGCCTTAAGACTGATGTTTGCACCTCCCTCGCCCTGCCAATACTCTACAACCAGATTGTAAACCGAATCTTTTAAAGTCTCTAATTTATAAGTCTTAGCGCCCCACCGGTTTCTCGACCAGGCGTCAATCACTTTTTTGCCGTTAATTATAAAACGGTATCCATCATCAGCACTCAATTCGAAGGTGATTGACCCGGTGGTGGTGGGTTTGAATATGGTGCTGTATCTGGCAGAAAAATTGTTAGCTGTTAATTTATCGGCAATTTTTTCCCCTTCCTGCCAGTTGTTTTCAAGTTTGGACTCTGTTCTGGTTAATACTGGGTTGCCTTCCAGTAAAATGTTGTTAAAATATTCTGACTTAAAGCCCTGAACACCCTGAGTGTTGTATTGGCTATTTAAATCCAGGTAACTCAACAGCGTATCACTAGTGAAAGAGACCGCCTGTTGGTAAATAATCTCGGTCTGCTTGCCAACTTTTTCTCGGATGCCCGCTAAAACAGTTGTTATTTTAGAGGGAATTCCATTATAATTTCCCAATACCGAAATGGAGTTATCTGCATTAGGACCAAGTACAACGATTTTTTTAAGATTCTTTTTTAAAGGCAGGGTGTTTGATTCATTTCTTAGTAACACCATCGATTCACGCGCCATCTTAAGTGCATGTGCCTTATGATCACTATTTTCGAGCACAGTGATCGGCGTGTTTGCATATTTAACCATTGAAGAAGGGTCGAACATGCCTAACCTGAAACGGATCATAAATAACCTTTTCACTGAAACATCAATGTCTTTTTCTTTGATTATCCCCGTTTTCACAGCTGTGACCAAAGCCTTGTAAGCTTCTGTACCGCAATCCAGATCCGTTCCGTGAAAAACTGCATCTGCAGCAGCCGTTGCCGCATTTGGATGCGTCTTATGATTTTTGTAAAAGTCATCTATGGCCCAGCAATCAGAAGTTACATAGCCCTTAAAGTTCCATTTCTTGCGCAGAATATCAGTCATTAAAAGATCATTGGCGCAACAAGGTTGACCTTGAAAAGCATTATATGCACACATCACGCCTGCAACTTTAGATTCTGTGACCAACTTTTCAAATGCTGGCAAATAGGTGTCCCATAGATCAAAAGCGCTCACAGTGGTATTAAATACATGGCGAAGTGGTTCCGGACCGCTATGTACTGCATAGTGCTTAGCACAAGCGGCAGCCTTAAGGTATTTTGGGTCATCACCTTGCAAGCCTCTTACAAAGGCATCTCCCAGTGCACCGGTCAGGTAGGGATCCTCCCCGTAAGTTTCCTGACCTCTTCCCCAGCGGGGATCTCGAAAGATATTGATGTTTGGCGTCCAGTACGTTAAGCCAAGATAGCGCTCATTTGTTCTTCCCTGCGCTAGTGCTTTATTGTAGATAGCTCTTCCTTCTAAAGCGGAATAATCTGCCATTTTATAAAGCGCTGAGGGATCAAAGGTTGCAGCCATGGCAATCGCCTGAGGAAAAACGGTGACCTTGAAAGGTGTTCTGGCCACACCGTGCAAGGTTTCATTCCACCAATCGTAAGCTGGAATTTTAAAGCGGGGAATCGCCGGCGCAGCGTTAAGCATTTGCATAACCTTTTCATCAAGGCTAAGCCTTGAAACCAAATCATCCACCCTTTTTTCAAATGGTAGCTTGTAGTCCTGGAAAGGATACTCCTGGGCCTTGATCAAATTGCATAAACTGCAAAAAAGTATGGCAAGAAATAATTTTTTAAGGTAGTGGTGTTTTCTCATAATTTCGCTTCTAAAACTCATCAATGATAACATTATCCGTATCTGTTCTCCGTACAGACTGGGGAGTGACATTCAATGATTTTTATAGATTTATTTGGTTAATATTTATTTGTTGATCGTGTGCAATCTTATTATTGCCAAGTACTTTGTGTAAATTTTAAACCTGGGGTTATGCATGTTTCAATATTGACATAAGCTCCCCCTTGTTAGAATTTAATGACCTCAAAGAATGCTTTTTTGGGCATTAGATTTTTATCAAATAACAATGGGTAATTTTTAGGCCCGCGATTGTCCAGCCAGCTGTACTTATCTGATAAATTCCAGAAAGTGACACCCGTGATGTTGTCTTTATGTTTGCGCAACACCTCAAAAATCATCTTATATTGGCTGAGCTGTTTTTCCTCCATTTCGTGTGTGAATTGTTCAGCATCTCCGCTCGCATTGCCCTGAGTTAACCTTCCCCCCTGATTGCCGCTATAAACCGATACATCAAGTTCCGTGATTTGAATTTTAAGTCCCAGTGAGGAAAATAGCGCGATGGATTTCTCCAGTTCCGAGCGGCTTGGATTATTGATTGACCAGTGACCCTGAAGGCCAACTCCATGTATTGGCACACCTTTAGCAAGCAGACCTTTAAGCATTCTATATATTTTCTCGCGCTTTGTTGGCTGCTCGGTATTGTAGTCGTTGTAAAAAAGTTCTGCCTCGGGATCTGCCTGATGGGCATACCTGAAAGACATTTCTACAAAATCTTCGCCTGCGATCTGGTATAACTGAGAATTCCTGAAATAAGCAGAATCATCCGCAATAACCTCATTCACCACATCCCAGGCATAAATGCCTTTTTTATATCTGGTCACCACTGAGTTAATATGCGTTTGGAGCCTCTTTAATAAAATTTCTTTGGAAACCCGCTCTCCACCATCGTTCTTAAATAGCCATTTGGGGGTCTGATTGTGCCAAACTAGGCAATGACCACGTAACTTCAGACCATTAATTCTGGCAAAGGAAGCCACAGAGTCTGCTGTTTTCCAATTGTATGTACTTTCCAAAGGATGAATAGGACCCATTTTCATTGCATTTTCTGAGGTGATGCTATTGAATTGAGTTAGAATTAACTTCTTGTTATCGCCAGTCAAGTCAAACGGGCTCACCGCCACACCAATTGGAAAATATTTTTTATAGTAATCTTTCAGCCCTGCTGAATCATCTTCTTTATCTCTAAATGCACTAAAAATTCCGGTGGTTACACTTAGGGCGAAAGCAAAAAGGATGGCTGGTTTTCTCATAATTTATTTGATCAGGCAGTGTCTGCAAATTGGCCGTTTTTTTTTAGGTGGGAAGCTTCTTTTCGCTAATTATAGGAAACAAATGTCATGTAATGGATTTATGACAATGATTTGCGATGCCCCTATTGTTCAGTTGTCTTGGTGTCGGTTGTTTTATTGTTGATTTTTTGAACATCTGTTGCCATTCTTTTGACAAATATGTCTTTTGAACCACTCACTTAGCCCTAAATTTACAAGATCTTGTTTTAAATTTTATTTAGAACAAGTCGTTTTTGCGATATGACCAAATATAAATGACCACTGATAAAAAAATAATTGCAATCGTTACAATTGTTCTAATGGGAACTTTTGGTGTATATAGTCGTTATTACTCCAAAAATAATAACCCCGGATTGAACAATTATTTCAATCAATATTTCGAAATGGGTGTTGCTGTATCCGAGCATCCCAGAAATGGTGCGCGGATTTCAATATTCATTGCAAAATTTCACATCATTATAACACAAAATGTAATGAGCATGCAATCGATTCATCATTTAGAAAATCAATATTATTGGGAAGATTGGGATAAACTAATAAACTTTTCGGTGAAAAGCGGTCTTAAAATAGGGGGTCATAGATTTTGCAGGGATGAATAGCTCTCGAAAAATTTTCTCCTGCTCATCGATAGAAATCTCTTGCAAGAGAAAGCCTAACATAGAGCGGTCGATTTTAATCATCACCCAAAACACCTTTAAATTAGAAAACTTTCCGATTGAACACTGACATATCAGGGAAGTAAAATAGTTTTTTATATCTTACCATCAACAAACCAAATATATCATGTGCCTCCTTAAGTATGACTCTGTGTTCAGTTGCATTCGATTCCGAAATTTGTCTGGCACGCTCATGACTGAAATTTTCCAATATCATAATTTACTGAATCATGTTTAAAGGGGCTGGCTTTCTTTCATTAACACTATTTGTCTATGCATTTTTTTGCACCGGGCATGTGCTTGCACAGCAAAAATATGCTCCCCACGACTTGCAGTTCACCTCGCTAACGTCAAAAAACGGACTGTCTTCGAATAATGTCACCGTAATATTCAAAGATAAATTTGGCTTGATGTGGTTTGGTACAGAAGATGGGCTGAATAAATTCGATGGAACTAATTTCACAATTTATAAGCATCAAACGAATGATTCTTCCAGCATTCAGGCTAACGATGTGCGTGCAATTCACGAAGATCGCTCGGGAAATCTATGGTTTGGAACAAGCGGGGGATCTTTGGCACTTTACAACAGAAGAAAAAACTCGTTTATAAATTTTCCCGCTGCCAAGACCCGAACGGGATTCAGTCATAACCTGATCCGATATATAACAAGTGACTATATGGGGAAGTTGTGGGTGGCTACTTATGGTGGACTTGATGTTTTTGATCCAAAGAATAAACAAGTTGCCAAGTTCCCAATTGCTTCTGGACAGCCTGGCAAACTTCCTCCCGCAATAATTAATGTTATGTTCGAAGACAGCAAACACCGAATGTGGGTGGGGACTGAAGAAGGATTGTTTCTTTTCAATAGAAAATCAGGCTCTTTTGCCAAGTTTGTTTCTTCGGTGAACCAGCCCTTGACTTTGATTGGCAATAATGTAAAATCCCTTGCCGAAGATTATAACGGCAATATCTGGATTGGAACCACTTCTGGTCTAAGCATGCTTAAAAGCGATGGAATGGGTTTTAAAAATTATAATCACATCCCTGAAAACCCAAGTTCGCTCAGTAACAACATCGTTCAAAGCATAGCAGTTGCCCGAAATGGTATGTTATGGCTTGGTACAGAGGACGGACTGAATTTATTTGACACTGCCACCGGAAAAGTGAACGCATATAAGCCCGATCCAAGAAATTCCTATAGCCTTAGGGGAACGAGCGTTAAATGCGTGTATATTGATAAACAGGGCATTTACTGGTTAGGACTGTATCGTGAAGGGGTCAATAAATTTGACACCAACCTTAATCTTTTCAACTTAATCAGAAGTAACGTATTCGACACCCACGGATTGAATGCGCCTGTTGTAACCGGATTTGCGAACAAAAATCAGTCCTCCATATATGTTGCCACCGAAGGGGGCGTATTAAGTACTTTTAACAGGCAAACGGCCCTCTTTAATAGGGTGAACCTTAATGCACTAGGTGTCAAGGGGCCGATAACTTTGATGACACTCTTTAGCAGTTCGGCAAAAAACCTTTATTTGGGTACTTTTGGCCATGGTCTGATCGTGCTGGATTCAACCTTAACCAAAGCCAGGTCTTTTAGAAAAACAACCGAAAATTCAGGCCTGAACTCAGACGAGGTTTTTTGTGTCAGCCAGGATACAGGTGGGTTGATATGGGTGGGGACAAATGGTGGCGGGGTGAATGTAATGGATGCAAGTCATAAAGTTGTTTTCAGATATACAAACAGGATTCATTCCGCCATTGACAGAAAATTTCCGCTCAATAACTATATCCGCTTTATTCATCAGGACCGGTTTGGGAATGTATGGATTGGCTCTCACGGCACTGGTGTGGCGATGATTAATTCAACTAAGACGGTCATCACACATTACAACGAACTTAATTCCAGATTGGGCAATGATGTTACACAGTCTTTTCTTGAAGATTCTAAGGGAAGAATTTGGGTCGGAACCGCAGGAGGAGGTCTGAGTTTGCTTGACAGGAAAACAAATAAGTTCGTAAACTTTACAGAGCGTGACGGCCTGGGAAGTGCAATGGTGAATGCCATCGTTGAAGATAATAATGATAACCTTTGGCTAAGCACCAACAAGGGTATAAGCCGTTTTGAAATTAAAACCCAAAAGTTCAGTAATTATGGCATATACAATGGGGTCCAGAATAATAACTTCATTAGGGGGGCGGCGTTGAAGTGTGCTGATGGAGAGATATTCTTCGGCGGGGCGGAAGGAATGAACTATTTCAATCCCGCTGGATTCCGCAAAAATCAAAATGTTCCCTCCGTTCTCTTTACAGAATTGAAGATTTCTAATAATACAATCCAGGCAAATGATCAGGGACCGATAACTGACCATATTTCTGTTGCAAAAAAAATTGATCTGGATTATAAGCAAAACTTCTCCTTAAGCTTTGTAAGTGTGAACTACACTGCACCCGAACAAAATCGATATACCTATAAATTGGAAGGGTTCAATAAGGACTGGATCGATGCGGGCACATCTAAAACCGTTTCCTATACCAATCTTGACCCTGGAGAGTATATTTTTCATGTCCGTGCGAGTAATAATGATGGGGTGTGGAATGCGGCCGAATCTTCCATAAAAATAATCGTTCATCCACCGATCTGGCGCACAATTTATGCTTATGCCTTCTATCTTCTGGCTATTGCAGGCACTTTACTTTACATACGTCACCGCGGAATCAAAAACCTGGAGAGAAAATTTGCCTTGGTTCAGGAAAAAGCCAAGGCAGAACAAAAGATCCTGCAGGATAGAAAAGAAGCCGAGCGGCTACATGAGCTGGATTCATTGAAGATAAAATTTTTAACTAATCTAAGTCATGAATTCCGCACGCCCCTTTCATTAATATTGGGCCCAGTCGAAAAACTGTTGTCCCAGTCTGCAGAGGAGAGTAAAAACGCTTCGCTTAAAATAGTGAAGCGGAATGCCCGCAGATTGCTGAACCTGGTCAATCAAATCCTAGATTTTCGTAAGATTGAAGAAAATGAGCTTAAGTTAAATAACACTTCAGGCGAACTGGTCTCATTTATTGCTGATGTGATAGAATCTTTTAATGACCTGAGTGAGCGTAAATCCATCTGTCTCACCTTTCTGACTCAATTTGATAACTATCCAACCGAATTTGATCAGGACAAATTGGAGCGCATTTTATTTAATCTGCTCTCCAATGCTTTTAAATTCACACCCTCTGGAGGGGAGATAAATGTTGAACTGAAAAAGGATGTTCGTAAAGGTCGGGAAGGATCTATTGTCATAGTTGTTAATGACACCGGTATCGGAATTAGCCAGCAAGAACAGCAAAAAGTATTTGAACGGTTTTTTCAGGCCGATACCGAAGTTTCAATCCTCAACCAGGGAAGTGGCATAGGTTTGTCGATAATTAAGGAATTTGTCAATATTCAAGGCGGAAATATTGAATTGGAAAGTGAACTTGGAAAAGGTGCCCGCTTTCTGATTTCCTTACCCTTGCCGATTCTAAATCATACTGAAAAGCTTAACCTGGATTTCTCCCAGACCGAATTGCCTGCAACCTCGCAACTTAAATCCGATGAAGCGCTGACCGATGCCGACGCTGACATTCGCACCATTCTCATTGTTGAAGACAATCAGGATCTTAGGGATTACCTAAAAGAAAATTTAAAACCCCATTATCGAATTGTGGAAGCGTCTGATGGAAAAGAAGGTTGGCAAAAAGCACTGGCGAACCATCCTGAACTCATAGTTAGTGATATTAGCATGCCAAACATGACTGGTATCGAACTATGTAAAAAAATCAAAGAAGATAAAAGAACAAAACATATTCCTGTAATCTTGCTCACCGCACTCACTGGGGAGCAGGATCAATTATTGGGTTTGGAAATTGGCGCCAATGATTATCTGACCAAACCTTTTAATATGGATATATTAAAGGTGAAAATCAAAAATCTTCTGGTTTTAAACAGAACCCTTAAAAATACATATAGCAAACAAATAAAAATGGAAACAGCAGAAATTGTTGTTGAATCCCATAGCAATAAGCTACTTAAAAATATTCTTAAGTACATTGAAGATAACATCAATAATTCACAATTGTCTGTCGAGGACCTGAGCAGGAATGTAGGAATGAGCAGGGGGTCGCTCTATCATAAAGTTCTCGAATTAACCGGCTTATCCCCGGTTGAATACATACGCTCTGTTAAACTTGATAAAGCAGCCGCATTGTTGATCAAAAGTGATCTCAATATATCCCAGATCGCCTACCTGGTAGGCTTTGCAACACCAAATTATTTTGCTAAATCATTTAAGCTAAAGTTTGGTATGCAGCCTTCAGAATATTTAAATCAATTTCGCAAGACAGAGACGCAACTCAACAGCAAAACTTTAGAAAACTAAGATTCCTGACAAGATTTTTTAGTTGATTTCATTCATTTGCTTCCAAGAACATTCATAGCCGATTTATGTACAAACATGCTAACCGTGAATTTTGGTTTCAGGTTATGTTTGATCGGATGCAAATAAACTTTTGGAAAATGACTAATCACCCTGACAACTGCCGGTGAGCAAGAGCGGGCTTTTTATTCAACCTTTCTTGGTTGCACCTTGGGGCCTCGACCACATCGTGCAATTCACTGCTGACATGCACCGATGAGTTACACAGCTTATTGAAATTTATCACCCATTATGAAAAATTTACTATTCTTGATTTGCAGTTTATTGATCAACAGCTTAGTGGAATCCCCGACTTTTGGTCAAAATGCAAATAATCCGGTCATTGGTGCCGATGTTCCCGATCCCTCAATTATTCGTGTGGGAAAAACCTATTATATGAGTAGTACAACCATGCATATGAGTCCAGGACTTCCCATCATGAAGTCTGAGGATTTAATAAATTGGAAGATTGTTAATTATGCCTATGACACCCTTGCAAATATAGATCAGCTAAATTTAAATAATGGCAAGTCTGATTATGGAAGAGGTTCCTGGGCGAGTAGCCTACGATACCATAACGGACGATATTATGTGAGTACATTTTCAGGAACAACTAATAAAACTTATATTTTTTCAACTGCAAACATTGAAAAAGGGCCCTGGGAAAAACACTCATTTAGCCCGGCGCTCCATGATCATTCACTGTTTTTCGAGAAAGACCGGGTTTTTATGGTTTACGGTGCAGGTAGAATTATGCTCACGGAGTTAAATGCAGATCTTTCCGGATTGAAAACAGGATCGGCACCAAAGACATTAATTCAGAATGCCACCTTAGTCACAGGCAGTGGCACCGGACTTCCAGCGGAGGGATCCCAGTTATTTAAAATTAAAGGTGAATATTATCTTTTCAATATCGCCTGGCCAAGAAATGGAATGCGCACGGTGATCATTCACAGATCAAATAGCTTGGCAGGCCCTTACACAGGAAGAATTGGACTTCAGGATAAAGGGGTGGCACAAGGGGGACTCATTAGCACGCCTGACGGGCAATGGTTCTCTTACCTTTTTCGTGATTACGGAGCTGTGGGAAGGATTCCCTATTTGGTTCCCGTTAGTTGGGAGCTGGGTTGGCCTATTCTGGGTGTGGATTCTAAAGTTCCAGATTCTCTTGGGCTGAATAAAAATTTAAGCCCGATCCCCGGAATCGTGGATTCCGATGATTTTAATGATGCGGGGAGGGGCAACGTGCTTAAAAAGGTGTGGCAATGGAATCACAATCCATATAATTCCAGCTGGTCTCTGAGCCGTAGGAGTGGCTTCTTACGCCTCCAGACTTCCAGAATAGACACCTCGGTTCTTCAGGCAAGAAATATACTCACCCAAAGAACTATATCGCCGGGAAGTTCGGCCGAAACATGCATAGACCTTGGAGGGATGAAAATAGGTGATTGTGCAGGAATGATACTGCTGCAGAAAAAATATGGTTGGATTGGTGTCCAATCCCTTAAGGAAGGCCTGTTCCTTATAGTTAAAACAATTCATGATACCCAGCCTTTTGAAAGCATTAAAATTCCAGTGCAACAAAAAAGGATTTACTTAAAGCTCATTTGTGACTTTAGAGATCGAAAAGACTTAGGCACTTTCGCTTACAGTCTGGATGGCGAATCCTGGAACGAGGTCGGCGAAAAATTAAAGATGTCCTATACTTTGCCGCATTTTATGGGATACCGTTTCGGTCTCTTCAATTTCGCCACAAAGAATATTGGCGGTTACGCAGATTTTGATTATTTTAATATTAAAATCGATTAGCAGACCATTCCCAATTACGCCTCACTTCTTCATCCTTTTTTTAACACCAACAGGAATGATGAGCAATAAAGAAAAATAAATGCTTTTAAAACAAAACAACCAGGAGTGAAATCCATGATCACCCGATTATTAATTATGAAAACAACATTATTTTTAGTTTGCTTATTCTGGCTTATCGTTTCGGGTTTGCCTGTGACTGCAAAGATTACAATACCGCAACTTGTCGCAGATCATATGGTGCTTCAACGGGAGACACCGCTGTTAATATGGGGTTGGGCGGCACCTAAGGAGAAAATTACTGTAAATTTTAATGGTAAATCATTTAAAGCGGTCACAGGTCAGGATGGCTCGTGGATCGTGAAAATGAACTCAATGAAAGCTGGAGGGCCTTTCAAGATGATATTGGAGGGGGAAAATAAAATTACCCTACAGGATATACTCATCGGCGATGTCTGGTTTTGCTCAGGCCAGTCCAATATGGCACTACCAATGGAACGATTAAAAGAAGCCTACCCTGAGGTGATAGAAAATGATAATTTTCCCTGGATTAGAAATTTTTTCGTTCCGACTAAAGCAAGCCTTTCAGGGGAATCAAGTGATCTTCCCCGTGGGAGATGGATGCCAGCCACTGGAAGCAATATACTAAGCTTTGGGGGCACGAGTTATTTTTTTGCTAGAAAACTTTTTCAAGAGTATAAAATTCCAATTGGGATAATTAATTCAAGCGTCGGGGGAACCCCTATAGAGGCGTGGATGAGTCGTGAAGCATTTGTAGGCAATATCGATCAGCTGAAGAAAATAGATACTTTCAGAGATTCCGTATTTCTGAATAATTATCAGAAAAGAGCGAAAAGCAACCTTTTAGCCAGATCAGTAAATCAGCTTCCTGTAGTTGATCTAGGCCTTGCTGGCCCATTAAAATGGACAAATCCTGACTTTGACGCCAGTGGGTGGAGAAAGTTTTGGATGCCAGGATATTGGGCTGATCAGGGTCTAAGAAATATAAACGGGATTTTTTATTTCCGTAAAGAACTGCAAATTCCAACTGAAATGAGTGCAAAGCAAGCGAAGCTGTACCTTGGTCGAATTATAGATTCGGATTCTGTTTTCCTTAATGGAAAATTTATCGGAAACACAACCTATCAATATCCCCCTCGCAGGTATGTCATCCCTCAGGGTTTGCTCATGCCAGGAAAAAACATACTTATCGTCAAAGTCGTAAGCAACAGTGGTAAAGGTGGCTTCGTACCGGATAAAAACTACACCTTACAGGTGTCGGATGAAAAAATCGATTTAAAGGGCGCGTGGAGTTACGAAGTGGGCTATGCTCAGCCAAAGCAGAATCAAGGTTTTTCTGGTAATGCTGAGCTGCCAATAGTCGCGCAGAATGAGCCAACCGGGTTATTTAATACAATGGTTTCGCCGGCCACCCGGTTTGCAATTAAAGGTTTCCTCTGGTACCAGGGCGAATCCAACACCGGTGATGCAAAAGCATATGGTCAGCTGCTTGGAGCACTTATAAAAGACTGGCGCAATAAATGGAAGCAGGGAGATTTACCTTTCATCTATGCGCAGTTGCCTAATTTTATGGAAGCGAATTATTTACCCGAAGAAAGTAGTTGGGCGGAGTTCAGACAAAGCCAGTTGGAGGCACTTTCCGTGCCCAATACGGGAATGGCTGTAACTATAGATGAAGGAGAATGGAATGATATTCATCCTCTAAATAAAAAGGATGTGGGTGAACGCCTCGCCTTGTGGGCCTCTCATCTGGCTTATGGGAATGAAGACATCATTTATTCCGGACCCATTTATAAATCAAACAGCATAAACAATTCTGAATTAACCATTAATTTTGATTATAATTCGGAGTTAGTCGTTAAAGGAAAAGGACCACTCAAAGGCTTTGCACTGGCAGGAGCCGATAAGGTGTTTCACTGGGTGAATGCCAGAATAGTGGGCAATAGCGTGGTGATCACTATTCCTAAGGAGTTTAAACCCGCCTTCATCCGTTATGCATGGGCCGATAATCCTGACAGGGCTAATTTATACAACAAGTCAGGGTTGCCTGGCTCCCCTTTTGAAGCGGAAGTTGAGTAGTTTTTTTGTATTTCACTATAACATACCGTCTGGAAGAATTTCATGCTTAGATCCCACTGTATAAAATTGTAGGAATTTTTTTATCAACACGCCAGACCTTCTGCATGTTTTTAAAGAGGTGTCTCAGGACAAAGAAATGATCGACCTTTGAAACTCGATTTGCGAGATGGGTCTTAGGGGGAAACGCGGAATTTATCTTCACAATTCTTGATCAGATGGCAATCGATGCCACCTAATGACTGAATCAACCCCTTAAATCTTTGTCAAAGTTTTAAGGGCCAAAGAAGGGCTTAAAGAGATTAGATGTTTTTCGCTGAGCAGACGCCCCATCAACTGGCTTTAATATCGGCAGGGAGGCACTTCAAGCAGCTACAGCTCATCTAAGGTTTCTCTTTCATGATTGTCTGGCTGGACGTAACACTAGTGGATGGCCTGCTCAATGTTGATGATGTTGTAAAGATTTCTGAGAATTTCAAATTTGCCATAGGGTTCCTTGCTGCCTCCACGGGTGAACTATAGATATTAGTTCTTAGCTCCAAGTGGAAGCCTATGTTATTGCAGCTGCATTGTCAATAACTAAATCCTAGTTAAATCATCCATAAAGCGATATCGGGCTGACGCGATTTCCTGGAGAATAGCTGTAAGAAAATAACGACAACAGAGGCTTGAACGATCTCTTCCTTCGTGGATTTTATAGTGAGTGCTTCCTAAAAGAGAAGCACTCACTACAGTTCCATTTAAATACAGATTTTAATTGCGTTACTATTTTAATGTGAGCATCACCACTGATTTGGCCGGCAAAACAACTTTTAGAGTCCTGCCATTTTTCTCTGCCCCAAGAAATTTCTTTATTGTAATCTTTTCAGGTTTGGTGTAAGAATTAACGTCTGTTATTGAGGTTGAGGTTAGAATTTCCCCACTCACCGAATTCCACTCTAATGTCTTCAGGCTGGTCTCTATGGAGAGCGACTGTTTAGGGTCTAGATTGACCAATGAGATATGCACCTTTCCTTCAGCATCCTGAGAGGCCGAGATATTTAAGGCGGGAATTTTTTCTCCCGAAAGATTATACTCAGGACTCTTAAACTCAATAGGTAAGTATTTCGAATCCATATGCGCTTTGTACAAATCAAAAATATGGTAGGTGGGGGTGAGTATCATTTTTTCTTTTTCAGTTAGGACCAATGCCTGAAGAACATTGACTGTCTGCGCAAGATTTGCCATTTTCACCCGATCTGAATGAGTGTTAAAAATGTTAAGGGTGGTCGCTGCAATAAGCGCGTCACGCAAGCTGTTCTGCTGGTAAAGAAATCCGGGATTGGTTCCTGGTTCTACATCAGTCCAAACACCCCACTCATCTACCACCAGCGCCACTTTTTTTTCAGGATCGTATTTATCCATGATCGCTGAATGCTTCTCAATCAATTCTTCCATTTTAAGGCAGTTCTTCATGGTGCTAAAATATTCCTGCTCATCAAATTTGGTAGCTGAGCCCTTTTTTTTCCAGTTCCCTGTCGGGATGGTGTAATAATGCAGGGTCAGGCCCCACATTTGTGTGGATGATATATTTTTCATGCAAGTCTCCGTCCAGTTGTAATCACTGCCGTTTGCGCCACTCGCTATGCGTTTCAACGGGGCTGACGGGAAATCTCTGGCATACGTCGCATACCTTTTATAAAGGTCGGTGTAGTAAGATGGCGTCATATTACCACCGCAACCCCAGCTTTCGTTACCGACGCCCCAAAAGGATACTTTCCAGGGCTTCTCCCTGCCGTTTTTTGCTCTTAAAGCGCTCATAGGACTCACCCCATCGAAATTCAGATACTCCACCCATTTAGCCATTTCTTCGACTGTCCCGCTGCCAACATTTCCTGCGATATAAGGCTCGCATTCGAGCATGCTGCACAAATCCAGAAATTCATGTGTCCCAAAACTGTTGTCTTCGGTGACGCCGCCCCAATTGGTGTTGACCATTTTGGGCCTGGAATCCCTAAGTCCAATCCCATCTCGCCAATGGTATTCATCCGCAAAACAACCACCAGGCCACCTTAGGTTAGGTATTTTAATCTTTTTAAGTGCCTCCACAATATCTAGCCGGATCCGGCCTGCATTAGGAATGGCTGATCCCTCTTCAACAAAAAAGCCTCCGTAAATACACCTGCCAAGGTGCTCCGAAAAATGTCCGTAGATGTGTTTGCTGATGATCTGTTTCCCAGGGGATTTCACAGAAAGCATGACCTGTGCTTGCGCGATGCTCTGTTTTGTGCAAAAAATAATCAACAGGTAAATCATTAAATTAAGTTTACGCTTAAATCTTGAGGTTTTGGGTGTCTGGGTGAATAAATTTGGTGACTCAAGTTTACAGAAATAGGGATTTAATAATAAATATGGATTTCTCATTTTTAATATTCGCTTAGTTTATCTGGTTGTTAATTAAAATTCTGCTAATAATGGCCTGTTATTTCCATTTCAAAAGTTGGTTGAACTTAAGTGCTTTCTGAAAATGCTAACTTTTGCCAGGTTATGGCCCTACATCCAATAGGCATTTGAATAATCTTTTCGCCTGCATCAAATACGCTTTGTTGATTTTCTCAAATCTAAATATAAGTAAAATTCAATCGATTGCACAAAATGCCATTCGTGTCTTTTTCATCTTTTTATCACAGTTTCAGAGCGAGTGAAGTCTAATATCATTCTAAGTTCTGTAAACATAAAAACTGTTTTAGAACCCTTTTTATAATACAGATTTTTTAAAAAAAAATGCCTTGAATGGTCATTATAGAGCTTTTTAGTTTTTGTGAAAGTATTTTTTTAATTTTTTTTGTTGAGCTATTTTCACCAGAAAAAAAATAATTTATCATCATCAATCATATGCTTTTGCATGTTCATAGCCTTGCAGTAATTTGAACATTTATTCTATTAATATGCACAATCAAATCATCATGAATTTATCTATGTAAATATCTTTACCTCAGAATAAATTTGAATAGAACCATTTGTTTTAGATCGGTTAATGATTGAGTAAACCAGGATGTCAAAAATCCTACAGTCTCATTTTAGCTGGCTCTCCCTGATGTTTCCTTTCCAACTTATTTTTAACCATTATAAACCATTTTTTATGAGAAGTGAAATTTTACAATCTTATGTAACATCGCGCTTGAAATTTTTCAGGTGTTTACCCAGGGTTATTCTGTTAACCGCGCTGATATTTTCAGCTTTTATGGTACAGGCCCAAACGGTGGTAAAGGGTAGAATTGTTGATGAACAGGGTAAGGCACTACCTGGTGTGGGCGTCCTTTTAAAAGGAACCAATACAAGTACATCATCCCAGGATAATGGAACTTTTTCCATCACCACAACCGGTGCCAATCCGGTTTTGGTATTCTCTTATGTTGGCTACACCAACAAAGAGGTTCCTGTTAGAAATCAAAACGTAGTTGATGTCATCCTTCTGCCAAGCTCAGCAGAGCTTAATCAGGTGGTCGTGATCGGTTATGGCACACAGCGCAAAGAGGCAGTGACTGGTTCGGTGGCATCGATTGGTGGAGAAAAAATCAGAGAAGTGCCAGCACCGAATATTGCTCAGGCGATTCAGGGTCGCTTGGCAGGGGTTAACATTTCGCAGACTTCAACCAAACCGGGTGCAACCATGCAAATCCTCATCCGCGGTCAGCGCTCGCTTTCAGCGAGTAATGAGCCGCTTGTAGTATTAGATGGCATCCCTTTCCCAGGCTCCATTGGTGATATCAATCCTAATGACATCAAAAGTATTGATATATTGAAGGATGCATCGGCGACTGCTATTTATGGTTCCAGAGGTGCCAATGGAGTTATTCTTTTGACCACCAACCGCGGCCAGGTGGGAGCGCCTGCAAAAATTTCGTATAATTCATACACCGGTTTGCAGACCTTGTTTGCAAAATACCCAATGATGAATGGACCAGAATTCGTTGCGCTAAGAAAAGCATCAGGCCTGTTCACGACCCTTGGTGTTGATGAATCAAATGATGTGGACACCGACTGGCAGGATTTATTTTATAACAAAAATGCCATTGTGACCAGTCATGATCTTGGGGTGACTGGAGGATCAGCAACCAGCAATTATAGCTTTGGTGGTGGTTATTACAAAAACCAGAGTTTAATTCCCACCCAGCAGTACACCAGGTATTCTATGAAAGCATCGCTGGATCAGCAAATCGGAAAGCTGTTCCGCGTTGGATTTACAACCAATAATAACTATAACCTGAGCGAAGGCAATCAGGTGGGAGTGGGCGGAGTCCTGAGTAACACCCCTATTTCAAACCCTTACAATACGGATGGAAGTTTAAAACGTACAATCAGAATGCCACAAGACGAAGCTTTTGTGTATACTAATGGAAAAGTCAAGGATCTGCATGACCAGTGGTTGAACGAAACACGCGGATTTGCAACCTATAATTCATTTTATGGCGAAGTTAAAATTCCATGGGTTGAGGGATTAAAGTACCGAGCAAACCTTGGCCTGGATTTCATTCAGAATAATAACGGAAATTACACTGGTGTTGGTATTGGCAGTGCTACTGCAACCACACCTTCCACCGCGGGGGTGAGTAATTCTCAGACCTACCACTGGACGCTTGAAAATTTAATCACCTATGACCGCAGTTTTGGAAAACATAGTTTCAATGCAGTCGCATTATATTCAGCGGAACAGAATAAATTTAATTCTTCATCGATGTCCGCAAGGGACATCCCTTCTGATGCTTTCCAGTTTTACAATCTGGGACAGGCAAATGGTGAGCTGACAATCGGTAATGGTAATTATAGTCTGACAGGTCTTGTTTCCTACATGGGAAGGATCATGTATTCTTATGATGACAGATTCTTACTTAGCGCCACGCTTCGCTCGGATGCATCCTCTCGTTTGGCGCCCGGACATAAGTGGCATACTTACCCGGCAGTATCTGTGGGATGGAATTTAATGAATGAATCTTTCATGAAAGGTATCACTGCAATCAATAAATTAAAAATCCGTGTGGGATACGGTCAGACTTCCAACCAGGCTGTCGCACCATATCAAACATTGGGGGTGCTGAACACCCGCCCATATAATTTCGGAGATAACACCTATGCGACAGGTTATTATGTGTCACAGCTTCCAAGCCCTGGTCTTGGTTGGGAATACTCGCAGACCTGGAATTATGGTTTGGATTTCTCAGTTTTGAAAAACCGTATCTCTGGTACTTTTGAGTATTATGACACCAAAACCAAAGACATATTACTTAATGTTTCATTACCTTCAACAGCTGGGGTGGGAAGCTATACAGCCAACATAGGCCAAACTCAGAATAAAGGATGGGAATTAAGCCTTAATGGGGTGATTCTGGAAAATCAGGGTGGCTGGACATGGGATTTAGGATTTAATATTTCCGCAAACAGAAACAAACTCACCGCGCTAGCTTCAGGGCAGACTCGTGATGAAGGTAATGCTTGGTTTGTAGGACACAACATCAATGCTATTTATGACTATGAAAAAGTTGGATTGTGGCAGGCTGGAGATCCTTATTTAAGTGTGCTGGAACCTGGAGGTAACGTCGGCATGATCAAAGTGAAGTATACAGGAGATTATAATGCAAGTGGTGTGCCGACCAGGGCCATAGGGGCTGCAGACAGGCAGATTATTGACATTGATCCAAAATTTACGGGCGGCTTCAACACCAGAGTTGCCTATAAAGGATTCGATCTGAATGTGGTTGGACTTTTCAAAAGCGGCGGAACATTAGTGAGTACCTTGTACAGTTCAGCGGGATACCTGAATTTATTGACAGGTCGCAGAAACAATGTAAAGGTGGATTATTGGACCCCAGAAAATACAGATGCAAAATATCCTAAACCAGGCGGCATCACCAGTGGCGATAATCCAAAGTATGGTAGCACACTGGGATTCTTTGATGCATCGTTCCTAAAAATCAGAACAATATCTCTCGGCTATGATTTTAACAGGGATTTGATAAAAAATTCCAGCGTGAGATTACGCATGTATGTGACGGTGCAAAACCCGTTTGTTATGTTTTCTCCTTATCACAGGGAATCTGGTATGGATCCGGAAACAAATTCATTTGGTGATGAAAACCAGGCTGTTAACTCTTATCAACGAAGAATCTTGACTATTGGCACCAACACACCTTCGACACGTAATTATGTTGCAGGTCTTAACTTAACATTTTAGAACAACAGGATATGAAAAACTTACAAATAAAAGCCATTGCAGGTATTTGGTTGCTAATGGTCATCTCTTCAGGCTGCTCCAAAATTCTGGAAGAAGAACCACGTAGCATTTTTACACCTGAATATTTTAAAACCGAGACAGGTGTGAATGGAGGATTGACTTCCATGTATGCACACTTGCGAAACATGTATGGTCAGTCATATTTCTATAATTCTTTGATAACTGGGACGGATGAGGCAACCTGGGGCAAAGATGCTGACGGAAACTTTAAAGACATGGACTGCTCAGGAGTGGGTTCCATTTTATCGACAAGTTATCCAAGCAGTGTATTATGGGGAGAGACATTTCCGAACATCAACAATGCCAGTGGTGTTATCGAAAACGCCAGTGCCGCAGGTATATCAAATTCACTTGTGGCTGAGGCGAGGTTCTTCCGCGCATTTGATTATTTTCTTTTGGTGCAAACTTTCGGTGGTGTTCCTCTTGATCTTGGTGCAGGGGAGTTGAAGTTCAACACCAACCCAATTAGGACTTCGGTGAGAAACACGGTGCCTGTAGTTTACACTAAAGGAGTGTTTCCAGATCTTATCAAGGCAGTGGCAGACCTACCTACAACAGGAAGGGTTACGGGAGGAGTGACTAAAGTTGCTGCTCAATTATTTTTATCAAAAGCCTATTTAACCTACGCCTGGTGGTTGCAAAATCCTAATAACATCCCCACTTATCCAGAATCTGCAAGAACTGATCCAGATGGACATGATGCCGCATATTATTTTCAACAGGCAT
>Ga0247815_10000600_pt1 | contig 28184 bp, 28 predicted proteins | sample UWRJL194509B1_FD_181014 | JGI IMG/M metagenome (GOLD analysis project Ga0247815, IMG submission 181014) | Plant litter microbial communities from Arlington Agricultural Research Station in Wisconsin, United States - UWRJ-L194-509B-1 | ecosystem: Environmental > Terrestrial > Plant litter >...
TCCGGCTCCCTTTACTTTGCTGTGCAGATATTACACCTATGCATTTCGGGGCTTCCATCCCCTTCCAATGGGCATATACCCAGATGTCTGTTTTCGTCGCTGCCATTAGGTTAACAGGTCTAAATCCTGGAGTTTTCTACCAAGTTCATCATCTACCGCCAATTTAAGGAAATCCTCATGTAAATTCAGCGCTTTAAGCACATTGAAATATGCACCCATAGAAACACTAGGATCGCCCCGCTCTATTTTACGAAGTGTTACCCTTTCAATAGCAGCACGTTCAGCAAGCTGAATGGCAGTCAGTTTCCTACGCTTTCTGGCAAGCTTGATATTCTCACCAAGCTGATCCCAAATTTTTTGATACCTGGGAAAGACAACAACCTTTTTTGAGTTCATAATGGATATTATTCTATCCAAATATAGGAAAATTGGATAGAATAATATCCATAAATAAAATTTTCATTAAGGCTACTTTTTATTCCGATGCACAATAAATTTAAATGATTTCAGCTGTAAGTTTTCATCTAAGCATCAACAACGGCTTCGTCATCAACTTTCCGCGCGATTTTATTAGCCCTCTTTATTTAAGAATGTTTAAGTAGAAACCCTACTCGGGGTTATTACATCTACGATACAGGTTAAGCTTCCGTCTCGTGCTGAGCATTTGCTAGTACCAGCAATTTTCCAATGCGAACGCAGCTTGATTACCTCATAAAAAACTGGCGGGAGTTGCCCTAATTCTTATTCTGATCAGCAACGCATGGCGGTCAAGCAAATCGCATCAGGAATTTTGATATAGAAACAAGAATTTTCACTAAAACCATAATTTCTAACAGGATGCGTGACAAGCTGACATTTTGTTTGCAAAACATATAAACCTATCTATTAATCAATTATTACACAGGATATCAATTTTTCTTCAATTCAGATCTGGAATATTGCCAAATAAAATAGGCTGAGATTAGTACAAGGATTATAATCCCGCAGATGACTAATAAACCATTTAGCTCTTTTAAGGCTGATAAGGAGGCTTGTTGAAGAAGAAGTTTGCTTTGTAAGTCAGTCATTCTTGAACTATAAAGTCCATTTGTTCCTGCGTCCGTGTTTGAAGCTATGATATCGAGATGCCTTATCCTTTGCGCATATATGAAATAATTATAAACACCTGTAAATACTCCTGTACCAATAAATGATCGGAAAATGATCATTGTCCCGGCAATTTTCAATATTATTTGCGGATCGGCATAGCGCGTAGAATATAAAGCAATAGAGATATACAGAATTGAAAAGGCAGCGCCTCTTAAAAATGAGGGAAGATAAAAACCGTTAATCTCAAAATTACTATTGAGGCTAAAATACATTTTGGAACGATTATAATCGATTCTTCCATTTCGTATATCACATCTTTTCAAGTGGTAAAGGTCTACAGCATTCCTTCCGCATAAATAAAAAGACAGCATGTAAAGGTCTTTGGCAAGCTCCGACCGACTATGTGGTATCGTAACGCAATCTCTGAATGTACGGACTTGTTCCAGGCTATTATTTCTTTTTTTCGTTAATGGAGGAGAGCCGACCTTATATTTTTTAAATGGATAATGCTTGATTCTATAAATCCCCAAATCTTCATTATTGTAGAGATTCCGGGCAGCATTGAACAAAGTCCTCAAATCTCTCATGTGGTTATGAAGACCGCTATCCGATAGGCCCCTACTAATCCTTTTGTTGGTACCATCCTGACCGTTATCCCTCAGCATGGTGCGTTCCCCCCTTAGAAATTTTTCATAGGAGATCAGCATATTTGAATTGATTTCAGTAATTGAGACCGCGTGTCTGTTAAAATAATCTACCAGGCTGTTTCGAACCACCTGGTGATTATGAGCGGTACCTTCTCTTCCTTCTTTCTCGCTTTTTTCAATATGAGAAGAACAAAACTTGATAAAATCAATTTCACTGTCTTTGTCCCGAAGGAAATCCCTCAAAGATTCTCCATTGAAGAAATCGAGGCGGTCACCAAGCTCGCTTATAACTTTACGATACCCCTTAAGTTGTTCATAGATTAAGTCATTGATAAAGTTATCCTTAATCTTCATCTGAGCTGTAAGCTGCTTCTTGACTAGAAAGTGAGAAGTATCAATGTACCTCCTTAGATTTTAGTGATGGACACAGATTTTAACATTATATGTTCCATCTGTCTTTTTGTGGTGTTCGAACACCTTGGCGCTACAGTTGCCATAATTCTTCTGGTTAGCACGCAAATCTTCGTAACCTATTTGTAACCGTTTTGCGTGAAGTTCAACAAAAAATTATGTAAAACCTGCTTTAAAGAGATTCCCAAAAAGCATGTCCTTGCCCAGATAGCGTTCGCTCTTACTGCCAAAGCTCAGTTTGAGCAATTGTTCCAATCGGTGGAGCAGCTGCTCGTTGACTAAACGCAAAAGTCCGGGTCCATTTTTAACCGCGATTATGGAGAGCCATGTTATTAAAAAAAAGGTCACTGTTAAGACATGGCAGTGATGTACTTGCTGGCCAGCAACAGGAACAGTGTCCGATCTGATTTGGCTTCTTGAAAGTTTTCTTTAAGTAAATTTACAACCTGCTTGTTTTCGAGCTTTACAGCGGCAATCTGCAGGATTTGAAATGATGCCATTTCAACACTTTCTATATTCTGGAGATAGAAAAGAATAGATAGATCCATTAGCTCCTTATCACTCCCATGTTCCTGAATGGCAGAAAAGGCATCTTCAACTAATCCGGTTAGCCCATTGGTATTGTGATCAAAATAACTCGAGTCAAAGATGGCATATATGATCTCCATTCTGGAAATCTCATTCTCAACATGATCAACTGTTTGAATGATTGCTTCTTTCAAATCTGAAAAATGTGCCTGTTTCAATAATTCAGGAAGATGTGTGATCAAATGCACTTTGGCACTATAAATTTTGTCAAGATGGCTAATAAAGAATGTTTTTAGCTTTTCTCCGTCAAAACTAATATTTTCATCGTGAGTTGTATGTCCTGATTTCATTTAATATCTTTTATCCAATAATCCTTTTAACTTTTGCCACCAGACTAAATATATCAAAAGGTTTGGTAATATGGTCATCTGCACCGCAGCTAGTTGCTATGTTGTTGAGGTTCGATTCTGCTGAAACAAGTAATACTGGCAGTTCATTGGTCAATGTGAATGATTTAAGCTCCTCGCAAATTTGCGCACCAGTTTTATCAAAGCCGGTAATCCTTACGTCCAGCAATACAAGATCAGGATGCAGAAGTCCGATTTCATTGGCAGACAAACCATTCCGATTAGAAATGATCTCATAACCTTCATCCTGGAAAATAATATCTAGTATCTCCAGAATATCCCTGTCATCCTCTATAATCAGTATACGTTTAGCCATTTGATAATAAAGGGTAAGCAATCATTTGCCAGGTTTACCTAACCAATGATATTCAGCTTAACAATATAATGGGAACTAAGTTTTAAAAATCAGAATTATATACCATTTCTTTATTAAAATCCATTGATCAGCCTGGCAATAACAAATGCAGCTCCGGCAGCCAGAGCGCCAGTAAAGACCACCTTAAAAAGGCCTGCGGCAAGTGCAAATGGAACCGCAAGTCCATCAGACATGCCGATCACGATATCCCTGATCGTTTCAGAACTGGTGATATGTTTTTCTTTATGCATCATTGGCTCCTCCGTTAATCATATCTGATACAATTCCTTTGCTTTGTTTACGCTCAGCCATAATTACCCCAGCCAGATGCACGCCTATAAAAGCGATGATCAGATACATACAAAACCCATGAAATTCCTTTACTGAGTGGGCAAAAGACCTTTGCAGACCAATCTCATCTTCAAAAGCCATTGTTAAACCGCTGATGACCAAAATTGCAATGAGCACATAAAAAATAATATAGGCCACCTTCACGGCCAGTTCACGCCTGGCCATTTGCCGTTGATGTTTTAGGATGAAATAATCCTGATAGGCAACCTTAAATTTATGGAAGAACTTTTGTTTTGGGCGTTGAAAAAACTCCAATATAATCCTGAATAAAAACAGAGCTGCCAAAGCGTAACCAAAATAAATGTGCAAGCCCCAGACCTTATCTTCGAGCGTTTCTAGTAACGATCTGCTTTCAACGGTAGACCTGAGCAACTTGTCTTCAAACAAAGTAGAATTGATCAATACTGTAACCAGCGAACCAGTGATGATTAAAGTATTAGACCAATGCCATAACCGGATCATGGCAGAGTGCGTTTTAATTTGTTTTTGATTTTCTATATCCTTGCGGACAGGCTCCAGAATTGACATACTTATTTAAATTTTAGGTTAAGCGTAACAATATTGGAATTGAGAGCAGTTGATCTTGTGTAATGCCCATACCGTAATTCCAGCATATTCAAGTGTTGCCAGCCAAAAACACCCTTTGGAGGAGAAAAATGTATGCCCGCACCATAAAAATCACTGTTTAATGTAGATAAATCATAATCACTGGTGTAGTATTGTGCATTTGGATTGTGCTGGCCATAAGCAGCAAAATACCTTGTCCCAGTTTGATTATTGTACCTGTAGAACGGGCTTACAGAGAAAAAAGAACTGATTTTGACAGGAACTTCCAGTTCTGCCGTATGTGCTCTGATTCCCCAGTTATCCATGTAGTACCGGTAAAAAGTCCTGATTAAGAAGTGATCATCCAGAAAATAATTGAATCTTGCTGCGATTGGTAATTTATATCTTTTTCCCGGAAGGTTTTCTGCTCTCAGTGAACCATCCGTAAAATAATCACGCTGGTATTTGGTAGCTAATAATCCGTGTTGATAAGCCGGTTCTATGATAAATAGTACCTGTAACTTCTGATTAATTACCTGTGACAATGAAAAGGAGGCACTGAAAGAGTTTCTTGGGGAAGAAGGATAGTTTTTATTTCCTTCTGAACCTGGCCCAGTATATCCCTGTCGCAGCTCAACCGGAAGGATCACTTTCCAGGTATCCAGAAAAGCCTGTAGTTTAAGATCAAACTGGGTATTTTTATCCTTTGACAAACGTGTCAAATTAAAAGCACCTCCTAAAGATTGATAATCAAATTCCTGCGAAAAGGAGCCGGTAAAACCAAATGAGTTACCGGTAGTTTCGTTAGACTGTGTCCAGTTCAAAGAAGGATAAATCCTTATATCTGCCATCGAAGCAGAAGAAATTGTATTCGGATCAATCTTATCAGACGATGCAGACGTATAATGATCTACCCCGAGCTCAAAAAGGAAGGTGTTTTTTCTGCCCTTTCTATTATACTTTGCCATTTGAAGATCGATAGTATTGGCAAAATCAGTTAGCTTTTCTGTACCGATTCCGCCGGTTACAGCAGAGTTGTTTCCATTCTGATGGTAATAGGCAGAAACAAAGTTGATCTCCTCTACCTCAAGCTTCCGGCTTTTATAGTTTACGGAATCAATAACCTTATTTTGTACTTTAGTTTGGGCGTGTGTGCTCAGTATCCCAAGATAGAGCACAGCAATATGCAGAAAAAGTTTTCTCATGATCTGTTTTTCAATTAATTACAGCCGCAGCCACCGCCACTTTTACCACCATTGGCCCCTGATCCGGCTTCCCTGTATAACTGGAAACTCTGTTCGAATTTCTGCGCCTTTCTCGCAGACAAAGCCATTTCCGCATCGTTCAGCTTATTTTTCTGATAGGGCTTAACGGTGCTGCAGGCACTAAACATAGCGATCATCACCCCTGCGCAGCAGATCATTGATTTTTTTTTAAATAGGTTCATATCAGTATTTGATGTTAATATTGTTAGAAGTATATACATGATCTGCATCATCTATGATCACACATGCCACCTGTTGAAGTTGATTAATCAGGTTTAAACCAATCTTTACCCCCATCACGGTTACTGGCGTAGCTAAAGCATCAGCTAGTTCCGCGCTCTTGCAGAGGATGCTCACACTTTTGATCCCGCTTACCGGCAATCCGGTTTTGGGGTCTATGGTATGGGAATATCTTTTTCCATTGATGGTGGCATATTTCTCATAATTTCCTGAAGTGGCAATAGCCATATCACTGATATTTAAAGCAGAAAATGATTGTGTCCGTTGGTCGGGATCTGCTATTCCTATGGTCCAGGGTTGTCCGTTCAATTGCGTGCCCCAGGTGATCAGGTCTCCGGCAGCATTTACTATTCCGCTCTCTATGCCTGCCTTTACCAATACCTGTTTTGCACGGTCAGCTGCATAACCTTTCCCGATACCGCCAAATCCTATGCGCATCCCTTTATTTTTGAGCAGAACTGTTGAGTTTGCTGCATCCACAGCGATATTGTTATAATTGATCAAACCAACAGATTTTAACGCTGTTTCTTCATCGGGCAGTGAGGTCATGTTCACATCAAAATTCCACAAACTGGCATCAATCGATCCGTAAGTAATATCAAAAGCCCCCTGTGTTAAGGCCGAAATCTTTACTGAGCGCTGGATTAACTGAAAGATTTCATCCCCAACTTTTACCGGTCTGATGCCTGCATTCCGGTTAATCAAATTGGTTTCACTGCTTTCGTTGAAAGTTGATAATAGGCCCTCAATACGCTCAACTTCAGAAACAGCTGCATCTATTGCCTTTTCACCACACATATGCTCAACGGCAATAACAGTGAACTCGAACCGGTTGCCCATGAGTTTCAGTATTCTGCTGCAGGATACTTTTTTGTCCATTATCTATTTTTTATCAGTACGCTCAATAATTTCCTGCACAAATTTTTCAGGAGTTACATTTGGGTATCCATCCCAGGCTTTGAGGACTTTTCCATTTTCATCAATCAGCAGCGTATAAGGAAATATTCCGTCAGGATTATAACGATCGGCCAGCGCCTCATTGAGTTTTACCTGCTGGGCCGGAAGCTGATTTTTCTTTTGTCTTGGGAAATCTGCACGCAGTAATACGAGGTGGCCTGCAGCGTAGGTTTCGAATGCTGTTGATTCCAGAATCTCTTTTCTAAGACGGATGCAGGGGCCGCACCAGTCCGTTCCGGAGAAATTAACCAGGATCGGGCGATGCGATGCTGTCGCCTGCTTTTCTGCTTCATTGATATTTGCCAGCCAGATTACTGGTGCGGGAAGTAAGTAAAAGAGTATTAAAAGAAGTGCTTTCATGGTTGTGAATTTGGTATAAAATTTTTAATTAAAGCTAACGGTAAAAATATGCAGCTGGTTCTCATAGCTGTAGTTCAGATGATAATTTTGCCTGTTACAAATCTGTTTGAGGATGGCCAGGCCCAAACCTGTTCCTTCCGACGCCGGATCTTTATAGAAACGCTCAAATATCAATTCTTCCCGCAGTGGGCCACTGTTCCCGGTATTACTGAAAGCCATGTGCCTTTCTGTAAGTTTGATATTGATTAGCCCGCCGTCATAATTGTGCCGGATTGCATTGCTAAACATATTGTTTATCAGGATGTCAAAGAGTTGCCGGCTCACAGTCAGATAAACCGGATCAAGGTGAAGCTCAATCTTTATGTTCCGCTTGTGGATCAGTTCGTTAAAAAAGGCTTGCTTTTCCATTACCATATCCATTACCGAAACTTTTTCGGTATCCATTATTAAATTATTATCAATTTTTACCAGCAGCAATAAAGACTGATTCAGTTTTGTCAGCTTAGATGTTGCCTTATAGAGATCAATCAACGTTTCGCTTTCTTCGGCCCCTAAACGGGTAGATTGCAGCATGGTATCCAGCCTGGAGTTGATTACAGCAAGTGGTGTCATCATTTCATGCGAAGCATTTTCTGTAAACAATTTGATTTCTTTATAATCAGAACGTATTTTAAAAGACAGATCTTCAATAGCGGTGCTCAACTCCCTGAATTCCTCAATGGTTGTGGTAACAGGTTCAAATGACTCGTCGTGGTTAAGGTTGAAAGATTTAATATTCATTAACAATTGTCTGAAAGGAGACCACAGCCTTTTAATCAACACGCGATTCACCAGGTAGAGTATCATGAGAAGCGCCAAAAAAGGAATAATGATAATCAGGCAGATAATCAGGATTTCTTCGTTACGCTGGACTTTAGAGCAGATGATTAATACCTGGTAAGCTTGATGGCCCAGAGAAATATCAGTTTTGAGATATCTTGCAGCCTCTTGCCTGTGTTTCTTCGGATTATAGTAAGTGGTGTCGGCAAAGGTGCTTATATTCGTCAGTTTTAAAATTTGTTTGTATTCTACCACCAGGTCCTGATAATAATTAGGTGCCGGAAGAATGTTTTTGGAGTGTGTAAAGTCCTGTACTTCCATCAATTCTTCCAGCAGCCCATCATCAATTTGCCTGTCAAGATAAAAACTCAGTGTTTTATAAAACAGCAGCCCAATAAATGTTAAGCCGGTAAGACTGATCACCAGCAAAATTCTGTTATAACTGCTGAACAATTTCATGAGTCTGTAAATTTATAACCTATGCCATAAACAGATTGGAAGTAATCCTTACATCCTGCATCGGTCAATTTCTTTCTCATATTCTTGATATGGGTATAAATAAAATCGTAGCTATCTGCCATGTCAGCGTCGTCTCCCCAAATATGTGTTGCTGCGGCTGCTTTAGAAATAACTTTCCCTTTATTGGCGATAAAATATAGCAGCAGATCAAACTCCTTTCTGGTTAAATACAGTACCTGGTCGTTCACTTTGATTTTTCTTGCATTGAGATCAATTTCAATTTCCCGGAAAACAACCAGATTATTACCGGCAAAATTCCGTCTTCTAATGATAGCAGTGATCCTTGCATTCAGTTCTGATAAATGAAAAGGCTTTACCAAATAATCATCTGCACCGAGTTGCAAACCTTCTATCCGCTGATCAATCGCATCACGTGCAGAAATAATCAGTACACCATCTGTCTTATTAAGTTTTTTGAGATATCTTAATAATTCTAATCCCTCACCATCTGGCAATGTAAGATCCAGCAAAATACAGTCATAATCGTAAATACTCAGTTTTTGGTAAGCACTGTCAAAGGTTGAAGCGCAATCACAAGTTCTCCCTTCAGCAGTGATATACTGCTGAATACTTTTTTGTAAACTTTCTTCGTCTTCTATGATCAGCACCTTCATTGTACCAATATATCTTTGAATTTTGTAGACATTTTGAAGTTAAGGTAATAGTTGGAGAATTATGCCTTATAAACAGCTATACATAATTAAACCAGATAACCCATAACCGACGGCAGCAATAACACTGCTACACTAGCCGATTGAGGTCTTTAATACATGCTTAAAATGGAAGATTATTGAATTTTAAAGTATTTCTTCCAATTTATTGGTTTTCGGATCATCCAGGTAAGGTTCAACATGGATGAGGGCATCTTTAACATGTAATCCTGAATGGAGTAGCAGGTCTTTCACCTGATGAGCAGTTTCATGAGCGTTATAAACATTCATATTTCCGTCTACCTCGATATGCATATCCACATAATAGTCCATACCCATTTTTCTGACATGACATTTCTCTACCCTCTTTACCTTCACATGCTGCTCAGCACTCTCACGTATTGCTACGATCAGGTCATCAGTAGGCGCTTTATCCATAATTTCTTCTATCGCAGGACGGATGATCTGATATGCATTGTAAATAATGAAAAGACAAGCGAATAGTGCAGCCCAGTCGTCAGAATTTTCGTGACCTTTACCCATCAATAGTGCGACAGAAATCCCGATCAAAGCTGCTACAGATGTAATTGCATCGCTTCTATGGTGGTATGCATCAGCAATTACGGCCTGGCTGTTGATGTTTTTACCTACATTATAAACATACCGGAAAAGCCCCTCTTTTATAATGATGACCAGGAGAAGAATATACAATGTGTAGGTCTTAGGTAATTCGTGCGGTGTAGAGATTAACCCTATAGCATGATAAGTAATCCAGGCTGCAGCGCCCAAAAGGAAGAATCCGATCAGAATGGACGCAACAGGCTCCGCTTTACCGTGCCCATAAGGATGACCTTTATCTGGGGGGCGCTGTGCATATTTCAGTGCCCCCCATAATAAACCTGAACTCAATACATCAGCGCCCGATTCTGTAGCGTCGGCTATAAGCGCATAGGAATGCCCGAGATGGCCGGATATGCCTTTTACAAAAATCAGGATGATACTAATTAAAATACCTAATTGCGTAGTGCGGATTGCTTCAGCAGAAGAGTTGCTTTTTAATATTTCCATTTTAATTGTACTTATTTAACTTATCCGCCTTTGCCACCGGCAGTCCCCTCAATCCACTAATCATTTTCGATACTATCCCTTTCTCCGCTCCCATATCTGCGAGTAAAACACCACTTACATGCAGAACAATAAAAGTGAGCATATAATATAGCGATTTGACATGTACAGGTTCCATGACTTCTTTCCAGTCTTTAGGCCCGTTCACAATCATAAAACCCGTAAAAAGTGATACCGCAAGCAGGCCGTAGAAAATTATATAAACCCAGCCTTTGAATTTATCCCTGGCTGTTGCGTCCGCTGAGAAAGGGCTTTTGAAACCTATTCCCTGAAGAAAGGTTATCACAATCCTGATCAGGTATAAGCCAATAATTACATAACCTGTAATGACATGATACTGCCACATCGGCTTGCGAATGTCTTTGCCAATCGCTGCTGCATCCGCTGAAGATAACTGAATGCCTTTTTTCGCCAAACTTTTCTGAAGAATATCTCCTAAATGATCCTTGTTCATCCAGCCCAGCCTCAGAAAGACCGTCAGCAATAAAAATAAAATTGCAAAAGCAATAGCCCAGTGAATCAACCTACTGCCAAGATTAAACCTTGTTTCTTTCATAAAATACAGATTAAATTTTTGATTTATTATTCTCCTTCAGCACCGTTCTTCATCTTCATCAAAATAGCATAAGCATTCTTGACTACTACCTGATCCAGTTTCTGACTGGCCCGGATCTCTGTAAAGCCTGCAAGGCTGGTACCAATTTCTACCGGAACCATCTTATACCGGTTATCACTGACCGGTGCAAATACGTAATACTTATTTTCCCATTTAACTACGGCTTCTTCTGGTACAGCGTCAGCATCTTTGGGGGCTACCGCAATAGCCGCATTCAAAAAGGTTCCAGGTAAAAGATCAGCCCCGTTTGCCAGGTCGCAGTGTACACTTGTTGTACGGTCGTCCTCAATGCTGCGTTTGATCAGATGAACTCTTGCAATATACTTTTTATCAGGATTAGCTGTTGTGGTGCAAATAATCTTTTGACCAACCTTCAGATTTATGGCATCACCTTCAAAAACCGTGAGGGCAACATGTAATGCACCGGGACTAATAATTTCAAAAAGGATATCGGCAGCATTCACATATTTACCGCGGTTCACATTCACCTTGGTCACATATCCGCTGATCGGGGCATAAACTTTAATCGTCCTGCTGATATTATTCTCATTGAGACTGTTTGGATTGATCCCTATGAGCCGCAATTTTTCTGCGAGTGCATTGACCATCACCTTTTCATTGTTGTATTCGCTTTCAGTCTGCTGGAAAATTTTGTCACTGGTTGCCTTCGTCTGATTTAACCCTTTTTGCCTGGTATAGTCATCAGAAGCAAACTTCAGTTTGTTCTTAGCAGTAAGGTAGTCCTGCTGCAGCTGTATATACTGCTGGTCTTCAGCTCTTGCCAGTACACTTCCTTTTTTAACGCTCATCCCCGGTATCAGCATCATTTGTCTGATGTAACCGCCCATAGGCACACTTACCGAATAGATATTTTCAGGTGGTACATCTACCACGCCATTCACGTTGATCGTACTGTGCATACCTTTGGATTCCGGCTTTCCAATCACTATTTCCGCATTTTTCGCCTGTTCTGCACTGAGCTGCACCTCATCATTACTGATGACTTTTGCTTTTTCAGTATTTGCATCTTCTTCCTTTTTATCCGTATGGCTGCAGGCAGCAAGCATGGCCAGGCAGATAAGTCCGCTTGTTAATATATTTTTCATATCTATAGTTTATCTATGGCTGTAATTCTTTCTATTTCAAATGCAGCTTCGTTGAACTGCATTACCTTATCGTAATACTCGCTTCGCAGCTGTATTGACTGATTGATTAAAATCACCCAGTCGAGATAGGCAATTTCACCAGCGTTAAGCTTCAGTGTTGCAGTTTTAATGATATCATTCGCGTTGCTTAGTGTCACCCTCCGGTAGGACCGGATGAGCTTTTCCAGTTGCTGATAACGTTCTGTTGCGTTGATCAGGTCATTTTCCAGTGTTTTACGCTGAAGCTCCAGTTCCCTCTCTCTCTGCTGAACTGCAATTGCAGATGCTTTGACCCGGGATTTTTGTGCACCATAAAATAAGGGTATTCCCAATCCAACGCTTACAGAAGAAAACCGCTTGCTCCCGTCGTAATACTGCGATGTACCCATACGGTTTGTCTGTGATCCGATAATGCTGGTATTGTTGTATCCGAAGATTAAGGACGGCAGCAGCTTGCTTTTTTCCAGGGACTTCTCCTGTTTGGCCAATATGATCTGCTCTGCACTCAGCTTAAGAACAGGGTTTTCATCGGTTTGAGGCCTTGGGTTGCCCTCAGTATTTCCCATTGATGCATAAACGATGCTATCGGCAGCAGGTTCCATCCGGCTGCTACTATTCATCAGCAAATTAAACCGGTTTAAAACCTGAGCATAATCTGTCTTCAATAATTCCAGCTGATTGCTTACTTGCTGTTTCTGGTTTTCTGCGGTGCGCAATTCAAGTACGTCCACGTCACCGGATTTAAATCTTTGGGAAGATTTTTCGAGGAAGGCACCATAAATACTGTCTGCCCAGATCAGCAGCTTACGTTTCTCGCTCAGTAAAAGAAGGGTGTAATAGTTTACTTTTACTTCAGTCCTGAGATTCAGCTGCTCGGTATTCGTTTGCATCTCGCTGATATGTACATTTGTTTTCAGCACCTGCTTTTGTCGGGAGTAAACAGTTGGGAAATCCACACTCTGTACAATAGAAAACTTATTGTCATTTTCCAGACTATTCAGTTTGCCATAGTCAAATGTAAGCCCCGTTTTTGGCAGATCAAATGCGGTCTTTGCTAATTGCTCCCTGTATTTGGTGTTGTTTTTTGAAATTCCCAGGGACAGGTTATTCCTGACCGCAGTATCCAGGGCCGCTTTCAGACTCACGCGCTGCTGTGCACTGGCAGGAAGCGTTGCAGCGATCAGCAGCACAGCCATGATGGCAACGTGTTTTTTAGGGCGGAAATATCCAAATCCCCTTTCAAACAGAATATATAACATCGGTAAAACAAATAAAGTTAGAAGTGTAGACACCAGCAAGCCTCCAATAACTACAGTAGCCAGCGGTTTTTGTACCGCGCCACCTGCCCCTGTGCTGATTGCCATGGGGATAAATCCCAGCGAGGGAACTAGTGCAGTCATCAGAACTGCACGGAGTTTCGATTTTGTAGCATGAATTACGATACGTTTCACATCTGTCCAGCCTGCCTGCTTTAAGCGGTTAAACTCTGTCACTAACAATATTCCATTAAGTACTGCAACCCCAAAAAGTGCAATAAAACCTACACCTGCAGATATACTGAATGGCAGGTCCCGGATCCACAAGGCGAGTATTCCACCGATTGCCGATAATGGTATGGCTGTATAAATCAACAGGCCCTGTTTAACAGAACTAAAAGCAAAGTAGAGCAACAGGAAGATCAGGAGTAATGCAATAGGCACTACAATAGTTAAACGCGCTTTAGCGGCAGTCATGTTTTCAAAAGAACCGCCGTAAGAGATTGTATATCCTTTGGAAAGATTAAGCTGCTGTCCTGCCTTTGCCTGCAACTCTTCTACGATAGACTGAACATCACGGTCTTTCACGTTAAACCCTACTATGATCCTTCTTTTGGTATCTTCACGCTGGATCTGGTTTACCCCTTCAACCTCTTCTATGCTGGCCACCATCTTAAGGGGAATCTGGTTGCCTGCTTTTGTCAGCACCATCAGCCCTTCCACATCGCTGATATTCCTCCGGGCTTTTTCATCCAGCCTTACCACCATATCAAAGCGTTTTTCACCTTCATAAACCTGTCCTGCAACCTGACCTGCAAATGCAGTATTCACAACACGGTTGATATCTCCTACATTCAAGCCATATTTTGCCATGCCATCCCGGTTATATTTGATCACCACCTGCGGCATACCTGTCACTTGTTCTTCGTAAATATTGACAGCACCTTTTACCTTACCGATGATACTTCCAAGTTTGTGAGCATAAGCAGCAAGCGAGTCGAGGTCTTCTCCAAAAATCTTACAAACCACATCCTGCCTTGCCCCTGTCATCAGCTCATTAAAACGCATTTGTACAGGAAACTGGAAACCCACGGTGATTCCGGGCACGGCCTCCAGCTCTTTGGTCATTTTAGCGCTAAGTTCCGGGAACGAGGTTGCCGACACCCATTCCTTTTTAGGTTTCAGGATCACCATCATGTCTCCTGCTTCAAAAGGCATCGGATCCGTAGGCACTTCTGCGCTACCTATTTTGGTGACAATCTTTTGTACTTCAGGAAATTTTGCCAGCAGGATTTTAGAAGCTTTTTGTGTAGTTTCAATTGTATTGTTCAGGTTACTTCCTGTCAACAAACGCGTTTCTACCGCAAAATCACCTTCTTCCAGCTGGGGGATAAATTCTCCTCCGAGAGTACCCATCAAAAGGACGGCGATCGCAAACAGCGAAAGCGTAACGGCAAGAATAGACTTGGGGAAGTTAAGCACCTTATTTAAAGTTGGCTGATAACGTCGTTCTATCCAGGCCATCAACCTGTCGGTCATATTCTTTTTATGACTGATTTTTTTGTTTAAACACAAGGCTGACATCATAGGAACATAAGTAATCGACATGATGAAGGCCCCCAGTATCGCAAAGGCGATCGTCCAGGCCATAGGTTTAAACATTTTCCCTTCCACTCCTTCCAGTGACAGGATTGGGAGATAGACAATCAGGATAATAATCTGGCTAAAAACAGCAGATTTAATCATTGAACCGGTAGATTTTTCAACCTCAGCGTCCATTTGGTTCTGATCGATGCTATCCAGTGTCCTGAAGTGTTTACTGTGTGAAAAACGATGTAAAATGGCTTCTACTACGATTACAGAACCATCTACTATCAATCCAAAATCAATCGCTCCTAAAGACATCAGGTTGCCGCCCACACCAAACTTATTCATCAGGATGATGGCAAACAGCATTGATAACGGTATCACAGAAGATACAATGAGTCCCGCGCGCAAGTTTCCCAGGAAAAATACAAGCACAAAGATCACGATGAGGGCACCTTCCATCAGATTGGTTTCTACCGTACTGATGGCATTGTCAACCATCTTTGTACGGTCTAGAAATGGCTCAATCACCACACCTTCGGGTACCATCTTTTGAATTTCTGCAATCTTTTCTTTAACCCTTTTCACTACCACAGAGGAGTTTTCTCCTTTCAGCATCATCACCACTGCTCCTGCAACTTCGCCCTGCGCATTATAGGTCATTGCACCATATCTTATAGCTGCCCCGTACTGCACTTTCGCAATCTGACCCATCAGTACCGGCATTCCATTATCAAGAGTTTTTACGACGATTTTTTCGATATCAGCCAGACTTGTAGTCAATCCCTCACTGCGGATATACAAGACCGTTGGTCCTTTTTCAATATAGGCTCCTCCGGTATTTTCATTATTGTTTTCCAGTGCTGTAAAGATATCAGTGATAGTTAGGCCGTAAGCCTTCAGCTGATCTTGTCTGACAGCAACCTCATACTGCTTGAGCTTACCACCGAAGCTGGATACCTCCGCCACACCAGGTGTTCCCAACAACTGGCGGCGAACGATCCAATCCTGAATGGTACGCAGCTCGCGTTCATCATATTTGCCCTCATAACCTTTTTTTGGCCGCACAACATACTGATAAATTTCACCAAGACCTGTAGATACCGGCGCCATGGCAGGGGTACCAATGCCCGCAGGAATTTCCTGCTGAACTTGCTGCAGGCGTTCGGCAATCTGCTGCCTTGCCCAGTAAACATCAGTTTCCTCATTAAAAACTATGGTAACGAGTGAAAGGCCAAAACGGGAAAAGCTCCGGATCTGTTTCAGTCCCGAGATGCTGCTGCAAGCCTGTTCAATAGGAAATGTAATTAAGCGTTCTATATCGGGAGCGCCCAACGAAGGTGAAACCGTGATTACCTGCACCTGGTTATCCGTAATATCCGGCAGGGCATCAATAGGTAGTTTTGTAACTTCATAAGCGCCCCATCCTATCAGGGAAAGCACAAATAAAGCAATGATCAGCTTGTTCCTTATGGAAAAGCCAATGATTTGATTTAACATAATCAAGAAATTAAAGCATAGACATAAAACTCCATACCTGATAGTTGATCAGGCAGGAAAGAAATTGGGATATTAGGTCTAAATAAGGGAAATGGGCGGACGGAAAAGATTGCCGCACATCGGATTGATATGAAAAAGGTGGTGATCAAAACTCAAAACGGTAATTAGACTGAAACTTGCAGCTTTCAGCAACAGGAGCTTCTCAGCAGGAACACCGATAGAAATGTGCAGGTGTCCATCCATCTTTTTAAAAGGCAGTTTCATGTCCTCATCATCATCATGGTCGTCCAGGTCATGCCCAAAATAGTGCATATCCAGAAAATCTACGAATCCAACATCAGCATCAAGCTGATGGTGATGCATAAAGTGTAGGAAGATCTGGGGTGTTTTCAGCACTTCACGCACAGTTGTGTTAAAAACAAGTATAGGAAGCATGAAAAAGAGGACTGCTTTGCTCACGGCACCAAATATAAATATATTTATATAACTTGGTAATTGTAGGCTGCCTTTTTTCACTTTCAGACATCAACCAATGAACAAATCCTAACATACTTTCTTTTTAGGCTACAGCTGTACACCAACCAGATTTAAACTCAGCTATTTTATATCTCCTAAAATAACTCATATCATACTAACTGCCCTGCTGTAGAAACGATACCAAGCGTCTCCTGTAAATTTGCTTGTTTAGACAAGAGACTCATGACACCCAAGACTTCATTATTGCTTGCCTGTGTCATTTAAACTGGGTACGCAACAACTCTGTTATCTGCGCTGAAACAATGTGTGGCTATCCCTTCTAAAATAATATACTGAACTAAAGATTTTATGAATTTTCACAAGTTATAGTCTCAAGATCTACCATTCTGAGGTATTGCAGCAATGAGATTTGGGTGAATTTAATTAAATGAGCATAATCTGATCGCCGAAATTGGAGGCGATAATGGAATGCTCAGGTCTAATCTCAAAATTGCACAAACTATTTAGACAAGGCTAAAATGCTCAACCTTTAATACTGTATTAGCAAATTATATTTTGACTTCGACTATGCATATTCAAATCTCTCCTGATTGCCTGAAACCGAGTAATAGTCCTCATTACACACTGTTTCTATTTCATGACCAAAAAGCATAAAACCAGTAATATTCAAAGGAGAAATACAATCTGGTTTATGGTCACTATGAATATGCTTTTCTCTGATATCCATTAATAAACGACCAAGAGCATTAACACCGGTAAGATTACCCTGTGCATCTTTTACAGCACCCCAAAATTGGTCTTTGGAAGAGTATTCTACAATTGGCTTGTAGTTGGTTTCTTTCAATAACGTTGAGAATTTAGTCCAATTCTGAGACAGCTTTACTTCTAATGCCCACCGCATTACTTTTATTTTAATGCGATCCCAATCCTGCCTGGTTTTATCATGATGCTTTTTACTGATCATCTTCGCAGTCATAGGACTGTTCTGTGCCAATATTTCAGCTTGGATTTCGGGAAATAGCGGATAGCGCATGGCCTGATATAACGCTTCCGTGGTTAAAACAATATTGTCATTTATAAATAGTGGGAAGCCCGGTGCCATATTAGAAAGACCACCAAAAGGCTGATCGGTTTTACTAAAGACAATGCTTTCCTTGATATGATAAACCCTATTTTTTGAATTTTCTACCTGCATTAATTATTCCCCCTGTTTTTTAATACGAATAAAGGTCGCCAATTATTGTTTCCCCACCAAAATACAATTGGACAATTGTTGGGAATATTGCGATAAGTGAAGAACAAAGTTCCAAGACCTAATGTTTTGTGTGATTTTATTGTGTAGCCTAACGGCCTTATAGACTTAACTGTTAAATTCTGTACTCTACCCAAAATCTCTATCCCTTTTTTTAGAAATATGGTCTCGAGCCTATCTCTATTCATGGCGGAAGAAAACAGTTTGTCAGCAGCTGGCTGATGCGCTTTTCTAAAAGCCCTGTCGGCATTGGTATTGGCTTCATCCAAGGTATTTAAATAAATCCCAACCTCTGGCAACTGATGATCGATAGGCAGCGCGAGATTTAAAGCCGGGTTGTGCCCCTTTAAGTTGTTTTCCACCAAGTAAAACCAAAAATATTTAATATACTTTTTTGTATCATTATGCACATTAGTCATCAGGCGATATTCGACATTACTTTGTCCCCACTGATGCAGACAAAGTAAACAAACGCTTAATTTAATATTCTTAGCTTTCAGGTAAGCAAAATTGGTCACGGTAGCATCTTCGGTACTCGTATTTTCTAACCAGTTTTTAAGCTGATTATAAATTGTGTTCCCCGTTGATAAAATATCATCCAGATAAAGGTAATGTCCGGTGGTGATCCCGCAACCGGTTAACTTCATGCCATATTCTTCAAATAATACTTCCTCTAGTACGATTAGCAGTTCCTTTTGGCTTTTGTTTGGCTCCTGAAGATCAAGAAAAATCGTATCTGTCAGAAAGGATGGTACGTTATTATATTTATAGTGATTGGCTAAGTATTTTAGGTATCCGCTCAGCAGTTCCTTTGTCTTGGCACTGGAATAATAAGTTTTTTCAAAGATAACAATCAGCTCTTCCAAAATGAACCCCTGGTCGGGTTGATCAAATTGCGAAACCCAATCGATCACATGGGCAACGGTCATTGGATTATTTTCATAATCACCTATAATATCCACGATTTTCTGGGCCAGTTCCTCCATTAATTCAGTCTAAACTTCCAGCAAACTTACTCCTTTAACCTTGGATGCCAAAATGCTTTTTCATTGATATATTTTGTCCTGCAATTTCTAAATAGCGGTCAGATATCAGTATCTATTTTATGCTTCCAATTGTTATACTACTTAAACCAGAGCAAGCTAATTACATACCCAAAGCCATCAGAATAAAAACATTGCTCATTCATTTTTCGATTTGCCCTGAGGTCATCTGTGAGGGGGTAGAACCAATCATCAGGATTAACCGGTTCAATGGAGGTAAATTTGCTGTCAGCTTTAGTAAAAAACTCTCCTGCTACAGTTGTAGGGGGAAGTTGTCCATGCACCTTGAATCGAAATGGCCATTTCGGAAAATGTTCGTTCCTGTCATACCACTTTACAATATTATTTTCAGAAACCACGATCATTAATTCATGTACGCAGATTTGAAAATAGCGGATGGTAGCAGCAAGAAGACTTACCTGAAAACTTTCTGAAATCGCTTTTAATTTATCAAGGGAAAATTCACGAACGCTATCAAAATAATAAATTTTATGGTAAGGTATCAACAAACATACTGCAAAATAATCAGCCTCCAGCTCAATGGGGTCATGCTTGTTGAGGTCTGTCAGAGATCCATGAGGTTCCAGCAATCCTGATTGAAGTCTAATACGATGTTCATTAATGTAATAGTGAGCCAATTCATGGCTTAAGCTAAACCTGCCCGATTGGTATCTAAAGCATTTCGACGATCGATGTTCAAATGGATATGAAATTGCTGTACATCAAAAACCAGCATTCCATCGAAAGCATCTTCATGGTGATCTATATAAAGATTTAATCGTTCAAATTGAACAATATCTTCCAAAAGTGTAATATTTCCCTGAGAAAATTGAGAAGATACGAAATCAGCAATTTTAGTCAGCTCCTTCTTCCGTACCTCCGGAATTGTCCTTTGATCGCTCATCTTGATTTTTCTTTATTTTATCAAGGATATGCTTGGGAATAGCAGCGCCTTTTCTGTCAACCATTTTCAGCGGTGTGATATCTTCTTCCATGGCTTCCTCCTTTAGTAGGATTACTTTAGTTTTTAAAGTGTTATTGATTATTCGCGAACAATCAACTTTAAAAACAGCACTGCTTTCTTTTTCAATTGGAAGCAAACAGGACACACCAGTAATAAAGATCCTGAAATTTTAAAGATTGTTCTGGAATATCAAACCACACTTACCTGGGGCGCAGTTCCCCTCAGCGATAAGATTTTCAACAAAAATAATCCACAACTTTCTGCCAAATGGAATGCACAGAAAGCAAACTACAATATTGAAATATAGTTATTTATCTTTAATAAGCTATTAATCGAAATACAAATTATGATGCTACTGTGCGTTTAGTATAAATGATGGGATGGACAGTAAAACCATTATTTATGGACAGTAAACGTATCAAAATCATCTTTAAAATGAACGAGTAATGCTTCAGAAAACGTGCCTAAATAATAACCTTTAATATCTTCGGCAGGAACTTTGTCAGCCCAACAGAATAAATGGATCTCAAGTTGGTTGTTTTTCACCGTAAAGCCCAATAATGCATTGTCAATTTGAACCCCTTTTCTGTCAATCTAAGTAGACTTAAGGTAACATAAGATGATTTAAGGGTATTTAATTGAAGTTATTTATCCAAAATTTTAATAAAAAACTGACACAATCGAAAAATCATTTTTGGGTAACAAATGAGTAACAAAAATAGCCAAAACAACAATCAAAAACAATAAAGAACAAGAAATTAAGAAAAGACAAAGTCCTTATTTACAATTAAATAAGGACTGTTCTAATAGATGTTAAATGATTTTAAGGTGGTCTACTTCCCAATACAAAACTTACTAAAGATATTCTCCAGCAAATCGTCCGTAGTCACCTTCCCAGTGATCTCACCCAAATAATAAAGTGCCTGCTTAATATCTATCGCCAAAAATTCCGAAGTAACTGGATTGATCAAACCTTCAGAAACACTGTGCAACGACTCCTGCGTTTTCCGCAGTGCTTCAACGTGCCTGATATTAGTCACCATCGTATGGTTCTCAGACAGTTTATCCCCTACTGCGGTATTGTATAACAATTCCTTTAGTGATTCAATTCCATAGTTCTCACGGGCAGAAATAGCAGTAAACTGGATATCCAAAGGCAAATCCAGTTCTTTTATTCTGTCGCTATACGTCAAATCCATTTTATTTGCAACGGCAACAAAAGCCAATCCCGGGCGGTACAAGCTTGAAATATCTTCGTGGATTTCGCGTGCAGTGAGGTTAACTACGTCAAACAGATAAACCAAAACGGCCGACTGGCTAATCTTCTGCATGGTCTTCTCCACTCCAATCGCTTCAATCGTATCCGTAGCTTCGCGGATACCTGCAGTATCAATCAAACGGAAGTTAATTCCATTGATATTCAACACCTCTTCAATCGTATCCCTGGTTGTACCTGCAATCTCGCTCACAATCGCCCGGTCCTCATTCAGCAAGGCATTCAGCAAGGTGGATTTCCCTGCATTAGGTCTTCCGGCAATCACCGTATTGATCCCTTCCTTAATCACGTTCCCTAGTTCAAAAGAACGGATCAGCTTGTTCAGTACCAAAGTGATCTTATTGATCAGGTCCTGCAGCTGGTCGCGGTTGGCAAACTCCACATCCTCTTCAGAGAAATCGAGCTCCAGTTCAATCATCGACGCAAAATGGATCAGCTGTTCGCGCAACACATTCAGCTCAGTACTGAAGCCTCCGCGCAGCTGGTTCATCGCCACACTATGCGCGGCCTGTGAATCTGATGAAATCAAATCGGCCACAGCTTCTGCCTGGGAAAGATCCATGGCACCATTTAAGAATGCACGTAAGGTGAATTCTCCTGGTTTTGCCGCACTTGCACCTTTTTTGATCAGCAAATTGATGATCTGGTGAATAATATAATTTGAACCGTGGCAGGAAATTTCCACCACGTTTTCTTTAGTATATGATTTTGGGCCTACAAAGAGACTCACCACCACTTCGTCTATTACGATGTCGCCATCCTTAATCAATCCAAAATGCAGTGTATGTGTAGGTTGCTCTAATAAGTTTTTTCCGCTAAATACCGAATTTGTAATAGCAATAGCGTCTTTCCCCGATAAACGGATCACTCCAATCGCACCCGCTCCGGGAGGGGTAGATAAGGCTACTATTGTCTCGTTTGTTATCATTTGTACAGGCTTAATAAATAAGAATAGGCAAAGCTACCCAAACATTTGCAACCTTTTTAGGGTTAAGCCTACAAACTTAACATTACCATTACAATATGAAGGAATTACCTCTCACCGTTAAAAGGTCGATTGAATTATTAGGCCTCTTGCTCATCGGTGCGCTGTTTGTGATAGCAAGCGACATTATTATGCCTGTACTGATGGCATTTTTTATCAGTATTATGCTGGTGCCCATTTACCGTTTCTTAAGAAAATATAAGGTCCCAGAAGCCCTGGCTATCGTACTCCCTATTTTGATGGTAGTGATATTTGTGGGCGCCATTGCCTGGTTCTTTTCTTCACAGGTAGGTACGCTGGTGCAGGATTTCCCGCAGATTAAAAAGAACGTCTCTCTTCACCTGCATTCGTTAAGCGAATGGATAAGCCGTGTAAGCCATTACTCTACAACGGAACAAATAGCTTTTATCAATAAAAAAAGTAACGACCTGCTCTCTATGGCGGGCGGAATGGCAAGTGGCGCGGCAGTGACCTTAAGCTCTGTATTTGTTTTTGTGGGCTTACTCCCTATTTACATTTATCTGCTATTGTTCTATAAAGATATTCTACTGCGCTTCATCTTTATGTGGTTTAAAACTGAAGATCACCCTAAAGTGAAAGACGCGATTTACGAAACGGAATCGATCATTAAAAGTTATTTGGTGGGACTATTGATCCAAGTAACATACATGACCGTCCTGCTGGGTGGAATCCTGATGTTATTGGGGATAAAACATGCACTGCTGATTGGGGTGATCTTTGCGATCCTGAACCTGATTCCCTACGTAGGTGCCCTGCTGGGTAACATCATTGGGGTTTTATTAACGCTGACCGCTTCGGCTACCTTAGGCCCTGTAATTACGGTACTGGCTGTAATTGCTGGAGTGCAGTTTCTGGATAACAATATCCTGATGCCACGTATTGTGGGCTCTAAAGTAAAGATCAACGCCTTTGTATCTATTCTGGGGGTAATTGTTGGCGGAAGTATGGCCGGTGTCTCCGGTATGTTCCTCTCCATGCCGCTGATTGCAGTATTGAAGGTGATTTTTGACAGAACGGATATGTTTAAACAATGGGGTGTGCTGTTTGGTGACGAGCGGCCGACTAAAAGCCCGATGAAATTCCCTGGATTCAGGAGAAAAGAAAACGTCACTACCCAACCTGGTGTAGAAAAAGGATAAAATGGATCTAAAAAAAGCCGCCTCTTCAAATCGAAAAGGCGGCTTTTTTTATGTGGTTGATTCTTTAGAACCTATAGCTTATAATAAATTTTACATCCTTTCGGGAACTTCAATACCAAGAATGCGCATACCTGATTTAAGGATGTTGGCCGTAACACAGCTTAAGTTCAACCGGTGCTGTTTCAACTGCTGGTCTTCTTCTTTTACGATTGGTGGAATCTCATGATAAAACTTGTTGAACATCTTGGCTACTTCATAGATGTAGTTGGCCAGACTTGCCGGACTAAAGGTTTTGGCGGCAGAAGTGATCTCTGAAGGATATTTCGCCAGCAGGATAATCATTTCCAGTTCAGTTTCTGAAAGGCTGATGTGGTTATCTACGGTTACGCCTTCCTGAAATCCTGCTTTGCTGAGCAATGATTTGATCCTTGCATGGGTGTATTGGATAAATGGGCCGGTATTACCCTGGAAATCGATAGATTCTGCAGGATCGAATAACAATCTCTTTTTAGGTTCTACTTTGAGCAGGAAGTATTTCAAGGCACCCATACCAATGTTATAATACAGGCTTTCTTTTTCCTCTTCACTAAAAAAGTCGACTTTGCCCAGTGCTTCGGTCTTTTGCTTAGCCGTTGCGACCATTTCGGCGATCAGGTCATCTGCATCTACAACTGTTCCTTCACGTGATTTCATTTTTCCGCTCGGAAGATCTACCATTCCATATGATAAATGATACAATCCCTTCGCCCAGCTTTTACCCAGTTTATCTAAAATGAGGAACAAAACTTTAAAATGGTAATCCTGCTCGTTACCCACTACGTAAATAGACTCATCCATTTTGAAATCGTCATATTTCATCTGTGCTGTACCCAAATCCTGTGTGATATATACCGAAGTACCATCGGCACGTAATACCAGTTTCTGGTCAAGTCCGTCGGCGGTAAGGTCGATCCATACAGAACCATCTTCTTTTTTAAAGAAAACACCTTTGGCTAATCCTTCTTCAACGGTATCTTTTCCCAATAAATAGGTATTACTTTCATAGTAGTACTTATCAAAGTCTACACCCAGGTTTTTATAGGTAACAGCAAATCCTTCATATACCCAGCCGTTCATGCGTTTCCAAAGGTCGATCACCTCAGTGTCCCCGTTTTCCCAGGCCAGCAGCATTGCCTGTGCTTCTTTGATCAGCGGGGCATTCTTTTTGGCTTCGTCTTCGGTATCTCCGGCTAGCTTTAAAGCTTCAATTTCTTTTTTGTATTCCTTATCAAAAATCACATAATATTTACCCACCAGATGATCGCCTTTTAGGCCAGAACTCTCAGGGGTTTCCTGGTTGCCCCATTTTTGCCAGGCCAGCATTGATTTACAGATGTGGATACCCCTGTCGTTAACCAGGTTTACTTTATATACTTCTGCCCCATCGGCCTTCAGCAATTCTGAAACAGAGTAACCCAGCAGGTTATTTCTAACGTGGCCAAGGTGCAGCGGTTTGTTGGTGTTTGGTGATGAATATTCTACCATTACCTTTTTCCCATTGGATGGAAGTACACCAAAATCTGGTCGCAACAGCTCTGTATGGAAAAGGTCCATCCAGTAATCATTGGCGATGCTGAGGTTTAGAAATCCTTTTACTACGTTGAAGGCGGTAACCTCTTTGAGATGTTCCACAAGGTAAACGCCAAGGTCGTTAGCAGTTTGTTCGGGCGACTTCTTAGAATAGCGCACAATTGGAAAAACTACAATGGTGGCCTGCCCTTCAAACTCCTTACGCGTATCTTGTATACTGATTAAGCTCTCGGCAACATCTTCATTATAAAGTTGCTTAATGCCTTTCACTACTTCACTAATAATAAAATTCATGGGCCAAAAATAACCAAATAAGCAATAATGAGCGAATATTATATTTTAAAAAAATATTGGATAGATTTGCTTCACCACAAACTTATTATGACTGAACAGAAAGAAAATTTCGAAGTGAAAGTGAGTACAGAAATCGGCCGCCTCCGCAAACTGCTCATCCACAGCCCAGATAGTGGCCTTGGAAAGGTAGTCCCTTCGAAAGCGCAGGACTGGCTTTTTGAGGATATTGTCCACCTGGATACGATAAGAAAAGATGAATACGATTATTACATTAAACTGCTGATGTACTTCCTGGATCCCGAGAAAATTAAAGGGAACCTTGCGGATATAGATGCAGAAACATCAAACAGAAAATTCTTTAAACCTGACCATCCAGACTTCCATGGCTCACATGCTGTGATTGAAATACAGAACTTGCTTTCTGATATCCTGAAAGAACCAATCATTAGGAAAAAACTGACGGCATCGGTATGTGCCATTGAAGGATGCACGTATAAACTACAGTTGCAACTGATTGATACAGATCCGGTAGAACTGGCCAAAATATTTATCTCTGGCACGATGGCCGATGATTTAATGATCTTTGCCCCTATCCCCAACCTGATTTTTACGCGTGATGTAGGCATCACGATCAACAACCATATCCTGCTGAACAAACCGGCAAAAAAAGCACGCAACCGCGAAACACTGCTGATGCGTTATATATTTTTTAACCATCCGATTTTTGTTGACTATACGGACAACATCCTGGAGATTCCGGATGCGGCACAACATTTTCTACGCCCGGGCGAAGAGGAGGAACACCGCACCACGCTTGAAGGCGGCGACGTGATGATGGTGAGTAAAAACCATGTACTGATTGGCTGCAGTGAAAGAACTTCTGCATACGGGGCGAATGAGGCGATTAAGTTATTGTTCGAGAATAATGTGGTAGAGAAGGTGACTGTAGTAAGGATACCCAACAAAAGGGATTTTATGCACATCGATACGGTATTTACACAGGTAAAACGTAATGTATGGACACTGCTGCGCTCGATCTCTGGAAACCAGGAAGTGCAAATTCCGGAGCCAATCAATTTCCTGATTGAACCGGATACAAAGGATGTAACGGAGATTATCCAGTTCCACAAACACCAGCAAGACCCGGTTCGCTTCAACAGCATTGAGGACCTGCTGGACGATATCAGCAGAAATGAACTGGGCAGTAAGGAAAAGACAAAGTTTATCTATAGCGGAAACGGGGCATTCCCTTATGATGCGCGTGAACAATGGACCGACTCCTGTAACCTGCTGGCACTGAAAGAAGGTGTGGTACTGGGTTACGACAGAAACGACAAAACTGTTGAAGCTTTTAAAAGCAACGGCTTTGACATTGTGTCTGTAAAAGACCTGATCAACGATCTGGAGAGCGGTAAAGTGAGTGCAGATACGATTACGGATACGCTTGTTTTGATGCCTTCGGCAGAACTGTCAAGGGCCAGAGGAGGATTTCACTGTATGAGCCTTCCGTTGCTGCGCGACGAACTGGAAAACTAAGCTTATTCTTTTAAACTGAACCCAAATGCAAAATACCAACCAGATATTAATGATCCGTCCCGTTGATTTTAAATTCAACGCGCAAACGGCAGTAAACAATAAATTTCAACAAGCTGACGAAGAACCGCACTCGGCCCCGGCTGCAGCAAACGCTGCAACAGAATCACGAAACGTTGCAGCAACTGAAGATAAAACTGCAACAGAATTAGGAAACGTTTCAGGAACTGAAGGAACGACTGCTAAAGAATCAGAAAACGCTGCAGCGGCTGACGGAAGCCTTGCGGCAGATCAACGTGTCGCGACGACTGAGGTTCAGCAAAAAGCCCTGAAAGAATTTGACGATTTTGTTACCCTCCTGAGAAAAAAGGGTGTCGACGTAACCGTTATTGACGATACTTTAGAGCCAGAGACACCGGATTCTATCTTCCCGAACAACTGGATCTCTTTTCATGATGGTTTCCAGATCTTCCTCTACCCGATGTTTTCGGAAAACAGGCGGTTGGAACGCAGACAGGATATTATAGATACATTGGATAAAACTTTTGTAATTGACCGGATCACGGATATGTCTACCAGCGAAGAACGTGGTGTGTATCTGGAGGGAACAGGCAGCATGGTGCTGGACCGCGAAAACGAAATTGTATACGCCTGTTTATCGGTAAGGACCCATCAGGAAGCCCTGAAATATTTTTGCGAGAAAACCTATTTTACACCGGTGACTTTCCACGCAGTGGATGGAGATGGATTCCCGATTTATCACACTAATGTGATGATGTGTGTGGCCGACAATTTTGTGGTGATTTGCCTGGAAAGTATTAAGAATGAAGACGAAAAAGCAATTCTACTGAGGAGTTTTGAGGAGAACGGCAAAGAAGTTATTGAAATTAGCCTTGACCAGATGAACCATTTTGCGGGCAACATGTTGCAGGTGCTGAATGCGAATGATGAGCCCTTGCTGACGATGTCTGAACAGGCTTACTTGTCTTTAAATCAGGAACAGATTACAGCCCTGGAACAATACAATGAACTGATTTATTCGCCCTTGTATACGATTGAAAAAAACGGCGGGGGAAGCGCCAGATGCATGCTCGCGGAGATCCATCTGGATAAAAAATAAATTATACCTGCACATGACAGTATTTTCATTTATAAAAGCTGTTTGTCGATTTAAAATTACATTTTTGCAAAAATTATTATTGACCATAAATGCAGAGTTACTCCGAATTTCTTGATCTAAGTGTCGGCTTTCCACAAG
>Ga0247815_10000601_pt1 | contig 28171 bp, 22 predicted proteins | sample UWRJL194509B1_FD_181014 | JGI IMG/M metagenome (GOLD analysis project Ga0247815, IMG submission 181014) | Plant litter microbial communities from Arlington Agricultural Research Station in Wisconsin, United States - UWRJ-L194-509B-1 | ecosystem: Environmental > Terrestrial > Plant litter >...
CACGCTGTCCTTCAGCGGCGAAGGCGCCGCCGCCGACAACGCCAGCACGGTACGCGTGTTCATCGACGTGGACGGCAGCGGCGGCTACAACAGCGGCGACATCAGCGGCACCGCCATCATGAGCAGCGGCGCCTGGACCGTCGACGGCCTGAGCACCGGCACGCTGGCCGACGGCCTGTATCACATCTACGCGTCCACCAGCGCCGGCTCGCTGACCAGCGCGCTCAGCGCGGCGCTCGACGTCACCATCGACAAGACCGCGCCGACCATCACCTTCAGCGCGCTGGCGCTGAAGGTGGACAGCGGCGCGCCGGGCGACTTCATCACCAACACCGCCGCCCAGATCGTCACCGCCACGCTGAGCGCGGCGCCGGCCATCGGCGACGTGGTCGAGGGCACGATCGACGGCGGCGCCCACTGGATCGACATCACTTCCATGGTGTCGGGCACGGCGCTGAACTGGACCGGCGTGGTGCTCAACGCCGACGGCACGCTGCAGCTGCGCGTCACCGACAAGGCCGGCAACAGCAGCGCGCCGCACGGCGAGGCCTACACGGTCGACGCCGACGCGCCGGCCGCGCCGACGATGCTGGCGCTCGGCACCGGCAGCGACAGCGGCGCCTCCAGCGACCGCCTCACCAACGTCGCCACGCCGGAACTGACCGGCTTCTCCGAAGCCAACGCCACGGTGCGCCTGTACGACGGCAACACCGAGGTGGGCCACACCACCGCCGACGGCAACGGCTTCTGGAGCATCACCAGCAGCACGTTGAGCGGCGGCGGCCACGACCTGACCGCCAAGCAGACCGACAAGGCCGGCAACACCGGCGGCGCGTCGTCGACGCTGACCGTGGTGATCGACACCACCGCGCCGTCCGCGATCGCGCTCAGCGCCGGCTCGGCCACCGAGGCCGGCGCCGTCGCCGGCGCCACCGTCGCGACGCTGTCGGCCACCGACGCCCATACCGTCGCCTACAGCCTGGTGAACGGCAGCAACGGCGACGACGCGTCGAACGCCTTGTTCAGCATCGTCGGCAACGCCTTGAAGCCGATCGCCAATCTGGCGGTCGGCACCTATCACGTGTACGTCGACGCGGCCGACGCCGCCGGCAACCACGCCCAGCAGGCGCTGAGCTTCGTGGTCGCCAACGGCCCGAGCGTCACCTCGATCGTCCGCGCCGACGGCGGCGGCGACGACCTGGTGGCCGGCGCCGCCACCACGCTGACCTACACGGTGACCTTCAGCGAAGCGGTGACCGGCGTCGACGCCGGCGACTTCATGCTGACCACCACCGGCAGCGCCGGCGGCGCCATCGTCTCGCCCATCACCGGCGGCGGCGCCACCTACACGGTGACGGTGAACGCGCTGGCCGGCGACGGCACGCTGGCGCTGGGCCTGAAGGCCAGCGGCACCGGCATCCAGAACGCCGGCGCGACGGCCATCATCGGTGGCTACAACGGCGGCCAGGTGCTGACGCTGGACCACGGCGCCGCCGCGCCCGCCGCGCCGGCGCTGGACGCGGCCAGCGACAGCGGCGCGCCCGGCGACGGCGTCAGCAACCACGCCGTGCCGGTGTTCAGCGGCACGGCCGAGGCCAACGCCACGGTGCGGCTGTACGACAGCAACGGCACCACCGAATTGGGCGACACCACCGCCGACGGCGACGGCCACTGGAGCATCACCAGCGCCGCGCTGAGCGAGGGCACGCATACGCTGACGGTCAAGCAGACCGACCTGGCCGGCAATGTCTCGGCGGCGTCCGGCGGCTTCGTCTACAAGCTCGATACGACGGCGCCGAGCGCCATCGCCCTGGGCGGCGCCACGATCGCGCTGTCGGCCGCCGTCAACGGCGCCACGCTGACCACGCTGTCGGCCAGCGACGCCGGCGCGGTCGGCTTCAGCCTGGCCGCCGGCGACACCGTCAACGACGCCGACAACGCCAAGTTCAGCATCGTCGGCGGCAACCTGGTGGCGGCGCAGAACCTGAGCGTCGGCAGCTACCATCTGCGGGTGAAGGCGACCGACGCGGCCGGCAACGAGGGCTTGCAGAGCCTGGTCATCAACGTGGTGGACGCGCCCGGCGTGGTCGCTATCGTGCGCACCGACGGCGCCTCCAGCACGGTGGCGACCGCCGCCACCTCGGTCAGCTACACGGTCACCTTCAGCCAGGCCGTCACCGGCGTCGACGCGGCCGACTTCCTGCTCGACGCCAGCGGCAACGCCGCCGGCACCATCGGCGCCGTCAGCGCCGTCAACCCAATCGGCGGCGCCAGCGACACCTACACCGTCACCGTCACCGGCATCAGCGGCGACGGCACGCTGCGGCTGGACCTGAAAGGCAGCGGCACCAACATCAAGAACGCTTCGGCGGTGGACATCGTCGGCGGCCACGAGGGCAACGAGAGCTACCGGCTGGATCACACGGCGGCGGCCGCGCCGTCGACGCCGGCGATGACGTCCGGCACCGACAGCGGCAGCGTCGGCGACGCCATCACCAACAACACCACGCCGGTGTTCACCGGCACCGCCGAGGCCAACGCCAGCGTCAAGCTGTACGACACGAACGGCACCACGCTGCTGGGCACCACCACCGCCGACGGCTCCGGCAACTGGAGCATCACCAGCGGCACGCTCAGCGAAGGCGGCCACACGCTGACCGTCAAGCAGACCGACGCGGCGGGCAACGTCTCGGTCGCCAGCGGCGGACTGGCGGTGGTGATCGACACGGTCGCCGCCGCGCCGGCCGCGCCGCTGCTGGCCAGCGCCAGCGATAGCGGCGTCGTCGGCGACCGCGTCACCAACGTCGCCACGCCGACCATCACCGGCAGCGCCGAGGCCAACGCCACCGTCAAGCTGTATGACAACAACGGCACCACCTTGCTGGGCACGACCACCGCCAACAGTTCCGGCGCGTGGAGCGTCGTCTCCGACGCGCTGAACGACGCGGTCCACACCTTGACCGTCAAGCAGACCGACCGGGCCGGCAACGTCTCGGCCGCCAGCGCCGCGCTGACGCTGACCATCGACACCGTGGCCCCGAGCGCGCCAAGCGCGCCGGTGCTGGCCACCGCCAGCGACAGCGGCACCGTCGGCGACGGCATCACCAACGTCGGCTCGCCGGTCGTCACCGGCACCGCCGACGCCAACGCCACCGTCAAGCTGTACGACACCAACGGCACCACGGTGCTGGGCACGGCCACCGCCAACGGCGCCGGCGTCTGGAGCATCACCAGCGCCGCGCTGACGGTCGGCGCGCATACGCTGACGGTCAAGCAGTTCGACCTGGCGGGGAACGCTTCGCCGGCCGGGGGCGCGCTGGCGCTGACCATCGAGGCGCCGCCGGTGCCGCCGACGACGCCGCCGACCACCATCGACGGCGTGCCGGTGACGCAGCAGCCGGTCACGCTGCCGGGCGGCGGCAGCGGCACGCAGATCGTGATTCCGGTGGTCACGCCGGGCCGCGATGAATCGAGCGGCAACGCCGGCGTGGCCGACATCCCGCTGGCCAGCAACGGCACCGCCAACGTGCTGCTGGCGCAGGTCGCGGCCGGCTTCGGCCTGACCGCCACCGGCGGCGCCAGCCAGCCGGCCGGCAGCTCGACCGAGCAATTGATCCAGGCCATCCTGGCCGCCACGCCGGACCACCCGAGCAGCGACCAGGGCCACCTGACAGGCAACGGCGTGGTGTTCCTCAACCAGCTGGCCAGCACCGTGCCGCTGCTGGTGCAAACCATCACGCCGACCGGCGGCGCCACCAGCGCCGGCGGCGCGCTGACGCTGACCGGCACCAGCACCGACGCGCAACACACGGCGCTGGTGATCGACACCAGCAACCTGTCGCCCGGCGCCCAGCTGGTGCTCAACGCGGTGGACTTCGCCGCCATCGTCGGCGCGGCCAATGTCACCGGCAACACCAGCGGCCAGATTCTCACCGGCGACCTCGCCAACCAGCAATTCACGGTCGGCGCGGGCCGCAATAGTTCGGTGTTCGCCGGCGGCGGCAGCGACACGCTGGTGTTCAACACGGTGGCGGCGGCCGCCGGGCCGGGCGCGGGCGGCGCGGGCGCGGGCATTCAGGGCGCCACCGCCCAAGGCGCCACGCTGCCGGCCGGCACCACCATCCTGCACGGCGGCCTGGGCGACGACGCCGCGACCTTCAACGGCGCCAGCACGGACTACACGGTGACCAGCCACGACGGCTACGTGGTGGTGACCGCCAACGCGCAGCCGAACCAGCACGCGCTGGTGATCAACGCCGAAAGCCTGAAATTCAGCGACACCACGGTCGCGGTGGTGAACCGCGACGCGCTGGGCGCGATCACCGGCCTATACCAGGATGTGCTGGGCCGGCAGGCCGACTATCTGGGCGTCGAGTTCTGGGCGACCGCCGAGAAGAGCGGCGTCAGCCTGGGCAGGATCGCGCTCGACCTGATCGGCTCGGCCGAAGGGCAGGCCAAGCAAGCGATGGTGTTCAACGGCGACAGCGCGCACGACGTCGAGTTGCTGTACCAGGGCATCTTCAGCCGCGCCAGCGACGCCGACGGGTTGGCGTTCTGGGTCGGCCATATGGCCAAGGGCATGACGCTGGCGCAGGTGGCGGACGGCTTCATGGCCTCGGCCGAGATCACCGGCCACAAGCTCGGCGTACAGGACTGGGATTTCCAAATGGGGTAATGAACAGTTTGTGTGGATAACTTTGTGCGTAACCGCCGTCCGGGGAACTAAAGTGCTTGATCCATAAGGCTTTTTCGCTTCTGCCTTTAAAAAAGGCAGAAATGATTAGCCTTTAAAATCAAATACCTACCTATAATAGTTACTGCTGAAAATGCAGTATGACCGCTGTGTGACCGATTTCACATAGTGTGGATAGTTTCCTTTTTTGAAATCCATGAACTTCGACGACCGCAACGACACCGCCCCGGCAGCCGCCCCCGTCATCAGCGTCAGCGCGCTCAACCAGGCGGTGGCGCGCCTGCTGGAACGCAGTTTTCCGCTGAGCTGGATCTCGGGCGAGGTCTCCAACTTCACCAAGGCCAGCTCCGGCCATTGGTACTTCACACTCAAGGACGACGCGGCCCAGGTGCGGGCGGTGATGTTCCGCGGCCGCGCGCAATACGCCGATTTCATTCCGCGCGAGGGCGACAAGGTCGAGGTGCGGGCGCTGGTCACACTGTACGGCGCGCGCGGCGACTACCAGATCAACGTCGAGGCGATCCGCCGCGCCGGGGTCGGCTCGCTGTTCGAGGCGTTCCAGCGCCTGAAGGAGAAGCTGGACGCGGCCGGCCTGTTCGCCGCCGAGCGCAAGCGCGCCTTGCCGATGTTTCCGCGCACGGTGGGCGTGGTCACCAGCCCGCAGGCGGCGGCGCTGCGCGACGTGCTGACCGCGCTGAAGCGGCGCGCGCCGCACGTCAACGTGGTGTTGTATCCGACGCCGGTGCAGGGCCAGGGTGCGGCCGAGAAAATCGCGGCGGCGATCGACCTCGCCTCGCTGCGCGCCGATTGCGAGGTGCTGATCGTTTGCCGCGGCGGCGGCAGCATCGAGGACCTGTGGTCGTTCAACGACGAGGACGTGGCGTACGCGGTGGCCAATTGCCGCATGCCGGTGATCTCCGGCGTCGGCCACGAGACCGATTTCACGATCTGCGATTTCGCCGCCGATGTGCGCGCCGCCACGCCGACGGCGGCGGCCGAACTGGCGGTGACGCCGCGCGCCGACTGGATCGGATCGCTGCGCGCCGACGTGGTCGACATCCGGCGCGCGATGCGGCGCAGCGTGAGCGAGGCGACGCAGACGCTGGATGGTTATTCGCGGCGTCTGCTGAACCCGGGCGCGCAGATCCGGCAGCAGCGCATGAAGCTGCAGGCCTTGTCGACGGCGATGTTGCACGCCAACCGCGCGCCGTTGTCGCAGGCGCGCCATCAGCTGGACCGGCTGGAAGGCCGGCTTGGCGCGCGCAAGCCGGATGTGACGGCGGCGCGTTCGGCGCTGGCCGGGTTGCGGCATCGCGCCGGGATCAGCTTGTCTCGGCAGCTGGGCCAGCGGCGCGACGCGCTGGCGGCGTTGGCGTCGCAGCTGGAGCTGCTCAATCCGCAGCGCACGCTGGAGCGCGGCTATGCGATCGTCACCGACGACCAGGGCGCGATCGTGCGGGCGCCGGCGCAGCTTAAGCCGCGCGGCACGCTGAACTTGCGGCTGGCCGAGGGTTCGGCGCAGGTGGAGGTCGAGGCGGTGCGGCCGACGCTGGATTAACGCGTTGTCGCGCGTCGGCCCACGCGCTGCGGGACTGCGGATGTGTGGTCGGGCGCTGGCATCGGCGCCGGCGCCAGGCGTTGCGCACCGTGTCGGCCGGCAAGTGGCGGACGGCGGTGTCGCGCAAGTGTTCCAACAGCGCGAGCAGGGTGTGGGGAGATAGATTTATACTCGTTGTGGCAGACATACTGAAATTCCTCCTGAAATGTACTGAAATTTACTGATTCCTACTGAGTTAGACCCGGTCAGTGGGATTCAGTTCAATTCAGTAGAAATCAGTAAAATTTTCAGTAGGTTTGCCAGAAGGAGCGTGGGCGGGCACCCCTACATAGGTAGTCCTACACGCCGGGCGCGGCAGTGACAAAGCGCGCACATTCGGCGCGGCAAAGAGGCTATAGTTGGCGCTCCGACCATCAGCCCGCCGCCCTCCGCCATGAAGACCACCGCCCTGCTTTGCGCGCTCCTGAGCATCCCCGCCGCCGGCCACGCCGAGCGCGCCGACACCTTCAAGGAAACGCTGATCACCGCGCGCCGCAGTGTCGCCAATCTGGTCACCAAGGAAGTCACGCTGACCGGCGAGGTGGAACTGCGGCGCGGCACGCTGCTGATCAAGGCCGACAACGGCGTGCTGAAGGAAAACGCGCGCGGCTACCAGCACCTCGTGATGACCACCAATCAAGGCGGCAAGCCGGTCACCTTCCGCCAGAAGCGCGACGGCGGCGGCGATCAGTGGATGGAGGGCGAAGCGCTGCGCGTCGAATACGACGGCGAAACCGAGTTGCTCGAACTGACGCTTGAAGCGAAGGCGCGCCGCACCACCGGCGGCGAGCTGACCGACGAAGTTCGTGCCGAACGCATTTCCTACGCGGCGCGGGAAGAGCGCTACGTGGTCACGCAGTTGGCCGGCGGCGACAAGAGCGGCGACCGGCGCGGCGTCATGGTGCTGCAGCCGGTGCGCAAGGATCCGCTGAACCTGCCGGCCACATCGGAAACCGCGTCGGCCCCGGGCCGCTAGTTAAAGCGTATCAGGCCGCCGACAGCATCGCCGACATGCCGATCAGCACCGGATATTTTTCGGTGATGACGTAGGTGGGGATGTGCGACAGATAATCCGAGAAGCGGCCCTTCTGCTCGAAACGCGCGCGGAAGCCGGAGCGTTCGAAGAACTCGCTCATCTTCAGCACCACGCGGCCGCCGATGTAGATGCCGCCCTTGGCGCCCAAGGTCAGCGCGACGTTGCCGGCCACCGTCCCCAGCATCTCGCAAAACGCCACCAGCGTCTCCTCGCACACCGGGCACAGGCCGTGCAGCCCGCGCTCCATGATCTGCGCCGTGTTCAGGTTCAGCGGCTCGACGCGCGCCCGTTCGCACAGGGCGCGGTAGGTCAGCAGCATGCCGATGCCCGACACCAGCCGCTCGCTCGACACATGCTGGTGATAGCGCCGCGCGTAGCGCAGGATGTCGATCTCGCGCTCGTTCATCGGCGCGAAGGTGCTGTGGCCGCCTTCGCTGTCGATGGCGATCCAGCGCTCGCCGGCCGGCACCAGGCCGGACACGCCGAGGCCGGCGTCGGCGCCGACCAGGCCGATGGTGGCGTTGGCGCGCAGCACGCCGCCGCCGATCTGGTGCTTGTGCTCGGCCGCCAGATACGGCAGCGAGCTGGCCAGCGCGGTGAAGTCGTTGACCACCACCAGCGACTTCAGGCTGAACTGCGAACACACCGCCTCCACCGAGAACGACCAGTGGTGGTTGGTCATGGTCACCCAGTCGCCGTCGATCGGGTTGGCGATGGCGATGCCGGCGAAGCGCGCCTGGTAGCCGCCGGCCGCCACCGTGTCCGGCTGCGACAGATAGGCCACCAGCGCCGCGCCCAGGGTCGGGTAGGCGGCGCAGTCGGTGACCCAGATGGCGTCGATGGCGTTGGGGGCGGTCTCCAGGCCGAAGCTGGCGCTGGTGCCGCCGATGTCGGCCAGCAGGCGCGGGCCGTGCGCGGGGTGCGAAAACGAGTCGCGTTGCATAGTCTCTTCCTGATGTGTTTCTTATTATGGTAGGCGGCTTGATTATATGTCATGCGGCCGAGGGGCCGATGTATGGTAACCTTCCGGCGAAAAGGTTTTCATAGCACCATCATAAAAAGGACCCGTCTTGGCAGATCTCCCCCACTCCGGCCCGTCAACGCTGATGGACGTCGCGCGCGCGGCGGGGGTGTCGCCCAGCACGGTGTCGCGCATCCTCAACGGCACGGCGCGGGTCTCGGACGACAAGCGCTCGGCGGTGCTGACGGCGATCGCGGACATGAAGTTCGCGCCCAACCAGATGGCGCAGGGCCTCAAAAAAGGCCGCTCGATGACGATCGGCATCGTGGTGCAGGACATTTCCTCGCCGTTCTTCGACGAAACGCTGCGCGGCGTCGACGACGGCCTGAAGGGCACCGGCTACGCGTCGGTGATCGTCAGCGGCCACTGGAACGCCGAGGAGGAGGCGGAGCGCATCCGCCTGCTGCTGGCGCGCAAGGTCGACGGCATCATCCTGCTGTCGGGGCGGATGTCGGACCAGACGGTGCTGGACTTCTCGGCGCAGCGGCCGATCGTCTCGACCGGCCGCGCGCTCAACACGCGCAGCGCGCTGGGCTTCAAGATGGACAACGAGCACGGCGCCCACCTGGCGGTGCGGCACCTGATCGAACTGGGCCACCGCGACATCGCCTTCATCTCCGGCCCGTCCAACAACATCGACGCGCTGGAGCGGCTGGCCGGCTACACGCGGGCGCTGCGGGAGGCGGGCATCGCGCCCGACGCCGAGCTGGTGGTCGAGGGCAACTACCACGAGGACAGCGGCATGCTGGCGATGAACCGGCTGTTCGACAGCGGGCGGCGCTTCACGGCGGTGTTCGCCGCCAACGACCTGAGCGCCTACGGCGCGCGGCTGGCGCTGTACCGCAAGGGGATCCGGGTGCCGGACGACATCTCGCTGGTCGGCTTCGACGATTTGCCGGGCTCGTCGTACACGACGCCGCCGCTGACCACCATCCGCCAGCCGCTGTACGACATCGGCCGCATCGCCACCCACGCCTTGCTGCGCATCATCAACGGCGAGGACACGCGCAGCGAGGTGCCGCCGCTGGAGCTGATCGTGCGGGAAACCACGCGCCGGGCGCGCTGATTGCCCACACGGAAAGCCGGCCTTTTCAGCATGACGCGCCCATCCGCTTTACAATAGTGGACGTTTCAGCAAAAATCACCTGGTCTTAACACCCACTCAAAAGGAAGAACAATGGAACATACCCTGCCCCCCCTGCCGTACGCCATCGACGCGCTGGCGCCGTCGATCTCGCAAGAAACGCTGGAATACCACTACGGCAAGCATCACCAGACCTATGTCACCAACCTGAACAACCTGATCAAGGGCACCGAGTTCGAGGCGCTGACCCTGGAAGAGATCATCAAGAAGTCGTCCGGCGGCATCTTCAACAATTCGGCGCAGATCTGGAACCACACGTTCTACTGGAACAGCCTGACGCCGAACGGCAAGGGCGCGGCCGACGGCGCGCTGGCCGAGGCGATCAACGCCAAGTGGGGCTCGTTCGACAAGTTCAAGGAAGAGTTCACCAAATCGGCGGTCGGCAACTTCGGTTCGAGCTGGACCTGGCTGGTGAAAAAGGCCGACGGCACGCTGGACATCGTCAACACCTCGAACGCCGCGACGCCGCTGACCACCGACGCCAAAGCGCTGATCACCTGCGACCTGTGGGAGCACGCCTACTACATCGACTACCGCAACGTGCGTCCTAAGTACCTGGAAACGTTCTTCAAGCTGGCCAACTGGGACTTCGCGGCCGCCAACTTCGCCTGAATCATCTAATCATCGCCAAGAAGAAGCTTCCGCCCTCCGGCGCAAGCTTCTTTTTTTTATGGAGACAAGACCATGACCTACCACGCCTCACCGCAACGCTACGACGAGATGCAGTTCCGCAGCTGCGGACGCAGCGGCCTGAAGCTGCCGCTGATGTCGCTCGGCCTGTGGCACAACTTCGGCGACAGCAACACCCTCGCCGCGCAGCGCGACATGCTGCGCACCGCCTTCGACCTCGGCATCACGCATTTCGACCTGGCCAACAACTACGGCCCGCCGTACGGCTCGGCCGAGACCAATTTCGGCCATCTGTACAAGGAAGACTTCAAGCCGTATCGCGACGAGCTGATCATCTCGACCAAGGCCGGCTGGGACATGTGGCCCGGCCCCTACGGCCAGGGCGGCGGCTCGCGCAAATACGTGCTGGCCAGCCTGGACCAGAGCCTGCAACGCATGGGCCTCGACTACGTCGACATCTTCTACTCGCACCGCTTCGACCCGGACACGCCGCTGGAGGAAACCATGGGCGCGCTGGCGCACGCGGTGCAACAGGGCAAGGCGCTGTACGTCGGCGTGTCGTCCTATTCCGCCGAGAAGACCGCCGAGGCGGCGCGCCTGCTGAAGGAGTGGAAGGTGCCCTGCCTGATCCACCAGCCGTCCTACAATATGCTGAACCGCTGGATCGAGGACGAGGGCCTGCTCGACACGCTGGGCGACGAAGGCATAGGCTGCATCACCTTCACCGCGCTGGCGCAGGGCATCCTCAGCGACAAATACCTGAACGGGATCCCGGCCGACGCGCGCGTCAACCGTCCCGGCGGCGGCTCGCTGCAGCAGGCGCACCTGAGCCATGACAACCTGGAGCGGGTGCGCGGCCTGAACGAGATCGCCAAACAGCGCGGCCAGACGCTGGCGCAGATGGCGCTGGCCTGGGTGCTGCGCGATCCGCGCGTGACGTCGACCCTGATCGGCGCCAGCAACAGCGCGCAGATCCGCGAGAACGTCGCCGCGCTGCGCAACCTGCACTTCAGCGCCGACGAGCTGGCGGCGATCGACGCCCAGGCCCAGGAGGGCGCGATCAATCTGTGGGCCGGCTCGTCGTCGCACCGCTGAGCGATGGACCGCCGATGATGGATAGATTCAACGCCATGCGGGTCTTCACCCGCATCGTCGAGCTGGAGAGCTTCAGCAAGGCGGCCGAGGATCTGCGGATGCCGGCCGCCACCGCCACCCACACCATCAAGCAGCTGGAGGCGCGGCTCGGCGTGCGGCTGCTGCAGCGGACCACGCGCCACGTCAGCGCCACGCCGGACGGCCTGGCGTATTACGCGCGCTGCGTGCGCATCCTGGCCGACGTCGAGGAGACCGAGGCCGGCTTCGGCAACAGCGGCGTGGCGCCGCGCGGCAAGCTGCGGGTGGATTTACAGGGCACGCTGGCGCAGCGTTACGTGCTGCCGCGGCTGAAGGAATTCTTCGCCCGCTATCCCGACATCGAGCTGGAGATCGGCCTGGGCGACCGGCTGGTCGATCTGGTGCGCGACGGCGTCGATTGCGTGCTGCGGGCCGGCGAGCCGCGCGACTCCAGCATGGTCGGGCGCCGCGTCGCCTCGCTGCGGCAGGTGACCTGCGCCAGCGCCGCCTACCTGGATCGATACGGCACGCCGGCGACCGTGGACGACCTGGCCGCGCAAGGCCACCGCGCGGTCAACTTCTTGTCGTCGAACGACGGCAAGCCGGCGCCGTTCGACTTCATCGTCGACGGCGCGGCGCGCAGCGTCACGCTGCCGGGCAGCGTCTCGGTCGGCAGCGCCGAGGCCTACCTGGCCTGCTGCGGCAACGACCTGGGCCTGGTGCAGCTGCCGCGCTACCACGTCGCCGCCGAGTTGGACAGCGGCCGCTTCCGCGAAGTGCTGGCGGCGTGGCGGCCGAAGCCGATGCAGGTGTCGGTGCTGTACCCGCACGCGCGCCAGCTGTCGCCGCGGGTGCGGGTGTTCGTCGACTGGATCACCGACGTGATGACGGCGGCGAGCTAGGCGCGCGGCCCGCTGCGGGCCCAGTCGCGGCGCTCCTCGCGCAGCGACGCCTCCACCTCCGCGTCGACCTCCTCGTCGGCGCGCACGTCGACCTGTTCGCCGTCGTCGTCGTCCGGCAGCGCGTCGATCACGCGGTCGAAGCCGATGTCGCCGTCCGGTGCCGCGTCCATCTCGACGCCGGCGCGCTCGCCGGTGCCCTCGGCGTCGGTGTCGCTGTCGAAGCCGATGTCGGGGCCGCCGGCGACGTCGCTGCCGCTGTCGGAGTTGTCGCTCGGGCCCAGCGCCCGCGTGCCATGGCCGCTGCCCAGAACGCGGTCGCCGCCAACCGGAATGTTATCCGGGTCCAATGTGCTGTCCGACATGATGTGCTCCTTCGCTTGAAAACTCGATTGGACCACCGCCGCCGCGTCCGGTCGGTGCGCGGACTCGCTTAGGCCCGGCAAAGGCTATCGGGCCGATAGGATTTTTTTACTTTACAAATGTATTATTCATCTCTATAGTTAACCTCATCGAACAACCGAACACCGAGGAGAGATGTGATGAGCACCACCACCAAAAACCTGCTGGCCGCCGCCGCCACCGTGGTCTTCGCGATCGCCGCCACCGCCACCACGGTGAGCAGCGCCTTCGCCCAGACCAGCACCGCGCCGGCCGCCAAAGTGGCCACCAGCGCCGCGCAAAACGCCGCCGCCGGCGCCGCGCTGGTCGCCATCAAGGCCGAGAAGCCGGGCCTGACCCGCGCCCAGGTGCAGGCCGAATACTTCGAAGCGCGCAAGAACGGCACGCTGATCGAAACCGAGGTCGACTCCGACGTCGCGCAGACCAAGAAACACGTGGTCCGCTAAGCGCCGTGACGCCGCCGTCCATGCCGCCGACAACGCAGACAACGCCGACGCGCGCCGCCCGCGCGCCTGCCTCCCCGATGCTCGCCGCGCCGATGCTGGCCTGCGCGCTGGCGGTGTTGGCGGTGTTGGCGGTGTTGGCCGGCTGCGCCGACATGGGCGACGTCAAGCCGCAAGCGGTGGCGCTGAACAGCGCCGCGCTCAATCCCGGCAAGGCGATCGCCGCCGCCGGCGCGGACCTGGCGTGGCCGGACGAGCATTGGTGGGAAGCGCTGCATGACGCGCAGCTGAACCGGCTGGTGGCCGCCGCGCTGGCGGACAACCCATCGCTGCGCGCGACCTCGGCGCGGGTGCGCCAGGCCGAGGCGCTGGCCGGCGTCGCCAAGGCCGGCACGCTGCCGCGGCTCGACGCGTCGGCCAGCGCCGACCGCGAACGCTATTCGGCGCACAGCACCGTCCCCGCGCCGCTGGCCGGGAACTACGCGTGGAAGAACAGCGCCACGCTATCCGGTTCCTACGACCTGGACCTGTGGGGGCGCAACCGCGACGCGCTGGCCGCCGCGCTGGACGAGGCGCGGCTGGCGTCGGCCGAATCGCAGATGGCGCGGCTGACGCTGGAGACGGCGGTGGTGCGCGGCTACATCCAGCTGTCGCTGGAGTACGCGCTGCAGGACAGCGTGGCGCAAAACCTGGCGCAGCGCCAGCGCATCCTGGCGCTCACGCAACGGCGCCGCGGCGCCGGCCTGGCCACCGAACTGGATGTGGCGAGCATTGAAACAACGCTGCCGGCGGGACGGCGCGAGCACGAGCAGATCGGTGAATCGATCGCCCTGCTGCGCAACCAGCTGGCGGCACTGGTCGGCAAGGGACCGGGCGACGGCGACGCGATCGCCCGGCCGATGCTGACCCTTGAAGCGGGCCGCGACCGCGGCGTGCCGGCGTCGCTGCCGGCGGAGCTGGTGGGCCGCCGGCCCGACATCGCGGCGCAGCGCTGGCGCGTCGAAGCGGCCGGCGCGCGCGTCGCCGGCGCCAAGGCCGAGTTCTACCCGAACCTCAACCTGGCGGCCTTCGTCGGCTTCCAGTCGCTGGGCTTCGCCAAGTTCCTCGACAGCGGCTCGGCGGTGCGCGGCGTCGCGCCGGCGATCAGCCTGCCGATCTTCGACGGCGGCCGACTGCGCAGTCAATTGGGGAGCCAGAACGCGCTGCGCGACGGCGCCATCGAACAGTACAACGCCAGCGTGGTGCAGGCGATGTCCGAGGTTGCCAACGCAGTCGTGCGCATCGAGTCGGTGCGGCAGCAGGACCGGCTGGCGCAACGCGCGCTCGATTCGGCGCGGCGCCAGCGGGAACTGGCGGAACGCGCCTACCAGGCCGGCATGACCGACACGCTCAACGTCATCAACGCGCAGATCGTGCTGCTCAACGAACAACGCGAGATGGCGCAAGTGGCGAGCAAACAACTGGATAACTTCGCATTGTTGATGGCCGCGTTGGGAGGCGGCATAAAACTGGATTTGCAATGACGCTTAGATAGTACAATCAAATCCTTTAAAAATAACAGAGGAGTGGCAATGAGCAGTTTTGAAGCGACTAAAAAACGCCTGAAAAACATCCATGCCCGCATGCCTGAATTCCCCGAGGATTTGATGCGCCTGCTGCGCATGACGTACCACATCCAAAAGCGGATGAAGGATTTGAGCAATGCGGCGCTGCGTCAATACGATCTGGTGGACGCCAGCTACATGGTGTTGGCGGTGCTGTACGGATCGGACGACGAGACCTCGACCGCGTCGACGCTGGGCGAGGCTTGCATGGAAAAACCGGCCAACCTGACGCGGGTCTGCAACGACCTGGAAAGCCAGGGCCTGATCACGCGCGGCAACCGTCCCGGCGACCGCCGCTGCGTGATGATCTCGCTGACCGACGCCGGCCGCGCGCTGGCCGAGAAGGTGCTGCCGGAAGTATGGACCGCGACCACGCACGCCTACGACGGCTACAGCGCGGAAGAAGTAAAGATATTGGAAGCGCTGCTGAAGCGGCAGTTGAACAACCTCGAAGCACTCACCTAAAAAACCCGACTTTATGAACGCTCCCCCCGCCGCGCCGCCCGACCAGGACCACAGCGCGGCGGGAGCGGGAGCGGCGGCGCGGACGGCGCGCTGGCTGGCGGCGCAGACGCGCGACTGGCTCGACACCGAGGGCCAGCGCTGGATGTTCGTCGCCAAGACCATGCTGGCCGCGTTCTCGGCGCTGTGGCTGGCCTTCCGCCTCGGGCTGGACGCGCCCTACTCCGCGCTCGCCACCACCATCATCCTGGCGCTGCCCAGCAGCGGCATGGTGCTGGAAAAAGCCTTTTACCGTTTCCTCGGCACGCTGGTCGGCTGCTCGGCCGCGCTGGCGATGGTGGCGCTGTTCCCGCAATCGCCGACGCTGTTGTTCGCCGGCGTGGCGCTGTGGGTGGCGCTGTGCACCGGCGGCGCCGCCATGCACCGCAACCAGCAATCGTACAGCTTCGTGCTGGCCGGGTACACCGCCGTGATGATCGCCACGCCGTCGATCGACGCGCCGGACCATGTGTTCGCGCTGGCCGTCACCCGCGTCACCGAGGTCGGGCTGGGCATCATCTGTTCGGCCGTGGTGCACGACGTGATCTTCCCGCGCCGGCATTCGCAAACGGTGATGCGCACGGTGCAGGCGCGCTACGCCGGCTTCATCGACTTCTGCGGCCAAGTGCTGGAGCACCGGCTGACGCCGGCCGAGGCGGAACTGAGCCACCTGAAGTTCGCGGCCGACATCGCGGCGCTGGAATCGGGCCGCGCCGCCGCCTTCTTCGAAGCCGACCACGCGCGCGCGCACACGCGCCAGCTGCACGCCTTCAACGCCGCCTTCATGACGGTGCTGACCACGTTCTACACGCTGCACCGGCTGAGCCACCGGCTGCGCGGCGCCGACGCCGCCGATGGCTCGGGCCCGGTGCTGGCGCTGGTCGAACCGATGCACGCGCACCTGGCGCAAGCGCTGCGGCATGAGCTCACGCCCGAACACCTGGCGCGGATGCGCGCCACGCTGGCGGCCGACATCGCCGCCGCGCGCCTGCAACTCGGCGAAACGGCCGCGGACCGCGCGCGGGACCGCGCGCGGGACCGCGCGCGGCGGATCGACTTCGACACGGCGGCCGAACTGCTGGAGCGCTACGCGCGCGACCTGACGGCGTTCGCCGCGCTGTACCACGGCCTGGCGCAGGAAAAGCGCCAGCAGGTCAGCGATCCCGGCGCCTACTCGCCGAAGACGCCGCCGGCCATCATCGTCGCCAGCGGCGTGCGCGCCGGCGCCACGCTGCTGGTCACGGCCGCCGGCTGGTACTGGCTGGCGTGGCCGTTCACCGCCAACGCGATCCTGATGGCCACCATCTTCTGCGCGCTGGCCTCGTCGTCGCCGCGGCCGACGGTGATGGTGCGGCAGGTGCTGAGCGGCTTCCTGATCGCGATGCCGCTGGCCTTCGCCACCGAGTTCTTCCTGGTCGCCCGCGCCGACAGTTTCTTCCCGCTGGTGCTGGCCGCGCTGCCCCTGTTCGCGTTCGGCAGCTACTTGAGCAGCGGCCCGCGCTGGGCCGGCATGGGGATCGGCATCAGCCTGTTCTCGGCGACGCTGGTGGTGCCGGCCAATTTGATGCACTACGACGTCGAGTCCTTCATCAGCAGCCAGCTGTCGCTGACGATGGGCGTGGTGGCGGCCTACGTGATGTTCACGGTGGTGCTGCCCGAGCACACGATGGGCCACAAGGGCCACGTCGCGGCCGCGCTGTGGCGCGAGGCGCGCGACGCCTGCGTGGTCTCGACGCACCGCTTGAAGCGGCGCTTCGACAACCGCGTGCGCGACCTGCTGAGCCAATTGAACGCGGCCGCCGGCCCGGCGCCGGACGACGCGGCGCGCGCCGTGGTGCGGCAAGGATTGACTCTATTGGAGCTGGGCCACGCCGTGATCGAACTGCGCCGGCTGATCGACGGCTCGCCAGCCGGTCCCGCGCGCGGCGGCCTGCAAGCGGTGGTGGGCCGGCTGGCCGCCTACCTGCGCGCGCCGTCGAACGGCAGTGGCGAGGCGGCGCTGCAAGCGATCCTCGACGCCGGCGCCGCCGTGCGCGCCGAGCTGCCGGACGCCGCGCCGCAACGGCGCGCGCGGCTGCACACGGCGCTGACCGACCTGCATTCCATCCACACGTCGCTGCTGGATCAACTATCAACCGGAGAACCACATCATGCCCCTGCCGATGCCGCGTGAAATCGACTTTTTCGGCGTGCTGCTGCCCGGCGTGCTGCCGCTGTTCCTCGCCAGCCTGGCGCTGCAGGTGGCGCTCGACAGCGTGCTCAGTCACGTCGGCGCCTACCGCCGCAGCTGGCACCCGGCGCTGGTGCGTCTGTGCCTGTTCGTCTGCATCTTCAGCGCGCTGCTGGTCACCCTGTACAACTAACTTCTTGAGAGCCTGCCTTGAGCGCATCTAAAATCTTCCGTTTTTTCCTCACCATGCTGTTGCTGGGCGCGGCCCTGTGGATGGGACGCACGGCCTGGAACCACTACATGGAATCGGCCTGGACCCGCGACGGCCGGGTCAAGGCCGACGTGGTGACCATCAGCGCCGACGTCGCCGGCACGGTCACCGAGGTGCGGGTGCGCGACAACCAGCTGGTCAAGCGCGGCGACGTGCTGTTCGTGGTCGACGGCGCGCGCTATCGGAACGCGCTGGCGCAGGCCGGCGCGCTGCTGGCGGCGCAGCGGGTGGAGACCGGGCGGCGCGGCAAGGAGGCCAACCGGCGCAAGGCGCTCGACGCCTCGATCGTCTCGGCCGAAAGCATGGAGACGGCGGAATTCGCGGTCGGCACGGCGGCGGCGCAATACCAGGCCGCGCTGGCGGCGCGCGACTTGGCGGCGTTGAACCTGGAGCGCACGGTGGTGCGGGCGCCGGTCGACGGCTACGTCACCAATTTGAACGTGCACGCCGGCGACTTCGCCGCCGTCGGCGCGGCCAAGCTGGCGGTGATCGACGGCGGCTCGTACTACGTGGTCGGCTACTTCGAGGAGACCAAGCTGCCGCTGTTGAAGGTGAACGACCAGGTCGAGGTGCAGCTGATGAGCGGCGCGGCGCGGCTGAAGGGGCACATCGAAAGCATGGCGCGCGGCATCACCGACCGCGACGCCAGCCTGGGGCGCGAGCTGCTGGCCGACGTCAACCCGACGTTCAACTGGGTGCGGCTGGCGCAGCGGGTGCCGGTGCGGATCCACATCGACGAGATGCCGAAAGGGCTGGCGCTGGTGGCCGGCACCACCTGCACGGTGCTGATCCACGGCTGAGTGTCCTAACTCCGGGGTCAGAGCTAAAAACTGGACACGGGCTCTACCGTAGCGGCCGCTACGGTAGAGCCCGTGTCCAGTTTTTAGCTCTGACCCCGGAGTTTAGGTCACCGGGCGCCGCCGGCGTCGACGATGGCGCCGCTGACGTAGGACGATTGCGGACCCAGCAGCCACAGGATGGTCTCGGCGATCTCCTCCGGCTGGCCGCCGCGCCGCATCGGCACCGTGGAGGCCAGCTTGTCGACACGGTCCGGATCACCGCCGCTGGCATGGATGTCGGTGTAGATGATCCCCGGCCGCACGCAGTTGACGCGGATGCCCTCGGCGCCGACCTCCTTCGACAGGCCCAAGGTCAGCACGTCGATCGCGCCCTTCGAGGCGGCGTAGTCGACGTAGACGCCGCCGGCGCCGTGGCGCGACGCGCCCGAGCCGACGTTGACGATGCCGCCGCCCGCCCCGCCGGTCAGCGTCGACATCCGCTTGACCGCCTCGCGGCTGCACAAGAAGTAGCTAACGATGTTGGTGGTGAACACCCGCGCCAGCCGCTCGGCCGACATCTCCACCAGCTTGCACTGCCGCTCCAGCACGCCGACGTTGTTGACCAGCGCCGTCAGCGGCCCCAGTTCCGCGTCGATGCTGGCGAACAGCCGCAGCACGTCCGCCTCCACGCCGACATCGGCTTGCACCGCGATCGCCTCGCCGCCCTCGGCGACGATCTGCGCGCGCACCCGCTCGGCCGCCGCCGCGTCGCTGCGGTAGTTGACGCACACCGCGTAGCCGCGCCGGCCCGCCATCAACGCCGTCGCCGCGCCGATGCCGCGGCCGCTCCCGGTCACCAACATCACTTGTTTCATCGGATCGCCTCATGAAAAAAAGCCCGCTGTCGCGGGCCGGATTGCTTTTATTTTTGCGGGCTGGTGTTCGACAGCGCGTAGCTCAGGTGCTGCCACCAATGCTCGCGCGACTGCACGTTGCGCAGGCATTTCTTATCCAGCTCGCCCTTGAAGATCGGGTCGGCGCACTGCTTGGTCATCAGGGCGTTGCGCTGGTTCTCGGCGTTGACCAGCGCCACGCTCAGCCACAGGATCAAGCCCAGGAACACCACCACCAGGCTCCACGCCACGTGGTTGATGTAGGCCCATTCGAACAGGTTCTCCAGCGCCGGCGAAGACTCCTTGTAGATCTTCATCACCTCCGCTTCGACGGCCTTTTTATCGTCACTTGTAAATTTCATCGCCTTACCCATCCTTAAAAACTCACTTCTTCGCGGCGCGTTCCTGCGCCGATTTGGCGACCAGGTTGTCCATCACCGCGAACATGGCCGCGTGCGCCGCGGGTGCGGACGTCAAGCCGTGGCCGGCCACCGCCGGCGACGTCGTGTAATGACCGTCGATCACCAGGCTGGGCGAACTATCAAGTTTATACTGATTTATCAGTTGCTGGCCGCGTTTCACCTTGGTTTGCACCGCGAACGAGTTGAAAATCTCCAGATATTTGGTCTTGTCGACGCCGTTCTTGACCACGAAGTCCAGCAGCCCGGCGTCGGTGTTCAAGCGGTTGCGCTCGACGTGGATGGCGCGGAAGATCTTTTCATGCAGGCCGTTGCCCAGCGCGTTCATCGTCTCCAGCGTGTAGAAGGCCTTGGCCTGCGCGTCGTCGCCCATGTGGATGCGGCGGAACACGATCTTGTCGCCCTGCTTCTTGACCCAGTCCGACATCAGCGGCTCCAGCGCGTTGCAGTGTGGGCAATGGTACATGAACACCTCCAGCACCTCGACCTTCTTGCCGGTCTCGGGACGCGGCGCGTCGACGGTGTTGAAATCCAGGCCGTTCTTGAAATCGGCGGCGTGGGCGCCGGCGGCGGCGGCCATGAAGGCGGCGCCGGCGATCAGCGGGCGCAGGAAGTTCAGGAAACGCATGGTGGTCCTTCATCGGGGTGAGTGGTAAACGCCGCGAGATTACCACTTTTTTCCGCCGAATCGCGGGCCGGCGCCGAATTTAAGCCGCCCTTAAGGCCGGCGGCCGCGCGCCGTCTGCAGCTTGTCGCACAGCGCGGCGACGCCGTCGGCGATGCGCGGCGTGGCGCGCACCAGCAGGTCGCCGTCGAGCATGAACAGGTTGCCGCGCCGGACCGCCAGCATGCCTTGGTACGGCTTCCAGATGTTGACGCCGGACTGGCCGTCGTGCCGCTCGCCGCCGACGACGGCCTCCGGATTTTGCTGCAGCACCGCCTCGACGCCGACCGACGGCGCGGTGACCTTCATGCCGGCGAAGACGTTGACGCCGCCGCAGACGCGCAGCGCGTCGCTGACCACATGCTCGCCGTTGAGCGTGAACAGCGGCTTTTCCCAGATTTGATAGAACACCCGCACCGGCGGGCGCCGCGCGTAGGTCGCCGTCAGCCTGGCGAGCTTTTGACGATAGTCGCGCGCGGCCGTTTGCGCAACAGCGTCGGTGCCCATCAGCTGGCCGAGGCGAATCAGGCTGGTGGCGACTTCGTCGAGTTTTTTCGGTTCGCTGTAGAAGATCGGGATGTTCAGGCTTTTCAGTTGCGACAGTTGGCGCTCGGTGTTCCCGGTTTGCCAGACCACCAGCAAATCCGGGCGCAGCGCCAGCACGCGTTCCAGGTCGATCTGCGCGTCGCTGCCGACCAGCGGGACGCGCTTGGCGGCCTCCGGATAATCGCTGTGGTTCATCGCGCCGACCACGCGGTCGCCGCCGCCGGCCGCGAACAGCAGCTCGGTGATGTGCGGCGCCATCGCGATCACGCGCCGCGCCGGCTGGGCCAGGGTGACGCTGTTGCCCGCGTCGTCCGTGACGGTGACGGCGCACTCCGCGCCGCCCGCCAGCGCCAGCAGCGCCGGCAGCCCCCTCAGCGGCCGCAGCGAGATCGCGGCGCGCATCAGAAGTCGTAGCGCGCCGAGACCTTCATCTGGCGGCCGTCGGATGGGTAGATGCCGCCATTGAGGCCGCCCTTGCAGGAGAAGGCTTGCGAGTAGTAGTGCTTGTCCGCCAGGTTCAGGCCGGACAGCGCCAGCTCCCACTTGCCGAACTTGCGGGCGTAGCGCGCGTCGAGCGTGGTGTACGACGGGATCAGGCCGGAGCAGCTGTTGTCGAAGTCCGAGCCGTAGCGCTGGCTGTCGACCCACTGCGCGCCGATGTCGGCCGACTGCAGCGCCGTGGCCCAGCCCAGGCGCGCGGTCAGCGTGTTCTTCGGCACCAGCACCATTTGCCGGCCATCGTTGACGCCGTCGGTGAACTCGGCCTGCACGTGCTGATAGTGCGCGCTGACGCTCCAGTCGGCGGCGATGCGCCGTTCGGCGTCGAGCTCGAAGCCTTGGCGCCGGGTCGGGTCCAGATTGGTGTTGGCGCCGAAGCCGAAGTTCAGCGTCGGATCGTAGAAGATCTCGTTGCTCAGCTCATGGCGGAACACGCGGGCGGTGAGCTTGCCCACGCCGTCGGCGTAGCCCAGGCCCAGTTCCGCGTCGTGCGATTTCTGCGGCACCAGCGGCTGGTTGTTGATCGGCGTCGCCGCGTTTTCGTCGGCGTTGGCGACGCGGTAGCTCTGGCCCGCCTTGCCGAACACGGTCACGCGCGCGACCGGCATGTAGCTGGCCTGCAGCTCCCACGCGTTCAGGCCCTGGTTGACGCGATAGCCGGTGGTGGAGAAGCCCAGCGGATCGCTGAAGTCCTTGTCGAACAATTCGCGCCGCACGCCGGCCGAGACGCGGCCCTCGTGCGCGGCGTCGAAGCGCAGCTCGTCGCGCAGGTACAGCGCCTTCGAATGCTGGCTGGCGTCGGCGGCGGAAAACGACGAAGTCGTGTCGCGATCCCACACGATGAAGTCGACGCCGGCCACCACTTCGTTCAGCATGCCGCCGATTTGGTCCAGGCGGCGCAGGCGCGGCGAGAACTGGGTCTGCTTGCTGTCGTAGCTGGCGCTGGACGGGAAGCCGCCGAAGACATAGGTCGATTCGATGGTCTTCTTGCGGTACGACAGATCGGCGGCCAGGTCGAAGCCGGCCACGCGGTATTGGCCGGAGACGGTCAGGCGGTCGTAGTCGAGCGAGCCGTTGTCGTCCGGCGTCAGCGTCTGGCGCGGCCGCGCGTTGAACTGCGCCTCGCTCAGCGCGCCGGCGAAGCGCATGTCCTGGCGCGCGCCTTCGTAGCGGAAGCCGACGCGGTTCTTGCCGTCGTCGCTGTACCACTGCGCGCCACCGCTGAACTGGCTTTGCTTGAATTCGTTGTTGTCGCGGTAGTTGTCGGTGCGCTGGTAGCCGGCGGTGGCGTCGGCGGCGAAGCCGTCCCACGCCTGCGCCGCCGAGACGCGCGCCGCGCCGGCGTGGAACTGGCCGCCCTCGGCGAACACGCTGCCGCGGCTGGCGGCCTTGCCGGGACGCTTGGTGACGATGTTGATCACGCCGCCGGTGGCGCCGTCGCCGTACAACACGCTGGCGCCGCCACGGGTGATTTCGATGCGCTCCACGCTGTCGACCGGGATGCCCGACAGGACCGCGTTGAGCAGTTCATTTTCCGACAGCCGCACGCCGTCGACCACGATCACCATGTTCTGGCTGCCGTTGGTGCCGAAGCCGCGCAGGTCGAGGCCGAAGTCCGGGCTGCCGTCGAGGCTCTGGCGGCCGTACACGCCGCCGATCTTGCGGATCGCCGCGTTGACGTCGCCGGCGCCGGAGCGGCGGATCTCCTCCGCGCTGATGACCGTGGCGCCGATGGGCGCCAGCGCCGGGTCGGCGTCGAAACGCGAGCCGGTGATGACCACCGGGGCGAGGACCTGGGCGACGACATCCTCGGCCAGGGCGGAGGCGGCGGTGAAGCACAGGGAAACGGCGGCGGCCAGACGGCGCGGGCGGAAGGCGGTGGAATTCATGATAAATCGTTTTCAAAAAAGGCATCCGCCCGCGTCCCCGCAAGCTGGAAGTGCATGGAAGCGTGGCGTCGACGGCCGATGGGCGCTTCCCCCTTTCTGGCCGATATCCGGGCTGGCGGGCGCGCGTGGGCGCTCGCGTTACCGTTGCGGGGGCAGCACACCTTGGCCGCGCGCAGTCAGCGCCGGCGGCCTGTGTTTCCCGTTTAACCGCGCGCGTGAGCACGGGCGCGGCACCAGAACCACGGCATTATACGCCGCGATCATTAACAATTTAGATAGGAACCATCTATATTTACCGCATTGATGGCGGCGGCGCGCGTCCTTATAGTGTAGGCATACCGCAACCGGAGCCTTGCCATGACTAGCCAAACACTACCCACTTATTTCCTGTCCCACGGCGGTGGTCCGTGGCCGTTCATGATGGACCAGGTCGGCCATTTGTACGCCGAGCTGGACGCCTCGCTGCGCGACCTGCCGCGCCAGGTCGGCGTCACGCCGAAGGCGGTGCTGGTGGTCACGTCGCACTGGGAGGGGCGCGACTTCATGCTGTCGTCGTCGGCCGCGCCGCCGATGATCTACGACTACGGCGGCTTCCCGCCGCACACCTACGAGGTGCAATACAAGGCGCCGGGCTCGCCGGAGCTGGCCGAGCGGGTCAAGGCCCTGCTGGACGCCGGCGGCCATCCGGCGCAGCTGGACGCGCAGCGCGGATTCGACCACGGCACCTTCAGCGCCATGTATCCGGTGTATCCGGACGCGGACGTGCCGATCGTGCAGCTGTCGCTCAAGCACGGGTTGGATCCGGCGACGCACCTGGAGGTGGGACGTTTGCTGGCGCCGTTGCGCAAGGAGGGTGTGCTGATCATCGGCAGCGGCCTGAGTTACCACAATCTGCGCGCCTTCAACGCGCAGGGCGCGGCGGCCTCGCACGCCTTCGACGACTGGCTGCGCGCGGCGATGGCCTTGCCGGCGGCGCAGCGCACGGCGGCGCTGATGGCGTGGGATCAGGCGCCGGCGGCGCGCATGGCGCATCCGCGCGAGGAGCATCTGCTGCCGCTGATGGTGGTGGTCGGCGCGGCGGAGGCCGAAGCGGCCAGCGTGCCGTACCACGAGGACGCGTTCATGGGATCGCTGGCGGTCAGCAGCTTCCGCTTCGGCTGAAAGGCGGGGGTCAAGTCTGACATTCGTACACGAGCTCTACCGTAGCGTACGCTACGGTAGAGCTCGTGTACGAATGTCAGACTTGACCCCCGCCTTTTAAGAGCCGCGCTTGCCGTTGGCGTAGGCGGCGGCTTTTTCGGCGGCGATGGCGGCTTTCTCGGCCGCCTTGGCGGCCGCTTCGATCGCGTACGCGTCCAGCCGCTCCTTGCGGCTGGCCGGCGTCTCCAGCGAGATGCGCCCCAGCGCGCCGCTGCGGTAGTCGCCCAGGAAGGTGTGCGAGGCTTTTTCGTAATCGAGGTCGCCGCCCTTCTGGCGGAAGCCGCGCTTGGCGCCGACGCCCTCCACCACCGCGATGCCGTCGAAGCTCTCGATGTCCTTGAAGCCGTAGCGCGCCACCAGCAGCTGCGGGTAGTGCACCAATAATTCGTCGGCCAGGAACTCGGCCACCTCCTCTTCGATCAGCGCGTTGGCGCCGACCGCATGGCTGGCGGCCAGCATCAAGCCGTCGCTCGGCAGCGCGATCTTCGGCCACAACATGCCCGGCGTGTCGACCAGGATGGTGTTCTTGTCCAGGTACAGCTTCTGCTGCTGCTTGGTCACCGCCGGCTCGTCGCCGACCTTGGCCACCTTGCGCTTCAACAGCGCGTTCATCAGCGTCGACTTGCCGACGTTGGGGATGCCCATGATCATGATGCGCAGCGGCTTGGTCGGCACGCCGCGGTGCGGCGCCAGTTGCTTGGCCAACTCCGGCACCCGCGCCACGTCGGCCGGCTTCTTGGTGGTCATCGCGAACGCGGTCACGCCTTCCTGCGCGTTGTAGTAGTTGACCCACGCCGCCGTGGCGGCCGGATCGGCCAGGTCGATCTTGTTGAGGATCTTCAGGCACGGACGCTGGCGGAACTTGCGCAGCTCCTCCACCATCGGATTGGTGCTGGCCTCGGGCAGGCGCGCGTCGACCACCTCGATCACCAGATCGGTGTTCTCCATCTGCTCGGCCGCCTTCTTCTTGGCGGCGTTCATGTGCCCCGGGTACCATTGTATCGACATGCTCTGACCTTCAAAATCGTTCTGACAATCCGCTATTTTACCCGCTGACTCGTCCGGACTTCGGATATCATGAGGCGCTTTTCCCTTTTCCTGATTATATAAACAATATTATTATTAAACCGGAGTGCTGAAGATGAGCATAGCTGCACCGTCCAACCCGAGGGAAATCACCCTTCGCGGCATCATCCTGGGGATCCTGATCACGCTGGTGTTCACGGCGGCCCAGGTCTACCTCGGCCTCAAGGTCGGCCTGACCTTCGCCACCTCGATCCCCGCCGCCGTGATCTCGATGGCCCTGCTGAGCGCCTTCAAGGACGCCACCATCCAGGAAAACAACATCGTCCAGACCATCGCCTCGGCCGCCGGCACGCTGGCGTCGGTGATCTTCGTGCTGCCCGGCCTGCTGATGGTGGGCTGGTGGGCCAACGTGCCGTTCTGGCCGACCTTCGGCGCCTGCGCCGTCGGCGGCGTGCTGGGCGTGATGTACACGGTGCCGCTGCGGCGCGCGCTGGTGTCCGAATCCGACCTGCCCTATCCCGAGGGCGTCGCCGCCGCCGAGGTGCTGAAGGTCGGCATGGCCTCGCGCGCCGGCGCCGCCGAAGGCAAGGCCGGCCTGCGCGCGGTGGTGCTGGGCAGCGTCGCCTCGGCGCTGTTCGCCGCCGGTTCCGCCGTCAAGCTGATGGCCGGCGAAGTGTCGATCTTCTTCCGCGCCGGCGCCGGCGCCACCGGCATCGGCGCCGCCAGCTCGCTGGCGCTGATCGGCGCCGGCCACCTGATGGGCATCACGGTCGGCATCGCGATGCTGGCCGGACTGGCGATCGCCTGGGGCGTGCTGGTGCCGCTGATGACCTCCCTGACCCCGGCCGCCGCCGGCGTCGACGCCGCCGGCCATGCGCTCGGCATCTGGTCCAAGCAGGTGCGCATGATGGGCGCCGGCGTGATCGGCATCGCCGCCATCATCACGCTGGCCGGCCTGGCCAAGCCGATCATCGGCGGCCTGAAGTCGGCGATGGAGACGGCGCGCAAGTCCAAATTGGACGGCGCCGTGATCCCGCGCACCGAGCAGGACATCCCGATCTTCATCGTCGGCCTGGTGACCCTGATCGCGATGGTGCCGGCCGGCTGGCTGTTGTCGAGCTTCCTGCAGGGCGGCCCGCTGGCCGAACTGGCGCTGCCGCTGGTGGCGGTCGGCGTCGGCTACATCCTGATCGCCGGCATCTTCGCCGCCGCCGTCTGCGGCTACATGGCGGGCCTGATCGGTTCCTCGAATTCGCCGGTGTCCGGCATCGCCATCCTGACCATCCTCGGCGCCGCGCTCAGCGTGGGCATGGTCGGCCGCAGCGTCATGGGCCCGGAGGTGGCGCACGCGCTGATCGCCTTCGCGCTGTTCGTCACCACCGTGGTGCTGGCGGTGGCCGTGATCGGCAACGACAACCTGCAGGATCTGAAGACCGGCCAGCTGGTCAACGCCACGCCGTGGAAGCAGCAGGTCGGCCTGCTGATCGGCGTGTTCGCCGGGTCGTGCGTGGTGCCGCCGGTGCTGGAGCTGCTCAACCGCGCCAACGGCTTCGTCGGCGCGCCCAACCTGGAGGCGATCTCCGACCAGCCGCTGGCCGCGCCGCAGGCGCTGCTGATCTCGACGCTGGCCAAGGGCGTCATCGGCGGCAATCTGCAGTGGGATCTGCTGGGCTACGGCGCCCTGATCGGGCTGGCGCTGGTGCTGCTCAACTTCGTGCTGAAGAAGGCCAGCAACGATAAATACAGCCTGCCGCCGCTGGGCGTGGGCCTGGCGATCTACCTGCCGAGCGCGGTGATCACGCCGGTGGTGGTCGGCGCCGTGGCCGGTTATCTGTTCGAACGCGCGGTCGAGAAGAAGGCGGGCGGCGAGGTCGCCAAGCGGCTGGCGGTGCTGGTGATGTCCGGTTTCATCGTCGGCGAGAGCCTGTTCAACGTCGCGCTGGCGGGCTTGATCGTGTTGTCGGGCAAGGGCGAGCCGCTGGCCATCGCCAACTCGCTGAGCGAACACCACACCATGATCATCTCGCTGGTGGTCGGCGCCGCCGTGGTGTCGGGCCTTTACCGCTGGTCGGCCAGGAACGGGCGCGAAGTCAACGCCTGAGCGTCACCGCTCCCCGCCAAATGCCGCTGCTTCACGGGCGGCATTTTTCATTTTTTCACGGCATTTCCGGATGAGGAGCTCTGGGGTGGAGGTGCCTTTTTTCTCGGTTTTACTAAAACCTACGATCTCATACTACCAGTACAACCGGAATTTCAGGCACCCACACCGTCTGTACCAATAGCGCGCCCGAGAAGAGGCGATACGCTTTGATAATGACAAGGCCGAAATTAAAGACATGATCCAGTCACTTTACAAGCTCGCGTATATCCCCGCTTGGGATGGGGAGGTGAATGAAGACGTGGCACGAGTCTTTGGGATCATGCTGGCGGAAACCCAAAAATGTTCGAAGGCTTTTGTTTGGGTGCCAACGCCCCCGGGTGGCCGGGCGTCGATTACGTGGTTGGTGAACCGGCTTGGGCGGGGAATCTTTCGCTCACATCAACGTAAGCTTTCATTCGCATGCGCGCGCCGTGATTTACACTTGGGGCAGCGCGCTGAATATGGCGGCTCAAGGAATCGGTATGTCGAGAATACCTAAATGGGCATGACCAGATATTTTTGCCGCGTGGTTCTATGCTTGGCGAGCATGTGGCATATGCCCTCGTCAGGCACGAACCAGGTGGCCATGGAAC
>Ga0247815_10000602_pt1 | contig 28148 bp, 32 predicted proteins | sample UWRJL194509B1_FD_181014 | JGI IMG/M metagenome (GOLD analysis project Ga0247815, IMG submission 181014) | Plant litter microbial communities from Arlington Agricultural Research Station in Wisconsin, United States - UWRJ-L194-509B-1 | ecosystem: Environmental > Terrestrial > Plant litter >...
TAGGTCGAGGAGCGATGCGCTGATACCAGGAGCGGAGAACACTGCCGACTCGAGGAAGCTGAGTGAACTATTGACACGCCCTTGGTTGTCCGGATGATTTGTGAGATCCAAGTCGGCCTTAGAAACGGCGGGTAGGTGGAGGCCATCGAGTCCTCCAGCGGCGATCCGGCCTTTCAGAACGACCGACGTCACGCGTGGAAAGGCTACGGGTCCCCCTCTGCGCTCAAGGGCCAAGTATCTTGATGGCGCCAATGTAACCCGCATTGGAGCTAAGCCGAAGTCCATCGTGTTCATCACGAGGTTTTCAAGTCCTGGGAATGCGCGGGCCCACAATCCGAGCTCCCTATTGCCGATCCAGCGATGCCGCACAACGTCGAGCTTCCGTACGGAGGACAGAACCCCTTGGTCTCTTTCGCCTAATTCGACTGGCCAGCACACCGAGATAATCGTGTGTAGATTCGGCGTCTTTTCCTGCACAAGGACACCTGTCGTATTGCGCTCGTTCTGACTCGCGTATAAGGTGAGCACAAGCAAGCTTGGCATCGAACAGCGAAACAGTTCGTCTACAAAGCGGTGGGAAAGCCTTTCGGGCTCCCAAAACTCCAGTGTCAGCTCAGTCGTGCGGCGGAGGAAAGGCTCGATCCAGGAAATCGTCCAGGGCGGACAACCTCCCCTCTGACTCTGCAAACGCAGACGCAGTCCGCACACGCCAGACCGTGTCAGATGCCCTTCTCAAAATGTGCGCCATGGATCATAATCATTGTTTCGGAGGTCATCGAGCATCACGACAGGTTTGGACCACAGCTCGGGTGACTCGAGCGCGATGCGACGCCACTCCCGGCAGACACGGGCTAGAAGAAATGGGACCGCGCAGGTGGATAGCTTCAGACCCTTCTGGATCTCAGGGTTGACCTGCCCGGCTCGCTTGAACGCAGAGTGGGTGTTGATTGACTCATCGAGCGGGCGTGCGAAGATCTCGCAGAGCATTTCTTCAGGCAACCGATGAATGGGGTGCTTCCGGGCCACTAGCGGGTCATCGTAAGAACGAAGGAATGCTGTGGGTGACGTCAAGTCAGAGGAAGGAGCAACTGACATCGAGCTCGCAGGAGGACAAGATTCTTGCGGTCGGAGATGGAAGACGCGCCAAGCATCAAGCCTCAGGGGTCGGCGACATCTCCCAACACGATGATTCTCCCGCAACCCTCACATTGGTTTTGTTTACTTTTGGGATTGCTAAAGCACGAAGACAGTGCTCAGTCGGGCTTCCCCTAAACCGAGCGTGATGCAATGCCAAAGACGAAAGACCGACATGATAGGCTAGGCCGAAGTTTAGGGAAGGCGATTCAAGCGAACAATTCTTTTCGCGAGGAGTCGAGCTGGGACTCAGTGCGGAACTCGTCCAATCAGTACGCAGATAATTCCAGTAACACGTCCCGGAAAGATTCAGCAATCAGTTCAAGCGGCTGATCCGGCTTTCTGTGCTCAGTATGAGGCGTTGGGAGCGCATAAGGGAATGAATCGGAGACTCAAATCGTATGCACCTCAACTTCCGGCCATGACCGCACTCGATCCGAACCGCGCTGCGCAGCCTGCAGAGGCCGCCATCCTGCGCGAGCTACTTATAGATGATCATGTTGAACTCGAGATGCTTAAATCTCGCCTGGAACGTGCCCAACGGCTAGCCGACGGCGCGCAACAGAAGCTGCGCGCAGCTCAGGAAGCTGCCGACTCCGCATGTGGTATGACGGGACGCATCGAAGCTCAGGTTTCATCTACTATCGAGCGCATTGATCTTGCGCGTGGCCTTCTGCATCCCATCCGACGCATACCGCTCGAGTTACTACAAGAAATCCAGCTCTGGTGGCTGCACATGTCTTCAGACGACACTGACATCGACTATACTGCCGACTTGGTTCCATTTCGTGCCGCAGCTGTCTGTAGATCGTGGCGTAGTGCTGCGCAATTGTCGCGTTCGCTTTGGAGCTATCCTACGATTCAACTCGACATGCTCTCGAAAACTGCCAAGGCCGCAGACGTTCGTGCCGCCTGGCAAATTCGTATTAGCGCACACGTAGAACGCGCGCTACTTACCTGCTTCACTTTGCGTCTTGTTGGACATAGTCGCGAGACGCCACTGTGGATCAACGAGCATCTTGCGCGGCTCGTCGTCGTTACTCGTATAGTTCACGTTATCGATTCTGGCTTCCCACGACACACATCTGATGACACCTTGCGCTTCATCATGAGCACGCATAATCACTGGATGCAAGAAATTGTACTGCATGCCGAAAAGCCTCAGTCACCTATCGTTTTTGCTGCCCGGCACCTCTTCCGATCTGTTCGTTCGCTCTCAGCTAAAGCTTGGACTCTCGATTGGACCAGAAGTCCGACGTTTCTGCAGCTCTCGCAACTCCGCATTAGCAACTACGAACAGGTGGTCACCCGTACAGTGCTCTCAAACATGACGCAGTCCATGCCGTCTCTGAAGGAGCTTAAACTACACGTCCAGAGCATTCGCGAAGTCGATGGGGAGTCCCTAAGCGTTTCCAAGGTCGTATTCGCCAACATTCATACGCTTCAAGTTTGGGCAAGCGTCGGCAAGGACGTTAGCGAGTGGCTCCACTTCCCTGCTGTGACTCGTGCCGTTGCTAAATACTGGAACTCTGCCGCCACCACGGCCGCATCCACTCTTGATCTCCCTCACTTCATCAACACACTCTGCGACACCAGCATATCATCCTCAACCTGTGTCACAATGTTGAAGACTCTTCGTCTCCGAGGCACCGCGCTCGATCGCGCCGCCGCTCTAGCATTGCGCTCAGCGCCTTACCTTGAGACTCTCGAGATTGATTACTCGCATGAGGGCTTCGATATCGATAGCAACGGATTCTTCGCGACACTCGGCGCCGCGGATGGCGAAGATACGTGGATCGCACCACGTCTACAAGAGCTCGTTGTCACTGGGCTGAGTGACGTCCTCGAATCCGACGAGGAAGTGAATGACGACACCGACCGCGACGACGACGACGATGACGAATGCGAAGTCGACAAAAGATCCACACCTGATGCTGAAGCTTATTTCGCTTCTGATGCGCCTGCCGGCCGTGTGCTCGCCATGGTCAGGGATCGCATGCTCGCGGCACATTCCAGTCCAACTACTGGATTTCTGTCTGTGATTCTAAAGGTCGATTTGACCTGGGACAAAGAGATATCGGCCACCCCTGAAATGGTCAAACAGCGAATTCAAGAGGCGCTAAAGGCTGGCTCGAGCTCAACGCAGGCCATGGTTGGAATGCAGGATGTGAATTCTTAGTTCTGCAAAGTTTGCGCCTCTGTTTTCGCTCTACTTCTTGTGACGAGATACGCAGGCATTTGTGCACCTGTCCCTTCCAATGAAACATATTTGTGCTGTTGATAATCTAAAATACTGAGCAACAAGCAAGAGCCAAGCTAGACGGTGATCCTATCAGTACCAGAAAGAGTGAAGGCTTGACATGGCGCGCCAGACGTCTGTAGCTGTCCGAATTTCCAGTTGATTTTCGCGGTCACATCTATCTTCCGCTTCCAGAGTAAATTCACATATAGCTTATCGCCGGTGTGGTTGTCTACAAGGGGACAGGCACGTGTCACAGCGGCCAAATGCAGCGCTTCCGCTCTCTATGCGCCATGCAATCGGTTTGAAGCTGCTCATGAGTTCAATCGCTTCAAATTTGGATAAAATCTAATATTAAATATTCCTCAGAACACCACGTGCTCTGGATGAGTGTTTAAGATCACACGGAGTATTCAAATGCGACGAATTATGCGAGGGGTCAGGTTCATGTGACACCTCGCAATTGACCGAGAGATCAGCCACAGCGATTCCAACTGCGCCTGCAGCACCAAACAATTTTCTGTTTCTTCCAATGTCAAATATATATATATGAGCCCTCATTTCGGGCGGTTGAAGTTTGAGCGGAGTCAATTGCTTGGTTGAGGCGCGGTTGGCGGCTGTCGGCTCGGGTGCAGAAGTGACTCCGTGCTGGACGCATCCGCGCGACGCCGACGACGTTGGGGACGACGAGCGCCCCGTCTGCCCCGCGCTTCTTTCTCTTCTTCCTTACACGCGCACGGCCGCCATGACCATTACAAGCCGCAAGCAGCATGCGGCACAACAGATAATTGGTGTGTGGGCGCTGTGCTTGGTGTCGTGGCCATTGTCACTGACGACGAGCATTCATTGGCCATGCAGACGAGCCCGGCGTTCAAATTGAATGTGACGGCTGCAGCGTAGACCTGACCCACTCGGTGCGCATCAAATGTGCCCATGCCGACTGCGAGCCCGGCGAGGGCGTCGACATCTGCCCCGGTTGCTTTTGCAAGGGCGCCGAGTTCTCAAAGCACAAGAGGGACCACCCTTACCGCGTCGTTGTAAGCCTTTACCACCCATTCCATGTCCGAGGAGTTGCTAATCTTGGTTACAGGAACTCCATTCTTATCCAATCTTCGACGAGGACTGGGGTGCTGACGAGTGCGTCATCTACACCCGCTGGCTCTGCTGTCTTGCTAAAACTATGTTCAGGGAACTGTTAGTCCTCGACGGCTTACTCAATGGTGGCCTCGGCAACTGGGAAGAGGCAGCTAAGAACGCCGGCACCCGCACGAAGGAGGAGATTAAAATCCACTACACCAAGACCTACATCGACGTTCCCACCTGTCCCCTTCCCGATACTGAGCTTTCTTTTGACATCGACCCCGACGAGTTTCAGGCCCGCAAGCGGCGGCGCATCGAGAAGATGTCCGAAGCACCTGCCCCCGGTCCGCCACCTCAGGTCGTCTCGCTTCCCGCCGTGCACGAAGTCGCACATTATCTGCCTGGACGACTCGAGTTTGAAATCGAAATTGACAACGAGGCCGAAGACTTGATAAAGGATCTCGAGTTTGGTATTGTCACGCAGCATGGCGGAGATGATGTACCCGAGGACCCGAACGATTGCGACGTCAAAGCACGCGTGAAGTGGCTCGAGGAACGCGCCGCGGCCGTACATCAGTCACATTCGCATGTCAACGGCAAGACTGTACCCGGGTACGTCAACGGCATTGGAAACGTCGACATCAAGAGCGAGAGCAGTACGCCCGCTCCGACCCAAGGGACACCTGCTCCTACGAGCGACACGCGTGGCGAGGAGGAAGAAGAATTCGACCCGCCGCCGTACGAGACGCCTGAGAGCGTCGCATTCAAGCTCGCTATGATTGACATGTACCACGATAAGATCAAGAAGCGGAAAGAGTCCAAGGCGTTCGTGCTCGACCGCGGCCTGCTCGACATCAAGCGCGCCAAGGACAAGGAGAAAGAGATCCAGCACAAGGAATTCGTGTCCAAGTACAAGTCTTTTGCGAGGCTGCAGACTGGTGACGATTACGAGCTGTTTATCAACGGACTCCAATGTGCGTTCTGCCGCTCGTCAACGGTCAGATCTTTGCCTAACTTTCTATTGCAGACGAACTGCTTCTCCGCAAGCGAATACAGAACCTGCAAGAGTGGCGTCGCCTCGGCCTCACCTCTGCCGTCGATGTTGAAAAGTACGACCGCGAACGCGCAGCGCGGACGCAGCGCCAGGCCGTTGACCGCGGTTACCTCCCGCCGGACGCGACTTCCAAGAAGGACGCCATGGCTCTTGTCTCGCGCGATTCACTCGAACCGCACGCCTCCGGGTCACTCGCGTCGCAACAGAAGCGCAAGCCGCTGACTCTCAGCACCGCACCGAGCCTACATCTCCTCAATGCCGCCGAACAGACGCTCTGCATGCAGCTACGCATGCTCCCGCGGCCGTTCCTTGTGGTCAAGGAGACTCTCATCCGCGAATTCGCCAGGAGAGGCGGGAGGTTGAAGAAGAGTGATGTGAGAAGCCTCGTACGCATAGATACAGCAAAGGCGGGGAGGATCTGGGATCTCTTGGTGATGAGTGGGATGCTCAAGGTGTCGACGGTGACCGGGAACGGCGAGGATATGGATGCGGCCGAGTCGCAAACATCGACTTCGACAGCCTCCGCATCGGCTCCACTACCTTCAAGCCAGGCGTCCACGTCGGCGCTCACCAATGGCATCGACGCTCCACAAACTATCACATATCCGCCGCCGCCGTCTTCTGCCCCGCCTACTTACATGCCTCCACCTCCTGCCGCACCATCCGCTTTGCTCGCGTCCTCTCCAGCTCCACAAGCTCCCCCTCCCGTGCCCACGCCCACTGTACCACCATCTGTGTCTTTAGCTGTCCCTGTTCCCGCTCCTGTTCCCGTTCCCGTTCCTGCTCCTGTTCCCGTTCAGGCTCCTGTTCCTGTTCATCATGGCTACGTTCACACCTATCCTCCACCTCCGCCTTCTTCTACTGCTCCTCCTATTCCCTCCGCACCATACCCCTTTGCCGCACCAGCACAACCTCCGCCAATGGTGAACGGTAATGGTACAGGTCACGGACAGCCGCTCACGGGGACGTCGCCGTACCGACCTGTACCGACCCCCAGTTAGTGCCACGGTAGATGATGGACGGATTTGTAGGCGTTTGCGTCGGTTTACTTGTTGCTATTACCTCGCGCTACCTCGCACCTTCTTCCAGACTCCTACGCAGCGTAGTTGTAATACAGGACTGTTTGTCTGGACCCGTTGAAGTGCATGTCTGTAGTCCGAGGACGCACACGCTTCGTTGATTCGCGAAAAAGTGTATTGGGCAGGAGCCACATAGGTGGCATTGTGTGAGGTAGAACAACGATGGGTACATGCAGGACGGGCGACATGGAGATGCGACGACAGCAAACATGCGACGACAGAGGATCCGGTGTGAAACGACAGTGATGCAATTCAAACCACTAAGCAGGTAGAAGTCAGGACGATCGGATGTTGTCGCGCAAGTAGACTCACACAATACTGCGTTGATACACCCGTCGTTCTCTGGGTTGTTGGTGATCTGAGCGTACTTGCCGAAGACGACCTTGCCGCCTGCAGTGACCATGCCAAGCTCGGACACATTGACCTCGATGACAGTTCCCTTTGTCATGACCCCGAGCTGGGTGTACATCGGGCTTTGTGGGTTCTTCTTGACTCCAAGGATCTGGAGTTGGAAGGTGGCCTTGAGCTCGGCTGAAAGCAATGCGTCAACAATCCACTTCGCGTCTCGGTTCAGGTACACTCACGATGTGTCACGTTTGCCTTTTTGTAACGCAGTGCCATGGGCCGGATAAACCGCTCGAGCTTGACCGGTTTGCGCGTGAAGCCCTCGCCAACAAACGTAGCCTTCGTGACCATGCGCTTCCACGCCTTGCTCTTGCTCTTGCCGGTCTTGATGACTTTGAACATCTCGTCTTCTGCGATGCCGCGGACTTTGGGCAGCGGTACCGCAAACCGGGCTGCCTTATCCTTGCGCCGTTGCTTGAGTGCGCTGCTGAGTGCCTTTGCATCTGCCGTGTCCTCGCGATCGAGCAGGTATGCGGGCCGCGCGCCAGCATCAGACTGTTCCGTTGGCGTAGCTTTGACATTGCGCTGATCATGCGCGCGCAGTGTCTTGCGCAATTGAACTTTTTCGGCGTGTCTGTTGTGTGCGGTGGCGCGTGAGCATTCGACGCTGAGTTAACAGATCAAAGCTCACCTCCTCGCGTGCATGAGCTTGGCCTTGTGGCCAAACAGCTTTTGTGCCGTTGCAGACTGTTTGTGGGCCTCACGAGCGATCCGCTTGCGCCTGCGCGTTGTGTAACACGGGTTCGTGAAGCGGTCACATGCCAACACAGAAGAAACATCATAGCGAGCAATGAGGGATCAAGTATTAAAGCTGTATAGTCAGCGACTGTCCCAGTCTGGATCGTTGATACGCACTTGCGCTCCTCGTGGTCCATCCGCCGACCATGGCGTTTGATGTGCTCTTCAATGTACTCGTTCTGCGGCTGCACAAGGTCTTCAGCAAGCAAGATCAAGCCTCCAAGAAGAGCCAATCCGGCGAACCATGTTGAATGGGCGCGCTGCGCGAACAGAGAAGATGTAAGGATAGAAGGAGAAAGAACCGAGCAGGCGGACTCTACAATCTCGGCGCCCTTCTTCCTCCAACCTCAACCTGCGCCACACCGGGAATTTAACACGATCTGGACTCTTCACACCTGCTAATTCTATTTATGTTTTGAAACTTGCTTCTACCAACTTTACCTGCTCAAGGCGGGACCGGCGACTTGTCTGCTCTAGTCCTCGACACAGTTGTGACCGAAGGCACTTCGGCACGACGAGGTGACATCGACTTGGTCTCCTGCGGGACTGCGAGCATTCTCGGACGGTGGTGATTACAGCGTTGCTTCGATTTGAGAAGTTACAACCACAATTCCAAGTCACAGCGACTCGACACCATTATTCAATCTACGCGGCACCCTCTGTTTGACCTGATGAAGGGTCTTCAGTATTCTGCATCGGCCTGGAAAATCCTGTCAGATTCAAGACGCTGGCGATGAATCTAGGGTCACAGACAGTGTCGTGGGGCGGGCAGTTGCGCTGGCTGGATGGGCCGGCACCTCATAACTGGAGAGAGCCTGTGCGTCAGCCCGAACCAAGTCATGCCTCAGAAGAATATATCTTACATCACCGCGTCCAAGCAGAACCCAAGATCCTCCTCGTTGCGAACGCCGATCTGATGCCGACCTAGGGCGAGTCGCCTCTCATACAAGATGACAGTGCCTCGCCAGCGGGGCTCAAGACCGGAGAATTCCTCGAACAATCCTCCGTCAACTGAGACACTGTATCTGCCGTGATCTGCGTTCATGTCCCCGATGATCCAGAAGTGTGCGCCTGTGAGAATATGAGTCCCATGCTCAATATCATGCCATATAGACGAACTGACTTTCGAATGCGACACAGGCCGTGGCATTGCGAGAGTAGGTGAGATGAAAAGAGCCACCCCCGACATGCCCATCGCCTGCGCTCCCAGTGTAATGCTGCCAATTTCCAAAGTACTCCACTGGCTGGTATGTCAGAAAAGACGGCATCTGCAGTTGACGGGGAATGCCGAGCTGAATATTGAGCTCACCCCGCGGATCATTGTCTGCGATTGTGACCAGCTTCAAGCCTCGTGGTACTTCCCACGTACGACCGGGTGTCATTGGTCGGTAGCTGCAGCTCAATAATAATCAGGAACACGCGAAGCTTGGCGCGCAAGGTCAACCAGCGGCCACCAAGAAATGGGCACTCACGCAAACACGTCGATGGTGACCTGTGCGCCGCTGAGATCACTCAAAACTTCAATCCAATGAGATCAGGGGCTCAGAAATCTATGCTCGAACAGTTTCTGAAACGGCGAAGGAGCACGAGCATCTCCCCATGCATTGATATTGGCAATACTGGGTTGCCCATCGATGTTGATTTTGATATTGCCATGAGATGCACTCTTGTGTCCAATCAGCGAGATGTAAGAGCCTGCGATTGTTCTGTATGAGCATGTGTGATGACTGATCGAGTGGACCAAACCTTCAAACTCGAATCGTGCCGTAGCTCCCTTCGTATACGTGCGACGAAACGAGCCGCTGGTGCAGAAAGAGGTTTCCCCTGATACTTTCTCCCAGCCTTGCGAATAGGAAACTGTGCACAGACGCTGGGTCAGGGTCTTATTCAGTGTTTACTGATAAATACAATGCACACCTCGGGGGTCATCGTTCTCCATAACAATCATCCCACGCTCAAGCTCAAATGCCATTTCCCCGGGTACGAATCTAGGGTCTCAGAAAGCAAAGTAGGAGGAGAAGCCGTGCTGCAACCTCATGGAGCTTGCCTTCCCTTGCCCGTGTCGCCCCTCGACTCCATGCAGGAAAGGAGTCTCATCGCTGTTAGCACAGCTTGAATCACTCATTCGGAGCCAGGTGACCAACTTCTTCCAGACCTAGCTGCAACGGAGTGCTCAGGCTACCCGTTATCGGGAATTTAACATGATCCGAGCTCTTTGAACCCGCTGTTTCTGTCTGTACTCTTTTACTCATCTCTGATTTCTCCACTTGTTTAGGACGGGATAGGCAGCTTGCTTTATTTTTTTTGCCCCTCGAGTCATGCTCCTAGTCCGGCCGTAGATCAGTTGTGAACGAAGGTACTTCAACGCGACAAGCAAACATCGGCTTGATCTCCCCGCGGGGGCGCGAACGTTCTCATACGGCGACTTTAACAGTTTTCCTTCAATCCGAGAGGTCACAACATCATTTACTAGTCTTAGCGATGACGCCACTGTCTCAACTACGCGACACCCTCTGTCTGACCTAACGACGGATCCTCGACATTCTGCGCTAGCCTAGTATACCCTGTCAGAATCAAGCTGCTAGCGATGAATATAGGGTCACACACGGTATCGTGGGGCGGGTAGCTGCGCTAACTGGATGGGCCGGCACCTCATAACTGAATCAACATAAGATAACCTGTGCGTCAGCCTTGCCTAAGTCATGCCCCAGATTAAAACATGTATCTTACATCACCGCATCCAAGCAGAACCCTTTATCCTCCTCGTTGCGGATGACGATGCGGTGGGGGCCAGGGTTTGGGAATTGCCGCTCATATTTGATCACAAAGCCACGCCATTTGGGCTCGTAGCCAGAGAATGTTTCGAATAACCCACCATCTACTGAGACGCTGTACCTGCCGCGGTCCGGGTACATGTCGCCAATGATCCAGAAATGTGCGCCTACGTGATAATCAAATCGGCGCCTTGTTTCGAGCATTAACATGCGGAACAACGCACTCTCAAACGAGACACAAGCCGTTGCATTACGCGCATAAGTGACGTGACACGTGCCACATCCTAGGTGTCCACTATTCAAGTTATCATAATATTGCTGCCACTTGCCAGAGTACTCGACTGCCGGAAAGGCAGAATGATCAACTGCCTGGATCGTTGGATGCGTTCGACCTAAGACTTGAACTCACTACGGGGATCATTTTCTGCTATGGTGACCAGCTTCACGCCTAGGGGTACCCTCCAGGGCCGACCAGGTGCTAGCGGCCGGTACCTGAGTGTGAAAATACTGTTCAGAGACGGGAATGCTCGACGCACAAGGCTAACGTGCTGCGCGCGGCTCAATTAACTGAAACTCACGCAAAAGCGTCTATTGTGATTTCTGCACCGCCAAGATCGCTGACAACCTCGATCCAATGTGCTCCGGCCTCGGCAAACTCGTGTTCGAACAGCGTCTGGAACGATGTGGGAGCACGAGCATTCCCCCACGCGTTGATAGTTGCGATTCCTGGTTGGCCGTCGATGTTGATCTTGATGATCCCGTGGGAGGCACTCTTGTGCCCGATAAGCCAGATATACGAGCCTGAGAGGGTATCTCTGAGGATGTAGTACAATCGATGAACGAAGCCAAACCTTCGAACTCGAACCGTGCGATAGCTCCCTCAGTATACGTGCGATGGAACGAGCCACTGGTGCAGAATGCGGCTTCCCCTGGAATCTGCTCCCAGCCTTGTGAATAGAAGACTGAGTGCACGCCAGGTCACAGATCTGTTCGAGGTTTCCTGACAGATCCGAGGCACACCTCGCGGGTCATCGTTCTCGACGACAATCATGTCTCGCGTCAGTTTGAATGTCATTTGTGGGTGCGGATTCTCGTTGACGGATGACAAAGGTAGAAGGCCAAGGTGTGCCACATCCAGTGTGTGACGCTTGTGACACCGTCTCCGTATTGATGCTCACTCCCGCCGACTTCGCCCGTCAATCGAGGGTACTAGTGGAATACCCATGCTTCTAGGAATCTGACCGCACGACTTTGAGCCGCTTTGTGTTGCTTGACAGGCAGCCGAACTCGCCACCAGGTGCAGACTTTCTCATGTAACGCCGACTATCTCATCGCATTTGACTGCTCTCTAGCCGACTGCTAACCAGAGAAAATACTAGCTAAAGACTTGCGCTACGCGCTACGCCTAGGATCCAAGGGTGAGGACGCCGGGTAGTCGTTTATGACGCTTGAGGGGGAAAGGAGCTGACAGTGAGCATAGAGGCTCCGAGTGAAAGGAAGGTGAGAGGTCCCAGAAAACAACCTCATCAATATGAGTGAAGTTCAGAGCGGCCGTGTGTGGCCAATGCAGCGAAGGGGGGACAAAGCGAGGCTTTGAAGGCGCCGGCTTTGTGTTCCGAAACGGGATGTCTCAGGCGACAGACACACGGAATCTTAATAGTAGTCTGACGGCGGCAATTGATTCTTTGAAACGATGTCGAGCAGCGCGACCCCCTCCGCGAACGCAGGATGCCCATCATGTGTCAAACACCAACAATTTCCGGCAATGCTAGATAGCTCGAGTATCAGGTATACGTCAATCTTCCGTTATCCAACAGGCTCAGCTTGACTCCATGCTGGATCCGCGGTGTCCTGCATACGCCTATAAGACTCGGTCAAAATCAAGATTATGGCAACAATTCTGGACGCGCTGACATTTTAAGAGGAATGAAAGTTGTGGCGCACAACGGAGGTGCTTCGTAGCTGTATCGAGACATGAGCGTCCCATCTAACCGTATGCCCGTCGCGTACATTACCGCATCCAATATGAAAGGTTTGCCATCCTCGTTGCGAATGACCACGCAGTGCGGACCCGTATCGGCGAAGCGTCTCTCGTACAGAATGACAAAGCCGCGCCATTTGGACTCCTGACCAGAGAATACCTCGAACAACCCGCCATCAACCGATACTCCATATATGCCGTGAGAGGTATCATGCACGCCAATGATCCAGAAGTGCGTGCCTACAAACATGTCAACTCTACCTGCGCCACAGCTAAGGCTGTAGGCGTGCGTACTCTCAAATGAAAGAGATACCGTCGCGCCACGGGTGGACGTGCGGCGAAACGCATCTCCTCCTACGTGGTTACCGTTTTTTGTCGCGCGGGAATGCTCCCAGTGGCCAGTATATTCCACTGGCAGCGCGACCGCAACGGTCAGAGTTAGTGTTAACGGCGGATTCCAACGCCAAACCGAGACTCACTGCGAGGATCATTTTCCACAACCGTGACCAGTTTCGTGCCCAGTGGAGTTGTCCATGTGCGACCGGGTGCCATGGATTTGTACCTACACGAAAAGGGCATTCAGCGCCGAAAAGCGCCGCTCAGTTGAAAACAGAGACTCGCGCAAATGCGTCGATAGTAATCTCAGAGCCGCTGAGATCATTGACAACCTCGATCCAGTGTGGTCCCGGATTCGCAAATTCGTGCTCGAATAGTTTCTGGAAAGGCACAACCGCGCGGGCTTCTCCCCATGCGTTGATCGTGGTGATTCCAGGCTGACCGTCGATGCTGACCTTGAGGTTGCCGTGAGCTGCGCTTTTATGTCCAATGACCCAGATATGGGATCCTAAATGATGATTGAGTGTCAAAACCACCGTCTTAGGCAAGCCCAAACCTTCAAACTCGAATCGTGCTGTGGCTCCTTTGCTATATGCACGATGAAATGAACCGTTGCTGCAGATTTTTGGCTCGCCCGGTACACGCTCCCAGCCATGAGAGTATATTACTGCGAGTGGATATAGTCATGACTTCAGCGACTGGAGGTCGCGATGAGAGTTCCAGAACATACCTCGTGGATCATCGCTCTCGACGACAACCATGTCACGCGTGAACTCGAATGCCATGAGCCTTGAGACAGCGATTGGTGTAGTGACGCGATGTGGCGGCAAGAGAGTGAGTCGCGCGCCAGCCTCGAGGCACTGACCCGCCGGCAGCTATCCGAGTGTTCAGATTCCAACACATCCTGGACAGGATAGTCTGCGGGGTTCAAAACCGTTATCGCAATCTGAACGATCTTTCAGCACATGCAGCCATGAGCAGATCTTCCAAGTCAACGGCTATATAATCTGTTAGCCAACATTGTGGAGAGACAGTACTGGCGAGACCAAGTCGAGATCGGGAAAGAAGACCTGATCCGCTACCTCAGACTCAGCCCAAATTCGATCCTCTTTCTACCTATTTCATGTTTTACGGTTACATATGTCCCCAGTATAAAGTTTATTCTCACAGTCTCGAATACTGGAGCTGTCGTATTTCTGTTAGACTACACGCTCAGTCTGAATCCAAGTTGGGTCTACGGTATTCTGAACGTGTCTGTGAGATTCGGTCAAGGTCAACGACAACATTAATTCTTTTGGGACGGACGGTGCTGTAGGGATGGAAGCCGCGGCGACCAGCGGGGGTGCTTCGTAGCTGAATTGAGATATAGGTTCATATCAGCTTCTCGTTTCCCATTTAATCTGCGTCCCATACATTACTGCATCCAAAACAAGCGTCTTATCTTCCTCATTACGAATTACCACACGGTGTGGACCCACATCTGCGAACCGTCTCTCGTAGAGGATGACGAAGCCGCGCCATTTGGACTCGTAACCAGAGAATACCTCGAACAACCCACCGTCGACAGAAACACCGTACCTGCCGTGATCTTGGTGATGGTCACCTATAATCCAGAGGTGCGTGCCTGTAGTACTATTAGCGTCGCTGGCGCCGCAGCAACGACTGTCGGCACACGTACTTTCGAATGTGAGAGATGCTGTCGCGCCTTGAATAAATGTGATACGAAACGAGCCGCTGCCAGTATGCCAACCGTTTTGCGTCTCGTTGCGCTGTGCCCACAGGCCAGAATACTCGACTAGCAGACCAGACAGACAAGTCGGTCAGCTGGTTGTGACAGCAGACACCCAACTCAGATCACGACTGACTGCGGCGATCGTTTTCCGCGACAGTAACCAGCTGGACTCCTAGTGGGGTTTTCCAAATACGACCGGGTGGCATTGGCTGGTACCTAACAGAAAAAAGTTCTCAGCGCAGAACTACTCCCTTTCAACGTTTTCTTGTCGCTCAGGAGAGCGTAAAGACTTACGCAAACGCGTCAATCGTGATTTCAGAGCCGCTGAGGACATTTATGATCTCGATCCAGTGTGGTCCTGGGTCAGCGAATTCGTGCTCGAACAGCTTTTGAAACGGCATAATCGCGCGGGCTTCTTCCCATGCGTTGACAGTGGCGATCCCAGGCTGGCCGTCGATGTTGACCTTGATGTTTCCGTGGGCTGCACTTTTGTGTCCGATGACCCAGATGTGCGATCCTAGTGATGAGTGAGTGCTAAATCACCACCTAACCGGGCCTAACCTTCAAACTCGAACCGTGCTTTGGATCCTTTACTGTATGCGCGATGAAAAGAACCGTTACTGCAAAGCTTCGCCTCGGCTGGTACACGCTCCCAGCCATGGGAGTATATGACGCATTCACACGGATGAATGGATGCTCTTGCGAGAATTCCGAAACACACCTTGTGGTTCATCATTCTCGACCACAATCACGCCATCCGTGAGCTCGAATGCCATGATTGGCACAGCGACTGCTGTGGTGACGAGGTGTGGCAGCAAGAGAGCGAGTCACGCGCCAGCCTCGAGGCATTGACGCCCCGGAGGCTATACAAGTGCCCAGTTCACAACCTCGTCCTGACGGTCCATGGCAACGCGTTTAGATAGAATCTCTCCGCACGAATGGTCATCAGTCAATGGAAGTATTTCATTTGGTCAGACCATGCTGGGGTTCGGAGGTGATTCCCGACAAACAACTACATTAGTTCTCTCACAGGTCCAAATACGATGTCTTTGAGCCACTCAACCTGGTCGGGCGGTCTTTCGCAGCTGCTCCGCCGAGGTTGTAACCTCGGAATACCGCATTTGGCTGTGCATGTGGCTCAACCGTCCGTCGAGCCACACGACCGACACTCGGACCAACAGGCGGCCACTGCACGCGATATTAGCCAGTTCCGACGGCCGGAGCAAAGAAACTAGATGCCTTGAATTATTGGTACCTGATGACGGCTTTCTCAGCTTTCGAGTCCGACTATCGGGCTGGTGGGCGGAGGTCGAGCGAGATCGCCAAGGCCCTAGACCACGAGACCGCAGACCCGACACAGAGTCTTCCTGACTGCGAATTCAAGCCGGTATAAACGGTGCGAGACTACTGTGGGAGAAATTTTAGTAGTTTAGTTGTAAGTGAACGGCCTCCGGCGTGAACATTCAGCGACGAACTTATGCTGCGGCGCGGCGCGGGACCCGCCCACCGCTCCTCATCTACAGGGTCCATGCGTGTCCAGCCGCAGCCTAAACGGTCCACGCGGTGACGCATGTAAATTTCCTGCGGCCGGGAATATACTCCACGTCGCTCGACGCGAACGACGGGGTCCGAAAGAGGCGTGTGTTGAGGGTGATCGGCGGTGGCGCCGTGGTGCAGGCACCCATGCGGAGCAGGGCAATGCAGGGCAATAACACGTTGTGAAGAAGACCGGGTATGCGACGGGTGCCTGACGATCGTGCGAGGAGGGTAGTGCGGCTTTGAGTGGGTGGAGTTGTTGCCAAGCTTCTGAACGGCGGCCGTTCAAAGCCAATCCTCAGGCGAGGATGCAGAACTTTTGCAAAAGATCACAGTCCGAATGTCGGGAATTTGTCAAGCGAAGCGGTGGTTTGTCGTAAGTAGGGGGTTGGCTCGGGGGTCTGACATGCGGTTCTACATCAGTCAACCGTGCCGCGACGTCGACGCCGACACGCAAAGGGGACTACCCCTTCACAGCACGACACGTGAGACAGGTTATAACATTGATGATGATACCGGCGCAGCAGGGTAAGTTTGGGTACGAGGCCGGCGGTCATCCGTGCGCGGCTGGACCTATGCAACGTCGGTGGACACGTCAAGACCAGACAAGCAGAGCCACATGCAGGCGCGGGAGCAAACAAAAAAACCGCCCAGGTGATGACACATACGATTGGATCGCAGGAACGAAGAGAACACAGGCAGAAGCTCAAAGTGGCGAAGCAAAGGGATTCCCCACCTCGATATGGGAGAGCGGTGGCGCGCGGATTTCCGAGCTCGGGAGGGTCAGACGATCCGACTGGGTAAGGACTGAACGCGCACAGACGAAAGCAGAAAGAGACGCGTGCGGTATTCGCGCGACTGAGCGCGGCATGGAGGATAGGGGCTTGAGCCGAGCATTGACAGAAGGACGGACGGGGCCCGAGGAGTGAGAGAAAATGTCTTGCATAAAAATTCGAAGCGAATATGACGTTGAAAGTGAGATGAATCTGGGTGGTTCTGACGGCGGAGGCACGGGGCGCGAGGACGGGGACAGGTGCCGCGGCTGGTGGTCGGAACGTCCGGCACGGGTTGACGCGCCACACGCGGGATCAGTTGGTGAGCTCACGCGCGGATTTGTTTTCTGTTACCGGGTTAGCGTGGCGGGCGTGTTCCTGATCCGCCGAATGCAGAGCGCGGGGGGTGCGTGCGCAGTTGCCAGTCTGTCACTTGGAAGGGTTCGATGATTCGAAGGCCAGCCACAGGGCTTGGGTCCTTCGAGACTACCATGCCGAACATGCCGAACTGCACGCACGGGTCGAGTCGTGTCAGCATAGCAACATCGTATGGTGCATTTCCTCGGAGCTGGAGACGAAAATGTAGATGAGAGAATCGCTGGGTATGTGAGAGAGCGCACAGTCGCCGCGGCACCACACCTCGCAAGGTCAGACAGTCCGGCGATCGCAGGCTAGTAGCCGGCGATTTAACAGAGCTGGTGTGCCTGGATTGGCCTGGCCTCGGGTCGTCGTCACGCGTCGTCAGCAACGGAAAGCAAGCGAGAGTGCGAGTTGCCGGCGGTGCCTGAATATCCCACACCTCCTTGCCTTCTTCCTCTTCCTCGAGCCACCTCCACCACTACACGCCACGCACTTGCTACCACTTCACCCAGAGTCCCTCTATCGACGCGCATTACACTCTGCAAGCCGGCATGTTGCGAACAGAAGTTATGGACGACCCACTCACCGCCGCGCTCGCGCCCCCGCTCGACGAATCTCCAGACGAGAAGACCAGACGACTCAAACGCGAAATAAAGGCCAAGGCACGTCCAATTGTCGTTTCTAATTGAGCTCAGGCTAACTGTAGCTCTCTGTACGTCTTCTCGTATGGTCCCTGCAATGTCGCGCGCACTCTGCCGGACACGCAATTGGATTGGCTGGCAATGGCTGCCTCATCGGTGTGCTATCGCGTGTGCCATGCCCCTGTGCCTGCTCTGCGTTGGATGTCCCTGCATACGCCAACCCGGTTGTCCTTCTTCTGCCCGGCGTTCTACGCCATTCGTCCCAATTCTGCTGGACTCACTCTGAACATATATTTGCATTTGCAATGTGTGTGTTTCACGTCTACACCCTGGCGTCTTGCTCTGGCTTGACTTCGCGCCATGCCTCCCGCGACACCTCCGACCGTCCGCCGTCCGCGGCTGTCACACATTCGCCTCGCCTCGCCCGGTCCGCTGGCTGCACCCGTCCCGTGGCGTGCCTCTGTCCATGCCACCGACGCAATTGGCCATCCGCTTTCCCCGCGACCCTGGACGTCCTTGCTTTTCTTGGGTCTGGCATGCTTTCATCGCTGCCTGTCACCACACTGTCAACCCGATCACTCTTGACCTGCTCACTGCCGCCACACCACTCGAATTTATCTCGTCGTACCGTCTTGTCTTGACCCGCATCCAACTTCATACCGGCAATCTTCGGAACGTCTGCGGAACGACGATCTCTATCCCTCCTGCGGGATTCGCGCTCGCTCTTGCGCCAACCGCGCGATTGGCTGCCCTCGTCACCTTGTCCTCCCGTTGCCACCCGGCATGCCCAACCTCCTCTTTCTAACCGCCCTTGGTTGCACACCCATCCGCGCCTCGACTCTGGTCGCATCCGGGTCTCGCTTGGCGCATGCGCATCCTTCACTCTCGTGGCGTAAAACGCGCGCGCGCGCTCCGGTCCATCACGGCGTTCATAACACGCGTCGCGCACGCGCGCACGCTAATTCACAATCCTTCCATTTCAACCCGCCCCTATCTATGGTTCACACCACTTTGGGAACTCGCTCTGCATACCGGCTTCTGCATCTCTCCGGTACAATTCGTCGTGTTCCATCATCGGAACGCTGCGACATTTCCATTGTTCTGCGATTGCGCATCGATTCAATTGGTCACCACTCGCTCGTTCAACGAATCTTGGGATTCAATGATGCTCGCTCAACTCGCACTCCCGCACATACTCGGTCGACACCCACAGCGCGTATCAGATGCCATTGACGCACAACTACGGACCGAGAAGGACGAGCTGAAGAAGAGGCGGCAGTCTCGGCCAGACATCAAACTGCTGCTTCTTGGCCAGGCCGGCAGCGGCAAGAGCACGTTGCTAAAACAGTTCCAAGTCAGTGACTTTGTCTCACAATTATCCCCTAAATTAACTGTTTTGCAGCTGTACTATGCACCAGACCTGCTCGACACTCAACGCTCCGCTTGGCGGCCCGTGGTCTATTTCAACGTCGTCAAAGCCGTCGCACATATCCTCACATGCCTGGAGGATCTTGGGTACTTTGCCCCATCCGATAGAGAACGGAGCGTTTCGACCAGCACGACAGCGGGTGGGCCGGCGGACAGCGGGAGTGGTAGTGCCCAGGCACAGGCGGCAAGTAGATATGGCAGCCTGTTTGAGGTACGGAGACCGTCGCAGACATCAGGTACCACACGGTAAGTTGCTCTGCTGTTGCCAGGATATGATACTGCGCGCTCATACACGCAATTCAGGACACACGGCGGCAAAGACAGCGACCCTGCACTCTTCTCCCTGCGTAGCACGCTCCTCCCGCTCGCAGACCTTGAGACCCCTCTCGCTACCCAACTCTCTAGCGGCATTGGCGTTCACATACCGGGTGGCAGTGCGCGTGGCACCGGAACCACATCCTCGCCCTCCTCGCCCACTATGCGCGCCGCCGACGCTTTCGTCCGACCTGGCTGGCAGAGCGCGGCGAAAGGCAAAGCGCGTGCAACGGCCACAGCAACAGGCGACTCGAGCGTCGTCCCGCCGGCTGAGGAGACGGCGGCGTGGCGGATTGCTGCCTGCAAGGACGACATCGCTGCATTGTGGGCACATCCGAGTGTACAGGCACTAAGCAAGAAGCAGCTCCAGCTCGAGGACAGTGCTGCCTTCTTCCTCGAAAGCATCGAGCGGATTGCCTGGCCAGATTATGTACCGAGTGTTGGTACGTTTGTGTGCCTCGTCTCGTGTATCGTCACCCTCAATGCTGACGCTGTGCATCAGATGACGTGCTGCATGTGCGGCTGCAGACTCTCGGTGTGTCAGAGCACAGATTCGACATCACTATGCTCGGACGACAGGTCAGCCTGTGTCTATACGATGTCGGCGGTGCGCGTGGGCACCGGCCCAAGTGGGTACCATACTTCGACTCGGCACATGCCATCATCTTCCTTGCTCCCATCTCAGCGTACGATCAGGTGTGTTTTCTGCTGCGGAATTTTCGGACCCGCGAGAGACTGATGCGGGAGGGCCTCGTGCAGTACCTAGAAGAAGACCGACGGACGAACCGAATCGACGACAGTCTGCAGCTGTGGACCGAAATCTGCAAGAACTCGGTTCTCAAGGACCTGCATCTTGTGTATGTGTATGCTCTATCATCATTTACCCTTCCTTCGGCGCGTTGCTCACGCCAACCACCTACGTCGCAGACTTTTCCTCAACAAGACTGACGTGCTGCGCACGAAGATCGAGGCAGGGATTAAGGTCAACAAATAGTGCGTTGTGCTCCGTGTGCGCAGCATCCGGCGTTGTGCTGACGGACCACTTGCCACGCCGGCTACAGCATCACGTCGTTCGGCGATCGGCCAAACGAGTATAACGAGGTGGCGCAGTACTTCCGTGCGCACTTCTTACAGGTACACCGCAGAAACATCAGTGGGAAAAGGGTACTTTACTCGGTGAGTGCTTAGTTCTAGACTCCCATGCTCGCATTCCCGGATGTTCGCGTCGCATTCCCACGGTCATGCACTCCCATCCGCCGCTTGCATCCAAATCGGTGGCGTGGGTTCCCGACAAGTCTTCATCCCGCCCGGCTTTTGTCCGTCCGTCCCCCGCGCCTCTGTTCGGCACCCGTGCGCCACCCGAGCCTTCTGTTGCGACAGATCCGGAGTCGGCTTCGCGAAGCGTCGCCCGTCGTCCACACCTCCGCTGTTTTCCTTCTCGCCTTCGTTTGCCCCTGGGTGCCTGCACCTTCGGTCCGGGCATACCACGCATTCCTTCGCGGCTTCGACCAGGCTTATTTTGCTGGACCCTGCTCTGCAATTGAATCCTGCGCTGCGTTCGGGGCTGCTCCTGTTGTCGCAGGCCACTTTAACCTTCTGGTCCTGCCGCGTAGACGAGAAGAATGGCTTCGTAGGAGCACGACCGCCAATGCACGCCACATGCGAGACGTGGAAGGGCATCCGCATGCCGTAACACGTTCCGCAGGTTCTTCAACCTCCTAATGCTTCGCGATAACACTTGAAGGGTGTCCACCTACGTTGCGATCCCGTTTCCTACCCGTGCATGGGTCCTACAGACACGGAAACGAGAAGCCAGCGCTGACTCTTTCCTATAGCATTTCACAAGTGTTATCGACACCAAAGCGACACAGACAATCATTGCCAACGGTTCGTCCGGCACCTTTGCTCTTATCTCTCATCACGAACTCATTACGGCCCGTCTCGTAGTCGCCGACTCGATTATGCGGGATTACTTCACGGAGGCGAAGTTGGTTTGGTTCGGCCGTTCTCGCTCGCCGAACCCTATGTCCGCTGACTGACTTTTCGCTCATTTGCAGAATTCATCTCTGACGCCGCATGCCGCCACGCCAGTCCACACGATGAAACGAACGAACGAACGCTCGAAACCAGTTCTGACGAAGAGACGAGCACAGCCGTCGGGTGCGTCGAGCGCACCCGAGCTACGCGCCGGCAATATCTGTGCCCGATGTTGCATATCCACTACCCCTCCTTTATTCACGCTATCGTGCTACTTGCCGGTATCTTATCTGTCTCCCCCTCCCATATTGTCAGTCTGTTTGCCTGTACCTGCCCCATTGCAGGGTGGGCAGCCCGACACGTGCACGTTTGGCCGCTCCAATTCAGCCTTAAATGTGGGCTCGGTTGCAAAACAGAATCGGTCTATGAAACTGAGCGACGGACCCAGAATGGGAATGCACTCGTGACTCTATGTGATACCGTTTATATACTGAAAAGGGCCAACAAGTGGCAATTCACCTCGCTCCAAGATTTCCAGCCGTCGAGACAGAAAAGAAGTAAATTAGTAAATGGCAGACCCTAACTCCTGTGACTCACAAGACCATCCCATCTCACCAAAGCACAAATAAACTGATTTTCACAGTATCATGACTGGTTGTGTCATTAAATGATCCAATACACTACTTCTCACATCACAGAAGTTCTTTTGCAGTCAATTTCGCATATTTTGAGTAAGTGTCAATGGCGCTAGCCAAGATCACCAGTCAAGGGTCGGGTGAGCAGACCAGGGTGTTCCAGGGTTGAATTGAAACTGTTCAGGGCAAAGTGGTGCATTCTTGGGGCAATGCGCCTGGCAGCATTTCTGCCCCACAAAGCCCCAATATGCACTTAGATTTTGCCATTCCTGTGTCATAACGGGTCACAACAGTGCGCTCTCCGTCTGTGTTTGCTTTCCCCTGGTTTGCCCCATTTACTCCATTTACTCCGTTTGGCTACAAAGCCCCATATACCAATCAGAAGAACAAATGAAGCAATGTAATTGAATGAGTAGGGTGGAGTAGCAAAGTGAGTACATGGGTAAACCAGTTACCAGAGCGACAGCAGGGGGGGCATGATCTGCAGGATAAAGGAGTGAACAATCCAGCTTGTTTTGCAGCAGCAACTGACTTACCAGCAGGTGTCGAGGTAGCAGTGGGTAGTCACAACTCACAAGGAAGGTTATCTTGCACATCATGCACAGAACAAAAAGGCCGCACCAACTAATGCTGTACAGGTGAAGCTATGGGGCACCTTCCGCATGGTTGTCACTGTTGGCTGTTTTCTGCTTCTTGCTCGCATGATCAGCATGCTGACTCTGTATAAAGTATGATGATACACTAATAAATGGTCAAAAGAAAGAGCACATACATTGAAGATAGCAGGGCCTTCTGCGGCTTCTGCCAACTGCAGCCACTGGCCATAAGCCAAGTCAAACCCTTCATTCTTCCTTGCATCCGTGAGCAACTTGTATGTCCCATTCTTGATGCAAAGTTGAGCAAACTGAGGCTGAGAAGTCATTCTAGCATCCTGCTAGTCAGCATGGTGTGATGTGAGAGGGAATTGAGAGAACATACTCTGTGGTGAGAGGGGATTTGTGAATGGGCATGGTCTTGGTAGGAGGAATGGGAAGGGGTGCAGTTGTTGCACTCTTTTGCTTCAGCTTGAGGTGTGCAGGATGCAGCCCAGCTACAGGTTGGAAGCAAAGGTGGGCAATGAAGGGCAGAACCGGTGCAGCATCTTCCTCCACCACCTGGTTTGCTGCAGTACCAGATGATGAGAAACTGGCCACACATTCCCACAGCTAGTGAATTACACGGGTCAACCCCCGGGTCAGCCAGCCCAACCCATACCTGACCCGTCATTTACCCGGACCCAAGTGCTCTGGGTTTGGGTAAACCCAGGGTGAGCCATGGGTCTCGGGTCTCGGGTTACCCACACAAGAGATTTGCAAGCTGAACCTAATGTACACTAGTAATAAATACAGAGAAAAATACAAAAACACACTGGAGAGCTATTAAGTCTATCGCACAGAAGCTGAAGGTGACAGGTGGCCAGGGTGATGTGGGAGAGGGTGTATAGGTAGCGATGTTTCGGGAGCCTCCCACGGGATGAATTCTCGCATCCCGCACCCATACCGGTGCCGGGTGCCTGTGGGAGCCGGGATCCCACAGGTGTCTCGAGGTGCAACAGGGCTGACAGTCCTGTTTGCAATCACCAAGCACCCAGCAGTATTCATATATTGTAATACTGTAAATAAATGATAATAATAGCATTATCTACATACTGCAGTGGCTAAATGCAGCGATCTGGGGGATGGGGGGCAGTGAAGGGCTAGAGGAGGGTGTGGAGGAGACATTTAAACAATTTGCTGAACAATAAAATGGACAGTAAGAAACGCGGCGAGCATGCGCAAACATTCAATGTATATCTGGGACTCTACTTGCAAAATGTTGGGAGGAGGGAGGATGAGATAGCGGGGCAACAGAGGCGGTTGGTCGAGAGGGGCCAGACCACCAACAAAAAGATTTCGATCTTAGGCTACAGTGCGCCGATTCACACGCTTTCAATGCGCGTTGATAGCCCCGGTCTCCGGGCACATACGCGCGTGGAATGCGCGTGGATATCGGGTGTCGATATCGCACAGCACGGATGAGAAACCGAGGACAAAGTAAATGCGAAATACGCACCTTCAGCGGATATTTGACAGATGACAAAGCGCGGGATGTCTTTCATATGATGCTGATAGTGTGGGGAAGGCCAGGTGGAAGCAGACAATGGGGCAGGGGACACAGACGAGGGTTGGCATGAGGAGGGGGTTTCCAAACTCCGATTTTTTGCACACCCCTGCTCTTCCTCAGCCCATCTGAGAGAGATCAGGGATGTTTCTTTCATTTATGAATATTTTAGGCAGCATATTACCTCTAGATAGTTTGTTTTCTAGTTCAAATTGTACATAAATCGCCTAAAAATCAGTATCTAAGCGCTGGGCTCACGGGAGCCTCCGGGATGGGCCGGGAGCCTCGGAGGCATCCCGCTCCTGCACCCGTCACGGGTGCGGGAGTCATCCCATCTTGGGATCCCGTGTCCCGGCATCTTCACTATGTATAGGTGGGGAGGCCAGAATGTCAAGTATAAAATTGCATTGATATTGTTATCCAGTGGTACAGTCCACACATACTATACACCGGTGGGGAGCCCCTGCCCATGGCTTTCATCGCGCATTTGTTGCACGTGAATTGGCGCAGCGGATCCACAGCTATAGGCTGTGCAGTATTGGCATAAAATCGGACAAGATGGGGATATGATCAGCTCACTCCTGACAGCATAAAATCATTGGGATACTTACTAGATAATGATAAATGTTCACGCGCAAAGTTTCAGAGGTAGGGATGGTCGGTGGTTGGGGGAAATCGGTGTGGGGTCGATTGGCGCAGATTTTTAAACTCCGATCTGAACGCGCGGCCCTCTTCCCCTCTTCCCCCCACCATCTAGACATATTTAAAGTCACTTATTTTATGTTTATATACTTCCTTGATTATTTTAATACTCTTCTGGTGCCAAAGATGTACATAAAGCGACAGAAAATACACCAAAATTGTGGGTGGTGTGACCCGGCTGGGTCACCCCAGGTCAGGCTGGGTTTCTCAGGCCAACCTGGACCCAACCCAAGCCGGGTCTGGGTACAAAACCCAGCCGGGTTACCCGAACCCAAGTAATTCACTACCCACAGCACAAGGTGAAACAGACCAGGACTTGCAGGAGCACCTGTGTCAGGTTTACCACACCGTGTCACAAATAGGGATGTTACTGGGTCAACCCGTGGGTGACCACAGGGCCGACCGTGCCCTGCACCTGGCCAGGTGATCCGCTGTGGGCAATGGGCGAGTACCTGTCACTGTATGCACCCACCCATGGGCTATCCGGGGTTTGCGATGTCAATTCAAATTGAATTTGGTCTTATGTACACATGGAGGAGAGGTCTGATAGTAAATAAAGCTATATTAGCAACATTTCAAATGGGGAGGACTAGAGGGGACACGAAAAATTGTACATGTATAACGGGATAGTATAATGTCGTCTCACTGGGATGGAAATATGAACGGGGAACGTGCGTTGTGTGTGCGCGTCAATCCTATGGAACGTTGGCTACTGATTGGTGTGTAGATCGTGAGAATCAAGTGAGAAATGAGGCTAGGGCGGGGTGTACAAGTTGCAGCAATGGGAGTAAAATCAAACGGGGGCAATCTGGATGAGGACAGCAGCTAGGATGGAATGGGTTGCGTGCGAGGATAGTGGGACCAAACAGCGTACAATCAATATAGAAATTGCAGGGATTGACACAGGAGAAGGTGGGCGGCAGGCAAAGCTAGAACAGGCTGCAAAAACGCGCAGAAAACTCACCTATTGAGCCATTTAATGTGCTCTTAAGAGTTCTACATAGGCTTCCATGGCTTTCTGTGACACTGGTGAATGTTTGCAGTAGAGTAGGCAAGAGGAATCGGGATGGGGATGGTGCAGAGGTGAGGAGGAGACTGTGCACTAAATTCGGAATTTGCCAAAATCGCACAGCATATCTTTCAGCACTCACAACATGTCGATTTACAACACAATGTGCTTCTATTTTGCACAAGATCTGTTATATACTGTGCATTATATGTGATAGAATCTCAGTGTGGGTTCTGACTCACCTGGGTGCTGGGTGAGTGCTGGGTCTGCTGGGTAGCCTCAAGAGGGACCGTGCCTGGCACCCAGCTGGGTAGTGAATTCGGCGGGTACGGGTACGGTTATGGCTGGGGAAATTTTCCTGACCCGTGGGTAACCCATGGGTAACCGTGTGGGCCTGTGTCTGTGCAAAAATTCGACAATTTCACCAGTTTTAGTCAATAATGAATGTGAAACTACCACAATTGAGCTCAAATCTAATAGGGTTGACTGTGTTCTCAACTTTAAAATAGTGCTGGAGCTGAGGAACAAGTGCTGCATGTTCACAGCTAGACTATCAGCTGTGAAAGTCACATAATCTGCTCATCTCTCCTTGTCTCAATCGTTTTCTGCACATCTCTGAATTAAATGAGACTCATCAATGGACACATGAACCACAGAAAATATCACTGAATCAATATCTGGAGTACTTCTCTTCCCAGGTCAGTCACTAAGTGCTTGCAATATCACACGGCCACAGTTGGACTGCAGCATATCTTACACCCTTGGGGTGTATTATCATATAGTGATCTGTTCTGTGAATTAATAGCTCAAAAATGGTGTAAGATATGTGCCTATTACTATGTTCCTGAGCAAGTTGCATTCAAATTTGTGTGAAATTAGGCTCGTTTTCGAGTTTACGATAAAAATTCAATGATGGGTTACCCGTGACCCGTGACCCACGGGTTACCCGTGGGTTACCCGTGCAGTTACGGGTAAATCACGGTACGGTACGGGTCTGGGGTCTGGACCCGTGGTTATACCCGCGGAATTCACTACAGCTGGGTGACGGGTGAAAAACCAGCCGGGTTGCCCATGACCCGGTAACATCCCTAGTCACAAAGTGGGCTGGTTTGCTCAAGCCCTGCAAGAACACCAAGCCAGATGACTGCAAAGCTGAGTGCAAGGCCAAAGATTGATGGTGTGAACATGGCGAAGTGACAGGCAGAATGGGGAGAGTGGGAGTTGTCAGGGCAGAACTAAGTACCACCAGAGCTGCAGGCACAAGAGCAGGGGCAGGGGCAGATACAAGAGCCAAGGTGGCAGTGGGAGTAGTGGTAGTGGTGGTGGTGGCCGAAGATCCCAGACGGGATGTATCTTAGATGGTCATTGTCCGACAATGTGACGAACAAGATCTCCTATTGCAAAGCCATGCTTGCGATAGTTATCATCTCGTTTACTTGCCTCATGTTGTAATTGATCGAACACACATTTGTTAGAATCAAGGAGTAACTCCTCGAGATTTTGAACATGTTCAGAGCAATATTGGCGGATGGCCAATATTTCGTTGTCTGTAGGAGGTGCACAAATGCAATCAAAATAATCATTGCTAGGTAGCTGAGGCCCACATCCAAAGGTAAGGAAGAATGCTGACTGTCCTGTGGAGCGAGAGTGGTGAGCCCGATGTGCAAAGAGAGCTTCAGGTAAGAAGATGTCCCAGTTTTCTTGGTCATTGGGTGACATGTTGTGGAAATCACGTTCGCGTGCCCTTCTCGCCCCTCGACTCGCCCCCCATCGTTGCCACACTCGCCTTATCTCGCTTCTCGACTTCCTGCCATGCTTTCCGAGCTTCCCCCTGGTCACCTGCCGCCGACATTCTTCCTATCTCGCGCCGTGTGCCACGTCGACTCGTTATCGCGCCATATCGCATCGCCATGACTCACCCTCAGCCACACTCTCATCTGCCTATATATACAGCCCATGTACCTACTGTATCTAGTCAGATTCGAGCTGGTTGGCCTATACACCGCTTGCACATCTCACATCCCCCTCCTCTCTGAGAGCGATCCTTCATCACTGTGCCTCTGTGCCTTGGTGTTGCGACA
>Ga0247815_10000605_pt1 | contig 28079 bp, 26 predicted proteins | sample UWRJL194509B1_FD_181014 | JGI IMG/M metagenome (GOLD analysis project Ga0247815, IMG submission 181014) | Plant litter microbial communities from Arlington Agricultural Research Station in Wisconsin, United States - UWRJ-L194-509B-1 | ecosystem: Environmental > Terrestrial > Plant litter >...
TTCCACAGGTTTAGCGGTTCGCCAAATCCAGCGAATGCGCTTTTCACCGGCCTGCCTGTCCAGGCATAAGGTGGCACAATATTCAAGGCAAATGCGATGCTGGCGGCGAGATCATAGGTATACACCTCTTGCTGCACCTGATAACCTGATTTTACAGCTTTACCATAGAAGATCATTGCAATTTCGGCCTCTGCGGGCGTAGCACCACCATGCCCATAACCTACACCACCGTGATCGGCAGTAATAATAACGAGTGTACTTTCCAAAAGACTGGCCTGCTTTAATCCCGTAAGTATAAGTCCCACCAGCGAGTCTGCCTTTTGCACCGCCTTTAAATAAGCAGCCGTACCGTGTCCGCTTTCATGCCCTGCACCGTCTACATGGTCCAACTGAACGAAGGCAAAATCTGGTTTCTTGTTTTTCAGGTAACTGATAAAATCTGCAGTTGCTGCATCTTCTGAAGCAGCAGCCTGGTGATAAGAAAGACTCTCCTGCTCAACCAATCTTCCAAAGCCATCCCAATGGTAAACAGCACCAATTTCAGCATTGGGCTTTGCATTTCTTATTACAGAAAAAATAGTTGGGAACAATCCGGAGTTCCCGCTAATAACCGGTGGCAGGGAAGCATCTTCCTTTTCCCAATCGTTATCTAAAACGCCATGCGCCTCTACGCCGGCCCCCATAATCATAGAAGCCCAGTTCGGACTGCTGCTCGACGGCAAAACGGTTCGCACATTCCATTTTATTGCCCCTTGGGCAATCATTTGATGCATCACCGGGGTATTTGCCTTTCTGATTCCGTTGGGGCTTAATCCATCAATACCGATTACTACAACATGTTTGATACCTTGCGGATAAAGATCTCTGTCCTGAGACCAGGTATTCGTCGTGATCATACAGAGCATCAGAAAAAACAATGGAGTACAAATCTTCATGATAATTTATTTAGCCTTTTGGTTATCAGATGATCCATACCTTATAGAGGAGGAACAACCGGTTCACAATGGTAAACAAAGTTTATCAGAGGAAAACAAATTTGATATTATCAAACCGTTAAATTATAGTTAGGACAAAGCGCTGCCACCGGATTTATTAATCCGAGGTATTACTCAGGTGAAGAAAGCAAGATAGTGATTAGCTGTGTTGCTCAAAGAAATAAACCGCAATCATCACAGCTTTATCTTTGCCAATGTTTTGTGGAGAATGTGGAATCCTGCCGTCGAAAAGAATAGAATCTCCCTCATTGAATTCAATGTGCTCGTCCTCAAAATTGAACATGACACTGCCTGATATCATATATTTATACTCGAATGCATCTGTGGTCACAAGGGGTCTGCTGGATCCCGGATCGAGGGTTAGAAGCACAATATCAACCGTAGCATCTTTAATGGACTGGGTGAAGATGCGGTTATAATGAAATCCAACAGCATCTTCTTTTTCAAAGTATTCATACTCATCGGAACGTTTGACCAAAATAGGTGCGCGGCCCTTTTCAATAACAATGTTTTTAAAGAAAGAATTCAGGTCTATATCAAGAGCCTTGATGATTTCTATCAGCACCATTAAAGATGGAATGGTACGGCTATTCTCTATTTGGGAGATAAAACCTTTGCTAACATCTGCTTTGGTTGCAAGTTCCTGAACGGTAATACCCTTCTCACGTCTGTAATTTTTAATTCGCTTACTAATTTGAATAAAAACATCTTCCTGCATTATATAACCCGGTAATTTGTGTTAAATGTAAACATTTATATCAAAAACCCTTGTAAATTAGGTTTCTACTAAGGGTCAAGTAATCAGCTACGCAACCAATTATGGAGCCCACTTATGGGTTACATCAATGGTCTGATGACCTGATAGCGCTAATCGGTTTCTGCGTTTACCTTCTCTTTATAGGTTTCAATATCATCCTGATCAGCTTCAGGAATATCGTTATGCACTACAGACTTTGGATCGTATTGCAGATTGATATGCATCGGAAAATGATCTGAACCACAACTGTTCATACGTTGAATTGCAGTTAATGTAAAATCGGCAGAACAGAATACATGGTCCAGTGGAAACCTTAAGAAAAAATATTTGGCGTTGAAACTATTGAAGAAGCCCCTTCCCTTTCTTGGATCCAGTAATTTGCTGATTTTTGAAAAAAGCTCTGTGGTATAACTCCATGCCACGTCGTTCAGGTCGCCGATAACGACTGTCGGATATTTACATTCCCTTGCTTTTTTTGCAACCAGAAGGATCTCTTTGTCCCTTTCTGTAGACTGTGGGTTTTCCTGCGGAACAGGCGGACGCGGATGCAGACAGAATAATTTGATAATCTCTCCGGAAACCAGCTTAACGTATGTTTCAATAGACGGTATATCGTCTTCCACCAGGTATTTGACACTTCCCTCAACCAGTTCCATTCTGGAATACAACAACATACCATAGGTATTTTCCAATGGCACCTTGATCTGATGGGGATAATCGTTTCCGATACTGTCCATTTGGTCTTGCCACCACTGATTGGTTTCCACCATTAATATCAAGTCAGGGTTGCAATTGCGGATCAACGTATGGTAATCCTGAGCTCTTCTGTTGTCCTGGAAAACATTAGCAATTAAAAGTTTTATATTTCGGTCTCCAATGGGTTTGCTGCTTGAGATCAATTGTTTTTTCGAAAGCACAGTAAATGGTGCAACCAGCCAGCAGAGATAAATCAGGTTGATTGTTAAAGTACCGACTAGAACATATTCCGTAATAGACCTTAACGAAAAAAATGAGAAGTACAAGATCAAGACCAAAGCGTTTAGCGTCAGTTTTTGCAACCTGGGGTATTCAAACACCCTGAAAATCCAGTAGTCGTGTCTGATAAATGGTATTAGTGAAGCGAGAACAATAAAAATTGCGAAGTAATACAGGCAGTCGTGAAATATCCCCATCTACCTAAACTGTTAAAAAAGTCATGTTGTTAATTTAGATGTTACAACTAACAAAAATAAAGCCATTATAAAAATAAAGCCCCCAATCATGACGACCGGGGGCTCAATTCATAGGTAGAAAGTTCTCGCTCTTTCTATTCTGATGTTGACATTTACAAACATGATTTTTAAAACCAGAGTGCTAACATGCCGCTGATCAAATTGTTTTCAGCATTTTGTAATTAGTCTTAACTGATTTTAATATCTCGCACCAGATGTAATATCCTGTGGAAAAACTGAATCGATAGCCTCAACTTCGTCGGCAGTAAGTTCGATTTCAACTGCTTTAATGTTCTCTTCAAGGTACACACGTCTTTTAGTTCCAGGAATGGGAACAATATCATTTCCTTTGGCCAGCACCCAGGCAAGGGCAAGCTGCGAAGGTGTACATGCCTTCTCCAATGCAAAGTCGTTCAAGGTATTGACGATATCGAGGTTTTTCTGAAAATTATCATTGCTAAATCTTGGGTTTTGCTTGCGGAAATCACCTTCTTCAAAATCATCAGGGCTTTTGATTGCACCTGTCAAAAATCCCCTGCCCAAGGGACTATAGGCTACGAAACCAATTCCCAGTTTGCGCACTGTATCCAGAACTCCGTTGGTTTCCACATCTCTGGTCCATAACGACAATTCAGTTTGTACTGCCGTTACCGGATGGACCGCATGTGCCCGTTCAATAAGTGCCGGGTCTGCCTCGGAAATTCCAATATAACGTATTTTACCTTGTTTTACCAGTTCGGCCATTGCACCAATAGTGTCTTCAATTGGCACATTTGGATCCATCCGATGTTGATAATAGATGTCGATAGTATCAATTCCCAGGCGCTTTAAACTGCCCTCTGCAGATTTAAACACATTTTGGGGACTTCCATCCAGGCGAGCGGTACCACTGGAATAATCAACTCCAAATTTTGTAGCGATCACCAGTTCATTTCTCTTGCCCTGAATATTTCTTCCAACTAATTCTTCATTGGTGTAGGGGCCATAAAGTTCGGCGGTATCAAGAAAATTGATCCCTAGTTCTATTGCCCTGTGGAGGGTAGCCACTGACTCTGTTTCGTTCCTGTCGCCGTAAAATGCGCTCATTCCCATACAGCCCAATCCAATAGCTGAAACAACCGGGCCATCTGTACCTAATTTTCTAGTCTTCATAAGTATTTAATTTTATATACTTCCTACTATCACGTTTTTTGAAGCAACTTTAAAACACTCCATTTGAAGTTATGTTCTATTTATCTGGTATAAAATCCGGGCTACCGACACCCGGGCACCTGGTCAATCCTGAAGCCGAAATTTCTAATTTTGCCCGCCTGATTTATCAATATTGGAGGTTGCTGCACATCACAAAATATTTGATTTCAATAAAAACAATGGCAACAGAAACCTGTTAAAGCCATATGATCAAAATAATAAACAAAAAAAATATAACAGCAGATGTGTTTTTCGCAGCGATCAAATCTACATTCAAAGACTTTATCAATGACAAGCTAAAAACTAATCTGGAATTTGAATTTTCTAAAGTTGAGGATACAATTATAGTTAGCCAGCCTGCATTAAAAGAAAAGGCCAATTACTCGATTACATTCTCAGGTGATGAAGTTTGGGTAACCGGTACTGATGAAAGTTATGATGTTCCATTATTTGAAGAACAACTGATCGTTTTTGTTCATATTGCAGTAGATCAATCCCTTACAAATTCTTAAGAATGGAAAAGAATATACGTCACTGTTCCCTTACCTTACTGTCCGAACAAAAATAAAAACTCATTGTTATGCATTAAACAAAGCGATATGAACCAGTTTAGAATTGAAGTAGCGGTAGACGGCCATGGTCATGATTTTAACATCAAACCTCTTGGCAATCATGTCTATGAAATATATACCGATGAAGACAAGGTTGGTATGGTTGAACTTGATGATGAAAACCACGATCATTGTATAACCTCTGATTGCGAGCTTGATATGCCTCTAATCAATGCCATCAGGGAAGGTATACATGCCCATGAACAAATGGAAAGATAGAAAAGATGTATCTGTCGTAATCAAAGAATAACGGCCGCAATTACCTCTGCAACTGCTTTGTTGGCAATGCCGGAATGCTCAAAATTATAACTCGTACCCGTTATCAAAAATGGGTTATTCACCATCAAATAGATATCCGCTGTAGGCCAGTCCTTTCGCCACGCTTGTAAAATTATCTCCGGAATTGACAGGAACATGAGGAAACCGGGTCTTAAATAATTCTTGAATAGCGGCCACCAGAGAGGTTCCGCCAGTAAGGAAAAGACTGTCTATTTCTTCTGCCCGGATGTTATTTGTCAACAGGAACTCATCAAGGTACGTACTGATCTTTTTTATATCTTTCTGGATGATTGCGTCATATTGCGCACGTGAAATCTCTTCATTGATTGCAATATCCATGTTGGAATAGTCAAAACTGGAAATTGCGCTGCCCGACAGTTCTATCTTTGTTTTTTCAATTGCCTGAAAAACAGAGTAGCCCAGGTTGTTATCAATTAATGTGATGAGGTTTTTGAATTTTGGATCCCTTTTGGAATAGTGATAATAATCCTGCAGGTCTTTTTTAATTCGCAGACCGTTAAAAAAATTCATCTGGTCCCATGAACATATATTTGCAAAAAGTGAAACCGGAACTGTGAGCACCTTTCCCGGAGTAGCCTCGTACAAGGTATTTTTACCAAAATATGGTGTACCCCTATCCCACATAAATGCAGAATCGAAACTGTCCCCGCCAATGTAAATTCCACCGCTGGCGATCATATCGTTTCTTCTGTCTTTGTTGCCAGCTTTTTCAGGATCAAGGATCAGGTAAGTGAAGTCAGTTGTACCTCCACCTAAATCGGCTACCAGCACCTTTTCTTTCTTACTGATGGTTTTTTCATAGGCAAAAGCGGCACCAATAGGTTCAAACTGAAACCGCACTTCGTCAAAACCTGCAATTTCTGCAGCTTTACTCAGCCGCGTTTGCGCAAGTGTATCCTTTTGGGTACTGTCGTCATCAAAAAATACAGGTCGCCCAATAACAGCCTTCCTGCAATCGCAGCCAGTGATCGCGTCTGCCTTGGCTTTAAGGTCTTTCAGTATCAACGCAACAAGGTCTGAGGCGTTATATCTTTTGTTGTGTATCCTGGTTTCCAGGAAGCTGGTTCTCGAGAGGATCTGCTTGATGGACTTGATAAACCTCCCTTTCATTCCGTCATTCAGATAGGCGGCAATTGCCTGATCGCCCACTACATAATTCAAAGGATTAACAGCACTCTGCTCCTGATGAAAGTACAACAGGGAGGGAACGGTAATGGTGGTGATGATTTCTTTTTTTTCTTCATCAAAAACTGATAGTGCAGAATTGGTGGTACCAAAATCAATTCCATATAAAAACTTACTCATTGCAAAGGGAAAACAGGATATAAAAAAAATACATTCAGTCCCGGAAATTACCGGGGGCCGAATGTATTAAAAAAAGCTAATAAATGACGACTGAAAAAAGACAATTTATGGAGCAACTGTAGTGGCTGTTCCGTCTTCATGACCATCATCTGTATCCTTTGGAGATGATCCTGTGTAACCATCATCTTTTAATGAGTCGTACCCCTGGGTTCCGGTATTGTCATAACCGTCACGTGGTCCTTTAGGTTGAAAAGGATCAACAACCACTTCTTCGGGCTTTTTTTTATTTAAGTCATTTTCCCCGTGCTCTTCCATATGATTAATGTTTTAAGGTTAACAACCTGGCCTCCCGCTGGTTTTAAGAAAAGTAGAATTGTTTAAGCCCCGGAGTTGTCTACTCTTATTTGGTGTTCATTCTGTTCAATATCCTTGATTTTCAAACAATAATCTTCCCCATACCCTTTTTATAGATATGATAAATCCTACCGAAATGAATACGATCAATTTAAAAGCATTAGCCACAAAGATTTCCATCGCCTGTCCGGTACTGATAGATTTTGTTTCTGAACAGACCATCACCCTGAAAGGTAAAACACTGCCGTATAGGCTTTATATGAAATTTGAAAGTAACCTTCCCCTGCTTCAGGTAGACCTGTACGACTGTGACCTGAAATCGGAAATCAGGAGCGAAGTAGATAGTATCCTGAAAATTTACCACAGTTATATTGTTGAGTCCATACAAATCAGTTATCTAAACCTTACCTATTAAGTGCATTCAGAACAAATTTTAAAACAGAATAATTTTGAATGTGTTAAAATGGAAAAATTACTATTATGGAAGATCAGGAATTAAACAAACAGCACAATCAGGATGACGTAAACCCAGGTTCAAGGCTGGAACATCTGGTAAACCAGGATGATTCTGAAAATTTACCGGAAACCAATGGTACCGGATCAAACAGGCCTGTGCCTACTACAGGAACAGTGATTATCAAAGATGAGGATAACGATAACGAAGAGGACAGTTCTGATATACCGTCAGACCCCTCAAAATAGGGTTTATAAACCTATCTTTACTGAAAATCTTCAAAGATATGATCAGACTGAATAGCGATACTCCAACAAGCGTTTTACAAGAGGTAAAGGAAGGCACTATGGTAACAGACACCTTTAGTAAAACGGGCTTGGTGGAGCGGATTGAAACCAGCGATGACGGGTACAATAAAATTTATACTTTTCATCTGGTAACAGGAAGAACTATTACAGTAAAAAAATAAATGCCGGTTTACACCAGTGAGGGGGGCTTTCCATATTGTTTTTTAAATGCAAATGAGAAGTGCGAAAGATCTTCAAATCCTAATTCAAGATAAATATCTGATACATTTTTTCTTTTCTCCCTCAGCAGGTAGTAAGCCTCCTGCAGCCTTCTTTTGAGTAACCACCGGCTGGGTGTAGTGCCAAAGATCTTTATAAAATCACGTTTAAAAGTAGAGAGGCTTCTTCCCGTGAGGTAAGCAAAACGCTGCAACTCCACATTGAAATGAAAGTTTTTGTTCATAAATGCTTCCAGGTCTACCTTTCCTGGTTCAGAAAAGTCAAACAATACATCTTTCAGCTCTGGATGAAACTGTAGTAAAATCAAAATCGCTTCTTTTTGTTTAACCGCAAGCAGTTCCCTTGAACCCGGCTGCCCGAGCATATGCTCATAAATTTTGAGCGATTGCATGTAACTGGCCAGCATCCCATCGGTTGACAAAGATTGAAATGCCGGAAAAATAACGTGTGCCGAAGGCATGTGACCATATTCAAGACTGAAATTCCGTAACGTCGACTGATCGAAGAAAATAGAGATAGAATTGAATTCGCCACCCGTTTCAGGATATTTATTGTATTTCACCAACTGGTTTCTTCTGCAAAAATATAGATCGCCAGCATTAAACGACTGCACAGAAAGGCCATCGTTCATTTCAATCCGTCCCGAAAATACATACGATATCGTATGCTCCGGAACAAATTGTTCCCCTTCCCTGCTTCTGGAAGAATAACAAGAGTATTTAACCGGAAGATCTTTTACTGTTTGCATTGTACAAAAGTACTAAATTCTGCCTGCATAAGCTTTGCTGAGAAGGTCATATAGTTTTGTTTAAAAATTCGGCTATGCGACCAGGCCCATCATTACCAATTCCAATTAAAAATAATTAATTTCTCTTAGAATTATATTTTAATTTAAAAAGTAATTTATAGTACGCGTTTATTTAAATAATTAAAGAGCTTACTTTCAAATTTTTAAGGATCGAAACGCAAAATAGTAAACTTATAGATTGATTTTATGAAGATAATTAATATCTTTTCAGACAAGTTGTTTGCATTTAAATTTGATGGTGTAGCAATTGATGAATTTGAAAGGGCTTTTGTATGAAATCACAAAGTACATTTAAAGAGAAGCTGGATAAAATCGTGTCCGGCGACAAATCAAATTGGGTGGAAAAAGCCGAATGGGGGGAAGCAAATAAAAACTGGCTTCTTAAATCCGCGGCTATTGCATTAAAAATATCCCGTACCCTAAAACAGAAGAAAATGACCCAGGCAGATCTGGCACAAAAATTAGGATCATCAGCCCAACACGTAAGTAAGATTTTAAAAGGACAGGAGAACTTAACCCTGGAAACCCTTTCAAAAATTGAGGCTTGCCTTGATATAGAGCTAATACAGGTTCCAAAATATGGAGCGCCGGATCTGAACACGGAAGATTTCGTTTTGGGTTAATGAAATGCGGGGAGTTGGTATACACAGGAAGATGAACTCCCTTTCATGCAAATTTTAGCCTTAATATGATAATTCTGTTGGAATACCTATAGGGAAAAATTTACATTTTTACCTTACCTTTGCGCCATAAATAAAAACCATGATTTATTTCTTCTCCAACGAGGGCAGCACCGTTTTTGCTGTACAGCATGAACAAGTCCTCAATCCATCTGATATATCTAAGTTAAGCTGGCTTTTCGGCGGCGCCCAATTGAAACAGGAAACAGTTCTTACCGCCTTCTTTACTGGTCCACGCGCGGCAATGGTAACTCCATGGAGTACTAATGCTGTTGAGATTACCCAAAATATGGATATCAAAGGAATAGTGAGAATTGAAGAATTCACACCAGTAGAAGAAGATTTTGATGGTTTTGATCCTATGCTTTCGCAGAAATACAGCGAACTGGACCAGGACATATTCACTATACATATTCAACCTGAATCTATTTTGGGGATTGCAGATATTGCAGCATATAATCAGCAAGAGGGACTTTCCTTAAGTACTGAAGAAATAGATTATCTGAATAACCTTTCTGAAAAACTCGGCCGCCAGCTGACCGATTCTGAAGTATTCGGGTTTTCACAGGTAAATTCAGAACACTGCCGTCACAAGATTTTTAACGGAACATTTGTTATTGATGGTGAAGAGCAGCCGGTATCATTGTTCAAACTGATCCGTAAAACTTCAGAAGCGAATCCTAACGGAATTATATCTGCCTATAAAGATAATGTGGCTTTTGTAAAAGGGCCTACAGTTCAGCAATTTGCACCGAAGCGCGCGGATGTGCCTGACTATTATGAAATCAAAGACTTCGATTCTGTAATTTCACTGAAAGCAGAAACGCATAATTTCCCTACTACAGTTGAACCGTTTAACGGGGCTGCTACAGGTTCTGGCGGTGAAATCAGGGACAGACTTGCCGGCGGACAAGGCTCATTGCCTTTAGCTGGTACCGCAGTATACATGACTTCACTTTCCCGTCTGGAAAAAAACCGTCCTTGGGAGGCAGGGATGCCGGAAAGGAACTGGCTATACCAGACACCAATGGATATCCTGATCAAAGCTTCAAACGGAGCTTCTGATTTTGGAAATAAATTCGGTCAGCCACTGATCACCGGATCGTTACTAACCTTTGAACATGAAGAAGAAGCAAGAAAACTGGGTTACGACAAAGTAATTATGCAGGCCGGTGGAATTGGATATGGAAAAGCGGAACAGGCTAAAAAGGAAAAACCATCAGTACATGATAAAATTGTTGTACTAGGCGGAGATAACTATAGAATAGGTATGGGCGGTGCTGCAGTATCTTCTGCAGACACAGGCGCTATGGGATCTGGCATCGAGTTGAATGCGATTCAGCGTTCTAACCCGGAAATGCAAAAAAGGGTTGCCAACGCGGTACGTGGTATGGTTGAAAGCGATCACAATACGATCGTGTCTATCCATGACCATGGAGCTGGTGGTCACCTCAACTGCCTCTCTGAGCTGGTAGAAGAAACCGGTGGAAAAATTGATCTGGATAAATTACCTGTGGGTGATCCTACGCTCTCTGCTAAAGAGATCATTGGAAACGAATCACAGGAGCGTATGGGACTGGTGATTGGCCAGGAAAACCTGTCAACACTGCAAAAAATAGCCGATCGCGAGCGCGCCCCTATGTATACCGTAGGAGAGGTAACAGGCGATCACCGTTTTACTTTTGAATCGGCTACTACAGGCGCCAAACCAATGGACCTGAAAATGGACGACATGTTCGGCAGTTCACCTAAGGTGATTATGCAGGACAAAACGGTAGAAAGAAAATATACACCGGTAACTTACGACTTGTCTAAAATTGATACTTACCTGGAGCAGGTACTGCAGTTGGAAGCAGTTGCCAGCAAAGACTGGTTAACTAATAAAGTAGACCGTTGTGTGGGTGGACGTGTTGCGAAACAGCAATGTGCCGGCCCCCTTCAGTTACCATTAAATAACTGCGGCGTAATGGCCCTCGACTACCAGGGAAAAGATGGAATTGCAACTTCGATCGGACATGCACCGCTCTCAGCTTTGATTGATCCGGCGGCCGGAAGCAGAAATGCAATAGCTGAATCACTTACAAATATTGTATGGGCGCCCTTACAGGATGGAATGGAAAGTATTTCACTTTCTGCCAACTGGATGTGGGCATGTAAAAATGAAGGTGAAGATGCCCGTTTATACGCGGCCGTAAAAGCCTGCTCTGATTTTGCTATTGAATTGGGCATAAACATCCCAACAGGAAAAGACTCCCTGTCAATGAAACAGAAATACAAAAACGACGAGGTGATCTCACCTGGTACTGTTATTATTTCTGCAGCAGGACACTGTGATGATATTACTGCAGTGGTTGAACCTGTGCTGAAAAAAGATGGCGGAAATATCTACTACGTTAACCTTTCAGGTGACCATTATAAATTGGGTGGATCTTCTTTTGGTCAGGTACTGAATAAAATTGGTGATGAAACGCCTGATGTGTTAAATGCCGTTCAGTTTAAAACCACATTTAATGCCCTGCAGGAGCTCATTAAAGCTAAACAAATCCAGGCTGGCCACGATATAGGAAGCGGCGGTTTAATTACCACCCTTCTGGAATTATGTTTTGCAGACCGCAACCTGGGCGCAAATATTGACCTGACTACTTTGGGGGAACAGGATATTATTGCAAAGCTCTTTTCAGAAAATATTGGTATTGTTTTCCAGGCGGACGATGCCGCAGAAGACATATTGACTGCCCATGACATTGCTTTCCATAAAATTGGAAGTGTTACTTCAACAGCAACACTGGAAGTGAAAGACGCTTCGGGCAGCTGGAGCTTCGACATTGAACATCTGCGTGATGTATGGTTTAAAACTTCTTACCTGCTTGATCAGCAACAAAGCGGACCGGTTAAAGCTAAGGAACGTTTCGACAATTATAAAAACCATGTTCTGGAATATAATTTCCCGCTTACTTTTGACGGGAAAAAACCTGTAATCGACCCATCTAAACCAAGGCCAAAAGCAGCAGTTATCCGTGAAAAAGGCAGTAATTCTGAAAGGGAACTGGCAAATGCCATGTACCTGGCCGGATTTGACGTAAAGGATGTACACATGACCGACTTGATATCGGGCAGGGAGACCCTTGAAGATATTCAGTTTATTGGCGCCGTTGGTGGTTTTTCAAATTCTGATGTACTCGGATCTGCAAAAGGATGGGCAGGAGCCTTTCTCTATAACGACAAAGCACGTTTAGCATTGGAAAACTTCTTTGCACGCGAGGATACACTTTCAATCGGAATTTGTAACGGTTGCCAGCTTTTTGTTGAGCTTGGCCTGATTAACCCTGACCATGAGGTTAAACCAAAAATGCTGCACAACGACAGTCATAAACATGAAAGCGGTTTTACATCAGTAGCGATACAGGAAAACAACTCGGTAATGCTTTCTGGCCTTGCGGGTACTACACTAGGCGTTTGGATCTCTCATGGTGAAGGAAAATTCCAATTGCCATATGCCGAAGATAAATATCAGATTGTTGCAAAATATGCTTACGAAAGCTATCCGGCCAATCCAAATGGATCAGACTACAATACTGCTATGATGTGTGACAATTCAGGAAGGCACCTTGTAATCATGCCACATATTGAACGCTCTATTTTCCAATGGAACTGGGCCAATTATCCTGACGGACGTAAAGATGAGGTAACACCATGGATTGCAGCCTTTGTAAACGCCAGGGAATGGCTTGAAGCATAATAAATAATATTTCATAAAGGCAGTCTCAATCCGGGGCTGCCTTTTTAGCTTACAGGCTTTACAACAGCAGGGCTGAGTGATACCTATCCTGCATAAAAAGGTTTAAAACTTTGTATATACAGCGAGCTGGATAATACTATTGTTGGTATGGTTATTCAGGCCCTTCACAGCCTGGTTCATATAACCCGCTTCGATATCGAGACTTTTACTGAAGCGGTAGCCTAAAGCTCCGTAAGCCCTGTTCTGGTCGAAAAAGCTATTGTTTAATTCCTTTTTGTGCTGCAGGTTGAAAAATAGTTCATTCTGCAATGCGATAAACATCCCTTCTTCAAAAGCTTTGAGCTCTTTGCCAACGGGAATGATAAACCTGGCAAAATAACGGAACCGTTGAGAAAACAAGTCATCCTTATCGCTCCGTTCTATAAACCGCTGTTCCACACGAAAACGATGCGAAGCAATCACAGTGGATATTTTGTGTTTATATACATACTGCTCCCAAATGCGATGTTCAGTTAATACATTGTTGCTTGCTCCATCGAGATGGGTAAAGGTTTGGTTCAATAAATAACCCAATGTAAACTCATTTTTACCATTGGCGTAATAGGTAAGTCCGGGACGGATAAGCACATTTCTCACATTCTGCCAGTTGTCTGCAGACCTCACCTGCACATCAGCATAAACACCCCACTTTTCGCTGATTTTCGTATTGTTGAGTAAAAACAGCCAGCCTGTTTGCTGATATTGGGTTTGTGCGAAAACACTGCACGAAATCACTACAAAAAACAGAAGAGAAAATAAATGGCGCATACGTAATTATAGTATATTTAAGGGATTTACAAAAATGAATTTAACAAAAATATCGGACTTGTTTTATATTGCGAAATGCCTGATTGGTATTATTGTTTGTTATACGCTATATAAGGAATTTCCGCAATACCCATTTTACTGGTCGCTCGTATCAGTAGCAATCACCATCGCGCCTGACAGCAGCAATAAATTGGCTTACGACAGGATTACCGCCAATATTCTCGGCTGCTCAGTAGCGCTGGTGCTTTACCCCGTGCATTCTTCTTCCCTATTCCTGCTTTGTGCAGGCGTGGCCATTACTATCATTGTTGGAACACTACTGAAACTAACCAATGTACTTCGCACTGCCATTGCCGCACTGGTAATCGTAATGATAACCGAAGAACAACACCGGAGCTGGATTGTGGCACTGGAAAGAGTAGGCTGCGTGATTACAGGCTGTGCCATCGCCCTGACAGTGACATTAATATTTAATACGCTTATCAATATTTACCGTAAGCAAACCCAGACCAATGACATCTCACAATCTGGAGCAGGTGAATAGCTAATGCCGCTAAAAGAAAAATCCCTCAGTCCAGCCGGACCAGGGGATTATAACACATGACACGTCAACCTACGGGGCTACACCTGTTTTGAGGATCAGAAAAAAATCTGATCCTCAAAGACTAGCGATCTCAATCAAAAATGATTTACAACATGATGCCGCTTTTAACAGGGCCAGACATCAAAAAAATACTGAGTATACTGGTTACGTTTAGCGGAGTTAAGTTACGATTATCTTTTGTGATTTAAAAGAGACAAGTGTCCATTATTTTTGCATTACCATTACACCGTTCATAATAAACGTACTGCCACCGTCAGCCACTATATTGTATACTTTTTGTTTACCACCCGCGGCTTCATCTTTCTTCCAAACCTGATAACTATCGTATTTACCAGTTGTCTCATTCAGGCAAAGTACTTCTTCTCCTTCTTTCACCTCTCCCATTTTGCGATTACCTGTTTTGGTCATCATTGGATGGTTTGGTGTAGCCTGAAGTACCTTTGTACTCAAATGGATGGATTGGCCTTCGGCGGTCACATTGCTGGTAGAAGCTATCAGTACCAAACTCGTCAATGCATAGTTTTTTGCATCGTGGGTGGTAAGTTCTTTAACTTTCACCACAGAAGCTGCCCTGGTCTGGGGATCAACTGTAATTACCTCATCACCTGTTTTCACATCTTTAAGCAACTTTCTGGCACCGTTGGCCATTGCTACTACTTCATCACCCGGAAAACAAATATCACTGCCATAGGTAGCTTCTTCTTCAGAAAGTGTTTTACCATTGTTCAGCACTTTGTATTGCTGAAAACTCAGTTCCCTTGACAGGATGTATGATAATTTCAACACAAAGTTTTTTTCTTCTTTATTGATATTATCAATATCCTGAAAGTATTTATCCCACACCTTTCCTTCGGCAGTATAATCAGGCACCAACGCCTTATAAACTTTGCCCTTCTCAGTAGTATAAAAAACCAGCAAACCTATTTCCTGCATACCTTCTTTGGCAACAAGTTTATAAAGGTCTATCCTTTTTTTCAAGCCGTCATCACCTGTAATAAAAAAGGGTTTACGCGCCTGATAGCGATCCAGAATATAAGTATTATCAAATTTTACATAGGTATCTTTGTCCAGATCCGCAATAGTGTAGGTTTTGGCTTTATCATACTCCTCCATTGTTAAAGGACGAGGGTTTGTAATACTTTTCTGCTGGGCCTGAGCATAACTGAGTGCTGAGGCCAGGATCAAAATAAATGTTAGTTTGTTACGCATGTTTGATTAATAGTGAATAATTATATTAAGATATTTGCTTAAACGCATCGGCGAAAAGCTGCATTTCGTCCATACGTCCGATGCTGACACGGCACCAGTCTTTGTCGTTAAATTTCCAGAAACGTATACCGACACCCCTGTTTGACATTTCTGTAGCGAAACGCGAACCTTCCATTTTTATAGGAAACATCACAAAGTTGGCGGAGGAAGGGATGTATTCATACCCCTCTTTTTTGAGTACCGAATAGAGGAATTCTTTCGATGCCAAAGTTTTTTTAAGGGCATCCTGAAGAAATTCTTTCTCCTGATAGGAAGCAATGGCAGCAGCAACTGTCGGTGCAGATAGGCTCATGTTTCCTACAGCATATTTCGACAGATCTTTTAATGTAGCTGGCAGTGCCACTACGTAGCCGCAGCGTAATCCCGCAAAACCATATAACTTTGAAAAGGTACGGGCTACGATGATGTTATTTCCGGCTGAAACCAGGCTGATCATACTTGAGGCCTTTGGATCAGGAAGGTAATCTATGTAAGCTTCATCAACAAAAACCGGAACTTTCTTGCTCACACGTTCACAAAAAGCTTTTAGTTTAGCGGTATCAAGCACTGTGCCGGTTGGATTATTAGGATTACAGATGTAAACCAAACCAGTTTTGCTGGTTATTTTTGCCTCCATGGCATCCAGGTCAAGTTTGTAGTCGGACGTAAGTGGTACTTTCACCCATTTGGCACCCAATTGTTCTGCATCGGATGGAAGGCTGGAGTAAGAAGGATCACCAGTAATAATTTCTGCACCATTTTTGCCATAAAACATTGCTGAAGCCAGTAATAACGGAGAGGAACCTGCATCCATCAGGATATTGGATTCACTAACGTTCTCATAAGCAGCAATTTTGCTGGTCAGTTCCTTCATGTGCATAAAAGGATACTGGTAACTAAGGTCTAAAGCCTCCTGTATGGCTTTTTTTGCGGCAGGAGAAGGCCCAAACGGATTTTCGTTGGCGAGTAACCTGGCTTTCATAACAGGCGCCGAATCCAGAATTGCCGCCTGATCAGCCAACCTGTCGTTGAGAACAGTTTGCTTTATCCTTTTAGGTATGGCTGCAAGTGAAGTAATTGCACCAGAGAAAAAGGCCGTGCCCCCGGCCAGTATTGCAGTGGATTTGATCCAGCTGCGGCGGTTAAATGTGTTTGCCATGATTGAGAGTTTTATAAGTTCTATCCTTTTGTTGCTTTAGTTGGATACGCTACCCTTGCTTCTGTAACGCGTCCGTGTATATCGGCCACCACACTACGTGCCGATTCAAATGCACCTGCCATCCAGGCATTTAAATATGTTAAATGTTCACCTGCGAAATACACATTACCATCCGGCTTCAAAAGCGCCGGATAAGCATTTTTACGGGTGTCGGCATTATAGACGGCCCAGCCCCCCATATTGTACTTGGTTTTATGCCAGCTAATTGAAAAAGAACGTTCAAAGTCCTGGTCATACTGTGGATGGATGAGGCGGCCCTTTTGCAGTGCCAACTGTTCACGGGCGGCATAACTGAGTTCGCCAACCTGCTGCGCTTTCTCGTTAAAGTTGTAATATCCAATCAGAATTCCCTTTTTATCGAGGTAATCGTATGAGGGATAAAATATCTGGGTAAGCTCATTATTGGTATGGGTGATACCTCCATAGATATGTTCATCTTCCTCCCAGAACCTGCGTTTGAACTGAAGACCGATTTTACCGGTTTGGTTGTAACCAATATAATCTATTGCGCGACTAACATCTGAAGAGAAATTGGTATTGATATTACTTAAGACGGGCAGTGGTAAGGTACATATACAAAGATCCCCCTGTAATTCGTGCATACCTGTTTTATCCTTATAACTGATTTTTACACCGTCAGTAACGTTTTGGATGGAAGTAACCTCTGCACCCAGTTTAATCATCGGGGCAATCTTTTTCTCAAATGCTTTGGCAATCCTGTCCATGCCACCCACAGCCTGAAACATCGTCATTTGTAATTCATAGGTGTATTCAGCAACATTGTAAAAGTCGGGGTCCATCAGTCCGGAGTGGAGCAGATCGGCCAGTTTATGGGGATCAGCAATTTTGCCTGCCTTGTTACCTGCACCGGGAGATTCAATATATCCGCGACGAGCTGAAGCTTTGTATAACTTATCAGGATCAAGACCACCTTCTGCCATCAGGTATTCAATAATCTTTTCACCGTCTTCTTTGGTTAAAGGGCTATCCAAATTACCATGGTCCATGCTTTTAGCCAGCATCTCATTCATGTAACCTCTAACATCATTATGGACTTCGCGGTTGCGTACTTTTTTATTTGACAAAGGCCCCTTGCCTTCGGCAAAATAATAGGCACTTTCGTTCACATTATTATAAACCTGGATGGGCACACCAAGTTCTTTGCAATAGTGCAGCGTTAGCTCATGGTTATGTGGTATGCGTGAAGGCCCTGCATTAAAATATAAACCTTCATCAAATTTGGCACTTACCTCTGGCTTATCCGATTCAGTGTGCAAACTTCCGTTTCTCACACTCCAGCACCGTCCTCCCGTTCTTTCGCGGGCTTCAAGAACCGTGCACTGATAACCCAATTTATTTAATTCATATGCCGCCGCCATCCCTGCCAAACCGGCACCAAGGATGATTACTTTTTTACCATTACCGTGCCCTTCCAAATCAAAGGGATATGCCGGCACCGGTTTCATTAAGCCCAAAGCCATCATTGCAGGAAAAGTGGCACCCGCAAGCAGGGAACTTTTACCAAGAAAATCGCGTCTTGTTATAGATTTCAAAATTTCTGAAGTATTATATTATAAATTTAGCTAAAATAAATTTTTCAACGTCATTTTATTCAATGAAACAATAAATAAAAAGCCAATAATACATAAATACTAATTTTATTCTAAGACAACTAACTCAAATAATACAAAAATCCAGAAAATACAAGAAAAGAAGCAAAAAAATCAAACCCTAAAACTTACAAAACAACAATAAAACCAAATTACCCTTTCGATCCTGGCGGGAGGACGTACACGCTCAAACATCCGTATCATACGAAAGCCCCCATCTGCACAACATCTATTATTTCGCTCAGCTGATAAAAATCACATTTTCTAATTCCAAATAGGTTCACAATTTGGTATATTAGTAAATAATGTTCAGCATTTTAAAGCGTAAAACAATACGATATGGAAGACCAAAATATCTGCTCACACCTGAGCGCAATTACTTCAGTAAACACAGGCAGTGAATATGTATGTGAAGAATGTATTAAAATCGGCAGCGACTGGGTACATCTCCGCACCTGTCAGACCTGCGGTGTGACCCTTTGCTGCGATAATTCGCCTCTGAAGCACATGACTGCACATTTTAAAAAAACACAGCATCCGGTTATTGCCTCCGCAGAGCCGGGAGAGAGATGGCTCTGGTGCTTTAAAGATGAACAGATGATGGAATATTAACCATGAAGATGAAAGCGAATCAATACTTATTATTGGTACCTATAATTTATATGGTCACCTTATTTACTGCACCGGCTGCTTTTGCTGCGGCTGCTCCCAGACAATTCTACCAATTAATTGTTTATCACCTAAAGGATAAAACACAGGAACAGCGCACTGACAAATATCTGGAGGAGACATTTCTTCCCGCGGCACAGCGTATGGGGATTAAGATGACAGGAGTATTTAAAACCGCGGGTATAGACACTGCCGCAGATAAAAAAATCTATGTATTTCTTGTTTACCGTTCATTAGATGAATTCCATAAAGTTACAAATGAGCTGGCCGCTGATAAGGAAATGGGCACTTCGGGTACGGATTATACGAACGCAGCATTTGACGATGCACCATTTATCAGAAAGGAATCTATCCTGCTGGAATCATTTTCCGGCATGACGACAGCAAAAAAACCAAAATTTACCAACTCAAAAAACGAACGTATTTATGAATTGCGCAGTTATGAAAGCGCTACAGAAAAGCTATACCGGAATAAGTTAGATATGTTTAATCTGGGCAACGAAATGGCAATATTTGACCGCATCGGAAGCCAGGCCATGTTCTACGGCGAAGTACTTGCCGGCAGCCATATGCCCAATCTGATGTACATGACCTCTTATAGTGATATGACATCCAGGGACCAGCACTGGGATGCTTTTAGAAATGATCCCGACTGGAAAAAACTTTCAGCTATGCCGGAATACCAGCACAATGTTTCAAAGGTTAATATCGAGTTTCTTGTACCGGCCCCTTATTCAGAAATGTAAGTAATGAAGTATTATGGGAACTCTTACACGCATACCATCGATAGACATCCTGCGGGGCACAGTGATGATTATTATGGCGTTGGACCATACACGTGATTTTTTTCACGAAACAGCAATGACAGCCGATCCGCTTGATCCGGCCACAACATCCATAATTTTATTTTTTACAAGATGGATTACACACTTCTGTGCGCCGGTGTTTGTATTTCTATCTGGATTATCTATGTACCTCTCTGCACAAAACAAAACGGTTGCGCAGGCCAGTGCCTTTCTATTTAAACGGGGCCTTTGGCTGGTATTTGCAGAAATTGTTATTGTTAGCCTTGGTATCACATACAACCCATTGTATAACTTTATCATCCTGCAGGTGATATGGGCAATTGGGATAAGTATGGTCTTGCTCAGCGTTGTCAGCCGCATTTCCTGGGCGCTGGTACTCGCTGTTGGTATTATACTTGTTTTTGGGCACGACCTGCTTATTTATGCAAACTTGCCGCAAACCGGGGCTATATCTATACTACTGAAGATCTTTTTAACTGCAGCCGGAACAGTGTTACCATTAGACAAAACACATTTCGTAGGGGTATTTTATGCGGTACTACCATGGACAGGTATCATGTTCCTGGGTTATGCTACAGGGAAATTATACAGAGTGGAATTCAAGGCTTTCAGCCGCAAAAAATTACTTATTGCATCAGGAAGTTTCCTCATCATACTTTTTTTCACTTTGAGGTTTATTAATGGTTATGGAGACCCTGCACCCCGCAAACATTATCCTGAGATTACCCAGAATGTCCTCTCATTTATGAACGTGAGCAAATATCCGCCATCTCTGATGTATTTCTGCATGACCATAGGTCCGGCACTAATCATGCTTTCTGTGCTGGAGCAAACCCAAAACCGTATTTCCAAAGTCATATCAACTTATGGAAGCGTCCCGTTTTTCTATTATATTATCCATTTTTATCTGTTACACTTTTTGCTGGCGATCGCTTTTTTTCTCACGGGCAGGCCAATGAGCCAGATTGTCCAGGTTCCATTTCTCTTCCGACCGTCAGTTTTTGGATTTAGCCTTCAGGTAGTCTACCTGATCTGGATATTTGTTGTAGCTTCGCTTTACAGGCCCTGTTTGTGGTTCAAAACATATAAAACAAAGCACAATCAGTGGTGGTTAAAGTACATATAACTTAAGCATAACATCATGGATACTATTCACGAAAACAACCCTTATTATTCAAGAACAGACGATACTATACTTCACGTTGACAATGCCGAGTGGAAAAAAATCCTGCCGGCCGACCTCTATGCAGTGGCAAGAGAACAGGCTACGGAAAGGGCCTTTACCGGACAATACTGGGATAGTGAAGAAATTGGCGATTACTATTGCGCTGTTTGTGGTAATCATCTGTTTAAATCGGATGCTAAATTTGCAAGCAGTTGCGGATGGCCGAGCTTTTTTGAAGCCATAAAGCCAACAAGTGTGGTGTACAAAGAAGACAACACCTATGGTATGCGCAGGGTTGAAGTTACCTGCGGACGATGTGATTCACACCTTGGCCATATCTTTAACGATGGCCCGGCACCTACCTACAAAAGATTTTGCATGAACGGGATAGCCCTGGAATTCGAACCAGGCAAACAAACTGTTTAACCGCGAAAGATGTTGGCAATTAACCCGGTGTAGCCAAAACGCCGGGTTTAACTTCTACCCCCTGATGCACAATCCTTGCCCTTAACCCTTTGAGTCCTGAAACTCCCTGCAGGTCTTCTATGTCAAAGATCTCCATTCTGTCTTCCAATATACCCTCGTCCTGCAGGATTGAAATGTATTTGATATATTCATCTTCTTCAGCATCGCTGGAGTAAACTATAGTAATCCTGCCTGCTTGAGTTATACGCTCTTTACTGTCTTTAATGAGCGCTTTGTCTATACGCTTTTTCACAATTTCGAAGCGGGCATTATAGCTGCCATCTACATCAAACCGTTTCTCGTCCATCCTGAAGCGAATGGAGATTTTGGAATTATAGATAAGGATCAGGGTGGTAACCTCCAACGGGTAAGGCAATGTTGGCCGCTGGCGATGATGAGCATTTTCCATCTCACATAACACCCGGATTTGCCATAACCTAAGGTCATGCACCTTTTGCTCGTTGAATTTTTTTCGTGGAGCTATGGAACGGCCAATATATAAATTATGTTCAACGCCATCGGTTTTAAACCTTTCATAGTAATGAGGGAAAATCACCTGGGCATCCACTTGCCGTTGATCTATGATCGACGCCATTTTTTCATTAATTGTGGCAATTGTCTCTTCATACTTCCGGCGATAGATATGAAATCTTCCAGATGACTTTTCATTTTCTTTGAAATAACGTTGAATGACAGGTATCACATTAGCCCCGGTCATACTTTCAAATCTGGTATGTATCTTGTTCTCTATATACGCATTAATGAGCTGTTCCGTATTTGCTTTAAGCGGCAATGCCAGGTCATTGATAAAGGCCATCAGCTGTAATTCCTCCCTCACAAATGTACAGGAACCGGGTTGCTGCTGCAGCTCTTTTAAAACATCAATTATTCCGATCAGCTGGCTGCGCAGGTCGTTCTGTACACTCGAATTCCTCACATCAGACGATTCTTTTATATCAATCTGTCCATAAAGCGGATAAACATCCGGGAATACAATTTCATCAAGTTCGGCAATAAATCCTGAACCTTGCTGAGTAATGGCCCTTATTGCTTCTTCGCGAAATTTCCAGTAGACACTGCTATGGACTGTAGTATATTTTTCCTGAATGAAAGCATGCACCTGGTTCTGCAGGTCGGCGACTAATCGGTCAAGAGAATCGGTCAAAAATGGCATTACAACCAGTAGTTTATTTGCATTGATACTGTTCAACTCCTTTACTTTTGAAGAGACAAGTTCCAGAACACCTAACAGACGGCCATTTTTGACTACCGGCGCCAGAATAAAACTATGGATGCCCTGTTCCAGTAGATGTTCCGCAAGTACACTGTCAGGATCAGATCTCCTGAATTCCTCTGTATCAGAAATTGCGAAGAAAACTTTTTCACTGATCAGGCTTCTGAATGAATTAGTGCACAACACTTCATCTTCATCATTCTCCAATTCATCCGGCAAAATAAAACTATCAACCTTATGACCAAACCTGGCCGAGGCAAATTTACCTTCTTCCTGGTCAAACACAGTAAAGCCGATTCGGATATCTGGCGTTCTGTATATCGACCTGAAGATGGATTCAACATTCGCATGAAAGTTATCGTGGTTTAATACGAGCAGTTGTTCCTTAAAAATAGAAACCGCATTTTCAACAGTAGCATCGTAAAGGGTCATGATTGAAAAGCCCTTTAATATCCAGCTTTCCGCCGGAAATTTCTCTTTCCATAATTCCAGGTTATCATAATTATCAGTGAGGAGATCTATATCGTCCTGACTCAGCATAACCGATTTTTCAGTGGGAAACACATCCAGGTAATCGGCATTATATAAAAGCCTGTAGTGTTTAATTACACCGTTTGCCATTGGGATATCGAAAAAAAATGGCTTTCCAAAATCCAGTCTTGTACCATAAATTTCGTTCATGATGATGCAGCAGCTCATCACATAAGACTGATGTTCATCCAGATCACGTATAGAGATGTCAAAATTTTCACCAGCATCTGCAATAATAGACTTAAACCGCTCAGTGTGGTTAAATACCAGCTTCCTGAATGGCAAGCTAATAGCCTTTATTTCATTTTTAGTGAGGACTGCGGGGAAATAATCCTTTAACATTTCCCTGATCAGATCTGCATTATCTTCTACCTGCTGAACATCGGTTATACCTTCGGTCAGCTCAGGGTGTTGGGCAATCCGGCCAAGTAATTCACGTGCCTCATCAGCACGCTGGCCAGTTTGACCTTCCGCTACTTTTTCCAGTTCTTCTGCAATGTGACTAAAAGAAAGCTGGATTTTAAAAGGAGTTTCGAGATTAATTGGCTGCTTCATAAATTGGGTACTAATACCTAAAGTTAAGAAATTTATAGACAGACGCGATATCTAAATCACATCCCCGGAATCAATTTACCTCAATATGGCTTTGCACCTGTATAAAGACGGGTGATCAAATTAATGTTGATCACCCGTTTCCCTATCTGTATATATGTCACTTATGACAATATTCATTTTAAGAATCTTTTGAATCAGCTCGTATACTACAGAGACGTTATTATCGGAGGTGTCAAGAAATTCAAACTCTTCCCAACCTGTTCCATAAAATCCTCCATCCATTGACATTTCTGCATCTACCTCCCGGTAGATGATCAGTTTGCACAAAAAGAAGAATGCATTGGCGGCAGTAAAAGGAAGTTCCATTACAGCTAACGAAATACTATCTTCAATTATACCATCTGCGTAGAAGTAAAGATCACAATACAGTTGGCTGGCAAGTTCATGGATACGCTCATCGCTGTATAACTCTTCGAGTTCAACGCCATACATAATACGAAATGTGTCGATCGCCTCGTCAATATATTCAATACACTGATTAATTGCCTTGGAAATTTCATCATCAGCAGCCAGCAATAATTGAAAATATATTGCTGGGTCTAACTCATCATCGTCAAGCTCCAGCAAATCCGGCATATCATCTTCCAATATCGCTTTGTAGCCGTACTCGGCAAACTTGACGGTGGAAAAACTTAAGACATGGATCACAATAGGAATAATATCCTCTTCAGCGTATTTTTCGACAGCCATAAACTCAATTATTATTCAAATATAATAATTATTTAGATGCGGTTTTCAATGCAGCCAAAACCTGGTCGTCCACCTTACCGAATAGTGAAATACCTTTTGCACCATTTTTAAGCGCATACTGCATCCCCAGCTGGATTTCATCAGTAGACTTAAAGTCTGGCAGATAAAGCCCTGCATATAAGGGAAACCTTCCATCCAAAAACCTCACGCCTTCAGCTACGGCATCGCCAATCCATTCCACAGGCTCTTTGTAAAAACCATGATAGATCATTGGGCATACGCCTGTGAGCTTCCAGTTTGTCCAGTCCTGGCGCACATTTCTGCGGGCAACTTCAGGTGTTGGAAACACAGCTGCTGTGATCTGCTTTTTATGCTTACCTGCAACTACTGCCAGTTTGTTGACAATAGTGGTAATGGCGTTGTAACGGTACTGGCGCCACGACAAGCTTGCCTCTGGAAAAGCAATTGCATCCAGATCCTGCCCGCGGAACGCTTTGAATTTCTCCTTACACATATCGCAGTAGCAATAATCATACTCCGGCAGTTCCTTTGTTTGTTCAATCTTATAATTTTCCCAAAGATTGACAGGCAGGATCACATCGCAATAACGTACGTAATCCAGGTGTATTCCATCTACATAGTCTTTGCTCAGGATCTCCTGCACTTCATTTTCCAGGTAGGCCTGTACTTCTGGTTTTGAAGGGCATAACCAGCGGTAATAATCTACATATGGTGGATGCTGAACACAGTTTTCACCTTTACGGTTTACCGCGTACCAGTCCGGATGCTCTTTCATTACTGATTCAATTCTCCTGTTCATGGTCCACATCCAGCGGTGGGCTTCCAGTTTTTGCGCTTTAGCAGCCCTGAAATGCTTTTCGCTATCCTCTTCAAAGAAAATACCTCTTACTCCTGCTTCGTAATATTTCTTGTACAACACAGCCAGATCCTCTTCTTTATCAGCAAGATTCGGATTTGTCCATACCCAATGTTTCCATTTTTTATTTTCGGCCGCTGCCGGAATAACCGATGCGTTTCCTGCGAGAGGAAGTACGGTCGCTGCGAGACCGGCTATAAGGCCGGATTTAACGAAATTTCTTCTACTATTCATTACTTTACATTTTGGATCAATCCATCCTGGTTAATAGTTATCGTCGGGTGGCTGCTGCTTTTAACACTTGAAAAGAACTGATGGTTTGTAGCTTCCATGTCCAGTGTATTGCTTTGACTGCCCAGCAAAAATTCAGGCGTTATGCCAAGCTCTTTTAAAGAACCTGCATACCTACCCTGTTTCTCCATATATTCTTTCTGGCGGTAGTATACGAACCATAAATAATTTCTTTGTTTCTCTGCATAAGGCAGTTCGATTGCCACTTCGCCGGCACCCTTGGCAGCCGTGCTGAAATTAAGGTAACCCCAGCGTTCCGGGTAGTGCATATTGATCAGCCCCTGTGGAGACCAAACCCAGTTATGTTCAGGAAGAACTTTACCTGTAGCATCTGTGTTTTTTACGTATTTACCATCTTTCACAGTGGTTTCCCATTGTACCCGGGAAAAGTTGATTCTCCAGAAATCGCCATTTTCAGGTGATTTCTTCAGATTGAGGTGCGTATATGGAATAGCCATTTCCACTGTCCAGCTTTTATCTTTATCTGAGGGATCATTTACAGTTCCCTGAACTTTAACACCGGAACGTACACCCGACTCCCAACTGCTGAGACCGTCACCGCCACTCCGGTACGGTTTTGGAAGAAAGAGGTCCCACATGGTGTTGATTGCATTTACCTCCAATTCAAAATACTGGTGGGCAGTATTGACCGGATCAATAAACACCTCAAAATCGTTGTCCTGGAAAATTACTTCATCATGATTTTTTACATAAGCCCAAATATTTGATTCTTTGACCTCAGCAGCGATATAAAGATAATCTTTATCCCAGATCATTTTACAACGTGTTTGCTGATACGGAGCTGGTTGTTTATCTCCCTCAATATCAGTAAAATCTGTCGTCCAGGGTACACCAGCCCACACTTTGTCTTTTAAATCCCCGTCAATAACCGGTGGCGTTGCCGCTATTGTTGCAATATATTGTTTTGGAACGGTGAAAAGGTCATTTCCCTTAAATATATCCTGCCCGCAGGCGGTGCCGGCAATAAACATAGGGATACAGTAAAAAGATAGAACAGCAATCTTTTTCAATAGATTTGTAGGCTTAACTAAGGGATTGGTATACATTTAAAAGGATTTAGCATATAATTACTCTCCATTTCCGTCCTATACGAATGGATCGTGAAAAGTAACAATTTTAGCTACTTTAGCACGAATTATCTCTAAAATAATACGACCTTTTAACGATTTTTAACTTAATCTTTTACCCGACATTAATTTTTCAACTGCCTCCTTAAAGGAGCCAGCACGCGTAACCTCCCCAGAATTAATGAAATAGATTTCATCGGCATTTTCGATTGTATTTAAACGATGGGCTATCACAACAAGCGTTGTTTCTTTTGGCAGGTTATCAAGGATCTGACCAAGAAGTTTCTCTGTAATGGTATCAATATTCGCTGTTGCTTCATCCAGGATCAGCAATTGAGGACGACGTAATACTGCCCGCATGAATGCAATCAGCTGTTTTTGTCCGATACTCAGGCTTTCGGCACCCGATAGAACAGGCGTTTCCAACCCTTGCTCAAATGTAGTCAACAAGCCTTCCAGTTTTGCTTCCCTGAGAACTGCAAGAAATTGTTCATTTGAATAGTTCTGATACCGCAAATTACTATAAAGAATGTTTTCTTTAACCGTACCCGTAAACAGAAAAGGATCCTGCAAAATAAAGCCAATCTTTTCTGCACGTTCTTCAGGGCTATAACTGCGGATATCCTTACCCTTAAGCAAGACCATCCCCTGCAACGGATCGTATAAACGTGCCATTATCGAGGCAGTAGTGGTTTTACCGCCGCCTGTTGGGCCTACCAGGGCATAAGTTTTTCCATGGTCCATAGAAAAACTAATATCATGCAGGATCTCGTATCCGCCGGGATAGCCAAAATGTACATTCCTGAATTCCAGCAGCGGTGCTTGCGGCGAAGCGGTAGTTTCATCAAAGATAGTAATGAGGTTATTGCTCAATGAGAGGATCTGCGAAATCCTGTCCCATCCCGCGAGGGCCACCTGGAAACTTGTCCACAAGGACGCAAGCTGCCGAAGGGGATTGTAAAAGTTGGTTGCGTATGACAGATAACTCACCAGCAATCCTATGGTAAAATTGCCCTGTGTAATCAAATAAATACCAAAAGACAATACGGTTAATTGTGCAATTGAAGAAAACAATCCGAATACGGGCAGGAAGATATTATTGGCAAGTCCCGCTGCCAGGGCCGTACGATAGTTCTCCTTGTTAACCAGGTCAAACCGTTTTCTGAAATAATCCCTGCGGTTAAAAGCGATGATTACTTTGAAATTATTGAGGCTTTCCTGTATCTCG
>Ga0247815_10000607_pt1 | contig 28053 bp, 30 predicted proteins | sample UWRJL194509B1_FD_181014 | JGI IMG/M metagenome (GOLD analysis project Ga0247815, IMG submission 181014) | Plant litter microbial communities from Arlington Agricultural Research Station in Wisconsin, United States - UWRJ-L194-509B-1 | ecosystem: Environmental > Terrestrial > Plant litter >...
CATCTGGTAAACCAATTCCTTTGAAAGAGGAGCAGAGTTATAATATGTACAAAATGGATTATGCAGAAATCATCAAATTTGATGTCGGCAGCAAAGTGCATAAACGTTTCCCTGGTCAGCAAAAATACAAGGCGTATAAACCACTGCTTTCTGAGGTAATAGATTCTGTGGAAGCCTATGTAAAACTGCATAAGCTGCCTAAACCAAATTATGCAATAGAGATTAAGACGGTGCGTAAGGGCGATCTGGTCTTCCATCCCGAACCTGCAGCATTCTCGCAGCTGGTAATGGATGTGGTTGTCGCGAAAAAGATGACCAGGAGGACCGTTATCCAGGCTTTTGATATCCGGAGTCTGCAATACGTGCATGAAAAATATCCAAAGATGAAAACGGCTTTGATGATCGATGAAAAGGAAGACTTTGAGAATAACATCAAAGATCTTGGCTTTAGTCCCACTATCTATAGTCCGTACTCCGTATTGGTAGGAAAAGGTCTGGTAGACCGCTGCCATGCTGCCGGCATAAAGATTATTCCATGGACAGTGAACAGTCTGAAAGACATGAATTATATGGTAGGGCTGGGTGTAGATGGTGTGATTACAGATTATCCCAATCTATTCAATTCGCTGGAGCTGCCAAAAAAGAAAAAGTAAGGTTATAATAAGTTTTTGATGATCTTCTCGATCGGCAGACCTTCTGCTTCGGCACGGTAATTTCTTACGATCCGGTGCCTTAAGATAGCTTCGGCTACTGCCTGCACATCTTCGATATCAGGTGAATACTTGCCTGATATTGCGGCATGGCATTTGGCACCAAGAATCAAAAACTGTGAAGCTCTCGGGCCTGCGCCCCAGTTTACATACTGGTTGATTTCTGGCGTTGCCAGCGGACTGTTCGGTCGGGTTTTCCCCGTTAGCTTTACCGCATATTCCAGTACATTATCTGTAACAGGGATGCTTCTGATTAATTTCTGATAATACTGGATCTGATCCGCATTAATTAGCTTTTTGAGTATCACACTATCATTGCTGGTAGAGTTTTTAACAATTGTAAGCTCATCTGCAAAGCTGGGGTAGGTTAGCTGAACCGTAAACATAAAGCGATCTAACTGTGCCTCCGGAAGCGGATAAGTACCTTCCTGTTCAATAGGGTTCTGGGTAGCGAGTACAAAAAACGGTTTAGGTAAGATGTGTTTATGGCCTGCTGCGGTAACAGACTTTTCTTGCATAGCCTCCAATAGTGCGGCCTGGGTTTTGGGAGGTGTCCTGTTTATTTCATCGGCCAGTACAATATTAGAAAAGACCGGGCCTTTAATAAACTTAAAGTTCCGGTCTTCTCCTAAAATTTCTGCACCGATAATATCGCCGGGCATCAGGTCTGGTGTGAACTGGATCCTGTTGAAGTTCAGGTCCATCACGTCGGCCACGGTTTGCACTAAAAGAGTTTTAGCTAATCCCGGAACGCCGACCAGTAAGCAGTGTCCATTACTAAAAATGGAGATCAGCACTGATTTTACGGCTTCATCCTGACCAATAACGACTTTGCTAATCTCACTTTTAATATCCTTATAAGATTGATGTAGGGCATCAACTGCCGCGATGTCGTTATGATACTGCATGTATAATTATTTAGTTTCTGCTGCTTTAACGGGCTTAGTCCATATTTTCAGTTCGTCACATTGATTAAATTCATCGTCGATCCTGATATACGTATTTAACCTTCTTTTCTCAAACCATTCGCTTAATACGCGGTCTGATTTCTGCTGTTGTGCTTTTTCTTTAAATTTAGCATAATCCTGATCTAAATTTCCTTTATGAGGCGGAATTTTTGATTTTAATAACACAATCCTGTAACCTTGTTTACCATCTTGCGCGGTGAAAGGAACAGGGTTAGAGATTTCACCCACTTTCATGGTATCTACCACAAGGAACACTTTAGGATCTAACTTATCAGCAGGGATGAAGGTAGTTCTTGCAGTAACGTTATCTGCAAAAAGCATCATACCGCCATTGTATTTTGATTCTTTATCAGCTGAATATAAAGATGCAGCAGTAGAAAAAGTTACTTTTTTGGCCAGGATATTATTATAAATACTATCGGCATGTAATTTTGCACGATCTAAACTTTGCGGGGTAGGCTGGGGGCGAATGAGGATATGGCGTGCATGAACCTGCTCACCTCTGCGTTCTATCACCTGTAAAATATGAAAACCGAATTCAGTTTCGAACACCGGAGAAATCTCACCAGCTTTTAATTTAAATGCATAGGCAGTAAATTCTTTGGCCATGTCTCCGCGGGAGAAAAAGCCAAGGTCGCCGCCTTCTGCCGCAGAACCCGGATCTTCAGAGTAAGTCTTAGACAAAAAGCCAAAATCTTCGCCGCTTTTTACACGTAACCGGATTGCATCCAGTTTGTCGAAGAAGCGTTGTTTCTCTGCCTTTGTCAGTTCTGGCTGAAGAACAATTTCTCCGACTTCATATTCCGCAGGGATGTCTGGTAAACTATCTTTTTTGTAAGAATCGTAATATTTCTGAACTTCTGAAGGTGTGATACTTACTTTTTCAGTAATCGTTCCCTGCATTTTATTGGCCTGCAGCTGGTCTTTTACATCTGGTCTTAACTCATCCTTGTATTGCAGAACAGATTTGTTAAGGAACTCCTCTAATTTATCCTGACCGCCGGCACGCTGAATCTGGTAGCGCATCCTTTTGTCCAGTTCGTCATCTACCTGTTTGTCATCTACCATTACAGAGTCGATTTCTGCTTGTTGTTTTAAAAGATGCTGCACAAGCATTTGCTGTAAAATGATACATTTAATCTTTTCGTCGACAGGATTCCCCGAGTTCAGGTACATCACATATTGCTGGTTAAGTTCAGACAATAGGATCACATCACTTCCAAGAACCGCTATTACCTTATCTACGCTTTTTCTTTGTTGGGCCTGTACACTTAAAAACAAGAAGAGTAATCCTCCTGCCATTAATAAAACTTTCTTCATTATACTTTCTTCAATTATATTTTATTTGCAAATTTACTATTATTCAACGATTTGTCTGCCTGTATTTCTCGCCAGTCTGTTTAGTACGGCCTGGTCTACCGTTACCAGGAATTTCTTTCTTAGTCCCGTTACCCAGTCGCACTCCATTTGTTTCTGGTAATCGGCGGCAACTTCGGCTTTAATGTCTTCAAAATCCTTATTTGGGTATTGTGTGGGATGGGCATCATAATAATTACGTAAGGTATCATCATTGTCATCAATCCTGTCCCAGATCTTTGTCTGCGAGATATTGTAGAGCAACAAGGCATCCTTATACTCATTCATGGCCAAAGAATAATCTGCTTTTCTGGCTTCGGGAGGAACAGATTCCAGTAATGCACGCTCATAGTTTTTTACTTCTTCAGTATAAGTGCTGTCGCTGTCCAGTCCAGCCTCTCTGGCATCCAGTACTTTGAGTTTAAAATCAATATAGATATTTAAAAAAGAAATTAAATCTGTAAGCGTTGGCTTAGCGTTATCAGGACGGTGTTTTTTATAGATCCATACAAATTCCTTCTGCGTAATTGGTTTCCCATTTATGACAGCAACGCTTTGTGCGACAGTACCGAAATAGAAAAAACAGAGAATAATAAGACAGTAGGTTTTTCTCACAAAAGTTTTACTATGGTATTTTTAAGGTATAAAAGTAACAAATTAAGACACTATAAAGGGATATTTAACTAATTTTAACACAAAAATTATTTCCCCAAAAACTCCTGATCAATGGGCGACCAACTCACTACGAGCGCAGCAGCACTAAGAATGTTTTTTACTGATGATATTTACCTGGTAGGGGGTGATGAGCAATTGGCCGTGGCGGAGCAGCCTGCTCCATCATTAATCCCGCCTCCCGCGCCATTACCAATCGTTGAGAAAGTGGTAACGCCTGTGTTAGAAATTGCGCCGGCGGCCAGCTTTAACTATCTGGGCAAAAACCAGAAAAACGTATTGATACTCGTTAAAGACGATCAGAACGATGTAAGTACAGAACGCGGGCGTGAATTGCTGAGAAACATAGTAAAGGCGCTGCAGCTTACTGCAAACGACTTTGCATTGTTAAATTATCATGCTTACCAGGACCAGCATTTTCCGGCATTGAAAGAATTTTTTGCCAGTAAGCTGGTGATGGCATTTGGTGTAACTCCGGTGCAGCTTGGGCTGGCGGAGCATCCCGCCAATACGATTGTTATGGAGGGGGCTGTACAGGTTGTGTTTTCACAGAACTTGGACATGCTTTCTGATAATCAGAATGAAAAGAAAGCTTTATGGGGAAGCATGAAAAAAATCCGGTTATGAGCAGACAATTAGTATTTGCCACCAATAATGCACACAAAACAGAAGAGGTGAAAAACTTACTTGCGGGGCAGTATGAGGTGCTTAATCTTGCAGCTATCGGCTGTACAACTGATATTCCTGAAACTGCAGACAGCTTTGCGGGAAACGCTTCTTTAAAGAGCCATTATGTAAACGATAATTATCAGCTGGACTGTTTTGCAGATGACAGCGGATTGGAAGTAGAGGCTTTAAATAACGAACCCGGTATATTTTCTGCAAGATATGCAGGAGGGCGCGGAGATCAGGCGAACTTACAATTGGTTTTACAAAAGCTGGAAGGTCAGCCGAACAGGAAAGCAAGATTCAGAACAGTAATTTCACTGCTAAGCAATGGGAAAGAATACTTTTTTGAGGGGGTTGTAAATGGTACGATACGGGAAATCCCGACCGGTACAGAGGGGTTTGGTTATGATCCTGTTTTTGAACCGGAAGGGTATACGCAGACCTTCGCTGAGATGAGCATGGAGCAGAAAAACCAGATCAGCCACCGTGCTATTGCCATGCGCAAACTCATTGCCTTTTTAAAAGAACAGGCGGATTAATATTTTTACAGCAGCAGGTTAGTTTTTAAATTTTACCGGCTGACTGATCAGTGAATCTACTTTTTTTAGCGTTCCGGGCATTGTCTTTTTTGCACTGTCAATTGCTGCAGGTATTTTTTTCTGCAGCTGTAATGAATCTGCAGTTTTTAGCAGCCCTTTGGCGGTAACTTTTGCAGGTAATGTGCCGAGTAGTTTTGCTGCACCAGCTTTTAAGGCTGCCTTAGGATCTTTGGTGCCGGGTTTAGCGGGAGCTTTGAGCTGAGTTTTCGCCGGTACATTTTTAGGTTTAGCTACTGCCCTTGGATTGGTAATGTCCCTTTTAGAACGCGGTCTTAACTCCGGCTTCCAGATAAAGCCCGTGAGCAGGACATCAGATTTGAGGTCTGCTACAGGTGTAGTTGCGCCTTCCACATCTTTTATCGGCACTACTTTATAAATTTCGTTTTTAGTGAATGTAATTTTGATCCTGCTGCTTACCGTCTGGTTCATTTTATCGTAGGCCTTACCATCTTCGGTTTTAGTGAAATATACACTTTCTGCATTTCCGTCAACATACATCCGGTCCAAATTACCTTCTTTGAAAAATCCGGTAATCATTTTCCCCTTGATCTGGTTAAACTTCGCAGAGTCGGTATCAACGTTTACCGCAAACGCATTACGGATAACTTGTACAGAGTTTACTTTTTTGTTCCTCAACTGTAAATAGATGGTGTCGCCTGTTTGCTGGGACCCTTGTGCCCAGATCATCGGATTACGGTACCATCGCAGGGTAGAATCGGCGCTGGTATAAAACAGCGAATCTGATTTTGCCTGCATATCAGATTTAAACACATTTACATGATGATAAGCTTTGATAATCCTTGTGCGTACTGTATCGAGCGGATTAAAAGGCAGGCTGTCTTTAACAGTGGTCTTTTTGGCTCCGGGTTTAATAGTAGCTTTAGCAGCTGCCGCAGCGTTTTTTGCCACTACAGGTAGTTTACCTTTAACATTGTCGATTTTCAGTGAATCTTTTTTCAGCTTGGATACGGCACCCTTCGCCAGGGAATCTGTTTTTTTAGCGGATGGTATTTTGAGCGTAGAATCGCCTTTTCCTGTGGTAATTTTAACAGTGCTGTCTTTATCCAGCTTGAGACTGTCCTTTGTCAGTTTCAGGCTATCCCTGGTTAAACTGTCTTTTGCAATCGGGATGACGGCTTTTGAAACATCTTTTGGCTTGTTTTTATCTTCAGGTTTTTTATCACCGGCTGGTTTTCCCGGTTTTAACTCGCCTGGTTTACCTTCTGTTTCGCTGACAGGTTTTCCGGGAGGTTTTTTTCCGCCAACAGGCTGCGCACCGCCTGGGTTTTTGGTACCGGGACTTGCAGTTTCAGATTTGCTTTTATTGTTGAGCGAAGTCTCCCTTACTTCTTCGCCCAATTCATTATCTTTTTTGATTGCCGGGCCGGTGATCAGTTTTAGTGACTTTTGCAGTGCCATTTGTGTCTCCAGGGTATCTGCACCCAGCCATATCGTATCCGGTCGTTTTACATTGTTTACTAGGATAGAATCGTTCGTGCCCATACCCGCATATGCGTTTTTAGTGACCAATGTTCGCTGGTCTGCCTTATAATAAAACCCCAGCTGGCCACGCATCAGCATTTTGTCGACCGTATCTTTGAATGTAATATTTTTTACCGCTTTACCATATCCGGCGATACCGTCATAATACAAACTATCCCCCTTCATCGACCTGCTGCCAGAGGTGTAAAGGTTGTTTTTTCCGAAATAAGCGTATTGCGTTTTGGTATTGTAAGCACCGTTTTCGGTGTATAAATTTCCTCCGTCCTTTTCCCTGATATTGGTAGGCCCGTAAAAATATGCCTGGTTAGAGAGAGTGTTATAACGCAGGGTATCTGATTTTATCGTGCTCTGATCAGTTACAACCAGTACATTGTACCGGAAATAGGCATCCTTGCTATTGGCAAAATAGTAGCCGTTTTTACTGGTAATAGTTGTTCCGTCCTTATTGACGATTTTTCCCCCCTCTACATAGGTACCTACCTTTGGCACCATGTTGTAATCCAGTATATTGGTGGTAAGCGTAGAAGTTTTGTCCTGTAATCTTACATTGCTGGTTAAATGCGCAAGTTTCGCATTTCCATCATAAGTTAACTTGTCAGAATAGATATTGATTGTATCTGCCTGGATGATATGTACGTTGTCATACGCCTCAAAATAATTTTTGGCCGTATAAAAGATCGCACTATCACAGGTAAGGATTGCATTGTCCTGTTGAAAAACCGGTTTTCTCAGATAAGAAACATTCTGTTTAAAAAGGGTCTGGTTATGCTCAGCACTTCTCAGTATGATTTTGGTCTTTTCCTGCGCAAAAACGCCCAGGGAAAGTATAGACAGCATAACTACTCCGGTCAGTCTTTTCCTTATGTTGGAAGCTAATGCGTTCATGAAAGTTCCATGAAGGGTAGAAAACAGATGATGTTTACTGGAAACGTGTATTTTTTGCACAATACAAAGTTAGTTTTTTGCTTACCAATTTCATATAGAATATCTTTGAAAGATGTTACCCTTGCAAAACTTCCTCGATTATATCCGTCAGAATGCCTTGTTTGATCCGCAGCACAGGATTTTGCTGACCGTTAGCGGTGGTAAAGATTCTGTGTTAATGGTGCACCTTTTTAAGCAGGCGGGTTTTAATTTTGGCATTGCCCATTGTAATTTCGGGTTAAGGGGCGGGGAGTCGCAGCGCGACGAGCATTTTGTACATACGCTGGCAGGTTTGATGGATGTGCCCCTGCATGTTACGCATTTTGAAACCAAATTATTTGCTGCCGAACATCATGTGTCTACACAAATGGCAGCGAGGGATTTGCGCTATCAGTGGTTTGAAGAACTGAAGATTGAACATCAATACGACCGGATTGCGGTAGCCCATCACCAGGATGATGCCATAGAAACAGTTTTGCTTAACCTGGTAAGGGGTACTGGTATTGCCGGTCTGCATGGTATTTTACCTGCAAGGGGCCATGTGATCCGTCCGCTCCTGTTTCTTTCCAGAAAGAGAATTGATAACCTGATAGCAGAACATGAAATTGGATTTGTAGAAGACAGCTCAAATCTGAGTACAGCTTATGCGAGGAATAAACTCCGCCTGGATATTATTCCCCGCCTCAAAGAAATCAACCCTAACCTGCAGCACACTTTTGAACATAATATCAGGCGTTTTGCCGAAACGGAACTTGTTTTGCAGCAGGCTGTTGAAAACGCAAGGCTTGATATTTGCACAGTTACAGCCACTGGCTTGTACCTATCAATCGATAAAATCAATCAGCTGGAACCTAAAAGGCTATTGTTATTTGAGATTTTGAAAGGTTATCATTTTACGGAAGCTGTAGTTGACGAAGTTTTAGCAGCGGCGGGTAAACAAAGCGGGACATCATTTTACAGCCCTACACACCGTTTAACTATCGACAGGGGGGCGCTGATCGTGACTAACATTACAACAGGTTTACAGCAACCTAACCAGATGGTCCATCCGGAAGATACCCGTATTGTGCTGGCCGATCAGGTGATCACACTTCATTATTCAGATAATATATCATTTGAAAACGACCCTCACAAAGCATTTGTTGATGCCGGTCTGCTGAGCTTTCCATTGGTGGTCAGGTTTTGGCAGGAAGGGGATCGATTTAAGCCGATGGGGATGACTAATTACAAGAAAATCAGTGATTTTTTTATCGATCAAAAAATCCCTGTGCCCCAAAAAGGGAACATTCCGATAGTGATCAATGGCAACGGAGATGTGGTCTGGGTGGCGGGTTTGAGACAGGACAACAGATATAAAGTAACAGGAACAACGAAAAAAGTCGCTATATTCGAACAGAAATTCAATTAGATGAGCAACAAATACGCATTTCTGGAAAAACAATATATCGGGCGCGATTACATCAGGATTTGTATCAGGCTGTTAATGGCTGCTTTCTGTTTTGGTGCATACGTATATGAAAGGGACCGTGACAATACGCAAGACTTATTCCTTGTGGTGGGTTTCGGGATTATCGGGATTTCTATCATTCTTTTGTTCATGATACAGTATAAGATTATCATTCATAATAAAAGTATGGTCATTGATGGATTATGGACTGCAAAAAAGGTGAAAATTGATCTGAACAGCATTGTCAATGTTAGAAAAGACACTTATAGTAACTACCTCTTTAACAATCCTGTATATAACCTGCACCGTAAAGGAAGCATACGGTTTTATTCTTCCGGTAAGGACGCCGTTGTACTGACAGACAGGGATGGCCTGGAATATTATATCGGAACGCAGCGACCAAATGAGTTATTTCTTGTGATACAAGCCGAAATGAAGCAACAATTCTAATACCGTATCAAATAATTGCATTTGTTTAACACAAAGCTCATTTATAGTACTGTAATTTGCAATTGCAAACAGATATATAACACTGTTTAGCTTTCTATGGATGTTAAATCACCATAGCAATTAAAAACAATTAAATTCTAATGAAAATAGGTATTGTTTGTTACCCTACATTCGGTGGTAGTGGTGTTGTGGCTACAGAATTAGGAAAGGCACTGGCTGATGAAGGCCATCAGGTCCATTTTATTACTTACAGCCAGCCGGCAAGGTTAGACTTTTTCTCTGCTAATCTTTTTTATCATGAGGTGTCGGTAAGAGATTATCCTTTGTTCGATTATGCGCCTTATGAATCTGCACTGGCCAGTAAACTGGTAGATGTGGTGAGATTTGAAAAGCTTGATTTATTGCATGTTCATTATGCGATTCCGCATGCTTCGGCCGCGTTTATGGCAAAGCAGATCCTGGAAACTTACGGGATCCATATCCCTTTTATCACTACTTTGCACGGAACAGATATTACGCTGGTAGGTAAAGATCCGACGTATAAACCGGTGGTTACTTTCTCTATCAATAAATCGGATGGGGTGACTACGGTTTCGCAGAATCTGAAAGAAGATACGAATAACCATTTTGATATTACCAACGAAATCAGGGTGATCCCTAATTTTATTGATTTTACGCGGTTTAGCCTGCAGCCAAAAGATCATTTTAAAAAGGCTATTGCACCAAATAACGAGCGTATCCTGATCCATACTTCGAACTTCCGTAAAGTAAAACGGACTTCGGATGTAATTAAGATGTTCAAGCTGATCCTGGATAAAATCCCATCGAAATTATTGATGGTAGGGGATGGGCCGGACCGTGCAAACAATGAACAGTTGTGCAGGGATCTTAATATTTGTGACCATGTCCGCTTTTTAGGTAAACAAGATGCAATTGAGGAGATCCTTTCTGTATCAGATCTGTTTTTGATGCCTTCAGAGACGGAAAGTTTTGGTCTTGCAGCATTAGAAGCAATGGCTTGTAAAGTGCCTGTAATCACTTCTAATGCCGGCGGTTTGCCAGAGTTGAATATTGATGGGTTCTGCGGTTATATGAGTAATGTAGGTGATGTAGACGATATGGCTGCAAAAGCGATTTCTATACTGCAGGATGACGAGGTACTAAACAGGTTTAAAGAGAATGCGTTTACAAGGGCGCAGGACTTTGATCTGAAAAAGATATTGCCCTTGTATATTAATTACTATAATGATATTATCGCAAAGCATCCGGCGCATGAGCCTGAAGCAATTGAGTCTGTTAAAGGCTAAATAGATCTGCGTATAAAAAATGCCCTGGAAACGATGTCTTCAGGGCATTTTTGTTTTAACAGGTTTAGGCTGACTATTTGGTTTACTCAGTTTGACCGAATTGTTTTGCAGTTTAATTTACTGCCCGATCGCTTATTTCTTTGGAACGAATACAAAACAAACCGGCGCGCCGATCTCAATTTTTCTGCCTGTACTGGTTAGCAGTCCCGTAGTTTTATTACGTTTAAAAATTACAATGTCATTCGTGTTCTGGTGGCCTGCCAATAACCAGTTGCCACTTGGGTCGATGATAAAAGCCCTTGGGCCAGTACCGCCAGAGCTTACATTCCCTTTACCAGACAATTTTCCGTCTTTTCCTATGGCAAAAGTGGTGATGGTATTGGCAGTACCCCTGTTACTTGCATAGAGGAATTTTCCGTCTGCAGAAAGCAGGATGTGCGATCCGCCGATAGTACCTTTAAAATCTTTGGCTACCATGATGGTTTCCTGGATGTTCTTTAATGAACCGTCTTTGTAACTGAATACGGTTACTTCTCCGGTCATTTCTTTGATCAGGTAAGCGAATTTACCATTGGCACTAAAAACGATATGTCTCGGGCCGCTGCCAGGTTTAACATCGACACTGTTTTTTAAAACCAGCACGCTGTCTGATGATGTTTTGTTGTAAGCATAAAAGAAAACCTTGTCTTCACCCAGGTCGTTCACAACAACGTATTTGTTATCTGGCGTGAATTGTACCATATGCACATGCGCAGTGGCCTGTCTTTCTTTATTTACACTGGAACCGGTATGCCGGATGTGTTGTTTCGCAGGGCTCAACGCGCCGCTTGCATCTCTGCCAAATACCGTAATACTACCCCCTGTATAGTTAGCGGTAATCACATTAGTATCGTCGGCGATCAGGTAACAAGGGTCCGCACCGTCGGTATTTTGTTTGTTCAAAAATCTGAGTTTACCAGTAGCGGCGTCAAAGCTGAAAGCACTGGCCATACTTTTATCCCCGTCTTCGTTTACAGCGTAGATAAATTTCTGATCTGCAGTAAGGGCCAGATAACTCGGGTTAATTGTATTTTTTTCTACACTGATCTGTTTTAATGTACCGGCATTGGTATTAAAATCATAAACATAGATTCCTTCGCTTTTGCCGGGAGCGGTATAGGTTCCAATCAGTAATCTTTCTTCTTTCTGCTGTGCCTTTGCAGACAAGCTAATGGTAGCGGCCATGAATAGATAAATTAATTTTTTCATAACAATATATTTTGTTTTTATAATAATGAAGCCCGCATAGTTACATGCAGGCTTCATTATTTGATACTAATATAGTTTTTATTTGATCAGATGTTTAATCTGGATCAATTCATGTTCTTCTAAATATCTCCATCTTCCGCGTGGAAGATCTTTTTTAGTCAGGTTACCATAAACTACACGGTCTAATTTTACTACTTCATAACCTAAGTGTTCAAAGATCCTGCGTACGATCCTGTTTTTACCACTGTGGATCTGGATACCAATTTCACGTTTAGAAGCACCGGCAACATAAGAAACAGAGTCTGGTTTGATTAAACCATCTTCCAGTTCCAGTCCGAACTGGATCTTGTTCATATCTCCCTGGCTTAAACTTTTGCTCAGCTCTACATGGTAAATTTTAGTGATCCCGTTTTTAGGGTGGGATAATTTATCCGCAAGGTCACCATCATTGGTCATCAGTAAAAGACCAGTTGTATTACGGTCTAAACGTCCTACCGGGTAAATACGTTCCCTGCTTGCTTTTTCTACAAGAGACATTACCGTACGGCGTTCCTGAGGATCATCTGTAGTGGTAATATAATCTTTTGGTTTGTTCAGCAATACATAAACTCTTTTCTCACGTTTCAACAACTCACCATTGTAACGTACTTCGTCTTTGTAAGGATCAACTTTGTATCCTAATTCAGATACAGGTTCCCCATTTACTGAAACTACACCTGCAGCGATCAGTTCGTCTGCTTTACGGCGTGAACAGATGCCTGAATTGGCGATGTAACGGTTTAAACGGATTTTTCCGTCATCAATAGTTTTACTCTCTTTTTTCGCACGCATTGTTGGTGCAGGTGCAGGGCGGTCTTTAGAAAACGTTTTCGGTCCTGATAATAATGGGTTTCCGTCTTCTCTTTTTCTAAAAGGTCTGCTGTCTGTACTTCTTGAAGTGCTGCGTTTTTTATCTTCGAAAGTTCTGAATGGTCTTTCGCCATCCGAACCGAAATTGTCTTTCTTTATATAACTACGGCTTTCATTTCTCGGCTCTTCTCTTGAACTGCCTTCTTTAAATGCACGTGGTTTGAAACTTGACGGACCTCCTGAGCTTCTTGGGCTTTTTGGTCTGAAAGTGCTGTCTCCATCGCCTCTTGGCTTAAAGTTGCTTCTTTCACCGTCTCTTGGTGGCCTTGATTTGAAATCTTTGGCCTCACCATCTCTGCCTGCTCCTGGTTTAAAGCTGCTTCTTTCGCCATCTCTGGGTTTGAAGTTAGTTCTTTCACCATCTCTTGGCGGTCTTGCTTTGAAATCTTTAGCATCACCATCACGGCCTGCTCTTGGTCTGAAATTATTGCTGTCGCCATCTCTCTGCGGCCTTGCTTTAAAATCGCTTGAATCACCGTCCCTGCTTCCTGCTCTTGGTCTGTAATTATCCTTTGCACTGCCAGATTTACTCCTATCTCCCCCTTCTTTTCCCTCAAACTTGCTTTTACCTTTGTAAGAGCTTTCTGATGCTCCCCGAGGGCCTTTACCTGTTGTGCTTCGGTTTCCCGGTTTGGACTTGTCATCCCGACTGTTCCTGTTGTTGTTATTTGTCATGATACGCTGTTAACCACATAATTAATGCGGGGTGCAAATTTAATAAAAATCGCTGAATTCACACTGTTAATTTTCGGTGCATTTGACTAATTTAAAATCGTGCCTAACGGGTGTTTAAACGTGGATTTCTGACCCTATTTTCGTAAAAGGTTGATAATTAGGATTATATATTGTATGTTTGCAGGCGTTTTATAATTGTTCACCAAAAAAAGGAGGAAAATGATAAAGAAACACATAATAACATGTTCAGTAATTTTAGGATTATTGGTTATGGCAAAAGTGTTTGCTTACAACATGCCCCAAGCAGCAAAAAGTCAAAAAAAAGAAGTTAATACCACCAGTACAAGCATTACTACAAACACCAACAAAAGTACAAAAACTACCATCACCATAAAAAAGGTGCCGGCATCCCTGATGGCACGTTTAAATTTCGCAAAGGAATCTTTACCTCTCGGTGACAGGAAGGTAGAGCGCAAAATGAAGAAAATTCTCGCGGCCCACAGCTATACCAATATCCAGACTAACCGGCTGCACAGAATGGCAGAAGAATGGTTCCCGATCATTGAACCGATACTGGCCGCTTATGGTATACCCGATGATTTTAAATATGTTCCTCTCGTTGAGTCCGGTTTGCAGGGAGGGATGTCTCCCAAAGGCGCTAACGGGTTCTGGCAATTTATGCCGGGAACTGCGAGAAGTTATGGTTTGAAAGTCAACGCAAATGTTGATGAGCGTAAAAACCTGAGAAAGTCTACCATCGCAGCGTGTAAATATATTAAAGAGCTCTATGGGGTTTTTGATAGCTGGACATTGGTTGCGGCCGCTTATAATGTAGGTGATAACCACATGAAAAAGCAGATCCACAGACAAAACCAGGATAATTACTTTAAGATGAAACTTAACCGTGAAACTGGCGGTTATGTTTACAAGCTGATCTCGATGAAAGAGATTTTAAAAGATCCTGTACGTTACGGTTACCATGCACCTAAAAGTGTATTGGCAGAGAATACGGTTACAGAATAAAATGATATTGACATGCAATTGGGGAGCCGGCAGATTATGCCGGCTTTTTTTGTTAGCCGTCAGTTTAAAAAAACCATCCGCTTTTATCAAGTTCAATGCAGCAGTTGTCCGGAATTCCCGGGCAACTGCTGCATTGAACTTCTTAATGAATAATTAACCAGCTCAAACATATCCACGGCCTGTCCTGTTAGTACAATTCACGATAGGCTATTACAAGAATAATAGGTACTTTTGTGGCTGCAAATTTGCTATCTTGATTAATAGCATTTTAATAGCGTTTTTAAAAATATATGAGCAAAAATACCATCGACCTGGGCGAGCAAAAAGATGTTGAAGTATACGGTGCCAGGGTTCACAACCTAAAAAATATAGACATTTCTTTTCCGCGTAACCAGCTGGTAGTTATTACCGGTTTGAGCGGAAGCGGTAAATCTTCTTTGGCATTTGATACGATCTATGCCGAAGGGCAGCGCCGTTACATGGAAACTTTCAGTGCCTATTCCCGTCAGTTTATGGGCGGAATGGAAAGACCGGATGTAGACAAAGTGTCGGGCCTTAGTCCGGTGATTGCCATTGAGCAGAAAACTACAAGTAAAAATCCAAGGTCTACTGTAGGTACGATTACAGAAATATACGATTTTATGCGTTTGCTGTATGCCCGTACTGCGGATGCTTTTTCTTATAATACAGGGGAGAAAATGGAGCGCATGAGCGAAGACCAGATCCTCAATAATATCTATAATAAATACGACGGACTAGCGGTTAATATCCTCGCTCCGGTTGTTAAAGGCCGTAAGGGACATTACCGTGAATTATTTGAACAGATCCGCAAGCAGGGATATGTGAAAGTGCGTATCGATGGGGAAATCCAGGATATGACACCCAAGATGCAGGTTGACCGTTATAAGATCCATGATATTGAAATCGTGGTAGACCGTCTGTTAGTAGACCGTAAAGACCATAAACGACTGATAGATTCTTTACAGACGGCTATGCGCGTAGGTAAAGGGATTATTAAAATCAGTGATAAGGAAAACAATGTATCACATTTCAGCAGGTTTTTAATGTGCCCTACAACAGGGATTTCTTATGATGAGCCGCAGCCAAACAGCTTTTCTTTTAACTCACCTTATGGTGCGTGTGAACGCTGCGATGGTTTAGGTTATATCTTTGTGGTAGACAAAGAATCGGTGATGCCAAATCCTAAGCTGAGCATCATGAACGGCGGACTTGCCCCTTTGGGTGAGTACAGGGATATCTGGATGTTCCAGGTGATAAAAGCACTGGCCAAAAAATATAACTTTTCTCTTTCTACACCCATTGAGAAATTGGGTGATGACATTATCCATATTATTCTTAACGGTAGCCCCGAATTAATTTCGGTAGCTGTAGAATATAATAAGTGGAACGTACAGAACTACCAGATCACTTTCGACGGGATTATCAAATTGCTGGAAGAGCAAAATGAGAAAAAAGGAGAGGGTGCGGTAGATGATATGGAGAATTTCCGGAAGCTTAAAACCTGCCCGGTTTGTAATGGGGCAAGGCTTAAAAAGGAGAGCCTTCATTTTAAGGTAGACGGAAAGAATATTTTTGAACTGGCAGAAATGGACATCAACAGTTTGAAAAGCTGGTTTGTGGAAATTGAAACCCGGTTAAATGAACGTCAGAATACGATTGCCAAAGAAATCCTAAAGGAGATCAGGACCCGTTTGGGGTTCTTGTCGGATGTAGGATTAAACTACCTTTCACTTGACCGCACTGCAAGGACGCTTTCTGGCGGAGAGGCACAGCGGATTCGTTTGGCTACGCAGATTGGTTCGCAGCTGATGAACGTCATGTACATTTTGGATGAGCCCAGTATCGGTCTGCATCAGCGTGATAACGAACGTTTGATTGGTGCTTTGAAAAACCTGCGTGACCTTGGCAATACCGTATTGGTGGTAGAGCATGATAAGGATATGATCCTGGAAGCTGACTATGTGATTGATGTTGGTCCTGCTGCTGGTTTACATGGCGGGCAGATTGTTGCGCAAGGTACACCTGCGCACATACTGAAATCGAAAACCCTTACTGCTGCTTATCTGAACGGTGAGAAGGAAATTGCAGTACCTAAGAAAAGAAGAAAAGGTAACGGACATAAATTATCGATTATTAAAGCCAGCGGGCATAATCTGAAAGATGTTTCTGTTGATTTTCCATTAGGTAAATTTATCGCCGTTACAGGTGTTTCCGGAAGTGGGAAGTCGAGTTTAATTACAGAGACTTTATACCCGATCCTGAACCATCATTTTTTCAGGGCCAAGAAACACCCGCTTCCTTATGAGAAAATTAACGGGATAAAAGAGATTGATAAAGTAATTGAGATAGATCAGGCCCCTATCGGCAGAACGCCAAGGTCTAATCCATCAACCTATACAGGGGTATTCTCTGATATCAGGAATTTATATGTGCAGCTTCCTGAAGCTAAGATCCGCGGATACAAACCAGGCCGTTTCTCTTTTAATGTGAAAGGCGGAAGGTGCGAGACTTGCCAGGGTGCCGGTATGAAGCTGATCGAGATGAACTTCCTGCCCGATGTACATGTTCCTTGTGAAGAATGCGGCGGCAGAAGATACAACAGGGAAACTTTAGAAGTACGTTACCGTGGTAAGTCGATCAGTGATGTACTGGATATGAGTATTGAAGATGCCTGTGCGTTTTTTGAGAACATGCCGGTGATTTACCGAAAGATAAAAACATTAAAAGATGTTGGCCTGGGATATATTACTCTTGGTCAGTCTTCTACTACTTTATCCGGCGGAGAAGCGCAGCGTGTTAAGCTGGCTACCGAACTCTCTAAAAAAGATACAGGAAAAACATTTTACATATTGGATGAGCCGACTACAGGGCTGCATTTTGAAGATATTAATGTCTTGCTTGGGGTACTGAACGAGCTGGTAGATAAAGGGAATACTGTGTTGGTGATTGAGCATAATCTGGATGTGGTAAAAGTGGCCGACTGGGTAATTGATTTGGGTGAAGAAGGTGGTGTTGGCGGCGGAAGGATCATTTTTGAAGGTACTCCTGAAGGGCTTACTCAAAATCCAATTAGTCTGACCGGAAAGTTTTTAAAGAAAGAAATGGCATCTTAATAACAATCAATATGCAAAACCTGCTTACCTCAGAACAGATGCGTGCGGCTGATGCATTTACAATGGTTAAACAGCAGATCTCTTCATTAGAGCTGATGGAATCTGCTTCTCTTGCTTTTGTAAACGCGTTTACTGAAGAAGTAAATGATCAATCGGCAAAAATTGCAGTGTTATGCGGTAAGGGTAACAATGGGGGCGACGGGTTAGCGATTGCCCGGTTATTGAAAGATGCCGGTTATACCGGGATAGCTGTATACCTTGTTGATTTCTCTTTAAGGGAAACAGAAGAATACAGGGCTAATTTAAATTTATTGGATAAATTAGGTTTTGTCCATACAGTTATAAAAACTCCTGATGCGGTTGCAGGACTGAAAGAAAGTATCCTTATTGATGCAATCTTAGGGTCTGGTTTAAATAAGCCTTTACGAGGGGATTATCTTGAGCTGACCAAACTGATCAATGATCTGCAACGTAAAGTCATTGCTGTAGATGTACCTACAGGATTCCCGGCAGAAGGGCCGCTTGCAGAAGGCAGCACTTATTTAAAAGCAGATTTAGTGATTTGTTTTCAGCGTCCTAAAATCAATTTCTTCTTTCCTGAATCTGTGGAGGCGTTATCTCGTTTCCGGGTGGTTCAGATCGGACTGGACGAACGTTTTATCCAGGAAGCCGATTCTCCTTATCAATTGATTGATATTGATTCCATTCGTGCGTTGATTAAACCAAGGCTTACTTTCACACATAAGGGTACGTATGGTCACGCTTTAATTGTTGCAGGACAACAGGAAACAATGGGGGCGGCGCTCCTTTCTGCAATGGCTTGTTTACATGCAGGAGCGGGGTTAACTACGGTTTCGATCCCGGCAAGCGGATTAACTGCGTTAAATACAGCACTGCCGGAAGTGATGTACTTAGGAAGGGAAAATCTCGGTAAAGCAGATACGGCAGATAAATTTAAAGCAATAGCTGTGGGCCCAGGTCTGGGTACGGAAGAAGAAAGCGCCGGAGTGCTAAAACAACTGCTTAGTTTTAATGTTCCGCTGATCATTGACGCCGATGCATTAAATATTCTTGCAGATCAGAAAGAATTAGTAAATCAGCTGCCAGCAGGATCTGTACTTACACCACATATGAAAGAGTTTGATAATTTATTCGGACAGCATGAAAACTGGTGGGACCGTTTGCAAACTGCGAGAACTGAAGCGCTGAAGTTGAATTGTGTAATCGTGCTTAAAAACCAATATACCTTTGTTGTAGATCAGAAAGGCCTGGTCACCATTAATACCACCGGTAATCCTGCTATGGCGCAGGGCGGAATGGGAGATGTACTAACAGGGTTAATTTCTTCTTTTAAAGCACAGGGATATCCTGCTGATCAGGCGGCCTGCTTAGCTTGTTATATACATGGGAAGTCGGGTGATGAATTATCCTTAGCACACAGGAGTGTTACAGCTTCAATGGTGGCCGCAGAGACTTCTAAAACGATAAAAGGATTGGTTAGATAGAAACTGCGCCTTGCACTATCATTTTTTCCATGGTTGGCGTAGCGCTTCCTCCCCGTTTTTCGAGAGTAACTGCAAATGCCTGTGCATCACCTACCTCTTTCATTGCAAGTAATAATTTTGCAGGCTGTGTATCCGCATCAAATACACCAAGATCTACGGGTTTACCTTTAACGATGGCCCATAACTGGTACTGGTGTTTGGAATCATTTTCGGGAAGGGACATCCTTGTATTGTCTACCATCACATGCTGGCCGCTTTTGTGCCAAAAAACTCTCAATTTAGCTTTCGGGGCGATGGTTGTGCCGCCAAGCTTCACTACTGTCCAGGTAGGATCGTCTGTTATCGCTGCAATTTCCTGAAGATCTTTATTGGCATCTTTCATATAAGTTGCATTGCTTGCAAATTTTTCCTTGTCGTTGGTTAGGGATACGATCTGTTCGTTGGCAAGACCAAGCTTGTCGTTCATCGCATAAAGTGCAACGAAACTGAGGATCAATAAACCAGCACAGGCCACTAATGCAAATCTTAAAGTTCTGATTGTAGATGCGGAATGATCACTATGCAGGGGTACAATTTTCGGAGAATTTTCTGTAGAGTGATTTATGTTTGAAGGGATGATTTTTTCAAATATTTTCTTTTCTAAACCAGAAGTAGGGGTGATGGCATGAAATACCGCATATTTTTCCATTGCGATTTCAATGGCAGTGATCTCTTCACGTATAATAGGATATTCGGCTGCCATTTCTTCAACTTCTTGTTGCTCAATGACAGTTAACTGCCCTAAAACATAGAGTTCAAGAATACCCGTTTCGATATATGCCTTTGCTTCTTCCACTTAGTTAAAATGCTTTCTTAATTCCATAATAGCCATTCTGATACGGGTTTTCACCGTACCTAATGGCAAATTCAGTTCTTCTGCGGCTTCAACATGTGTATATCCTTTAAAATAGACCATGTTTAATACATCATTGAATTCTGGTTTAAGTGCAGTGACCATATCTCTCAAACCTAGTGTATCCGCATTGAAAGTAATCTTCCTTTGCGAGTCAATAAAATCTACGTTATTTTCTATGTCTTGGTTTTTATTGGAATTTCTGAAATCTTTAGATCTGATTTTATCAATAGAAAGATTTCGGGCAAGATTGATCATCCAGGTGAATAATCGGCCTTTAGTGCTATCGTAGCTGTCTGCAGAGTTCCAAATCTTAATGAATGTCTCCTGCAGTAAATCTTCAGCTACTTCTGGTTGTTGTATGATTCTTGAAATTACGCCTAAAAGCGCGCCAGAATACATATCGTATAATGCCTGTATAGCAATAGTTTCTTTACCCTTTAGTGCACGCACCAGGTCTTCTTCTGTGAGGGATATTTTTTTAGTAGGTGCCAATGTTCGCTAATATACAGATTGTCTAACAAGTTTGAACAACTTTTTGTTTCTGCTTAGTCTGGGTTAGAAATCAAACAAATGTTTTTCGGCATGGTAAGATGAACGCACCAGCGGACCGCTTTCTACATACCTTAATCCTTTCGCTAAACCTATTTCTTTGTATTTTGCGAACTGATCAGGGTGGATCCAGTCAATAACAGGGTGGTGGTTACGTGTAGGCTGTAAGTATTGTCCTAAAGTAAGAATATGTACACCATTGGCTACAAGGTCGTCCATTGCTTCCAGCACATCATCTTCTGTTTCACCTAATCCAAGCATAATACCTGTTTTAGTTCTTAATCCGAATTCCGAAATTCTTTTTAAACATTCCAGGCTTCTGTCATATTTAGCCTGTACACGCACTTGTTTAGTTAGTCTGCGTACCGTCTCGATATTATGAGACATCACTTCAGGACGTTCTTCCAAAACACGGTAAAGGTTATCCCAGATACCCCTGAAATCAGGGATGAGGGTTTCGAGCGTAGTTTCAGGGCTCTCTCTACGGATTGCCTGTAGTGTCTCGGCCCATATAATCGATCCCCCATCTTTCAAATCATCACGGTCAACCGAAGTAATTACACAATGTTTTACCTGCATTAACTTTACAGAATTTGCGATGCGGTTAGGCTCATCCGTATCTACAGCTTTAGGTCTGCCGGTTGCCACTGCACAAAAAGAGCAGGAGCGTGTGCAGATATTTCCTAATATCATAAACGTTGCGGTACCAGAACCCCAGCACTCACCCATGTTGGGGCAATTACCGCTTTCACAAATGGTATGTAACTTATGGGTATCTACGAGGCTGCGCACTTGTGCATACTCTTTACCTACAGGAAGCTTAACTCTAAGCCAGTCTGGTTTACGTTGTACTGTGTTCGCTGAAACAACCGGAAGTTCGATCATGCATCAAAGTTAAGCAATAGGTTTGAATTGTTATAAACATGAAATGTTTGTATGTTGTAATGTTATCAATTATTTACCGCTGTTGATACCCGATCATACCAAATAGTAGGTTCGACAGGTTGGTTTGTTAGGAAAATTAAGGTAATCTTGTATATAAATACTTTATATATGGCAACCTCAAAAATAACTTATAACGGCGGATTGAGAACAAGTTCCGTGCATGAAAGATCGGGAAATGAGATCATTACTGACGCACCTGTTGATAATAAAGGTAAGGGGGAGGCTTTTTCGCCGACAGACTTGCTGGCCACATCTTTGGGTAATTGTATGCTAACAATAGTTGGCATTGCAGCAGCAGAGCATGGATTTAATATTGATGGTACAACCTGTGAGATTACGAAAGTTATGGCAGAAAACCCGAGGAGGGTGGCAGAAATTATTGCTGATATTCAGTTTCCTTCAAATAATTATTCGGAAAAAGATAAAAAGATCATTGAGAGAGCTGCAAATACCTGTCCGGTATTCTACAGCCTTCATCCTGATTTAAAGAAAACTATTTCTTTTAATTATTAATCGCTTCTGCAACCTCATCTGCTGAGATGTCACTATGGGAAGCATCCAGTACACAGTCGCCATCCTTGATCAGTAAGATCTGTGGTGACTCATGATGAACTTGAAATGTTTCAGCTATCTGTGCAGAGATTGCACGGTGGCTGATCAGATCAAGAAAATAAAGGTTTGTTCCTTCAGGAATAATATCCCAGTCAAGCTCAAAGCGCTTTTTCGCCATCATGCTTACCGAACACCTGGTGCTGTGTTTGAAAATCAGACTGTAGCCCGGTTTTGATTTGATATCGCTGATCTGGTTCAGATCAGTAAGTTTATTCCATTCCATTGTATTATTTTTTATGTTGAGCCTACTTTCTGCGGCTGCCTTTAGGATACGAACTGTATGCAGGGCATATGCGGGAAGAGCATGATTCTAAAATTGTTATTGCAAAAAATACGCCAAGCAATACGATCGCTACCTTTTTCATAATAGAATGATTAATGTTTTCTTTCGCTAATCTACGCTATAATAAGAAAAAAAGCAATTCATAATTAGACTGTTGCAGATAAATGGGACATTTTAATAGCAGTTATTGCTGCTTCATCTCCTTTGTTACCATGTTTGCCACCAGATCTGTCAATCGCCTGTTGAAGGTCGTTTGTGGTCAGCACTCCAAAAATTACAGGTTTGCTATATTTGATGGCTACGTTAGTAATTCCGTTTGCTACGGCATCACAGATAAAATCGAAATGTTTGGTCTCTCCCTGGATTACACAGCCCAGGCAGATTACCGCGTCAAGCTCTGTATGTTTTTTTAGTAAGATCTCTGCTGCGCCGGTTAATTCGAAAGTTCCCGGAACGGCTACAGAAAGTATATTTTCTGCATTAACGCCATGTTTCAACAGAGTTTCCAGCGCGCCATTGTACAGGCTGCCTGTTACATCTGCATTCCATTCTGCTACAGCGATCGCTATTTTATAGGCACTGCCGTCTGGTACGGTAGTGTGGGAGAAATCGGAAAGGTTTTTTAATTGTGTTGCCATGGCTCAAAGATAAGTATTCAGCATAAAAAAAGGCCTGCATAAAATGCAGGCCTTTGTCAAAATATAAGTTTATAGCTTATTTTCCTTGAGCAGCAGCTGCACGTGCAATATATTCATCGATCATAGTTGCTTCCTGACTTGTAGGAAATTCAGCTTTGATTTTTGTGTAAGCTTCTTCAGCTCCTTTGAAATCTTTTTGTGTTTCGTAAACAAGACCTAGTTTTTTAAGGAACATAGGTGAAGTGAATTTGTTAGCAGATTTGGCAGCAGCTTTTTTGTAATAAGTAATTGCCTGGCCATAATCTTTCAGTTCACTATAAGCATCACCTAACATACCTAATGCCAATGGATCAGCAACAGGGCTTCCTGTTTCAGAATATTTAGCCAATACATCAGCAGCTTTTTTGTACTCACCTTTACGTAAATAGATACCGCCAAGGTATAGGTTAGCTAAGTTTGCAGATTTTGTATTGTTATATTCATCAGCAATTTTCTCAAAACCAGGATAACCTGAATCTCCGTTAATTGCTTTGTTTGCTAGTGAGTCTACCCCAACATATTGTTCTGCTTTGTACATTTTTGCAGACGCTTCTTCAGCTCTTCCTTTTAAATATACGTTCTGATACCAGAAGTATATGCCCACCAATACGATAACCGCACCGGCAATGAACAAAAGGCTTTTAGAGTTTTCTTCTACAAAAGAACCCTTTCTAACGTTATAATTTACTTCTTTTTCTGTTGTGGACATTATTTAATAAAAATTAAGGATTGCAAAAATACATTTTTCGGTCAAAGTATCAACCTCTTTTTTAGTATTTAAGTAAAATTTTCGATTAAGTTCTGATTTCGAACCGCCTGAATCCTATAGTGATAGCATTAGGCATCAAACAATTCTATTGATCACATTAATTTAACAAAGCTAAACGGTAACTTTGACTGATATACTATGTGGTTAAAAAACATTACTCTGCTCAATTTCAAAAATTATTCTGATGCTGATTTACGTTTTTCTAAAACGGTGAATGCATTTATCGGTAATAATGGTGCCGGGAAAACAAACTTACTGGATGCAATCCATTATTTGTGTCTTTGCAAGAGCTATTTCAATCCGATCGACAGTCAGCAAATCAAAACAGAAGAAGAACTTTTTCTGATCCAGGGCGATTTTGACCGTCAGGAGAAAAATGAAAAGATCACCTGCGGGGTTAAAAAAAACCAGAAGAAACAATTTAAAAGGAATAAAAAAGAATACGATAAGCTGGCCAGTCATATTGGCCTCTTTCCATTGGTCATGATCTCTCCTTATGATGTAACGATTATCATGGACGGGAGCGAAGAGCGCCGCCGGTTTATGGATAATGTGATTTCACAGACCGATGCGCAGTACCTGGATGAGCTGATGATCTATAACAGGCACCTGCTCAACAGGAACGCATTGTTAAAACAGATCGCAGTTACCCGCCGTTATGATCCGGCATTGCTGGAGATATTTGACGAGCAGCTGGTCAGTTGCGGGGAGAAGATCTTTAAGAAGCGTAAGCAGTTCATGGTCGATTATATCGAACTGTTCAATAAATATTATCAATATCTTACGGATGATGCGGAACAGGTGACGCTGACTTATCAGTCGCAATTAAATGATACGCCGTTTGAAACATTATTAAAGCAAGCTATCGAAAAGGACAAAATACTGGAAAGGACTACAACAGGAATCCATAAAGACGACCTGATCTTTAGTTTAAAAGAGATGCCGCTAAAGAAATTTGGTTCTCAGGGACAGCAGAAGTCGTTTTTAATTGCTTTAAAACTGGCACAGTATGCTTACGTAGAAAAATATAAAGGATTTAAGCCTCTGCTGCTGCTGGATGACATTTTTGATAAACTGGATGACCACCGGATGTTTAAACTGATGGAAATGGTTTCCCATCACGATTTCGGACAGATCTTTATTACGGATACGGGGAGAGAAAGGGTGTTAAATATTTTTAACCGGATCAAAGTTCCGGTAACTTTGTTTGAAGTAAACAACGGGGCCATACAACATGCGTAAACCAAATGACATGACACTTAAAGACGCCATCACCAAGATGCTTGGCGTGTACAGGTTAAAAGGAAAATATGATGAAACTGGTGTAGTGGCGATGTGGCCCGAGATTATGGGTACTGCCATTGGGAACAGGACTACTCAAATTTATATTGCGCACAAAAAGCTGTTTGTGCGGATCGAATCGTCGGTAATTAAAAATGAGCTGTTAATGGTAAGAACCGGCATCATTCAAAAATTAAATGAACGTGCCGGCTCTGAAGTCATTACGGAAATCATATTTCTTTAAGGCTTAGCTTTTGCCACCGCCAAAAATTTTACTGATCACCCAGATAATTATTGCAAGTACAACAACTACAAGGATTACGCCCGACCAAACGCCGGCTTTAAATATACCTTCGATTGCTGAACAGCTAGCAAGTGTAGTCATTAACAGGGCAACGAGAGCTAAGGGAAAATATCTTTGAATGTTCATGATGGTTTGTTTTAATTTATGTGAAGACAACAAACTATTCATAAAATGGTTTTCCAGAATCCTATTTACCATTTACTTTTAGCAGGTCTATTTCAAAAACCAACGTGCTGAAAGGAGGGATATCCTGACCGGCACCACGTTCGCCATAGGCCAAGTTATAAGGAATAAAGAATTTGTATTTTGCACCTGGCGACATCAATTGTACGCCTTCTGTCCATCCTGGTATGACGTGGTTCAATTCAATAGATAACGGCTCTTTTCTATCATAAGAACTATCAAACTGTTTTCCACTTAATAGTTTACCGCTGTAATTAACTAATACGGTATCTGTTGCCGCTGGTTTTTTTCCGCTGCCCGGGTTGATTACTATATATTGTAAACCACTTGCAGTAGTTTTTACATCTGCATTTTTCTTATTGTTCTCTAAAAATGCTTTTCCTTCGTTGATGTTCACAGCAAACTTAGCCTGGCTTAATGTTTTAAAAAGATTGCCAATTGCTTTTTGACAAGCTTCCTGGGAAAGCAATGTTGGCTGCGATCCAAAAGCATCTTTTAATCCTTTGACTAATAAATCATAATTCAGGTTTTTAACCCCGTCATTTTTCAGGCTAGATGCCATAGAAACACCAAAAGCATAACTGGCAGAATCCAGGGATGTTTTTGGAATAGCTGCTGAAACAGCAGGCTTAACTGTTTTTTTGACAATTGGTTTCTTTTTGGTCTGTGCGTTTGCTGAGTATGCGCAGAAAGGGATCAGCAAGGCGATCAATAATTTCTTCATGTGTTTGAATTGGTTCGGTTAATGTTTAAATCAGATTGGGTATGAACGAAAATAAGCACCTTTTTTGAGGAGGTGCTTATTTTTATCCATTTACTGCGGGCAGAAACTAGAAACGTTCAGCAGCAGTAAAGAAGAAATCTCCTTCAATTGCAGCATTTTCGTCAGAATCAGATCCGTGAACAGCATTTGCATCGATAGATTTTGCATATTTCTGACGGATGGTACCTTCTGCAGCTTCAGCAGGGTTAGTAGCACCGATCAGTTTTCTGAAATCTTCGATCGCATTATCTTTCTCTAAAATTGCAGCTACGATTGGTCCTGAAGCCATAAAGCTTACTAAATCGCCATAAAAACCACGTTCTTTATGAACTTCGTAGAATTTACCAGCAGTTTCGTCAGTTAGTTTTGTGTATTTCAAAGCAATGATTTTGAAACCAGCAGCAGTGATGTCATTAATAATCGCACCGATATGTCCATTTGCTACCGCATCTGGCTTAATCATTGTAAATGTTCTGTTTGTACTCATTTTTGTGTTATTTATTTTGCAAAACTACATTTTATAGTTTTAATATGGAACATGAAATATAAAGGAATCATTTTATCATTAAATTAGTAGCTTTGCAGCGAAAAAATATGCTATCCCTTTCCGAACTAAAATCATTACTGGCTACGCCACAGAAAATCGTAATTACTACGCACCATAAACCCGATGGGGATGCGATGGGCTCTTCTTTAGGCCTATACGCTTATTTAATCCAGAAGGGGCACCATGTTACTGTAATTACACCGACCGACTATCCTTATTTTTTACATTGGCTGCCTAATAACTCCGATGTACTGATTTATACAGAAGCAAAAGAAAAAGCAGAATTATTGGTTGCCGAGGCATCCCTTATATTTTGCCTTGACTTTAACACGTTAAGCCGCATCAACGAATTGGGTGAGGTAATCCGTAGTGCGCCTGCCTATAAGATCATGATCGACCATCATTTGGATCCTGAAGATTTTGACGATTACAGGCACTGGAGTATCAATGCATGCGCTGCTGCACAGCTCGTTTATGATTTTATCGTAAATGAACTGGAAGATGGCACATTCATGAACAAAGATATTGCTACCTGTTTATATACAGGTATCATGACGGATTCTGGTTCTTTCCGTTTTCAATCGGCGAATTCTGCAGTTTACCGTATCGGTGCCGACCTGATTGATGCCGGAGCAGAACACTGGCGAATTCATCAATTGGTATACGATAATGCTACAGAAAACCGTTTACGCTTCTTAGGTAACTGCCTTACCAATAAATTGGAAATTCTAAGGGATTTTAATACTGCTATAATTTCTGTTACTGCCGAAGAGCTGAAACGCTTTGAGATCGTAACCGGAGATACAGAAGGGATTGTAAATTATGCACTTTCTATAAATGGTATTAAATTAGCGGCTTTTATTATTGAAAGATCTGATAAAGTGAAAATGTCGTTACGCTCAACCGGAGACTTTCCTGCAAATGAGATCTGTAAGAAATTCTTTAATGGCGGCGGACATAGAAATGCGGCTGGTGGTTATTCTGACAAAAATCTGGAAGATACAATCAGTTATTTTAAATCTATATTGCCGGAGTATAAAACACAGCTATTACAATAAACCACAGCCAAGGTTGTAAGAACAGACAAATAAAACGAAAACAATATAAAACCTACATGAGCTTACAATTTGCTTAACGAAATCAGTT
>Ga0247815_10000608_pt1 | contig 28051 bp, 33 predicted proteins | sample UWRJL194509B1_FD_181014 | JGI IMG/M metagenome (GOLD analysis project Ga0247815, IMG submission 181014) | Plant litter microbial communities from Arlington Agricultural Research Station in Wisconsin, United States - UWRJ-L194-509B-1 | ecosystem: Environmental > Terrestrial > Plant litter >...
TAAGTGCCATATCCAGCTCTTTCTTAGATATCGTAACATCGGTAGGGATAAGGGTTGCCTCTTCGGGGTCGCGCAACTCATCGTTAAATCTTATTTGTATCAGCAATATGGCATCTTCTTCCACCTTAAGTATACCAAGGTGTTGGGTGGTGCGCATTACAAATTTGCAAAGCCCCACCTTCTCTGATTTTTTTAGTGCTTCCCTAAGCAGGGCATACACTTTTTTAGATTCTTTAGATGGCTCAACTATATAGGGCTTTTCAAGATATTTAGACGGAATTTCTTCTTCCTTGATAAATTCAAAAATATCAATGGTCTGAGTTTTTTCAGGGGCTATTTTCGCAAAATCATTTTTGTCGATAACCACATAATCGCCATTTTCTTTACGATAACCCTTTGCAATTTCGTCCCATGGCACTTCCTGTCCGTCTTTTTTGCAAACGCGCACATACTGTATGGCACATTTGTCTTTCTGCCTTATCATGTCGAGGTTTATGTTATGTGAATTTGTGCCGCTATATAGTTTAATGGGAATGTTTACCAGGCCAAAACTTATACTCCCTTTCCAGATTGCCTTCATATTTTTTGTTTTTTGGTGTTGCGAAATGCTGACTCTTTTAGCCAACAAAAGCGATAACCTAAAAGGTTACCGCTTATTAAAATTACTTATTATAACTGTTGTGTACTAAGGTTTTAATACTACTTTCACACAGTTATCTTCTTTCTTGTTAAAGATGTCATACATTTTTGCAGCGTCGCTTAGTGCAACCTTGTGTGTAATTACATCTTCGAGGGTTACTTTACCGGTTTCAACCAAATTTATAAGGTGGTCTATGTAGTTATGTACCGGTGCCTGGCCGCCTCTTAGTTTAATACCTTTATCAAACCACTGGTGTAGCGGAAAGTTATCGAACGGCGTACCATAAACACCTACAACGGTTACCGTACCACCACGACGCACAGCATCAAAGCAGCGTTGCAGGGTCATCATCGATCCCATTTCGCCCTGAATAAGGTTCTTTGCACTTGCCCAGAACGAATGCTCTGTTTCCATACCCACCGCATCCACACAAACATCGGCACCATAGCCGCCGGTCATGTTACGAATAACTTCTACGGCATCTGCATCTTTACCATTTATAGTTTCTACATTGGCGGTAAGCCTTGCTTTTTCAAGTCGGTAGTCTAAAATGTCTACGCCAATAACGCGGCCGGCACCACGCAGCCATGCCGATTTCATTGCCATTATACCTACGGGGCCACAGCCAAAAACCACAACGGTTTCGCCACCTTTAAGTTCTGCCCAGTCTATGGCGCTCCATCCTGTAGGAAAAATATCAGTAAGGAACAATGCCTGGTCATCTGTCAGGTTATCAGATATTTTGCGCGGGCCAAAATCAGCATACGGCACACGCACATACTCTGCCTGGCCGCCACTATAGCCTCCGTAAAGATCTGTATAGCCAAAGAGCGCACCACCTTTACCTTTTGCAAGGCCGCCTTCGGGGCCATACATTTCCGGGTTAGAGTTTTCGCAATGCGTAGGAAGGCTCATGTTGCAAAAATGACACGTTCCGCAGGAGATGGGGAATGGTACAACTACGCGGTCGCCCACTTTAAGTTTGCTTACGCCGCTGCCTACTTCTTCTACAATACCCATAAATTCATGGCCCATTACCATACTGTGGGGCTGCGGTATGTAGCCGTTGTAAATGTGCAGGTCGCTGCCGCATATAGCTGTAGATGTAACTTTTAAAATTACATCTCCCGCCTCTTCAATAATTGGGTCGTCTACGTTATCAACGCGCACATCTTTTGGTTTGTGAAATACTAATGCTTTCATAGAATATAATTTTAAGTTGTTTGTTATTCGCCTGTTTCGTAGTGCGGGGCATCTACAGGTTTAGATTGCGGAGAGCCCTGTTGCCTTAAATAAATAGATAATGCCACAATTGCAAATACCGAAAGGAATTCGCTTTGCCAGTTCTGGAACGACTCAAACCAAAACCTTGAACCGGTAATATAATCTCCGGCGGTAGTTATTGCTTTGCCCTTAAGTTGGTTTTGGGTATTTTCATCGGCAAGGCTACCGTAAAAGTGTAATATGAAAGAAATTAAAAACAGCAGTAAAAGGGCAATAGTGAGCGAATGTTTATACAGCGTTACTATAAATCCACCCTTTTTTACCGGCCACGGTGCACCTTCTTTATTAGGGTCGGGCTGTTGATCTACTTCATCTGTACCATCAAATTTTTTAGATTCTGATGATCCCTTTTGTTTCAAAAAAATGGTAAGTACTACAAATAAAGCCATTTGCAAAAATTCGCTTTCCCAGTTCTCAAAAGTAGACTCTACAAAATGCCCTGATGTAAAGTATTGCAACAGGCTAACGGTAGTGCCACCATCTTCCAGTAACTCTTTATTATATTCCAGTAGCCCAAAATATACCTGTGCTGCCATTGCTGCAATAAAAAGAAAAAGAAAAGTAAGCGAGAGGCTGTTGTTTTTTAAAAAATCTTTCATTGCAAGGTGTATGTAATAGGTTTATACAAAAAATGGGGTTTAAAAAACTAAACCCCATTTTCAACAATGCTGCTGTTAATTACTCCACTTCATTTTCATCTGCTTCAGCAGCATCAAAATTAATGGTATTATAAGCGGCCTCTGTTAATGTAATATCTGCCTGTTTCTCTTCGCCAAGGGTAGTGTGCAATATTTCGGCTGCATCGTCATAGCCTAATGTTTTTGCAAATGCGCATAGTGTGCCATACGTTGCAATTTCATAATGCTCTATTTTTTGCGAAGCAGCAATAATACCTGCATCACGCACCGGGCCCGGCTCTGTGCTCTCCATAATTTCCTGGCCTTCTTTAAGAAGCCCGTCCATGGCTTCACATTTTTTTGCCACAGCTTTTTCTCCAATAATCTGGAACACCTGCTCTAAACGTGCAATTTGTTCTTCAGTTTCGGTAGTGTGGTTGTTAATACCTGCAATCAGGTTTTCGTTTTCTGCATTCTTAGCCATTTTAGGCAATGCTTTTACTAAAGCTTTCTCTGCCCAGTAAATGTCTTTAAGGCTGTCTACAAACAGTTCTTTTAAACCTTCTGCAGCGCTTGCTTTTGCTTTTACAACACCTCTCGATGATGTAGAAGATGCCTTAGTAGCGGTTGATGATTTTGCTGCAGTTGTTTTAGCGGCTGTAGTTTTTGTAGTAGTGCTTTTAGCTGCCGGAGTACTTTTAGTACTTTTTGCAGTAGTTTTTGTTGTTGCCATAATGTTGGTTTATATTTGATTAATAGAATTGTATTTATGCCCTTTGGCTCTAACAAATTTATGTGGTCTGCAGGGCTGCAAATGCTAATACTATCTTAAATAAAAAAGCTGTAACAATACTTTAACTCACTGTGTTACAGAATACTTAAAATAATATTAGTATATTATACAATTACACAATTAAATTACAACCTTATGAAAAAAGCCTTCGAGCCAATTGTATCTCCTGACTCTAAAATATTGATATTAGGTACAATGCCTGGCGAAAAATCGTTGCTTTTGCAGGAATATTATGGCAATAAAGGAAATCAGTTTTGGAGATTGCTCTTTTCAGTTTATAATTTTGAGCCTGAAACAAATTATTTGGATAAGATTAAATTCCTGAAAGAAAAAAATATTGCCCTGTGGGATGTATTGCAATATTGTGAACGCGAAGGTAGCCTTGACAGCAATATAAAAAATGAAGTAGCTAACGATTTTAAATCTTTTTACTCAAAATATCCCCTTATTAATAAGGTGTTTTTTTCGAGCAAAAATGCGGCAGCTTATTATAATAAATATGTGGGCTGCAGGGAAGATATAGAATATAATGTGCTGCCGTCGCCCAGTGGTGCAAATGCAACAATGTCTTTTGCCCAAAAACTTGAAGTTTGGAAAGAGAAATTAACATCAATTAGAGAATTATAAGTAAAATCTTATAATGTAAATTATAAAGTTTTGTAAGATTTAATTTTGTTTGGCAATATAAAAAATAAGTATCTTTGATGTGTACTTAAACGATTTCCTTATTTTTAAAAGCATGAAAAAAATCTTTTTTGTGGTATTGTTTTTACTATCAGTTACCTGTTTTGCACAGGAAACTAACTTTTTAGTGAGTGATAGTAAAGTTGTATGGGAAAATGTTTTTATAAGCAGCGAAACTAATATACCTAATGTTATTGCAAGGCATTCGCGCCTTAAAGTAACATCATCTGCAGATAATATTTATAAAGGCAGGGGTATAGACGTAAGGAATACCTGCCCGGGTACATCTGATTTTTTTAAGGATGACCTAAGCTTTGATTTTGAAATAGAACTGCGCGATGGTAAATACAGGGTTACTATAACTAATATGGTATACTCTAAAAAAATTAAAAAGCAAAAAACTGTAACGCCCGCAGAGAAATACTTTTTAGCAGATGAATTTTTAAAAACAGGTGAAGATGCTACGGTTGATTTTACCTGCCTTGAAAATTATTTTACCAAGCTTTTTAGCATGACTATGGTTTATAAAAATAAATCTTAATATACCGTAGTGCATTTAGGCAATAAGGCCTTGGTATAGGCTATTTACGGTTAGTTAAAAAAAACAGGGGCTTTGGCCCCTGTTTTTGTATAAAAATTAACGTACTATTAAAATATATAATCGGTGCTCAGGAAGTTTGAGTCGTGATCGCGAACTATAGTATTAAATAACTCTTTATTTGCATCTGTAACTTTTGCAGCAACCATTGTGCGTATCGAGAATGAACGCAATGCATCAAATACAGATAGTGTACCCTCTGCACTGTCTTTACGGCCTGTAAAAGGGAAAACATCAGGGCCACGTTGTGCCTGGCAGTTAATGTTTACCCTGGCTACAAGATTTACAAACGGGTCTATAAGGCTTGCAACCTCTTCGGCGTTATTACTAAAGATACTTACCTGCATACCGTGCGAAGCTTCTATCTGGTATTGTATAGGCTCATCAATAGTATCAAAAGGTACTACCGGGATAACCGGGCCAAACTGCTCTTCGTGGTATAATTTCATTTTATCATTTACAGGATAAACAACCGCGGGGAATACTAAAGACTCGTTAGTAAACCCGCCATGCTCGTTTACCACTTTAGCTCCGTTTGCAATTGCGTCATCTATGCACTCTTTAAGGTAACCCGGCTTGTCTGCTTCCGGTAGTGGGGTAATTTTTACGTCTTTATCCCATGGTAGTCCCGCTTTCATTGCAGATACTGCTTCACTTAGTTTTTGTACAAATTCTTCGGCCACATCTTTTTGCACAAAAATTAGCTTTAAGGCAGTACAACGTTGTCCGTTAAACGAGAGTGAGCCTAACAAACATTCGCTTACAGCAACATCAAGGTCGGCATTTTTAGTAACTATAGCAGCATTTTTTGCATCAAGGCTTAAAATAGCCCTTAGGCGGTTAACTTTAGGATGTTGCTTTTTAAGTCCGTTTGCTACTTTGCTCGATCCAATAAAGGCCAGTACATTTACTTTACCGCTTTCCATTATAGGAGTTATAATTTCAGACCCTTTACCATAAAGCGTATTTACAGTTCCCGGAGGGAATGCCTCTTTAAAAGCTTTAAGTAATGGGTAGTGAGCCAATACACCATGTTTAGGCAGCTTAAACAAAATGGTATTACCCATTATAAGTGCCGGTATTAGTGTTGTAAATATCTCGTTTAAAGGATAGTTAAATGGCCCCATGCTTAGGACTACACCCAGCGGCGAACGGCGTATTTGTGCCAGTGTACCCTCAGCCTGCTGAAAGCGTGACGACTCACGGTCTATGTCTTTCAGGGCGTCTATAGTAGCATTAATGTACTCTACGGTACGGTCAAACTCTTTGATAGAGTCGCCCAGGGTTTTACCTATTTCCCACATAAGCAGGTTAATAACCTGGTCGCGTTCCTGTATCATTAAATATACAAACTTTTGCATGCATTTAATACGGTCTTCTACGCTCATGGTAGGCCATTCTCCCTGGCCATTATTGTAGGCGGCTACGGCAGCGTCTAACGATTCCATGGCTTCTTTAGGCGATGTGTGCGGTATAGACCCTACCACTTTACGCTCAAAACCACCCCCTTGGGCAGGAACAAAAACAGGTGACAGAATATCCATTGTATCGCCACTCCATTGCACAAGCTCTCCGTTAAGGAGGTATTCCCGCTGATGGATTACAGGGACTTTAAATTTTTCGGGTATTTGAGTTTCGTCAACAAAAATGTTTCCGAAACCGGTATTCGTTTCATTGGTATTTTCCATATTGCAAATTGTGTTTATTTGTACATATAAAGTTAGGCAAGTAAATGTAATATACGACTTACAGCACGTGAATATTTTATTAAAAAAGTATATATCGTTATAGGAAGGCATATATAGAAATGGTTTATTATATTTGCAATCACTATTACTCTATAGAAATAGTATACTAAATAAAAAATGAACGGATGACCAGGATATTATTGCAACTGGAAAAAGCGACAGATACCATAACTTTTAGGCAGATAGCCATTACTATGCTGCTGTTAAAGCTAATAATTTTAAGTTATTTTGGATACTTACTAATAGGAGAGCTCTATAGCGGTACTTTACTTTTTGACAGTACCTTTTTTATTTTTATGGGAGTAGGTTTCCTTGCTCAGGTTGTAGATGGTGCCCTGGGTATGGCTTATGGTGTAAGTTGTACTACGTTACTTATAAACTTTGGTATTCCGCCGGGGCTGGCATCGGCAAGTGTTCACACATCAGAGATTTTTACAACAGGCATATCAGGGCTATCACATATAAAATTTAAAAATATAGATAAGGGCCTTTTTTTCAAAATAGTAATTACGGGTACGCTTGGTGCTGTTTTAGGTGCTTATTTAATAGCCGATTATTTTGATGGCAATATTATTAAACCTTATATAGCGGGTTATCTTATCCTGTTAGGCAGTTACATAATATATAAAGGGTTTGTAAATAAAGTAAATAACAATGAAACTGTTAAGGGGGCACCATTATTAGCTTTATTTGGTGGATTTTTAGACACTATAGGCGGTGGGGGATGGGGGCCTATTGTAACCTCTAACCTGCTTAGCCAGGGTAAAGACCCACGCGAAGCCATTGGTACTGTAAATACCGCCGAATTTTTTATTACTTATTTTGCAACAGCTATTTTTGTTTTCTTTTTGGGGGTTAAGCACTGGCAAATAATTTTAGGGCTAATTGCAGGCGGTGCATTAGCTGCCCCGTTTGGTGCTTATTTGGCATCTAAAATTAATAAAAGGGCACTATTTTTTATGGTAGGAACACTTATAATCCTTACTTCGGGCTATTCGTTTTATAAAGCTGTAGTTTAAATATTTAATTTGACTTTACACTTTTACCTTTTTAATAAAATCTGTCCTGTAAATTTCGCTTAACGGAAATGTGTAGTGATGCCCTTCCTGCAATAAAATATCCGCTGTAATTATATCATGGGCATAAAATTGCACATGTTTTAAGGCTATAATGGTAGTTTTATTTATACGGCAAAAATCTTTGGCAGGCAGCATTTCGAGCAATTTTTCAAAAGAGGCATTCTTGGCTGTAATCTTAGTATTATCGTTAAGGATAATAATTTTATCGCGGCTATCAATTTTAGATGTTACAATGCTAAATATCTTATCAACATTAATAAGTGCTTTACCTTTATCTGTATTAAGCTGAATTTGTTTAGGCACTTCTCTAATGGGTTTGGTAATCCTGCCGGCTACCTTAAGTACTGCCTGGTGCAACCTCTCTGCCTTCACAGGTTTTACAACATAATCTACAGCATCCCTGTCAAAAGCATCTACAGCAAAGTTTTTGTAGGCAGTAGTAAATATTACGGCTTTTCCTTTTACGGCATCGGCAACCTGCAGGCCATTCATTCCCGGCATTTCTATATCGGTAATAAGCAGGTCATAGTCTATTGAAGCCTGTTCCTGCAGAAGTATTTGCGGGCTGTTAAAGGCTTTTACAACTTCCAGTTCGGGCATTTGCTCACAAAGCATTTTTAGCAGCGTTAGCCCCGGTAGTTCGTCATCAAGAAGTAAACATTTGATTTTTGTGTTCAAGCAGGTTTATTTTTAAGTGTGCAACATATATATCTTCTTCCACATAGCGTTCCAGCTTAAAGCACGATTTATAAATAATACGAAGACGCTGCTCTAATGTGGCTGCCCCAATACCGCTGTGCTCTTTTGCAAAGGCCGATTTTGGCGATATTTTGTTAGAAACGGTAAGCGAAAAATTGTTATCCTTAAACTCTATAACTATAGTTATAAAAGCATCCGGGCTTTGCAGGTCGGCGTGCTTAAAAGCATTTTCAATAAGGTCTATAGAAATAAGCGGAGCCAGTATTTTTTGCTCATACATGGGGTCCATCTCATCGAGTTTCTTCTTTACACTTATAGAAAACAACGGACTTATCTTTATCTTGTTTATCTCTATCAGGTTAAGGGCAAACTCAATTTCTTCCTTAGGGCTTACAAAACGGTTCTGGCTTTCATAAAGGATATAATCCAGTACGTTAGATAGCTTATCCATAGCAAAATACGTTTGGTAAGCATGCGATTGTATGGAGTTAAGTATATTTTTAAACAGGTGGGGGTTAAGCCTTGATTCCAGCGTTTGCAGTTGCAGGTTATTGGTTTTGCTTTCCAACTCAATAAAACGGCTTTGTAATTCCTGCTTTACTTTCTCGGCCTTAAAAGTCCTTACTATAAGCCACGCTAATACCAGCACTAAAAGCACTATAATACAAATAAGCAATTTAATATTTAAACCTACTTCCACAGTTTATTGCTTTACAGGTTTACCGGCTTCTTTCCAGGTATCCATGCCGCCATCAAGTTCTACAATATGAGTAAAGCCTTTTGTTTTCATGCTCTCAACGACTTCTGCGCTACGGCCACCGGCTTTGCAATAAACATAAACAGTTTTGTTTTTGTCAAGGCTGTCCAGCCGGGCAGCAAAATCTTTATCATACACATGCATGTTAACGGCACCGTCTATGTGTCCGCCTTTATACTCTTTAGGCGTACGCACATCTATAATCTGGCCTTTATCATCATCCATTTTTTGAGCAAAAGAGGCAGCATCAACAAGCTCAATTTTTTTCTCCTGCCCATAGCATGATATAAGGGTAATGGTAATACAAAAAAGGTAAAAAAGTTTTTTCAAAGTATTATTTTTTTATAATAAACGTGTCAGCAATAGTAGCCAGCTGGCCTTCGTTAAGTTTAGTGGTTTTCTTTAATTTAGATTTAAACTCGGCCACTTCATCTGCCGATGAGGGGCAACCCAGATTTTCGCCTTTAGCATTAAAGGAGTCTGCCAGTACTTTGCCATTAGCATCTAATATAATCCAAAATGGTAAACCGGCTTTAGTCCCTTTATAAGTTTCTAAAAGTGTATCGGCACCCTGATTTTCGAGGCTTTTATTTTTAGGCGATTCCTGTACTGTTAACTGTACCGTAACAAAATTATCATCGAACATTTTTTTGCAGGCATCGCTCTCCATATTTTTTTCCATCTTTTTGCACCAGCCACACCATGAGGCATGAAACATTACAAATACATTTTTATGTTCTTTTTTTGCATGTGCCTGTGCTTTCTGCATTATAACTGTTGCAGTTTCCTGTGCTGTACTATTTACAACCGGTACTAAAAATAAAAAGGACAGTAGTAGTAATTTTAGTTTCATGATGTGTAATTTTTTGGTTTATGATGATGATACGAAGTTACTAAAAATGCTTGTTGCTGGCACATAAAATTATTGAGGTCAAAATAAGAAAAATTGTACTAAAAATATAAAGTTTTCGCGTTATTTAATAACATGATATTTTGGAAAAAAAATATATTTGCGATACTTTTATACCACCAACTAAAAATTGATTGCCTTCATGAAAATGCATAGGGATATACTTGTAATTGAGGATGATGAAGATGACAGGGACATTTTGCAGGAAATATTTAAAGACCTGGGATACAAGAATAAACTGGTGTTTTTTGCCGATAGCACAGCTGCACTTGCCTATATAAGAAAACCGGAAATTGAGCCTTTTATCATAATTTCGGATATTAACATGCCTAAGTTAGGCGGGTTTGAATTGCGTAATATTATTCTGGAGGAAGAACTTTTGAGCGATAAGGATATACCCTACATTTTTATAAGCAATGCACAGGACGATTATTCTATAAGGCAGGCCAATAAACTTTCTATACAGGGATATATACACAAAGGGACGGATTATAACAAATACAAAGAAAAAATACGCAGCCTTATTGATTACTGGAAAGAAAATATTAATAACTTCTCATCTAAAAATCATAAAAATTAACTGCTTTAAGGCAGTTTTTATTTGTTTTGATATCGCTATTTCGGTTTTGTGAGTTATTACAAGTTGTAAGGGAAATTTCTATATTTGTTATACCATGCAGCAAAAAGAAATTTTTAAAGACCACCTTGCAAAAACTATCTCGTTAACAAGCGAGGAGTTTGACTATTTTTTTTCGCATTTTAAACTACAGTATTTCAAAAAAGGGCAAAGTATTATTACTGCCGGCGAAAATGTAAACTACGAATATTTTGTAGTTGATGGATTTTTAAAGTCATTTTACATTAATGATAATTTAAAAATGTTTATCCTTCAGTTTGCAATGCCTAACTGGTGGGCTTCAGATTATGATGCACTTTATAGTGGTGCAAAAGCAACTATAAATGTAGATTGCATTACCAATGCACAGGTGTTTTGCCTGGCTGCAGATGACAGGGAAAAAATGTGCCGCGAAATTCATGCAATAGAACACTTTTTCCGCTGGCGTACAAACAAAGGTTATGTAGCTGCCCAAAAAAGATTACTTTCCCTCATGAACAGTGATGCTAAACAACGGTATGAAGATTTAATGAAACAATATCCTGCTTTGTACAATAACGTACCAAAGCACCTTATTGCAGCTTATTTAGGCGTTTCGAGAGAAACTTTAAGCCGCCTTTACACTTCCTGAATTGTGAGCTATATCATATAAGCTATCTACTCATCTGAATGTGACACAGGTCACGTAAGCATATTGTTGTTTATCTCCAACTTTGTAGTGTAATTTTAATACATCACAAAATGGAAACAATAAATTTTAAATTGGCAACTGCCCAAAGTACTATTGAATGGACCGGCAGAAAAGTAACAGGTTCTCATAACGGAACCATAGCTATTAAAGAGGGTACTCTCGTATTTAATGACGGGAAATTATCGGGAGGCAAAGTAATTATAGATACTACTGCCATTACAATACTCGATGTTACAGACCCGGATACTAATGCCCAATTTGCGGGCCACTTGGCTTCAGATGATTTCTTTAATTCAGCACAGTATCCCGAAGCACTATTCCAGATTACGGCTGTACAAGCAGGCAATAATACACACCGCATAGACGGCAACCTTACCATAAAAGGCATTACCCACGCTGTAAGCTTTGATGCTGCTATAAATATTACAGATGAGGTAGTTGTCCTGTCTGGAAAGATCACGATTGACCGCACCAAATACGGAATGAAATTCCGGTCAGGCAATTTCTTTTTAAATCTTGGAGATACGTTAATATACAACGACTTCGACCTTACTGTACATATTACTGCACAACGTTTAAACGAGGCAAATTAATTTTAAAAACAAAGCCATGCCATACGTAAAAATAGAGGTAACACGCGAAGGCGTTACCCGCAAGCAAAAACAAACCCTTATTAAAGGAATAACCGATTTAATAACCGATACCTTAAATAAAGACCCACATTTAACCCATGTAGTTATACAGGAAGTAGCATTAGACGATTGGGGATACGCAGGAGAACAGGTATCTGTATTAAGAGAAAGAGGCATAACTGCCGATAAAAAATAAATAATAATGAAAAAACAAACTGTAATAATTACCGGTGCAGCATCGGGAATTGGTAAAGGAATAGCAAAATATTTTTTAGACAGGGGCGATAATATAGTCATAAACTCATTAACTGCAACAGCCCTACAAAATGCTTTTAATGAATTTGGCGGCGGAGATAACCTGGCAATGGTTGCCGGAGATGTAAGCAACAAAAGCACAGGCGAGCAATTAGTTGCCACAGCTATAGAGCGATTTGGATCGGCAGATGTGCTTATTAACAATGCGGGTATTTTTGAAAGCAAACCATTCTTAGAGGTGGATGAAGCTTATCTTGATAAATTTCTTACTACAAATCTTAAAGGTACTTATTTTACAACACAGGCCGTACTACCGCAAATGTTGCAACAACTGGGTGGCGTGGTAATTAATATTGGCACCCCGTTAGTAAACCACGGTTTAGGCGGGTGGCCGGCTTCGGCACCTATTGCAAGCAAAGGTGCTATACATGCACTAACTATTCAGCTGGCTGCCGAGTTTGGTAAGCAAAACATAAGGATAAATACTATAGCACCGGGTGTAATACGTACACCAATGCATGGCGATAAAGCCGATCTTAATGCCGGGCTTCACCTGCTAAACCGTGTGGGCGAAATAGAAGACGTTGCCGAAATGGCTTACATAGTTGCTAAAAGTAATTTTATTACGGGAGCAATTATAAATGTAGATGGTGGTAAAGGTGCAGGGCACAACCTAAATTAAATAATGAAAACTATAGTACTACTTGCTTTTATGCTTTGTACTATACAGGGCATAAAAGCACAAAATTCAGAAAAAATGGAAAATAATAATCCCGATAAAACGGCTATAACCCAGGCTCTTGAAAATTATTATTTTAAAGGAATATTTGAGGGTGACATAGATATTCTTAACAGGGTTTTTAATAAAGGCACTCTGTTATTTGGCGATGTAAAAGGCGTTCCGTATGCCAAAACGTTGCCTGAATATCTTGAAGGGGTAAAAAACAGGCAGAGCCCAAAAGATGCAGGCACTCCTTTTAAAGGAGAAATTATTGCTATAAAAATTGTAAATTCGATTGCAATTGCCGAAGTTACTGTTAAAATGTATGACTTTAACTATTATGATTTACTGTCCTTTCATAAAATAGACGGCAAATGGCTAATTGTAAACAAAATGATGAGCGACGTAAAACCATAAATCCTTATATGATGTGGTACACAACTAAAATAACCAATCTGCTGGGTATTAAATACCCCATATTGCAGGGGCCTATGGGAGCCGGATTTTCTACTCCTGCACTGCTTGCTGCCGTTAGCAATGCAGGCGGGTTAGGAAGCCTGGGAGCCTACACGCTATCTCCCGAAGAAATAGTACAGGCAGATAAAGACATTAGGGCTGTAACTAACAAGCCTTACAATATTAATTTATGGGTATCTGATGTAGATGAATCTTTGATAAATTATCCGGCAGAAAAGTTAAAAAAGATAAGTCAGCTCTTTAAGCCTTATTTTGATGAACTGGATATTCCGCTACCGGATTTATCTGTTAATATCCCATCTAAATTTGAAAAGCAGGTAGAAACGTTATTTGCCATACGCCCGGCGGTGTTCAGTTTTATTTTTGGTATCCCGTCTAAAGAAATCCTTGCCGAATGCCGCAGGCTCGGGATAAAAACTGTTGGTGCCGCAACCACTCTGGATGAGGCATTAGCACTTGAAGAAGCCCAGGTAGATGCAATTGTTGCCGCAGGCTTTGAAGCCGGTGGGCACAGGCCTTCTTTTTTAAAACCCGCTCAGGATTCTTTTACAGGTTTGTTTACACTAATACAGCAGCTTAAAGCAAAAATAAACACGCCCATCATTGCAGCGGGTGGCATAGCCGATGCTAAAGGTATTTCGGCAGCACTCATGCTGGGAGCAGATGCAGTGCAATTGGGCACAGCATTCCTTGCATGCGAAGAATCGGGGGCAACGCCATTACATAAAGAGATGCTGTTCTCTGATGAATCTACGTATACTACGCTTTCTATATCGCTAACAGGCAGGACAGGCAGGATGATTGCTAACCGTATATCTGCCGAAGTACCTTTTGAAACCGAGGTATTGCCTTTCCCTTTACAAACAAGGCTGCTTGCTCCTTTAAAGGCCGCTGCCCTTAAGCAGGGAAGGACAGATATGATAAGTTTTTGGTCGGGACAAAATGCAACGGTATTAAAGCACCATAGTGCAATACACCTAATGCAATCGCTTATTGATGAAACAACAGGTTTATTGGGTGCTAAATAATAGATTATACCCATAAAAAAAGCCCTTTCGGGCTTTTAAAAATTATTCGGCGGCTACTACAGGGCCACTCCATTGAGAGATTCCCCCTAAAAGGTTGTTAGCCTTTTCAAAACCTAATTCGTTCATTATGCCACAGGCATTAGCACTACGCACACCACTACGGCAGTATACATAATAGGTTTTGCTTTTATCAAGCTGCGAAACCTCGTCTATAAAGCCCTGGCCTTTGTAATAATCTATATTTATGGCACCGGGAATTATACCCTGATCCCATTCTTCGGGAGTACGAACATCAAGTAGTACAGCATCGCTGTCCTGTTGTGCTTTTTCCCACCATTGTTGCTGGTCTAAATTCATGTGTTGTATTTTTAGCAAAGGTATTATGCTTTTATCGAACAGCCAATAGCCTTGGTCTCTTTTACAGTTACGTCTTTGCCTTTTATAAGGGCATCAACGGCATTTTCTACATATTTTTGTTTTACAGCTTTGGCATCTTCATAATTATCATCTATGGCACCAATATATTTTACTACGTTGCCTTTAGCTGTTTTTTGCAATACATACACATGTGGTGTTTTTGTCGCACCATATTGCGGGAAAATTTTTTGGCCTTCATCTAAAAGATATGGAAACGAAAACTTTTTATCTTTTGCCCTTTCCTGCATTTTAGCAAAACTGTCTTCCTTCTGCTTTTCAGGGTTGTTAGGGTTTATAGCCACAACAGGGTAGCCAAGGGCTTTGTATTTATTGTTAAGTGCCACAATCCTGTCCTCATAAGCTTGTGCGTAGGGGCAATGGTTGCAGGTAAACACAACTATATAACCTTTGGCATTCTTAATATCTTTAAGAGATACCATTTTGCCATCCACATTTTTAAGGCTAAAATCGGTTGCAGTGTCGCCTACTTTGTATCCCCCGGCAGGAGGGTTAACGGTAAAGGCGGCAAGAGCGCCTAACATAATAAACAGGGCTAAAAATTGTATTTTCTTCATTACATTATTTATTTAAAATTACTAACTTCTTTTTCAAGCTCATCATACGTAAATGATTTTTCATAAAACTTACGCATATCGGCATTATATATTAAGGTTGCGGGTATAGCGCCACTCCAGGTACTGTCTACTTTAGATATCCACGAATCGGCATCAGGATCGCGGAGTAGGAGTACTTCACTTTTTATCTGCTTCTCCTTAATAAAAGGGAGTAGCCTTGTATCAATCATTTTTGCCATATCAAGGCTTACCAATATAACTTTAACTTTGTTCTTTTTATAATTGGCATTAATTTTTTCAAAATTTGGGAGTTCGGCAACGCAGGGTACGCACCATGTAGCCCAAAAGTTAATTACATAAGTGGTATCGTTCTTTTGTTTTAGATAACACTCAAGTCCTGCATAATCGTATGCTTTTACCGATACCGTATCGTTACTATATATCTTTAATGGCTTGGGTAGTTTGGGTAAGGTATCTTTAACTACTTCCTGGGTTTTTACAGTTTCTGTTGTTATAGGCTGGGGTGCACTTGCTTCTTTTTTACATGAAACATTTAACGTTGCCGCCAGTACTATTGCTAATATATATGTCCTTTTTATTATCATTCTGCACTCTTTAGTGTTGCTTCTATAAAATTACCTTAAAATAAAAGACGTGATTTTGTTTAACAGAAATTTAACATTAAAAAAGCTTGTCAGAATTCTAAAACAAGTTACATTTGTATATACAAATATTGTAGATACAAATGTAACAATTACAACTATAACAAATGTAAACATGAAGATCGAAGACATTATAAAATCGGAAAACATGACATTGTCTAAACGGGCAATCATGAATGTTATGTATGCGCATAGCGTAGTGGCAGAAAATATTTCTGATGTTATGAAGGGGTACGATCTTTCGCCGGAACAATTTAATGTACTGAGAATATTACGCGGGCAAAAAGGTAAGCCTGCAAATATGGGTATTATCCAGGACAGGATGATTGCCAAGACAAGCAACACAACAAGGCTGGTAGACAAACTTTTACTTAAGGAGTTGGTAAATCGTAAAGTGTGTCCCGGTAACCGTCGCCAAATGGAAATAACGATTACAGAAAAAGGGTTAGAACTTTTAAAAGAACTGGATCCTAAAGTGGATGAGCATGAAGCTAAATTTGCAAATAATTTAACCATACACGAGCAGGAACAACTTATTAACCTGCTTGAAAAATACAGAACAATTTAATTATATTTATACATAGATTATGACAAACTATATAGATAGCCTAAACTGGCGTTATGCAGTTAAAAAATATGATACAGCTAAAAAAGTATCGACTGAAGACCTTGAGTTTTTAAAAGAAGCGGTACGGCTTAGCGTATCATCTGTAGGATTGCAGCCTTATAAAATTTTTGTAGTAGAAACTCAGGCAATTAAAGAACAACTTGCAGAAGCTGCCGGAGGAAACAACAAAAATATATTTGCAGATGCATCGCACCTATTTATTTTTGCTAACGAAGTTAATGTGGGGGCTGAACATGTAGAAACTTATGTTAATAACATAAGCGCCCAGCGCGGTGTTGCTAAAGAGGCTATAAGGGGTTTAAGCGATTATATTAACGGGTTTTTAGCCGGGCTTACAGAAGAGCAGAAAAATGTATGGACAGCAAAACAGGCTTATATTGCGCTTTCTACCCTTATAAATACGGCTGCTATATTAAAAATTGATGCTACTCCTATGGAAGGCTTTGATGCTGCCAAAATTAATGAGATCCTGGGCCTTGAAGAAAAAGGGCTTAATGCTGCGGTTATTGCCGCAATAGGGTACCGCCATGAAGAAGATGCTGTACAGCATGCAAAAAAGGTAAGAAAACCAAACAACGAATTATTTATTACACTTTAATATTTACCCTTAATTTAATTTAAAAAAAACGATGAAAAATTTCAAAACAATTGCAATTGCATTATTAGTAGCAGTTACTACACTTTCAGCTACCGCTCAGGACAAAAAAATCAACGCTGCTAAAAGCACCATTACATGGGTTGGTAAAAAAGTAACAGGCGAGCACGCTGGTACTGTTGGTATAAAAGATGGTGTTCTTAGCTTTAAAGGTGGTAAAGTAACCGGTGGTAACTTTACTGTAGATATGAACTCTATTGCCGTTACAGACCTTAAAGCAGGTGAAGGAAAAGAAAAACTTGAAGGCCACCTTAAAGCTGAAGATTTCTTTGGTACTGATAAATTTGCTACTTCTAAATTAGTTTTTAAATCAGTTAAAGCAAAATCAGCAAACGTTTATACAGTAACTGCAGATCTTACAATAAAAGGTATCACTAAACCGGTAACTTTTGATCTTAATACTACAAAAAATACTGCTACAACTAAATTTAACATAGACAGAACTAAATATGATATTAAATATGGTTCTAAAAGCTTCTTCGAAGGTATTGGAGACAAAGCTATCTATGACGAATTTGAAGTTACAGTAAACTTACAGTTCTAATTTATAGGGTTTAAATAGAATGTGAAAAAGGGTGTCCGTTAAATCGGCACCCTTTTTTTATTTAGGTTCATTTTTATACCTGTTGTATAGATAAAGTGGTAAAAAGCCAAGCACTAACATCGCAACCCCGCCAATTAGTAGTTCGGCACTATAAGGCCAGTGCATTATTTTAAAAAGATATCCAATAATTAAGCACGATGCAATTATGTAAGCCAGTATGTAGTATGCTTTTCTCATATAATAGTTTGTAAGCAGGAAATGCTATTAGCAACAGAGACTGAAAACTGACAATTATGAGTATAGCCCAATCTAAAATCTGAGATCTTAATTCTGAAATCTAAATAGGTTCCTGTTGGCTAAGGCAATGAAAGCTGCCTAATCCCCAAATAAGATCTGTCGAGTCGATGCCTATAATTTCACGGCTTTTAAAACAATCTTTTAATATATCAAGAGCCTTAGAGTCATTTTCTGTATCGCGGAAGGTTGGCACAATAACGGTCTCATTTGCTATATAAAAATTAGCATAAGATGCCGGCAACCTCTGGTCTTCATAAATAACTGCTTTAGGCATTGGCAGTTCAATAACATTAAGCTGTTTGCCATCCTGCAGGCGCATTGTATGCAGGCTTTTTAAATTTTCCTGCAACAGTTCGTAATTATCATCATTCTTGTTGTGTTCTACAACAGTTATAACCGTGTCTTCGTTTACAAAACGGGTAATATCATCAATGTGGCCATCGGTATCATCGCCTACAATACCATCGCCAAGCCATAGAATATGTTCTACACCATAATGTTGTATAAGATATTCCTCTATTTGCAACTGCGATAAATGCGGGTTACGGTTTTTATTAAGTAAACAAGCTGTAGTGGTTAGTAAAGTTCCATTACCATTAAACTCTACACTGCCGCCTTCCATAACAATGCCCGGATTAAATACTTTAAGCCCAAGCGCATCGCCTATGCGGGTAGGTATTACATCGTCCAGGTCATACGGAGGGTATTTGTCTCCCCATGCATTATATCCCCAGTCAACAATTGCTTTTTCATTTGTAGTTCTGTTTACTAAAAATGCAGGGCCATGGTCGCGGCACCACGCATCATTGGTAGGGTGCAGGTAAAATGAAATTTCATTTAACCGTGCTCCCGGAACAAGCGGCGCAAACTTCTCAATTTCAGATAGTGCAAACTGTTGCATTGCAGCATCGCCTACATTAATGCAGACTTTCTGGTGGCGTGAAACCTGAAGTATAAATTCGCAATATGGTTTATATATAAGGTGCAGTTTTCCGGGCCATGAAGCCTCTTTGTGCGGCCATGATAACCATAGCGCTCTTTGTCTTTCAAACTCTGCCGGAAAATGGAATCCCAAAGATTTGGGAGTTTGTGCTGTGTCTAATATCATTGTAAAATAGAAACAATTATGAATAACCTGAAACTTTAAACTTCAAACAAAGATTAATCTCCGTCTAAATATCGTTTTGTAATAGGCTGGTAGCTGTCAATCCTTCGGTCGCGGAGAAATGGCCAATGCGTGCGGTAATGGTCGGTAGCATTAGTATCTATATCAACTACGGTAGTTTCTTCATTATCATGAGATCCTAAGTATAGTAATTTACCTTGTGGGTTTGCCACAAAGCTGCCACCCCAAAATTTCATGTCGCCATCCTGCTCAAAGCCTACGCGGTTAACGCTCACAACGTGTACGCCATTTGCAACGGCATGCGATCGCTGAATGGTTTGCCATGCATCATACTGTTCTTTGTTGGTATCTTCGTCCTGGCTTGTTGCCCAGCCAATAGCGGTAGGGTAGAACATAACCTCGGCACCCATAAGTGCTGTGATGCGGCTTGCTTCGGGATACCACTGATCCCAGCAAATAAGCACACCAATTTTTGCAAACTTAGTCTGGAATACTTTATAACCCAGATCGCCCGGGGTAAAATAAAATTTTTCGTAGAATGCCGGATCATCCGGAATGTGCATTTTTCGGTATTTACCCAAATACGTACCATCGGCATCAAGCACAGCGGTAGTATTGTGGTAAAGCCCCTCGGCACGTTTTTCAAAAAGCGATGCAATGATTACAACATTAAGCTCTTTGGCTACCGCACTAAGTGTTTCGGTAGATGGGCCGGGTATGGCCTCAGCCAATTTAAAATTCTCATAATCTTCTACATCACAAAAATATAATGACGTAAATAACTCCTGCAGGCATATAATGTTTGCACCTTCTGCAGCAGCTTTACGAATTTCTTTAATTGCTTTATCCATGTTGGGCTGCTTGTCTTTAACGCAGCTCATTTGTACCAATCCAATTTTTACTTTTCCCATGACAGTTACATAAAATTTAAGCCGCAAATTTACTAAAAAAAGTTGATTTTTTAGTGCGGTGCTGTTACGCTTTTCTTAAATGATGATCAGGTTTTTGGGCGTTCCTAAGAACATTAAGTCATGGAAGTGTTGGGGTTTGTTGGCTAAAAGCTCTTTATGTAATAATGCTAAAGAGTTTTTCGGTAAGTCTAAAAAACCTTTTCCATCTTGGCTACAATCTCATCAAGGCATAAATTATTTATACTACCTTCATGGGTATGTTTTGTCGCTTTAGGTGATGTGAATGTACCGTTATCTACCTGTTCGCCTACAATTTTATACGCGTCCCTAAAGGGAATACCAGAGGTAACCAGTTCGTTAAGGGTATCGACAGTAAAGAGATAATCGTATTTTTTATCGTCGAGTATATGCTCGTTAACCTTGATTTCTTTAATAGAATAGACTGCCATTTCAAGGCATGACTTCAAGGTTTGTAAGGCTGGGAACAATCCTTCTTTAAGCAACTGAAACTCCCTGTGGTAACCGCTTGGCAGGTTATTTGTAATGAGGGTTAATTCATACGGTAATGCCTGAATTTTATTGCATTTACCGCGTATAAGCTCAAAAATATCTGGATTCTTTTTGTGCGGCATAATGCTGCTGCCGGTTGTTAAATGCTGTGGCAGGCTTATAAAATTGAAATTCTGGCTTAGGTACAGGCAAATATCCATTGCCAGTTTTGATAATGTTCCTGCTACCGATGCCATTGCAAAAGCAGCAGTCTTCTCGGTCTTGCCACGGCTCATTTGTGCTGCAACCGAATTATATTTTAAAGTAGCAAAACCCATTTCCTGAGTTGTAAATGTACGATCAATTGGGAAGGAACTGCCATATCCCGCTGCCGATCCTAACGGGTTTTGGTCGGCCACTGTAAGTGCTGCATTAAGCATAGTGACATCATCTATCAGGCTTTCAGCATACGCCGAAAACCACATCCCAAACGATGATGGCATAGCGACCTGAAAATGCGTATATCCCGGTAACAGAATATGTTGGTATTGCTTACTTAATGCAATAAGTAAATCGAATAATTCTTTTACCTGTGCTTTAATAGTTAACAATTCGGCCTTTACGTAAAGATGAACATCAGTTAAAACCTGGTCATTACGGGAACGCGCTACGTGTATTTTTTTACCGGTATCGCCTAACTTTTCTATAAGCAGGTACTCGACTTTACTATGTACATCTTCAAAAGAATCTTGTATTGTAAACGCACCTTTTTTAATATTAACTAAAATATCCTGTAACGCAGCTACCAGATCCTCAGTTTCCTGGGGAGTAAGCAATCCTGTTTTTCCAAGCATTTTTGCGTGGGCTATTGAGCCTATAACATCATACTCGGCCAGCACAAGGTCGAGTTCACGGTCATTGCCAACAGTAAACATGTCGGTTTTTTTATCGGTAGGTATGCCTTTATCCCAGAGTTTCATTCAGTTGTAATTAGGTTGCCTATAAATTTTCAGGCTGTGTTGCGGCTTCATGCGCCGGTATTGTTTCTTGTTTTAGGAATTTAGAGAGTATTTTAATATACAATGCTACCCCTTCTTCAATTTCTTTGATATATATAAATTCATCAGCGCTGTGTGAGCGGGGAGAGTAACCCGGTCCCAGCTTAAGCGACTGGCAGCTTAGCACCGACTGGTCGGACAATGTGGGCGAACCATACGTTGTCCTGCCTAATTCTATCCCTGCCTGTACAAGCGCATGCTCTTTAGGTATTGATGATGAATTAAGGTGCAGCGATCTTGGTATTACCTTTGCCTTACCGTCCAACTCATTTTTAATAATCTCCAGTACTTCAGGGTTATTATAGCAATCATTTACACGAATGTCTACAACAAGCTGACATTCAGCAGGAACTACATTATGCTGCTTCCCTGCATGTATACCGGTAACAGTCATTTTCATAGGTCCTAAAACATCAGATACTTTCTCAAAACGGTAATCCCTAAACCATTCTATAACTTCTATTGCGTTATAAATAGATATATTATCGTTAGGATGCGCAGCGTGACCCGGAGTGCCTTCAACAAATACATCAAGGACCAGCAAACCCTTTTCGGCAATGGCAAGCTGCATTTCTGTAGGTTCACCCACAATGGCGCAATCCAGTTCCGGTAAATGTTTCAACACGCTATTAAGCCCATTTTGCCCACTGCTTTCTTCCTCAGCAGATGCTACAATGACAAGGTTGTAAGGCAGGTTTTCAGCGTTATAAAAATGCGTAAATGTTGCTAATAAAGATACTAAGCAACCTCCGGCATCATTACTGCCCAAACCAAATATTTTCCCGTCTTTCTCAATAGGTTCAAACGGGTTTAAGGTGTAGCCCTGGTTAGGTTTTACAGTATCGTGGTGTGAGTTAAGCAACAAGGTAGGCTTAGCCTCATCAAAATGCTTATTAAACGCCCACAGGTTGTTATTTTCCCTTTCAAAAGGTATAGTGTTATTAGTAAACCAGGCATCAATCAGCGCTGCCGTTTGATCTTCTTCAGATGAAAAAGAAGGTGTAGCAATTAGCTGTTTTAGCAGGGTTATAGCTTCTTGTGTTAAGGTATGTATTGTTTTGCCACTCATTCAGTTAATATTTGGTCAGGCAGTTACCAGTGTAAAAATGCTGTTATCTTTTTTCAGCATTTTCGGGCTTCCTATGCCAATTTGCGAAACCCCCTTGTGCAGTGCATCAAAGCAATTTTCCAGTTTAGGCAACATGCCCGAATGGATAACTTTTTGCTCACGCAGCTCCTGGTAGGCTTCAAAAGTAAGGTTTTTTATAACAGATTCCTCATTTTCGGAGTCCATGAGGACACCTTTTTTCTCAAAACAATACAATAAGTTTACATTAAAGTAACTGCTACAGGCTACGGCAAGTGTGCTGGCAATAGTATCGGCATTAGTGTTAAACAGCTGTCCTTTACCATCATGTGTAATTGCACTAAAAACAGGAACCACATTTTGCAGCAGTAAAACCTGTATTAAATCGGCGTTAACTGCTACAACATCTCCCACAAAACCAAAGTCGACTGCAGCATTTTTTCTTTTCTCAGATAGTATCATGTTACCATCGGCTCCTGTAAAGCCCATAGCGTTGTTTTGTAAAGCCTGTAATTTAGCGGTTATATCCTTATTAATTAATCCGGCATACGTCATCACAGCAACATCAAGCATAGGTTTATCAGTAATGCGCCGGCCTTCATGAAATATTGCTGTAATATCAAGGCTTTCGGCAATCTTGGTTGCTATTTTACCGCCGCCATGTACCAGTATTTTATAGCCTTCAAGTGCAGCAAAATCAGCCAAAAAAGCTTGTAACGCCAACTCATTATCTATTACATTGCCGCCTATTTTTACTACAGTAAGCTGTGGTTTACTCATCCTTAAGTATTTTAGTCAATATGGCCTGCGCAGCATAGGTACGGTTATTAGCCTGCGGAATCACGATAGATGCATCGCTATCCAATACTTCATCGGTAACGATCATGTTACGGCGCACAGGCAGGCAGTGCATAAATTTACCGTTGTTGGTCAGCGCCATCTTATCGGTGGTTACAGTCCACGACGGGTCTTTACTGGTAATCTGTCCGTAATCTATATAATTGCTCCAGTTTTTAGCATAAATAAAATCTGCATCTTTAAATGCTTCATCCTGGTTATGTGTAATAGTAACCCCCTCTGTAAATGCAGGATTCAATTCATAGCCTTCAGGGTGGGTAATTACAAAATCAACATCAGCCTTTTTCATCACTTTAACAAACGAATTAGGCACTGCATGTGGCAATGCTTTAGGGTGCGGAGCCCATGTAAGCACCACTTTTGGCCTGGCTGTAGTTTTGTATTCTTCAACAGTTAGTGCATCAGCAACTGCCTGTAAAGGATGCTCTGTAGACCCTTCAAGGCTTACTACCGGCACTGATGCATATTTTTTAAATGAATTTATAACCTGCTCTTCTTCATCCTTTTGCTTATCTGTAAGTGAAGGAAAGCTTCGCACCGCAATGATGTCGCAGTATTGCGAAACCACTTGTGCTGCTTCCTTTATATGTTCGGCCTTATTGCCATCCATAACTACGCCATCTTCAAATTCCAACAACCAGCCTTCGGTATTCAGGTTCATTACAATAGCATCCATCCCAAGATTAAGTGCCGCCTTTTGTGTACTGAGCCTTGTCCTTAGGCTTGGATTGAAAAACAATAAACCAAGGGTTTTGTTCTTCCCAATTTCTTTATCAGCAAAAGGTGCCGCTTTAATAGCTTTAGCCAACGATACAAGTTCGTTAAGATCCTGAATATCATCAACAGATGTGAAGTTTTTCATTTGTTGTTTTGGTTAACCTAACCTTAGGTTTAATTAATAAAACAGTTATAAATCTTTTAATACATTTTTTAACCCGGCAAAAAATACGTCCACATCTTCTTTTGTTATAGAAAGGGGAGGCAATATACGCAACAGGTTTTTTTGTGAGGCATTACCTGTAAAGATGAACTCCTCATATATAAGCTTTTTTCTAAGCTCTGTTACATCAAAGTCAAATTCAAGCCCCAACATTAAGCCGCGGCCTTTTATGGTTTTTACTTCAGGTATCTGTGCTGCAAGTTCTTTAAAATAGGCGCTTATGGTATTTACATTATCAATCAGGTTTTCTTTTTCGATAACCTCTAAAACAGATAACGCTGCTGCTGAAGCCAAATGGTTGCCACCAAAGGTTGTTCCCAATAAACCGTAAGAGGCTGTAAACTTTGGAGATATAAGTATCCCACCAATAGGAAAGCCGTTGCCCATACCTTTTGCAAGGGTAATAATATCCGGCTTAATGTCATGGTGCTGGTGTGCAAAGAATTTACCCGAACGCCCGTAACCACTTTGTATCTCATCTAATATCAATACCGCACCATTAGCTTCGCAGGCTTTGGCCACCGCCTGAAAAAACCCGGTAGTTCCCTGGTCTAATCCGCCTACGCCCTGTATACCTTCTATAATTACGGTACACACATCACCTTTCGCAATCTCTGCATTTAATGCATCTATGTCATTTAAAGGAAGAAAAGCCACTTGATGGCCTGCGTTAAGGGGAGCTACTATAGATGGATTATCGGTAGCTGCCACAGCCGCAGATGTACGTCCGTGAAATGCTTTCTTAAATGCAATAACTTTTTTCTTTCCGTTATGGAATGATGCGAGCTTAAGTGCATTTTCGTTAGCCTCTGCTCCCGAATTGCATAAAAACAATGTGTAATCCGGATAGCCGGAAAGCTGTGTAAGTTTTGCGCCAAGAGCTTCCTGCAATGGGTTTTGTATGGAGTTAGAATAAAATCCTATTTTACCAACCTGCTCTGTAATTGCTTTTACATAATCTGGGTGGGAGTGGCCGGCAGAAATCACGCCGTGTCCCCCGTAAAAGTCAAGGTATTCCTGGCCTTTATCGTCCCATACTTTTGCGCCCAGTGCCTTAACCGGGGTAATATTGTATATGGGGTATACATTGAATAAACTCATTGTATGTACATTATTTAGTTTGTTATTCATTATTCCCCCTTCGGGGATTAAGGGGGCCTTTTAAAATCCGGCTGCCTTCAGCCTCAATCCTGTTGTTTCTTCCAGCCCGAACATCAGGTTCATGTTTTCAATTGCCTGTCCGCTTGCACCTTTAACAAGGTTATCTATTACCGATGTTATCAGCAGATAATTACCCTTTTGCTCAAGGCTTATAAAACAATTGTTAGTTTGTATAGCAAGCTTAAGGCTAATATTATCTGTAGTTACTTTTACAAAAGGCTCACCAATGTAATATTCATTATATAGTGAAACTACCTTATTAAAATGAGCAGGTAGTTTGGTGTACAGTGTTGCAAAAATACCACGCGTAAAATCGCCCCGGTTAGGAATAAACAATATCTCTTCGTTAAATCCTTGTTGTGTTAACTGCAAACTCTGGATGATCTCGCCCAAATGCTGGTGTTCGAATGCCTTATAATGCGACATATTATTAGTACGCCATGGATGATGGGAAGTAGGCGAGGGCATAACCCCGGCACCGGTACTGCCTGTTGTTGCGTTTATATGCACACTATCAGTCAGTAAATTGTTTTTTGCCAATGGCAATAAAGCTAATTGTATTGCTGTGGCAAAGCATCCGGGATTTGCAATATATTGTGCCGACTTTATAGCTTCACGATTCAGTTCCGGTAAGCCGTATACAAAAGTCTTCCCATTAAAGGCAGCATCTTTTGCCAGGCGAAAGTCATTTCCAAGATCTATTATTCTGGCATTTGCCGAAAAAGGATGTTCCTGTAAAAATGATATCGATTTACCATGGCCTAAACAAAGGAACACTACATCAACATTAGGGTTAACGGTATCGGTAAAATTTAATTCAAGGCTGCCATACAGATCATCGTGGACAGAAGCTACCGGGCTACCGGCATTGGTGGTGCTGTACACAAAATCGATAGTAGCCAGCGGGTGGTTTACCAGTAAGCGTAGTAATTCGCCTGCTGTATATCCCGATCCGCCTATGATGCCAATGTTAATCATATTTTTCGTTGTTAACCTGTGCGTAGATATTTTGGGCATTGCCCACTATTTTAATAAAGCCTTTGGCATCATCTGCTGTCCAGGCATTATTCACTTCGCCATACTGTCCAAATCCGGTATTCATTAAATCGTGTGCCGATTCAATTCCGTCAAGCGTAAAATGATATGGTTTAAGTGTAACAGTTACTGTTCCGGTAACCGTTTTCTGGGTATCCTCAAGAAACGTTTCTATGTTACGCATAACGGGGTCAAGGTATTGCCCTTCATGAAACAGCATACCGTACCAATTGCCCAATTGTTCTTTCCAGTATTGCTGCCATTTGCCTAAAGTATGTTTCTCAAGCAAATGGTGCGCTTTAATTGTAATTAGTGGTGCAGCGGCTTCAAAACCTACGCGGCCTTTAATGCCTATAATAGTGTCACCAACGTGTATATCACGGCCTATGGCATACGCCGAAGCCAGTTTTTCGAGCTTCTGGATATTTGCCGATGGCTTTTCAAACTGGCCGTCCAAACCTATAAGTTCTCCTTTTTCAAAATGAAGGGTAACCTTACTTTCTTCTGTTTCTGTTAGTTGGGAAGGATAAGCACTCTCCGGCAATGGCTGAGACGATGTAAGCGTTTCTTTACCTCCCACACTCGTTCCCCAAATACCTTTGTTAATAGAGTATTGTGCTTTTTCCCATGAATATTCCACTCCGTTTTTTTGCAGGTATTCTACTTCCTGCTGGCGTGTTAGTTTTAGGTCGCGAATAGGGGTAATGATCTGCATTTCTGGAGCAATAGTCTGGAAAACAAGATCAAAACGAATCTGGTCGTTGCCTGCTCCTGTGCTACCGTGGGCAATAGCATCTGCACCTACGCTTTTTGCATAGCGTACTGTTTCTAAAGCCTGGAAAACCCTTTCGGCACTAACAGAAAGGGGATAGGTATTATTTTTAAGTACGTTACCATAAACCAGGTATTTAATGGCTTTATCATAGTACTTGTCTATTATATCAAGGTTAACATGGTGGGTGCTGCCCAACTCGTACGCGCGTTTTTCAATGGCTGTAAGTTCAGCTTCGTCAAAACCGCCGGTATTTATAAGTATGGTATGTACTTCATACCCCAAATCGTTTTTAAGATACTTTAGGCAATAAGACGTATCTAATCCGCCGCTGTATGCCAAAACTAATTTTTTACTCATGGTCTTTGTCTTTTTTAAGAAATAGTGCCTGCTTAATGCTTTTTAACCTTGCCAGCACTTTTTTGTTAAAGGTATATTGATCTTCTTCTTCGTTTTTCTTCTCTGCGGGGTCATATAACATACCGGTACACAGGCACATTTTATAATCTTTACGTTGCAGGATATCAAAATTATTACAGCCGCTGCAGCCTTTCCAAAAGGTAGGGTCGTCTGTAAGTTCGCTAAATGGCACCGGTTTATATCCTAA
>Ga0247815_10000609_pt1 | contig 28019 bp, 20 predicted proteins | sample UWRJL194509B1_FD_181014 | JGI IMG/M metagenome (GOLD analysis project Ga0247815, IMG submission 181014) | Plant litter microbial communities from Arlington Agricultural Research Station in Wisconsin, United States - UWRJ-L194-509B-1 | ecosystem: Environmental > Terrestrial > Plant litter >...
AAATTCCACGTCGTTCTTCTAAAGCAGGAGATATTACAGGAGGTTTACCAAGAATTACTGAGTTGCTTGAGGCTCGTAACCCTTCAAACCCAGCGGTTGTTTCTGAAATTGACGGTGTTGTATCTTTTGGAAAAATCAAAAGAGGTAACCGTGAAATTGTTATCGAATCTAAATTTGGTGAGATTAAAAAGTATTTAGTTAAACTTTCTAGCCAAATCTTAGTACAGGAAAATGACTTCGTAAGAGCGGGAGTACCATTGTCTGACGGTGCAATTACACCAGATGATATTTTAAGAATTCAAGGTCCGGCTGCTGTTCAACAGTACTTGGTAAATGAAATTCAGGAGGTATACCGTTTACAAGGGGTAAAAATTAATGACAAGCACTTTGAGGTAGTTATTCGTCAAATGATGCGTAAAGTAAGAGTTCAGGATCCGGGAGATACATTATTCTTAGAAGATCAATTAATTCACACTAAAGATTTCATCGTTCAAAACGATAAATTATACGGTATGAAAGTAGTTGAAGATTCTGGAGACTCTGCGGTATTGAAACCAGGTCAGATTATTTCTCCTCGTGATTTACGTGATGAAAATTCATTGTTGAAACGAAATGATAAAAATCTAGTTGTAGCTAGAGACGTAATTACTGCAACTGCAACGCCAGTTTTACAAGGTATTACAAGAGCTTCGCTACAAACTAAATCATTCATCTCTGCTGCTTCTTTCCAGGAAACAACAAAAGTACTTAACGAAGCTGCTGTAGCTGGTAAAGTAGATGATTTAGAAGGATTGAAAGAAAATGTAATTGTTGGACACAGAATTCCTGCAGGAACTGGTATGAGAGAATACGATAACACTATCGTAGGATCTAAAGACGATTACAATGAAATGATGGCTAATAAAGAAGAGTATATCTATTAAATTAGGAAACTATGAGTAATTCGAACCAACAAGAACAAATTAATATTGAGTTAGACGAAACTGTCGCAGAAGGAATTTATTCTAATCTGGCAATTATCAACCACTCATCATCAGAATTTGTTTTAGATTTTGTGAGCATTATGCCTGGTATTCCTAAAGCCAAAGTAAAGTCAAGAATTGTCTTGACACCACAACATGCTAAAAGATTATTAAAAGCAATTGGAGAAAACATTCATCGTTTTGAAAGCGCTCATGGCGAAATCAAAGAGACTGAACAAGCACCAATACCGCTTAATTTTGGTCCGGCAGGACAAGCATAAAGTACTAAAGCCCCATTTTTTAAATGGGGCTTTTTTATTTCAATTAAAATAAATGCATTTCAACCGATTTAGTTTTACTTTCGTCGACTAAATTTCGTGTTTGGGATTTATTAGTCTAAATTTCATTCTCCTAATAAAATGGGATTAATTTGTTGGATATAATAAACTATTAAGGTTGCATTAATTCAAATTAAAAAAAAGCGCTAATGATACATTAGCGCTTTTTTTATGCTTTTTTGTGCCGTTTTTTATTGAACAATAATTCAGGATTGAGAATTATTTTGCTTTCGTCCCAACCTTTTTACGAAAAATGTACTCTATATAAGTAAATAAGCATCTTCGAAAAGATCTTAACTTAATAAAGTATATTATGAAAAAGAAATTCACCTTAGAGATAGCAAGCGCTTGTTCTGAAAATTTTAATAAAATGACTCCCAATGCAACTGGTTCATTTTGTAATTCATGTGCGAAAAATGTAATCGATTTAAGTAAAAAATCGAATGCTGAAGTGGCTAAATTTATTGCAGAAACTAAAGATCAAAATATTTGTGCCCGTTTGAAAGTAACACAATTAGATCAGGAGTTTGAATATAATGAAGTTTCTAAAATAAATAATCTGAAATATGCAGCAATTGCAGCCTCACTTTTATTAGCTTCAAATGTGTCCGGACAGGAAAAAACACCGATTAAAACTGAAGTAAATTGCCCAAAACCCAGCAAACATTTAATGGGTAAAGTTGCCTATAATCATACTTCAAGACAGGAAATAGTAATCACTGTTAAAGGGAAGTTATTGGATGCTACAACAAATAAACCATTTTCCCGTAAAATGTATCCAAATTTAGAACTTAGAATTAATGATTCTGAAAATGCATTTAGAATAAATTCTAAAACAGGAGAATTTTCTATTCCTGTAAAAGTTTTAAAAAGCAGCAAAAGTCTTATAGTTACAATTACTGACGATGATTATTATCTTTCAAAAGAAATACCTTTTGCAATAGAGTCCGTTAAGAATAATGTTTTAGTTCAGGATATAATTTTAGGAGAAGGAGAACTTACTAAAATTATGATTGCCGGAGGATTAGGGATCAATTATAAGTAATACTTTAGAATTATATCTAAATATAAAAGGCTGTCTAAAGTAATTTAGACAGCCTTTTTAATGTTTTTCTTTAAAAAAATTAATCAAATTCTGAAGTAAAGAATAACTTCACACTTGGATATTTATTTTGCGTCATTTGAATTGTAAAGTCAGAATCAGCTAAGAAAACTAACTGACCGTATTTATCATGAGCTAAGAATTTCTGTTTAATACGTTTGAATTCTTTAAATTCATCATTTTTAGCATCATCAGGTTTTACCCAACACGCTTTATGAACTGGGAAGTTCTCGTAAGTACATTTAGCACCATATTCATGCTCTAAACGGTACTGGATAACCTCGTATTGGAGTGCTCCAACAGTTCCGATCACTTTACGGTTGTTCATTTCTAAAGTAAACAACTGCGCCACACCTTCATCCATCAACTGATCAATACCTTTGTCCAGTTGCTTAGCTTTCATAGGATCAGCATTGTTAATGTATCTAAAGTGTTCCGGAGAGAAACTCGGAATTCCTTTGAAACTCATGATTTCACCTTCTGTCAAAGTATCACCAATTTTAAAATTTCCTGTATCGTGTAAACCTACGATGTCTCCTGGATACGAAATATCAACGATTTCTTTTTTCTCAGCGAAAAAGGCATTCGGGCTGGAGAATTTTAAATTTTTCTTTTGGCGAACGTGGTAATAAGGTTTGTTTCTTTCAAAAGTTCCTGAAACAATTTTTATAAAAGCCAAACGGTCTCTGTGCTTTGGATCCATATTAGCGTGGATTTTAAACACAAAACCGGTCATTTTTTCTTCAGTAGGATCTACTAAACGAGTTTCAGAATCTTTTGGTCTAGGAGACGGAGCGATCGTAACGAAACAATCTAACAATTCGCGAACTCCAAAATTATTTAAAGCTGAACCAAAAAATACAGGTTGTAATTTTCCGTCTAAATAATCCTGACGATCAAATTTTGGATATACTTCGTCAATTAACTCTAATTCTTCACGTAATCTGTCAGCTGGTTTAGCACCAATAATTTTTTCTAATTCAGGGCTTTTAACATCAGAGAAAGCAATAGTTTCTTCGATGTTTTTACGGCTGTCTCCACTAAAAAGGTTAATGTTTTGCTCCCATAAATTATAAATTCCCTGAAAGTCATAACCCATACCAATAGGGAAACTCAAAGGAGTAACCGTAAGTCCAAGTTTTTGTTCTACTTCATCCATTAAGTCAAAAGCATCTTTTCCTTCACGGTCTAATTTATTGATGAAAACAATCATCGGGATATTCCTCATTCTACAAACTGCCACTAATTTTTCAGTTTGTTCCTCAACCCCTTTTGCAACGTCGATTACAACGATAACGCTGTCAACAGCAGTTAAAGTTCTAAAAGTATCTTCGGCAAAATCCTTGTGTCCCGGAGTATCAAGAATGTTGATTTTTTTTTCTTTATAATTAAAAGCAAGTACAGATGTCGAAACCGAAATACCTCTTTGGCGTTCGATTTCCATGAAATCACTCGTTGCTCCTTTTTTAATTTTATTGTTTTTTACAGCTCCTGCTTCCTGAATTGCCCCTCCAAATAACAATAACTTCTCTGTTAAAGTTGTTTTACCGGCATCGGGATGCGATATAATTCCAAATGTTCTTCTGCGTTGTATTTCTTTTAAAAAGCTCATATTTCGTATAAATAGGTTGCAAAAGTACTATTAATTACGGCTTAATAAAAATATTCACTTCTTAAATTAGGAACTCTTTTGTTTTATTAAAGCGAAGTTGTAAGCAAAAAATAAGGCTGTCTTTTTAGAACAGCCTTAGAATTATTAATTTTAATATTATTGGTTCAGCGACCAAACAGAATATCCTTTTGGCGGACATTGAATTTTTACCCATTTATCAGCTTGTGTTGTTGGAAACCATGTCGATGCTCCTGTGAAATCTTTAATCTGTGCATTTGCCCAATTGGTCTGAATCCATCTTTCTTGCCAGGAGTTAGAGTTATTGATGTAAACGACTAATCCAGGGTTTCCGTTATACCCGTTTCTTCTGGCAATATATTCATCATCATCAGCATATAAAATCGAAGTTGTACCTGTAGCTTTGTTGTTGTGAATCCAGATCAGATTGTTTAATTTGTTTTTATCCAGCCATTCTTCATAATCTCTGTAGAATATTGTTGGATATCCTTCGTGAGTCAGGATATAAGAATACGCTAGTAATTTGTTCGAAATTTCATCTGTATCGTGATTAGTAACAAACGTAACAGCTTTGTATGGATTTCTTTTCCACATCATGTCGTCGTTTAATAACGCCAGATTATTTCCGTCAAAAGCATCATTCATTTTATAGTAACACGCAAAATCAAATACAGAACTATTGGCATTATTGGCCCAGTCATTTAATATATTTACATTCGAATCCCATAATTCTCCAACAGAAAAGCCGCCTACATTAGCATTCCATGAGTTAACAACCCAGGCACCAAATCCTTTTACATAGTCAAATCTCCAGCCGTCAAATTTCATTGTATTTTTATAGTATTTACCAACACCGTCGGCTCTTAACCACAACCAATTTTGAACATTTGGAGCCGCATGGCATATATCGGGAAAACCTCCAAAAGAGCCTTCGTCGTTATTACCGTAGCTATTTTTGTAAAAATCATTGTAAGTACGTGGGAATTTTCCAGAAGCTACTCCGGTAAAATTAGTCCAGGTATTCGTTCCTGTAAACGGATTCGCTTCAGATTGTCCGCCACTATTATGATTAATCACAATATCAGCATATACCTTTATATTTTCGGCATGCGCATTGGTAATTAAACTTACGAGTTCGGTTTTTGAACCAAAACGGGTTTCTACAGAACCATTTTGGTTATAATCTCCAAAATCAAAATAATCTGTTGGATCGTATCCCATAGAAAAAGCTCCGTTTTGAGCCTTAGAAGCTGGCGGAAGCCAAATAGATCCAATTCCTGCATTACCCCAGGCAGCTACTTTACCGCTTACGGTATTCCACCAGTTTCCTCCCGCAGGTACATCCCAATAAAAAGCCTGCATCATAACGCCACCTCCGGGATTGTCAACATACTTTCCTGTTGATGAGTTAGAAATTCCTGTACTAAAAGGCTTTCCGTCGTGATGCGTGACATTAATAATCTCAAATTGCTGACTTTCCGCTCTTGAGTCTGTTTCGTTGGTTTCGTTTTGCGAACAGGAATAAAAGAATGCGGTTGCTACTGCAAGCAAATAAATCTTTAGAATAGGTTTTTTCATAATAAGATTTGGTTTTAGGTTAGATAATAAAGTTTATAATTTGATATTTATTAAAGACTTTACGATGTGTATTCGTAATTTTTTCGCTCAATAATTATCAATTATTCATCTAAAGTATGTGTTTTTTGATTTGGTTTGTTTTTATAAGAAAATAGTTATACTACGAAAACGTTGTAGTATTGATAACTTTTTTTATTTCATCAAAAGTTACTTCTTTTAAATTGGTGTGAAATATTTCTTAAATCGGCCTTTATGAGTGTTGTGGCAAGGATTGCCACCTTTTTTTAAAGAGATTAATCTCATGGAAACAGTTGTTCTATATGAAATTCAGCTATCATCCATATAATTTTTTGTTAATAGTATAGCCGATAGTTGTATTATGTAATTGAATTGTTATTTTTGTTCGTTATAAGTTAAAAAGAACTAGATCTTAATTATTTAGTATTTTCAGTACAATATCCGGGAAATACATTTAAAGTGATTGTGGTTTAAAACGAAATTCTAAAGCAAGATCTTTACATTCAAATTAAATTTAAAATAATGTTATTAAAAAAATTACAGTTAAAAACAATTGATTACAAATTAGTGTTGACAATGTGTTTTTTATTTTTTTTCAACTCAATCATTTCGGCTCAGGAAATTATTAAAGATACTGTGATCCAGAAACCAGTTCAACTACAATCTGGACAAAAACAAAAAATTGATGGTATTATAGCCAATGTAGGAGATTATATTGTTTTAGATTCAGATATTGATAAAGGATATTTAGAGATTACTGCTCAGGGAGGTTCTGTAAAAGATATTACAAGATGCCAGATGCTTGGTAAACTTTTAGAAGATAAATTGTACGCACACCAGGCGATTCAGGATAGTATCGTAGTAAGTGATGCAGAAATAAGAGGTATGATGGATGACCGATTGAATTATATGGTTCAGCAGGTAGGAGATATCAATAAAGTAGTTGCTTATTACAAGAAAAATTCGGTAGAAGAGTTTAAAACTTATTTTTCGGATATCTTAAAGGAGCAAAAACTAGCTTCTGAAATGACAAAGAAAATTGTTGATGCCGTAGAGATTACACCAGAAGAAGTTCGTAATTTCTTTAAGAAAATACCAAAAGAGGAATTGCCAACTTTTGGAGCTGAGATGGAAGTAGCTCAAATCGTTGTAGAGCCTAAAGTTTCTGCAGAAGATGAGCAAAAGGTAAAAGACAGATTAAATGCCATAAGAAAAGATGTTCTGGAAGGATCTAGTTTTGCAACAAAAGCAGTTTTGTATTCGCAAGATAAGGGATCTTCACCTAATGGAGGATTTTATAAAATGACCAGAAAAACTCCGTTCGTAAAAGAGTTTAAAGATGTTGCTTTTAGTTTAGGAGAAGGAGAAATTTCAGAACCTTTTAAAACTATTTTTGGTTATCATATTATTATGGTAGAAAAAATAAAAGGTCAGGAAGTAGAATTGCGTCATATTTTGATTGCACCTACTGTTTCTGAGACAGCTTTGAAAGATGCTAAGGAAAGAATTACCAATATTAGAAATAAGATAGAAAACAAGGAAATTACTTTTGCTGAAGCTGCAAGAACGGAATCAGACGAAAAAGAAACCAGAGCAAACGGAGGAACTTTAGTGAATCCAAATACTCAGGATACCCGTTTTGAGTTGACTAAAATGGACCCAACTTTATACAGTCAGGTTTCTAATCTAAAAGACAACGAAGTTTCCCAGCCCATTTTGAATACGGATGATAAAGAGAAAAAAACATACAAGTTAATTACTATTACCAACAGAATTGATGCACATACTGCTGATTATGCTAAAGATTATACTAAAATAAAAGAATTAGCATTGAAAGAAAAACAAATCAGCACCATTTCAAAATGGTTTGATACTAAAATAAAAGATACTTATATTAAAATTATTGGAGAATACAGAGATTGTAATTTTGTATACAATTGGTTGAAAAAATAAGTTTTATTAAATAAATAAAAAGAGTTAGTTTTATGAATTCATAAAGCTAACTCTTTTCAATTTTAAAAATATATCTAAATGTCTGACGTAGCAGCAATTCATAATTTAGTTCAGAAACGAAATGAATTAAAAACCGAAATAGCCAAAATCATTGTAGGCCAGGATGAAGTTGTAGACCAAATTTTACTTTGTATTTTCTCGGGAGGACACGCACTTTTGATAGGTGTTCCGGGATTGGCAAAAACTTTAATGATCAATACTTTGGCGCAAGCCTTAGGATTGGATTTTAAAAGAATTCAGTTTACACCCGATTTAATGCCGTCTGATATTTTGGGAAGTGAAATTTTAGATGAAAACAGACACTTTAAATTTATAAAAGGGCCCATCTTCTCGAATATCATTTTAGCCGATGAGATCAACCGAACGCCGCCAAAAACGCAGGCCGCTTTGCTTGAGGCGATGCAGGAGCGTTCAGTAACCATTGCAGGACAAAACTATAAGTTAGATTTGCCTTATTTTGTATTGGCAACCCAAAACCCAATTGAGCAGGAAGGAACGTATCCGTTGCCGGAAGCGCAATTAGACCGTTTTATGTTTGCCATTAAATTAGAATATCCAAGTTTTGAAGAAGAAGTTCAGGTAGTAAAACGTACAACTTCTGATGCTAAAACAACCATTAATCCTTTGTTTACGGCTCAGGAAATTATCGATTTCCAACATTTGATTCGTCGAATTCCTGTAGCAGATAATGTGATTGAATATGCTGTAACTTTGGTAAGCAAAACACGTCCGGATAATGCTTTGTCGAATGATTTTGTAAAGAATTACCTGGATTGGGGAGCAGGACCAAGAGCGTCTCAAAACTTGATTTTGGCTGCAAAAGCTCACGCAGCTTTTAATGGTAAATTCTCACCGGATATTGAAGATGTAAAAGCAGTTGCAACCGGAATTTTGCGACACAGAATTATTAAAAACTACAAAGCAGATGCGGAAGGAATAACCGAAGAAGTTATCATCCAGAAGTTGATGTAAAATATATAAAAGCCTGATATTAAAAAAAATATCAGGCTTTTTTTTGTCTATTTTGGAATCCTGGTTTCGTTGATTAATCGGACAGATTTATTTTGAAAAAGCTTTATTAGAAGTGCTTCTGCAAGTGAAGTATGTTTTTTATTGTCGCACTCGTACCACCAATAAGAGTGATATTGAATGTTATTTTTCTCCATTCGAACAAAACATATTTCTTCGTTGTTTTTTTGAATCACTTTCGATTCGATAATTTTATACCCAGTTCCTGTCCAGCAAACCAAAGGATTGTGCGACGGAGTTTTAATATAGATAAGTTTTTCAGGAGTTACAATTTTAAAAACTTCAGGACTTATCCAGATTCCTTTTTTAAGATTATAAGTTGCATTTAAATTTTCGAGCAAATTATGTTTCAATTCTTTTTTGATTTCTAAACTGGTTACGAGTACAATTGAAAATGCTATTGTAATAAGAAAGAAGGTAAATTTATTAGAATTTGAATGGAGTGTTTCTTCCTGATTAGGTTTAAAAAAACGAATGAAGAATAACATTGGTATAATTTGATAAAATGCAAAACAAAGTAAACCAATAGTGTAATGTAAAGTATTCTCTTCGGTACAATTAAATAAAATTAAAGTCACGATTCTGAAATAATTCGAAATGATATTGAATAAAATCACCATAAAACAAAACAGGAAGATTTGTTTGACATTGAAATATTTCTGTTGTTTTCGTTCTTCCAGAGTCAATAAAAAAGCTCCAACAAGCAAACCGGTTTTAAACATCGACAATCCCATACATGCCGTATCGATGGTGATTTTCGCATTGTTGATATAAAAATTAACACCTTCGATCTGTGTTATTGGGATGAAATCTTTTAAAGTGAGATATACGCCATAACAAAGAGTTTGTTTGATTTCTACAGTCAAATAATCAAAAAAAGTACTAAAAACGGATGAGAATAATAAAATACAGATAAAGGCAATGAATGAAAATTTTCTGGTTAGACTGTAATATAAAAAGCAGGCTAGCAATGCTAAAGCTAAAAAATGCAAAGATTTGGTATGCAAACGAAAGCTTATAAATTCTAATACAAAAATTAAAACTAAAAGAGGGTAGTTCATATTAAATGAAGTTTTTCTACCCCCAATTAGAAACAATACGATTGAAAATACAATTCCGAAGAGATTACTATCAAGCCCGGACATCACTATATTCGAGTTCATAACCAGTAAACAAGCCAGAATCAATAAGGCAATTGCGTTTTTGTATTGAAATATAAAATTCATTAGATAGTTTGCTTTTTGTTTTTTCTGTAATAGAAGAAAAGTATTGTAGATCCCAAAATAATTAATAACCATTCGTGTGGTTCAGGGACAGCGCCATCGTTGTTTATAGAGGCATTTCCTAGTGTATCAACGTTTTTTTCGATTCCGTTATTTTTGTAATCTGCATCAGTTTCAAGAACGATTAAAGAAGATATTGGTGTTACAATATTGGCATCTTTAGCTAAATCTACATATTTATTATAAAAAAGGGAATCATTTTTAATTTTGATTTTTTCTTCGCGCAATTCGTCAACCGAAACCACTGTAACGCTAGCAGTATCTTGAGAAATGGGCTCATTTTTATAATGTGACAAATAACTACTTTGAATCTTTACTTGTTCGTCTAATACTTTTCCGAAAGCGTACATTCTGTAAATATGATTCGGTCCATTGCTTTTGGTAGCGCTGGTTTGCGGGATCTCTTGAATCGCAATATTTGCAGGTTCTATATTGACTGTGTTCGCTGCTGTTTTAAATAGAGTAAATTGATTTTTATTAATGAGTTCTAAGCTATTTTTTAAACTAGTTTGAAAGTAATCAACATATTTTTGCTCCTTGACAGTCTGCCAGAACGGATTAATATCAGATGAAATATTAATTACTTTTAAATTTCTCTCTTTCGTTCCGGTTCTTATTTTCTTTAAATAACGGGAATCTTCAAGTTCTTCAAAATTAGTAGAAAACGTACCGCATTTTGTAATGATTAAGCTGTTTGGAGTGATTTTATAAAGTGGCAATAAAGAATAGTGCAGATCTTCAAATTCTAATTCGATAGCTTTAAAATTGTCTTTATCGATTGCTTTCTTTTCTCCGTTTATAATAACAAACAAATTCTTTTTATTTAAGTCCACAAAAGATTCTATCTGTTTGGTAGTCCAGCTGCTGTTTAGGTCTAATATAATTTCTGAAGGTGTAAACGGAATAGCTGTTTTCTGAATTTCCGTGACTTCATAAACTTTATTTTTCCATGCAAATGAATTTGATTGCAAAGGTTGAGTCAAAGGCATAGTAGCTTCCCAATCGTCTAGTCCTTTTGATTGATTGATGTAGTAGTTCTTATTTAGTTCAAAATCTTTACTGGTTTCTATTTTTGTATTTCCAACGGTCTGGATTCTTGATATCGTTTCGGCATTCGAAATATTTGGGCCTTTTATAGAAAGACTCTGGTATTTCATTTGATTGTCTTCAACTTTTAAAGGAGTTGTAAAACCACATTTAAAGGTTCGTGGCGTTTTATAATTAATCGGGAAAACCCTAACAACCACTTTATTTCCTTCTTTCCATTGCATTAAAGAAGGATCGCGGTATTCTACACCAACAATTTGTTTATATGCTGCTTTCGCTTTTTCTTTTGTAGTCAAAACTCCTTTTCTTTCGATTCCGTTTACCCATAATGATAACGATGTTGCAACAGAACCTTCCGGTAATTGAAAAGAATAAATAGCCTCCTTGTTGTTTCTCCCGGATTCTTTCTCGCAGGCAATTTTCATTGTGATTTCAGTATAAGCCAAGCGGGTTTCCGGGTAAATTTTTACATCTTCCTTAATGCTTTTGGTAAATAAATCGTCGCCACTCCATAATTGTTCTTCGGTTTCTAATCGTTTGTCAAAGTTTGATTTTAGAATGTTTATTTTATCGTCGTTGTCCAGAGTTAGGTCTTCACAAAACAAATAGGCAATAGATATGAACGGATTATTAATTTTACGCTCATTAAATTGTTTGCTGCCAAAGGAATTAAAAGACCTAAAAGAAAATATATCGTGAAGCGGAATATAGACAATGTCTTTTTTTAATAGAATTTCATTAAAAAAATTAGGTTTTAAATTCTGTGAAACTGAGATGTAATAAGGCAGTTCATTGTTTTGATCAAATGAATTGATTCTGGCCAATTGAGTTATTTTTCTACTTTCAATATTTAATCCTACAGTAAAGACGATCATGCTAATTAATACCGCTAAAAAACCTCCGCTAAAAGAAACAGCATAAATTTTATTGTTACTGAGATATCGAATAATTGTGATTGTATGGATAATAATAACGAGTGCCGGTACCAAGCCATAGAAACCTACTCCTAAAGCTATAAGTCCCATAAAAGAGAATGGCATAATTGGAATCAGGTAAAGCGCAAAATATAAGATGATAGAAAACGATACGCCATTTATGAAAAAGGCAATAGATGTATTTCCCTTTTCATCTGAATTTCTGTAAATAAAAAAATTAGAGAGACAAAAAGCCAGAGTGGTTAAATAAACCCATACAGGGAGATCCTGAAAAACAGGAATAAATGTATTTAAGCTAAAGCAGCCAATAAACCAGTTTAGGATCAGGAAAGGAGCTAAGTGAATATACGTTTCCCTTTTTCTAAGAATTAAGAAGGAAACTCCAACTCCATATACAAATTCGAATATGAGACTTAGTAAATCAATTGATTCATAATTACGCCAATAATGTTCTTTAGAGAGAAGAGCGATAATAAGGAAAATGCTGCTAAACAGTGTTACAATTAAACTAATTACTACTCCGGTTTTTTGAGTGTAAGATTCTAAAATATCTAATTTGTGTTTCATAGTTATATTTATTTAAAAGTACTTTGAGATGCAAAGCTATTAAATAATTTGAATTACAAGTTTTTTTATTAGGATTTTTTTGAAAGTGGAGGAAAATTTAATCTTAGAATTGATTTTTTAAAATGCAGAAGAAAAAGTGGTGTAAAAGAGTAACTATAACGTTATAATTCCTTATTTAGAACCGTTCTTCGCTAAAACAGAGGTAAAATCTGACTTCATTTATAACAGCAAATTCCGACTTTGTTAAAGAAAAGATCTTAAAATATCAATAATTTATTTTTTCCATTCAAAATTGATATTTTGACAAAAACAAGCAGTCAAAATCGTTTTTTAGCAATAATAATTTTTGAAAAGGCGACTTCTATTATATTTTTTTTAATTGTCGGCTTTAATACCTAAATTTGCGTACAAAAAAAATAAAATACCTAGAAAAGACTTTTATTATGAATATTTATCAGGATTACATCCAAGAAATTGAAGAACGAAAAGGTCAAGGGCTTAACCCGAAACCAATTGATGGCGCTGAATTATTAGGCGAAATCATTGAACAAATTAAAGATTTGAATAACGAGTACAGACAAGATTCTCTGAACTTTTTTATTTATAATGTTGTACCAGGTACTACTAGTGCAGCCGGTACGAAAGCTAAGTTTTTGAAGGAAATTATTTTGGGTCAATCCGAAGTAAAAGAAATAACACCTGATTTTGCTTTTGAGTTATTATCACACATGAAAGGCGGACCTTCGATTGAAGTGTTGTTGGATTTGGCACTTGGTGATCATACTTCTATTGCAAAACAAGCAGGAGATGTTCTTAAGACACAAGTTTACCTTTATGAGGCAGACACAGACCGTCTTAAAGAAGCATTTAAAAATGGTAATCCAATTGCTATTGAAATTCTTAAAAGTTACGCACAGGCAGAGTTTTTTACTTCACTGCCAGAAGTAGTAGAAGAAATTAAAGTAGTTACTTATATCGCTGGTGAAGGAGATATCTCGACAGATTTACTTTCTCCGGGTAATCAGGCACACTCACGTTCTGACCGTGAACTTCACGGTAAATGTATGATTACGCCTCAGGCACAAGAAGAAATCAAAGCATTACAGGCAAAACACCCTGACGCAAGCGTTATGTTGATTGCTGAAAAAGGTACAATGGGTGTAGGTTCATCAAGAATGTCAGGTGTAAACAACGTGGCACTTTGGACAGGTAAACAAGCAAGTCCGTATGTTCCATTTATTAATATTGCTCCAATCGTTGCAGGAACAAACGGAATTTCTCCAATTTTCCTAACAACTGTTGATGTTACTGGTGGTATTGGTTTAGATCTTAAAAACTGGGTAAAAAAGCTGGATGCAGAAGGTAATATTATTCGTAATGAGAATAATGAGCCAATTCTTGAAGAAGCATACTCTGTTGCTACAGGAACTGTACTTACAATAAATACAAAAACAAAAAAATTATACAACGGTGATCAGGAATTGATAGACATTTCTAAAGCATTTACGCCTCAGAAAATGGAATTTATCAAAGCTGGAGGATCTTACGCAATTGTATTTGGTAAAAAACTTCAAACATTAGCAGCAAAAGTTTTAGATATCGAAGCTCCTCTTGTATTTGCTCCATCAAAAGAAATTTCAGTTGAAGGGCAAGGACTTACAGCAGTAGAGAAAATCTTCAACAGAAATGCTGTTGGTATCACTGCTGGTAAAGTATTACACGCCGGATCAGATGTTCGTGTAGAAGTAAATATCGTAGGTTCTCAGGATACTACTGGTCTTATGACTGCTCAGGAATTAGAGTCTATGGCGGCTACAGTAATTTCACCAATCGTAGATGGTGCATACCAATCAGGTTGTCATACAGCTTCAGTTTGGGATAAAAAAGCGCAGGCAAACATTCCAAAATTGATGAAATTCATGAACGATTTTGGTTTAATCACAGCTCGTGATCCAAAAGGTGTTTATCATGCAATGACAGATGTAATTCACAAAGTACTTAACGATATTACTATCGATGAGTGGGCTATCATTATTGGTGGTGACTCTCATACAAGAATGTCAAAAGGTGTTGCTTTTGGTGCTGACTCAGGAACAGTTGCTCTTGCATTGGCTACTGGAGAAGCTTCAATGCCAATTCCGGAATCTGTAAAGGTGACGTTCAAAGGAGAGATGAAAGACTACATGGATTTCCGTGATGTAGTGCATTCAACACAAGCTCAAATGCTTAAAAAGTTTGGTGGAGAAAATGTTTTCCAGGGAAGAATTATCGAGGTTCATCTAGGAACTCTTACTGCTGATCAGGCCTTTACATTTACAGACTGGACTGCAGAGATGAAAGCAAAAGCTTCTATCTGTATTTCTGAAGATGATACCTTAATCGAATCATTGGAGATTGCGAAAAGCAGAATCCAGATCATGATCGACAAAGGTATGGACAATCAGAAACAAGTTCTTCAGGGATTGATCAATAAAGCAGATAAGAGAATTTCAGAGATCAAATCAGCTGAAAAACCAGCGTTGACTCCAGATGCAAATGCAAAATATTATGCTGAAGTTGTGGTAGATCTTGATCAGATTATCGAACCAATGATTGCAGATCCAGACGTGAATAACGTTGATGTTTCTAAAAGATATACGCACGATACTATCAGACCTTTATCTTTCTATGGTGGAGTGAAAAAAGTAGATCTAGGATTTATCGGATCTTGTATGGTTCACAAAGGAGATATGAAGATTTTGGCTCAAATGCTTAAAAATATAGAAGATCTACACGGTAAAGTGGAGTTCAAAGCGCCTCTTGTAGTAGCGCCTCCTACTTACAACATTGTAGATGAACTTAAAGCCGAAGGTGACTGGGAAGTTTTACAAAAATACTCTGGTTTCGAATTCAACGATAATGCGCCTAAAGGAGCAGCACGTACTGAATATGAGAACATGTTGTATTTAGAGCGTCCGGGATGTAACCTTTGTATGGGTAACCAGGAAAAAGCGGCAAAAGGAGATACTGTAATGGCAACTTCAACACGTCTTTTCCAGGGAAGAGTTGTAGAAGATACTGAAGGTAAAAAAGGAGAGTCTTTACTTTCTTCTACACCGGTTGTAGTTTTATCTACAATTTTAGGAAGAACTCCTACACTTGCTGAATATACAGCAGCAGTAGATGGTATTAGCCTAACAAGATTTGCACCTTCTCATAAATTGCTGGTAATGTAATTTACGATTAGTTATAATCATTATATATAAAAAGCCCGAGTTGATAAACTCGGGCTTTTTCTTTTCTGGCTCCTCTATTTTTTGTAACTTGTCATGTTCAAAATAAAAAAACAAAAACAATTATACTTATGGCTTTTGATATTGAAATGATAAAAAAAGTGTATGAGAACATGCCGGATCGTGTTGATAAAGCACGCGAGATTGTTGGTCGTCCACTTACATTAACAGAGAAAATTTTATACAATCACCTTTGGGACGGAAATCCAACGAAGGCTTTTGGAAGAGGAGTAGATTATGTTGATTTTGCACCGGATCGTGTAGCATGTCAGGATGCAACTGCTCAAATGGCATTATTGCAATTTATGCACGCCGGTAAGCCTAAAGTAGCAGTACCTACAACAGTGCATTGTGATCACTTGATTCAGGCAAAAGTAGATGCAGCAACCGATTTGGCCAGAGCAAAAACACAAAGTAATGAAGTTTTCGATTTCCTGTCGTCAGTTTCTAATAAATACGGAATTGGTTTCTGGAAACCGGGAGCAGGAATTATTCACCAGGTAGTACTAGAAAATTATGCTTTCCCTGGCGGAATGATGATTGGTACCGATTCGCACACTGTAAATGCAGGTGGTTTAGGAATGGTTGCCATTGGTGTTGGTGGAGCAGATGCTGTAGACGTTATGTCCGGTATGGCTTGGGAACTTAAATTTCCTAAATTAATTGGAGTAAAACTAACTGGTAAATTATCAGGTTGGACAGCTCCTAAAGATGTTATTCTTAAAGTTGCCGGTATTCTTACTGTAAAAGGTGGTACTGGTGCAATCGTTGAATATTTTGGAGAAGGGGCAACTTCTATGTCATGTACCGGTAAAGGTACTATTTGTAACATGGGAGCAGAGATTGGAGCCACAACTTCAACTTTTGGATATGATGATTCTATGAGTCGTTACCTACGTTCTACAAACAGAGCCGATGTTGCAGATGCTGCAGATAAAATAGCGCCTTACTTAACAGGAGATCCGGAAGTATATGCTAACCCGGAACAATATTTTGATCAGGTTATCGAAATCAACTTAACTGAATTAGAGCCGCACTTAAACGGTCCTTTTACACCGGATTTAGCGACTCCAATTTCTAAAATGAAAGAAACTGCGATCAAAAACAACTGGCCATTACAAATTCAGGTAGGTTTAATTGGTTCTTGTACCAACTCTTCTTACGAAGATATCTCACGTGCAGCTTCTCTGGCAAGACAAGTAAGTGCTAAAAATTTAAAAACTAAATCACAGTTTACAATTACTCCAGGTTCTGAAGTAGTTCGTTATACAATCGAGCGTGATGGTTTTATCGATACATTCCATAAAATTGGAGCTACCGTTTTTGCTAACGCTTGCGGACCATGTATTGGTATGTGGGACAGAGAAGGGGCTGAGAAAGAAGAAAGAAACACTATCGTTCACTCTTTCAACCGTAATTTCTCAAAACGTGCAGATGGTAACCCAAATACGTTAGCCTTCGTAGGTTCTCCAGAGTTGGTAACCGCTATGGCTATTGCTGGTGATTTAGGATTTAATCCATTAACAGATACTTTGATCAACGAAGACGGAGAAGAAGTAATGCTTGAAGCACCAACAGGAGACGAATTGCCTCCAAAAGGATTTGATGTTAAAGATCCGGGATTCCAGGTTCCGGCAGAAGACGGTTCAGGAGTTCAGGTTGTGGTAAGTCCAACATCTGAGCGTTTACAATTATTAGCTCCGTTTGATGCCTGGGATGGTAAAAATATTACTGGAGCAAAATTATTGATCAAAGCATTCGGAAAATGTACTACAGATCATATCTCTATGGCTGGGCCATGGTTACGTTTCCGCGGACACTTGGATAATATTTCAAACAATATGCTGATTGGTGCAGTAAATGCATTCAACCAAAAAACAAACTCTGTTAAAAATCAATTAACAGGTACTTACGATGCAGTTCCTGCTGTAGCTCGTGCATACAAAGCCGCTGGAGTTCCGTCTATCGTTGTGGGAGATCACAATTATGGCGAAGGTTCATCTCGTGAGCATGCTGCTATGGAGCCACGTTTCTTAGGAGTTAAAGCGGTATTAGTGAAATCTTTTGCCCGTATCCACGAAACAAACCTTAAAAAACAAGGACTTTTAGGGTTAACATTCGCAAACGAAGCAGATTACGATAAAATTCAGGAAGACGATACTATTAATTTTACTGATTTAACCGAGTTCGCTCCGGGAAAACCATTAACATTAGAGTTCGTTCATGCAAATGGTACAAAAGATATCATCCTGGCAAACCATACTTACAACGCAGGTCAGATTGGCTGGTTCGTTGCGGGTTCAGCATTAAACTTAATCGCTGCCGGAAAAGCTTAATCGTTAAGATTCAATTATACTTAAAACGCTCTGTGAAAACAGGGCGTTTTTTATTAGGAGCTATTTCCAGCTATCCGCTATGTCTTTTATGGCTCCAGATAGCTATCGGGACCGCCACAAAATGATGCCGTTTCGAATTAAGGTTAGTTTTTGGTAAAGAAAGTCAATTGCTATTCTAAAAATATTCGCACAATTTTTATGCCGAGAGTTCAATTTGAAAGAAAATTAGTTTATAATTTTTATGAACTATCGACAAAAGAATATTTTGAAATAAGAAGTTTGTTCCATTATAATTGGCTTTTATTAAAAATAAATACACATTTTATAAAAGACCTGATTTCAAAGAGTTGGGGCAATTTTTATCTTGACAAGATTAATTCTGGGTAAATTTGTTGTTAAAAAACGTGTATCTTTTACATTAAAAGGGTAAATTCGCTTTTTACATAATATATTTACATTTTTCTAGTTTATATTATTCAGGCGAAAAGTTATATTATTTAAACTTAAAGAAGTATTCATTAAACTTTAATAGGTATGGTTGTTAGATTAATTATAGTGTTGTTTTTTTTCAGTGTTGGTGTTTTTTCTCAGGAAAAGTTTATCAAGCACAAAATATCCAAAGGAGAAAACTTATCTGTAATTGCTAAAAAATATGGTGTAAAAACCAAAGATATTGAAGAAGCCAATCCTACTGCTCCTAAAGTTTTAAAATTGAATTCGGTGCTCTTAATTCCGAATACGAATAAAAAGGTTACTACAAAAAAAACTGAAATAGTTGCCAATACAACTCCCGCGACAACTTCAAATTCAGGTCAGCACGAAGTACAGGAAAAAGAAAATCTTTGGGTAATTTCAAAAAAATACAATGTTTCTGTTGATGATTTAAAAAAAGCAAATCCGTCGCTTGAAAGCGAAGATTTAAAAATAGGACAGAAACTTACTATTCCGTCTAATGCTGTTGTAGCAACTGAAAAGAATACAAAGAAAAATCAGAACATAGAAAAGCCGGAAATAATTCCTTCAACAGATGTAGAAGTTGTTGTTGAAGTAAAACCAAAAGAAACAAAGTATCTAATTGCCAAAAAATACGGAATAACAGTTGCAGAATTAGAGAAGCAAAATCCATTTATAAAAGGAAAACTGCCAGTAGGTTATCTTCTTAAAATTAGAACTTCAAAAGAAAAAGCAAATCAGGAAGTAAAAGATGCTGTTATTGCATCTCAGACTCAAATCGCTGATAAAACCGCCACAACTTTAGAAAATAAAGGTAAAACGACTGAATTAAAGCCGGAAATTGTATCCGACAAAAATGCCGAAATTGTAGTTGAGGTAAAGCCAAATGAAACAAAATATACCATTGCCAAGAAATACGGGATAACCGTTGCAGAACTGGAAAGGCAAAATCCATTTATAAAAGGAAAGTTGCCAGTAGGTTATCTTCTGAAAATTAAAACTTCAAAAGAAAAAGCCAATCAGGAAATAAAAGATACTGCTACTGCATCTCAAACTCAGATTGCTGAAAACCCTGTTCTTACTTCAGATAATAAGATTAAAACTGATGAAGCAAAGCCGGAAATTACACCTGCGCAAAATGTTGAAGTAGTGGTTGAGGTTCAGCCAAAAGAAACAAAATATGCCATTGCAAAGAAATACGGAATAACTGTTGCCGAATTAGAAAGGCAGAATCCATTTATTAAAGGAAAATTGCCTGTTGGTTATATGCTGAAGATTAATACGTCAAAAGAAAAGGCCGATGCGGCATCTTCAATAACAACCCCACAAAGTAATGACGGTTTATCAGGCACTTCGCAAGTCGCAGATAATTCAGCGGTTGAAAAAGATACGACTACAGTATTTAGGGTTAGTAATCATTCAGATTTAGTAAATCAATTGGTGGTGAATGCAACCGAAAACATAGGAACTCGTTACCGGTCGGGCGGAACCACAAAAGCTGGTTTTGATTGTTCAGGATTAATGATTTGCACGTTTAATAATTTTGATATAAAATTACCAAGAAGTTCTATTGAACAATCTCGTGTTGGTTTTAAAGTGGGTACAGAGGAAGCTCAAAAAGGAGATTTAATTTTCTTTAGAACCAACGGAAGACGACAAATCAATCATGTCGGAATGGTGGTTGAAGTAGCCGATGGAGAAATTAAATTTGTACATTCCTCAACTCATGGTGGTGTAATAATTTCTTCGACAAAAGAACCTTATTATCAAAGAACCTTTACTCAGGTAAATCGTATTTTGCAATAAAGTAAAATTTTCAGGTAAATTTTCTTTTAAATTCCTCAATCGGAAAAGGTTTATTCAAAAATCCTGTTACATTATCATTTTTACTAATGTGTTCAAGTTCATCAGGATCTAAGGTAGATGAAAGGACGTAAATTTGAATTTCTTTCCTGTTCTCTTTATTTAGTTTCTCAAAAGCATCCAGGAATTCAAACCCATTCATTATTGGCATTTGTATGTCTAATAAAATAATGAGTGATTGATTCTTTTTTTGGGTTGTAAGCCACTCAATCCCCTCTTTACCATTATTCGCAATTACAATTTGGTCAATCTCCAGTACTTTTTTTAATAATTGCGTAATAACAAGCTGATCGATCAAATTGTCCTCAATGATCAGAAATATAGGTTTAGGCTGCATATTAGTTGGGTATTGTTACAACGAATTTGCTTCCAACAGTACTTTCAGAAAAAACCGAAATATTCCCTTGTATGTTTTCTACAGCCTCTTTTACAATGTAAAGTCCTAATCCCGAACCTTTGTTCTTATTAGTGCCAAAGTACATTTCAAAAATATTGTCCTTAAATTCTTCTTTAATCCCAATTCCGTTGTCTGTTACTTCTATTTTATTGTAGCCATCATCGAAATACGTTTTTACACTAATAAACATTTCCTGTTTGTTGACATCGGCATATTTTATTGCGTTTGAAAGTAAATTCGAAATAATGATTTTTAAGCGTAATCCATCACTCTGGATTTGATCTACTAATAATTCCTGGGTAAAAGTGATTCGATTAGCATTTTCGATATGCATTAATTGCGAGATCGCTTCATTCAATAATTCCTGTAAACTTACAGGCTCCATCACGACTTGTTTTCGCTTATTTTTAGAGTAATCGATAATATCAATTATAAATTGATCCTGTTTCATCAGGCTTTTATGCATAAGTCCTAAATAGGTCTTAATTTGGTCAATATCATCTTCTAGTTGGGTAATTTCAATCAAACCTTTTAATGATGTAATAGGCGATCTCAAATCATGTGATGCGCTATAAACAAATCGGTCTAATTCACGATTTACGATAATTAGATTTTCGTTTTTAATCTCAATCTCTTTTTTAGAAACCAGCAATCGTTTTACCATTATAGAATAATAAGAGCATACGCTTAGCACAATAATTAAGATAAATACAATATTGGTAATGATCAAAAGGCTTTTTATTTTACGTGTTCCTTCGCCTAAAGTATTCGAGAAGTTGCGTTCGTTAATTGTAAGTTTATCACTGATCGAACTAATTTGGCTTAAGAAGTTTTTCTGACTGGCAGGAGTTAAAAGATTATATTTTATCTGAGCATTTATTTCGTGACCAACGATAAATAATTTGAAAATGAGTTCATCACCCTTTCCCCATTCGTCAATAGCTTTGGCTAAAAAAGATACCTGCTGAAAATTGACAAACAACCAAACAAGATCGTCTAGATCGTCTTTATGATTTCGCCCAATTAAAAATCCTTTTCGGGCGACTTTATTATCGCCCACTTTTAAAAGTGTTTTTCGGGCAATGCCATCACCTTGAGGAACTTCTAACTCTTCTAAATATAATTTCCATTGGTTTTCGTCTTTGGTATAAAGATAGGTGATGAGGTGTCTGGAAGCATCTTTTTGACCTTTAGAGTAATGCGACTCTCCATTGACATACGCTCTGTTCGCAGACAAAATTTTTATGGTAAAAAAATTGATACAAATAAGTAAGGCACAGGAAACAAATACAATTATGAGAAGAATAAAAACATTAGGAAAACGTATGTTTTTAAAAAACGGATTCTTAGGCATAATTTTCAAATTAGTAGGTTAGTGGCCTTATAAAAGTCTTTTGTTTTTGTTTTATTCTTCAACATTCATAATCGTTTGGGGTCGATTATCTTTGTGTTTTGAAAAATGAACAATTGTTAATGAAATATTTACGTTTATCAATCAATTATCATTTTTATAAATTTAATAAAAAAAGAATATAGTTTTACAAATAAGCTTTTTTTTCTTGTTAAATTTATTTTTAAATTGTTTTTTTAATGTAATTTATTGATTTTGTGTAGCTTGTTGTCCTTTTTGATAATTTTGACGAAGTATTGCAGATTGCAATAAGGAAAGATTGATTTAGAAATAAAAAAATGGCAGAAGTAAATAAATTCTTAGAATAAGTACTTGTTTTGTTTAACTATTTATCTTTTTTTATTCTATTTCATGCCAAAAATGTCCGCAGCCATTTTTACATTCTGTACTTCTTCTTTCAGTGTCGGTTACTTTAAAAATCCAAAGTAATGAAGTTATAGTTTTTATATTTTCGTTTTCAGGAAGTGCTGCTAATTTATAAAAAGCAATTCGTGTTGGGAACCTTTTTAAAAGTACAATAGGGGTATAGGTTGGTTTTAAAGGAATTGTATTCAGGGCATTTTGATACGTTTCTGTATTATAATGAGTTTTTTCAGGAATAGCGTTGAATATACAATTCTTTAAAGTTGTAAAAAGTCCTTTGAAATTATATTCCGGGTCTTCTAATAAAAGCTGTATGCCAAGATTAAAGTCTATTTTATCTTGGGCAACCTTGTTGATTATTAGTTCGGTGTAGCTCATTAAATACATAAATAAATCGTTATTTGTTGTTATTAATCCAACATCTTCATCTAGTTTGCTGACTGGTAGGCTTTTTCATGATCGAGTTGGATTTTCATTGATGTTTTTAAGCTTTAAAAGATTTTCTAATGTTTCAATTCCATTTTTTTCCGCTGGTTTAAAGAGTAATTTTATAATGAAGTATCTGATAGCGAAAGCGATTATCAAGAATGGAATAGATTGACTAATTGCTTTTTCTATAGTTTTAGTAGATATAAAAATTACGGTAAGTAAGCCTATAACCCAAAATGCATAAAGCCATTTAAAACTACTATGAAATCTTCTGGTAATTGAAATTTTAGGGCTAGTTGATTCTTCTATTTTTCCTTCAAAAACACAAAACATAGCAGTTTTTGGTTGAGCTGAGATAATTTTGAATCGGTAATTATCAATTTCTCCAATGAATTTTTTATTTGTTTGGTGTGCTGTGCTGCTTAAAATCCCTTCAAAAGTATTTTCTTTTAAAACTTGAATTAATTGTTCATTAGTTAGTTCTGATTGAAAAACAGATGTTTTCGTTGGGAAAAGGGTAAAAGCCATTTTTGTTTTTTGAAATAAGTTCCGAAGATATTGAATTATTATTTTTAATTGAAAAAGTTGTAAAAGAAGAGTCGTGTAATTTTTCGGGAATTTAGCCGAAAGCCCGACCCGAAGGGACACGCCCAAATTATTTTAGATTTTAGATTTTAGATTGTTGGATTTTAGATTGTTGGATTTTAGATTATTGGATTTTGGAATTTAGATTTTAGAATTAGACAATTTTAGGTTTAAAAAGCTGTTCTCATTTAGTAATATGATCGTTCATAATAAGGCTTTTAATAAGAATCTAAAATCAACAATCTAAAATCTAAAATTTCAGAAAAAAGTATATCTTTAACCAACCCAAAAAACCAAAAACGATGCAAGAAAACGACCAGGAAAATTTTAAAAGAGAACTCGGATTATTAGACGGAACCATGCTTGTGGTAGGTTCTATGATAGGATCTGGAATATTTATCGTGAGTGCCGATATCGCCAGACAAGTAGGTTCTGCAGGATGGCTAACACTGATTTGGCTCATCTCAGGATTGATTACTATTATTGCTGCGGTGAGTTATGGCGAGCTGAGTGCGATGTTCCCAAAAGCAGGCGGACAATATGTTTACCTAAAAGAAGCCTACAACAAATTAATTGCCTTTTTATACGGCTGGAGTTTTTTTGCGGTAATTCAGACTGGGACTATAGCTGCCGTAGGTGTGGCTTTCTCTAAGTTTGCATCGTATCTGTATGAACCTTTTAGCGACGAAAACATCTTGTTCGAATTGGGTTCTTTTAAACTTAACGCCGCTCAGATTGTTTCGATCTTAACGATTGTTTTACTAACTTTTATTAATAGCCGTGGTGTTAAAAACGGAAAAATTCTGCAAACGGTTTTAACGATTATCAAAATTTTATCGTTGTTGGGTTTGATCGTTTTCGGACTAACATTGGCCGCGAAAGCCTCGGTTTGGGATGCCAACTGGGCAGATGCCTGGACAACACGTTCGTTTAATAAAGATACCGGTTCGTGGCTGCCAATTAGCGGAACGGCTTTGATTAGCGGGATTTCGGCTGCGATGGTTGGCTCTTTATTTTCTAGTGATGCCTGGAATGGTGTAACGTTTATTGCAGGAGAAATTAAAAACCCTAAACGTAACGTTGGTTTCAGTTTGTTTTTAGGAACTTTTATTGTGACCATTATTTATGTTTTGACCAATTTGATGTATTTGGCGGTGATTCCGTTAGACGAAATTGCAACGGCAAAATCTGATAGGGTAGCAGTTGTGGCTTCACAATATATCTTTGGTAATATAGGAACATTGATTATTGCGATCATGATTATGATTTCGACTTTTGCGTGTAACAACGGATTAATCATGGCGGGTGCGAGAGTATATTACACAATGGCAACTGATGGTTTGTTCTTTAAAAAAGCAGCTGTTCTAAATAAATTCAGTGTACCATCATGGGCTTTATGGGCGCAATGTATTTGGGCTTCGGCTTTGTGTCTTACAGGGAAATACGGAGATTTATTAGATTTCGTCATCATCATTGTTTTGATTTTTTACATCTTAACGATCTACGGAATCTTTATTTTACGTAAAAAAATGCCAGATGTAGAAAGACCTTATAAAGCTTTTGGATATCCGTTTCTGCCTTTATTGTACATCGTGATTGCAGCGGCAATTTGTATTTCGTTATTAATTACAAAATTCTCGACTTGTGGTTGGGGAGTTTTGATAATGCTAACAGGTATTCCTGTATATTACTTGACGAAACCAAAAGGAGAATAGTTAAAAAGATACTAAGGTTCTGAGATACTAAGTTTCTGAGCTTTTAAAAATAAAGAAAAATGCCTTGTTTTTAGCAAGGTATTTTTTGTGCTCTATTTTGAACAATAAAAAATCCGTGTAAATCCGTTTAATCCGTAAAATCCGCGGGCTAAAAAAAAAAAGACACTACCAATTTACCTAAGCAAAAAATGTAGTGTCTTAAATGTAAATAATCTAATGAATGTTAGTGGCGATTATGCAATTTCAGTCTCAAGAGAAGATTTTATAGATGAATTAATAATAGACAAAGTAAGCGGATCTGATTCTCCGGAGAAGAAAGCTTCTAATACTTCCTGGAATACAGGATTTGTATTTTCTACCAAAGAAAAAAGTGTCATAGAAGAACGTAATTTACGCGCATCCAGATCTCCTAAAATTCCGTCAGCTGATTTTCTTCTAAAAGTCAAAAATAGCTCAGAGATTTCTATAAGATGTTTTCCAAGAATGGGATGTTCAAGGAATTCGGTTGCTTCTTTTAGATCGTTAATGGCGTAATAATTCGCAGTATCACTCTTGCCCAATCCTTTAATCTGAGGAAAAATAAACCACATCCAGTGTGTTTCTTTTTTACTTTTTTTGATTTCAGAAAGAGCAGTAAGATAAAGTTTGTTTTGCGCATCTAAAAAACGCAATAAATCATTGTTTGAATAAGCCATTGTGGTAATGTATATATAAAAAAAGGTTGCAAAAATAGTAAAAAAGATAGGTTCTGCCTAATAAAAGGTTCATGTACTGAGTATTTTAACTTTTAGAGGAGGAATTTTCCTCGTGGTTTTGTAATGAAAAAAAACTCATTTTGAGCGATTTATAATCATTCACTTCGATTGGTTCTTCTAAAGGTTAAATTTATTCTGGGCAATACATTTTTGGCTGTTTTAGGAACATGATGCTGCCAAAAACTATTGGTTGTTCCTGCCATTAATAAAAAGGATCCGTGATGCAAAGGAATCTCTATTTGCGGAATCTCTTTTCTAAATTTATGACGGAGTTTGAACATTCTGGTTTCGCCAAAAGTGACCGAAGCAATAACCGGGTTTGGTCCTGTATTGTGTTCTTTGTCGCTGTGCCAGCCAACGCCATCATTTCCGTCTCGGTATAAATTGAGGAGAAGACTATTAAAATCAAGTTGGGTTTCTTTTTCGACCCTGCCTCTGATAGTCAATAATTCATAAGTCCAGTCAGGTCCGTTTTGGTCTGCACCGGGATTATCCTTGTCTTCATACCAGGAAATCATTCGGGGAACTGTATAGGTTTTATCATAAATTTCCATTTCATATTCTCTCCATTTGGTCTTGTGGAGTATTCTTTCGTAAAAGCGATCAGATTCTTCTTTAGTGAAAAAATTATCGATCAAAATAAGTTCTGCATCCGGCAGGTCAAATACTTTTTTTCCTGCCAGACCAGTGGCAAATAATTCGGTATCGCTAAATAGTGTCATTGTTTGGTTATTTTGTGTCAATTTCAATCCATACCGGAGCATGGTCGCTTGTTTTTTCCCATCCCCGCACATGGCGGTCAACTCCTCCGGAAATTAGTTTTTTTGCTAATTGCGGACTTAATAAAAAATGATCAATTCTAAGTCCTGCGTCCCGCTCGTAAGCCTTTCTGAAATAATCCCAAAAGGTGTAAATTTTCTCATTAGGATATAAAGTTCGAATTGCATCTGTCCATCCCTGAGAAACAATATCCTTGAAAGCTTTTCTGACTTCGGGTAAAAAGAGTGCATCATTTACCCATTTTTCAGGTTTATAAACATCCACTTCTGTTGGCATTACATTATAATCTCCAACCAATATGACCGGAACTTTCAAACTCAAAAGCGTTGCTGCACGATCAGCCAAACGATCAAACCATTTTAGTTTATATTCTAATTTTGGCCCCGGGGCAGGATTTCCGTTTGGCAGATAAAGACAGGCAACTACAATTCCGTTTATCAAAGCTTCGATATACCGACTCTGTACATCTTCGTCGTCTCCCGGAAGAACGCGCGTTACTTCGTCAATCTCCATATTACGCGCCAGAATCGCCACGCCATTCCATTGTTTTTGTCCGTGCCAAATTGCATTGTAGCCGGCATCATTAATTGCTTTAACAGGGAAATTATCCTGTTGCGCTTTTAATTCCTGAAGGCATACAATATCCGGAGCAGTTTCTTCAAGCCATTTCAATAAAACATTCAATCGTCCGTTGACTCCGTTTACGTTATAAGTTGCTATTTTCATAGTAGATTTAATTAATTTGTATCATTAAATTTACAGCTTTTTGCGCCTTTATATTTACACAACTTCATATTCTTATTTCAGAAACTGTTTGTTAAAGAATACTTTACGCGGATTTTTTTCTGCGTAAGCAAAAATCAATTGCACAATGTATTGATTGCTTTTATAAGGCGTAGCATAATTTTTTACTTCTAAAGGATCTGTAATTGCAACATCTAACGGAATATATCCCATACCATAAAAATGACCATTTTCGATCCAGATACAACTGCGTTCTTGTGATGTTCTTCCTTTTTCTATAATCGCAAAAGTGGGTCTGTTGCCCAATAAAAACTCAATAGCATTATCGACTTGCTCATTGTGAATTGAAACTTCCGGCAAATCTGTTATATCACTGTTTTTAAATATTTCTCCGTCTTCAGGTCTTAAATATTT
>Ga0247815_10000610_pt1 | contig 27995 bp, 26 predicted proteins | sample UWRJL194509B1_FD_181014 | JGI IMG/M metagenome (GOLD analysis project Ga0247815, IMG submission 181014) | Plant litter microbial communities from Arlington Agricultural Research Station in Wisconsin, United States - UWRJ-L194-509B-1 | ecosystem: Environmental > Terrestrial > Plant litter >...
GATGACGCTCGTGAGCACGAGGTACCAGATCGTCGCGACGACGAGGAGGGGGATGACATCCGTCGGATAGGTGCTGCCCAGGTTCTGGGCCACCCCGAACAGGTCGAGCAGCGAGACGTAGAACAGCAGCGAGCTGGCCTTGATGAGTCCGACGATCTGGTTGACGTAGGACGGCACGATGGAGCGCAGGGCCTGCGGGAGCACGATGCGGGTGAACTGTCGACGACGCGGGATGCCGAGCGCCTTCGCCGCCTCGTGCTGACCCTGGTCGACGGCCAGGAGCCCGGCGCGCACGACCTCGGAGGAGTAGGCGATCTCGCTGAGGCTCAATCCGATGACGCCGAGGGCGAGCGGGCTGAGCAGTGTGAAGGTGCTGACCTGCAGCTGCGGGCCGAAGGGGATGCCGATGCCGATGGCCGGATACAGGTTGCCGAGGTTGAACAGGAACAGCAGCACCAGGATCAGTGGCAGTGAGCGGAACACCCAGACGTAGAACCAGCTGACTCCGCTGAGCACCGGGTTGGCGGACATCCGCGCGAGGGCGACGATGATGCCGCCGACGAAGCTGATCACCGCGCTGATGGCGGTGGCGAGCAGGGTGAGCTGCAGCCCGGTGAGGATGGCCGGGCTGAACAACCAGGTCGGTACCTTCGCCCACTCCCAGGCCGGGTTGGTGAACAGCGTCTGCACGAAATTGAGGGCGAGCACGAGCACCAGGGCTGCCGCGACCCACTGGCCGGGATGCTTGAGGCGCACGACTCGTCGCGTGCCGAGCCGAGCGAGGTCGGCTCGAGCGGCGCCGTCAACGTCGACGGCGATAGTCGGCTCCGGCGTCGGCGCTGTCGAGGCCGGCGCGAACCTGACGCTCTGGTCGAGCTCGCGGATGGTGTTCGTCATCGGGTCTCCTTTCGTGGCTGCCACGGAGCCGCGCGGTTCGCCGCACTCGTGGAATGCCCGGAAGGTTATGAGCGCCTCACGCTCGGGTCGACGAGCGTCCTTCACAACTCGTCACATGCGTCATGGAGCGACTTGTGGTTGACAGCGAGACGGTCGGTGCGGAGCGGATGTCGCGCGTCGCGCCCTGCCGTCGCGCTCAGCGAGCGCGGTCGGCAGTGAGGGAGAACAGCGCGGGCGCGGGGCCCGCGTCGAGCGCGAGGTCGGCGAGGATTCGGCCGACGCTCGGCGTGAACTTGAAGCCGTGACCGGAGAATCCGGTGCCGACCACTACCGGTCCCACCCGGTCGAGCACGAAGTTCGAGTCGGGGGAGGTGGTGTACGTGCAGCTGATCGGCACGAGCTCGTCGGCATCGACGCCCGGCAGCCATTCGCGCGCGTAGCGCTGCAGCGCCGCCAACTGGACGGGCTCGGGGAGGAAGCTGCGAGCATCAGGGTCTGTCACCGGCCCGGCCCCGTGCCAACCGGCCTTCATGCCTTCGCCCGGCGTGTACACGCCGTAGACGCCCGAGCGCCAGTAGTCGTATGCGGCGCTCGCAGACGGAGCGTGATTGAAACCGGGCCAGGTCAGGTCATCGTCGCGCACCCGGAAGTGCGCCGGCTGTTCCTGAGTCACCACTAGCGGGACCGCGATTCGAGCACCGAGGAGGTTCGACGTCCAGGCGCCGACGGTCACGACCACTCGCCGCGCTCGCAGCGTCTGCCCGGATTCGAGCACGAGCTCGATCAGGTCGTCGCCGCGCACGTCGAGCCGTGACACGCGTGCGTGATGCCGCACTTCCGCGCCATGCGCGGCCGCGGACGCCTGCAGTGCGGCGACGGAATTGTCGGCGTGGAGCCGCCCCGCCTCGGGCGTGAACAGCACCCGCGAATCGAAACGGATGCCCGGCCAGCGCCGATCCGCCTGCCCGACCGGCAGGAACTCCGCCGCGATCCCGACCGCGGTCAACGCGGCGTGCACGTCGTCGAATGCCGGGTTCGCTCCGTGGTTCACGATCCCGACCTGATCGAGCAACTCGGCGCCGGTCTCACGTTCGAGCTCACGCCAGGCGGCAAGCGCTTCGGTGAGCATCGAGACATAGGTCGGGTCGGCGTAGGCGACATTGAAATTGCGAGAGGCGCCATGCGAGGCGCCGTTCACATGGCCGGGACCGAAGCGCTCCAGCAGCACGACATCCGTTCCCCGTCGGGCGAGGTCGCGGGCGGTGGCGGAGCCCATGGCGCCGCCCCCGATGACGATCACCTCGGCATCGAGCATCATCGAACCGGGGCCGTGGCGAACAGATTGGCCGGGCGCGGCAACCCGAGTCGGTCGCGCAGGGTGCCGCCCTGCGGCTCGGACGGGAAGACGCCACGACGTGTCAGTTCGGGAACGACGAGGTCGGCAAAGGCGTCGAACTGGGCCCCGAAAGCGGAGAGCACGGTGAAGCCGTCGGTGGCGCCGGCCTCGAACCAGGTCTGCAGGTGATCGGCGATGTCGCTGCCCGACCCCACCAGCACGGGCGCGGCGACGGCATGCGCGACCAGCAGCTGACGGTAGGTCACCGGTCGGTGGCCGCCGACGGTGCGACCCGATCGCAGCCCGACGAGGGTGACGAGCTCTGTGCCGAGAGGACTGAACCGGGCGGCCACCCGCTGCGGCACAGCCTCGTCGAGCAGCACGCCGTTGAGCGACACCCCGAGCACACCAGCAAGCCAGCGGATCGTGCGATTCGTCGGCAGGTCGTGACCGCCGTCGACTCCCGCGGCGGACTCCACCTGAACCAGGTCGACGAGTTCGTCGTACAGGCGCCAGGCCGCCTCCCGGGTCTCGGCGACGACCGGCAGAATCGGCGTGATCAGCACATAGTCGTGCGGGTCGCGCCCCAGCTCTCGGGCTGCGCGCTTCGCCTCGGCGTACTGCTGGACCGCGTCGCGCAGGCTGGCGGGCGAGAAGAACGAGACGTCGGCCTGGGCCGCGGCGAGGGATCGCGCGTTCGGCGCACCCCCCGCGATGGCGACGACGGGATGCCCCTGAGGCGGGCGCACCACGTTCAGCGGGCCGGCCGAGGCTCGACGGTGGCCGACGAAGTCGAGCTGATGCACCTTCGACCGATCGATCAGATGCCCGGAGGCGGCATCGGCCACGAAGGCGCCGTCATCCCAGCTATCCCAGAGACCGCGCAGGATATCGATGAACTCGTCGGATGCCGCGATCCGATCCTCGTCGAGGTGCACGGTGTCCCAGCCGAAGTTCGCGGCGCTGCGACGCTCCGAGCCGTGCGACACCGAGATGCCGACGCGTCCTCCGCTGAGGAGATCGATCGATGCGGCGGCCCGCGCCGTGGAGTATGCCTCGGCGTGGGCGGAGTTGACCGTGGCGATCAGCCCGACGCGCTCGGTGATTCCGGCCAGGAAGCCGATCGCGGCGAGAGGCTCGATGCGGGCAAGGAGATAGGGATCGGTGAGCTCGAAGTCGGCGCCGGTCGCCAACCAGTCGCCGAAGTAGAGGAAGTGCAGTCCCGAGCGCTCCGCCGTCTCGGCGATTGCGCGCAACACCGCCGGGTCTCCGAGCGGGTCGCGGTGTGCGCCCGGGTATCGCCACCCGGACGGCCAGGCGCCGAGGGTGCGCACGGTGGCACCCACGATCATCGTGTCTCGCGCGCCGGAGGATTCGACCATGGCATCGACCGTAGACACTCTCGGGTCTCGAGCGCGCCCCTCGAGTGCGGACTCCGGGTCACATTTCGCAACAAGGATCGTCGGATGACGGGCGGTGACGGCTCGATTTCTGGCGCGGCATGGCGTGGATTAGCCTCCCCTGGGAACGTCAGAACTCCACGACAGGGGATGGGCAATGGGTGCACGGGCCGATCGGCGCGAAGCCGTCACCGGTTACGCCTTCGTGCTGCCCAGCTTCCTCGGCTTCGTCGCCTTCCTCGCTGTGCCCATCGCCGTCGTGGTCTGGTTGAGCTTCCAGCACTGGGACCTCATCACCCCGGCCCGCTTCGTCGGCGTGCAGAACTGGATCTCGGTGTTCGCCGACGACAGGTTTGCTCGCTCGCTCGGCATCACCGCGCTGTTTGTCGCGATCGCCGTGCCCGTGCAGAGCGCGCTCGGTCTGGTCGTCGGGGTGCTGCTCAGTCGCCGAGTGCGCGGCAGCAGTCTGTTCCGGGTGGCGTTCCTCATTCCGTGGATCTCGGCCCCGCTGACCCTCGGCATCGTCTGGAAGTGGATCTTCGCCCCGACAGATGGCCTGCTCAACGCCGTTCTCGGCCAGCGCGTGGAGTGGCTGGCGAACCCTCAGCTGGTGCTCGGAACGATCATCTTCGTAGCGGTCTGGTCGAATGTCGGCTACGTGTCGCTCTTCTTCGCGGCCGGGCTCGGAGCGATACCGGAGCAGGTCATCGAGGCTGCCCGAATCGATGGTGCGGGTGGCTGGCAGACCTTCTGGCGCATCCAGCTGCCCCTCCTGCGGCCGACCACATTCTTCGTGGTGGTGACCAGCCTGATCAGCGCTTTTCAGATCTTCGACACCGTCTATGCCCTCGCCCCGAACGGTGGGCCTCAGGGGGCGGCGGATGTCGTGTCTGGCCGCATCTACCACGAGGCGTTCCAGTCGTTCGACTTCGGTCGCGCGTCGGTGATGGCGTTGGTGCTGATGCTCATCCTGGTGATCGCCACCGTCGCGTCGCGCCTGTACTTCAGTCGCCGCACGGAATACGAGCTGTCATGAGACGCACCTCACGCCTGGCTGACACCCTCACCTACGCCGTGCTCGTCATCGGGCTCCTGATCACGCTCGTGCCCTTCGTGCAGAGTCTCCTCACCGCCCTGAAGACCCCGGAGCAATTCGCCTCGAGCCCGGCAACGGCCCTGCCGAATCCGGTGACGCTGCAGAACTTCGGCGACCTGCTCGCCCGCTACGGCTTCCTCCGAGCCGCCCTCGTCACCTTCGCGGTGGTGGTCACGATCGTGGTGGTGCAGGTCACCTGTTCGGTGCTCGCCGCCTACGCGTTCGCCCGGCTGCGCTTCCCCGGTCGCGACGTGCTGTTCTGGGCGTACCTCGGCACCCTGATGGTGCCGGCCATCGTCACGACTATTCCGCTCTACACGTTGTTCGCCCAAGCCGGCCTGCGCGACACCTTCTGGGGCATCATCGCGCCGTCGCTACTCGGGTCGCCCTATGCAGTGTTCCTGCTTCGTCAGCACTTCCTGGCCATCCCGCAAGATCTGCTCAACGCCGCCACGCTGGATGGCGCGGGCACACTGCGGACTCTGTGGAGCGTCGCGGTGCCGGTCAGTCGCCCGATCATCGCGACTCTCGTGGTGATCACCGCCGTCAGCCACTGGAACAACTTCCTCTGGCCGCTCATCATCACCTCGGGGGGCGACTGGCAGGTGCTCACCGTGGCGACAGCATCGCTCCAGACTCAGTACAACGGCAACTGGACGCTGGTGATGGCCGCAGCGGTCATCTCGCTCACCCCGCTGCTCGCCCTCTTCCTCGTCTTCCAGCGCCAGATCGTCAGTTCGCTGGCGATCCGCGGCATCCATTGACCGTCCACAACCCACCAGCAGGAGAACACAGAATGCGCACGTCGACACGAACCCTCACCCGGCTCTTCGCGGGCGTCGCCGGCCTCGCCGCGCTCGCCGTGGGGATCAGCGGATGCTCGAGCCAGGGCAGCACGGATGCCCCGGGCGACAAGACCACCGTCACGTTCCGCATCTGGAGTGACGACGCCGTGGCGGCCGCCTACGAGAAGTCCTTCGACTCGTTCACGAAGGCCAATCCAGACATCACGGTCACGGTGAACCAGATCCCCTGGGCGAACTACTGGGACAAGCTGCGCACGGACCTCTCCGCCGGCAGCGGGGACGACATCTTCTGGACCAACGCCTACAACTTCGCGCCATACGCCGACAACGCGAAGCTCGTCGACGTCTCCTCGAAGCTGAAGAGCCAGGTCGGCGACTGGGAACCGTCGGCGGTAGAGCAGTACACGCGCAAGGGCACCCTGTGGGGGGTTCCGCAGCTGATCGACGGCGGCAAGGTGCTGTACTACAACAAAGAACTGGTGCAGCAGGCCGGAGTCGATCTCACCGACCTGGCCTGGAATCCGGAGCACTCGGCCAGCGACACCTTCCTGCCCGCGCTGAAGAAGCTCACCATCGATTCCGCGGGCCGCACGGCCGACGAGCCGGGCTTCGACGGCACCAACCTGAAGCAGTACGGGTTCAACGCCTCCAACGACTTCGACGCGATCATCGGTAACTTCGTGGGCTCGAACGGCGGGCTGTACCAGTCGGGTGGCAAGTACACCTTCGCGAGCAACCCCAAGGCGGAAGAGGCGATCGAGTACGTGGTCAGCCTGGTCGATAAGTATCACGTCGCTCCGTCCGCCGCCGACACCAACGGCAACGGAGACTTCACCCGCGACCAGTTCCTGCAGGGAAAGCTGGCCGTGTTCGAGTCCGGCTCGTACAACCTCGCGACCATTCAGAAGTCGGCGAAGTTCGACTGGGGGATCGCGCCGATCCCCGCGGGCCCAGCCGGGCGCATCCCCGTGACCAACAGCATCATCGCGGCGGGAAACGCCGCCAGCAAGCACGCGGATGCCACCCTCAAGGTGCTGCGCTGGATCGGCAGCGAGAAGGGCAGCCTCGCCCTCGGCGCCAGCGGTTCGCTGATTCCTGCCGTCACCGCCGCGCAGGGACCGTACTTCGCCTACTGGGCGAAGCAGGGTGTCGACGCAAAACCCATCGTCGACGGCGTCGCCGATGGCACGCTGAAGAACGACATCATCCCGAACGCGGCTGCCACCGCCGACGACCTCACCACGGCCCTGAACGAGATCTTCGCTGGACGTTCGAACGGTTCCGTCGCCGCAGCGCTGAAGGCGGCGCAAACTGCCGCCAATGCCGGGCTGAAGGAGTAACCGCAGCTGACACGAGAAGAGCCTCGCCCCTCACTGTCGTGAGTGGCGAGGCTCTTTTGCGTCACGGGACGCGAGCGGCAGGTGTCGAACTGGTTAGTAGCTCGTCTGCATGGTGGCCGCGGTAGCGACGCCGACGATGATCGCGATGATGATGCCGAGCACGAGCAGCACGGCGCCGATGATGATCCCCGCGAGGGCGGGGGTGTTCTTGTAGCCGGCCTGCTTCGACTGGTTGAGCGCGACGGCGCTGATGATCAGACCGATCAGGTTGAAGAAGATCGCGAGGACCAGGCCGACGATTCCGAGAGTCTTGCCGGGAAAGTCGGTACCTGCCGGTGCGGCGACCGGGCTGCTGCTGGACGTGCTCATTGGTTTCCCCCTTGTAGTGGCGGACCGTTCCGCCTTTCGAACTGTATAGCGCCGCTCTCGTGCCGCTGGCAACCCCTCGTGCGGGGAGATGGGCCGCGATTCTGCTACGTCCGGTTACGTGTGGCGAGCAATCATCCGCCCGAGCGAGGATGCTGGAGTGATGACGATCGCACCCGGCTTCTCCCTCGCCGAGGTGCGGGCCGGCCGCTCGTCGGTGAAGTGGACGCGGTATGCGCCCGACGTCATCCCCCTCTCTGTGGCCGAGATGGACTACCAGATCGCGTCCACGGTGGCCGAGACGCTCGTCGAGCGGGTGCGTGCGTCCGACTTCGGCTACATCGATGCGCCCGGTCCCCTCTCGGGTGCCTTCGCCGATTTCGCCGCGCGCCGGTGGGGTTGGAACGTCGATCCCGCGCGGGTGCGCGTCACCACCGATGTGAGCACGGCCATCGTCGAGACCCTGCGCTACGGCATCCGGCGCGGCGGCACCGTCGTGATCAATCCGCCCGTCTATACCGCCTTCTACGAGCTGATCGACGAGGCTCGCGCCACCCGCGTCGAGGTGCCGCTGGTGCAGCAGGATGCCGCCTGGTCGCTCGACCTGACCGCCCTGGAGCGAGCCTTCGCCGATGGCGCCGACGCCTATCTGCTCTGTCACCCGCAGAACCCGCTCGGACTGGTGTTCAGCGAGCAGACCCTCGGGGAGATCGCGCGCCTCGCCGCGAAGTACGACGTGTTGGTGATCAGCGACGAGGTGCACGCGCCGCTCACCCATCCCGGCGTCACGTTCGTGCCGTTTCTCGATGTCGCCGCAGTGCACGGTGCTCGTGCCGTCTGCGTGACGTCGGCGAGCAAGGGCTGGAACCTCGCCGGAGTGAAGTGCGCGCTCATGGTCGCGGGCGACGAGCGCACGCTGGCGTTGCTCGACAGCTTTCCCGAAGAGGTGACCTGTCGCACCAGCATCCTGGGGCTGCACGCCAACGTGACCGCCTTCGGCGCGATCGAGTGGCTCGACGACACCCTCGACGCGATCGTCGCCAACGATCGGCTGCTGGCCGACCTGCTGGCCGCGGAGCTGCCCGACGCCGTCTATCACCGACCGTCAGCGAGCTACCTGGCCTGGATCGACCTGCGGGCCTTCGAGCTCGGCGAGGATCCGGCCGCCGTGCTCATCGATTCGGCGCGCGTCGCCCTCAACTCGGGGCACAAGTACGGCGCCGCGTACGACGGCTTCGTGCGGATCAACCTCGCCTGCGACCCCGAGATACTGCGCGAGGCTATCCATCGGATCGCCGCGAGCATCCGCTAATCGGTCTTCGCGCGGGACGGCACGACTAGCACGGGGCAGTTCGCCCGGTCCGCACACTTCGTGCTGACGGAGCCGAGCACGAGGCCCTCGAAGCCGCCGCGTCCGCGACTTCCCAGCACCAGCATCCGCGCGGTGCTCGACGACCGCAGCAGCACCTCTTCGGGGCCACCGAAGACCCCATGGTAGGTGACCGAGACTGCCGGGTACTCGTCCAGCAGCGGGCGGATGCCCTGCTCGAGTTCCCGGGTGACAGTCGCGGAGATCTCGCGGAACGAGGACACGTAGCCCTGATCCCAGACGGATCCCTTGGGTGCCGTGTCTATCGTCCACGAGCGGAGCACCACGACCGGCGCTTCGAGGCCCTGGGCCAGCTCGAGCGCGCGGGCGAGTGCGTGGTCGGATTGCGGCGATCCGTCGTGGCCGACCACGATCGTCTCTGCAGTGACGATCGGTGCCAGGTCGGCGGGGTCTCCGGGCCGGGCCGGAGGGGCGGATACCTGGCGGCGTCCGGCTTCGGGCACCACCAGCACCGGTCCCTCCGCACGGTGCAGACACTCGTTGCTGACGGAACCGAGGAGGAGGCCGGTGAAGCCGCCGCGCCCTCGTGACCCGACCACGAGTATCCGTTCGGCCGAGGAGAGAGCGCACAGCACGTCGGCGGGGCGCCCCGCTCGCACCAGGTATTGGGCGGTGAGCGCGGGGTGAGCGGTGACGAATTCGCTGGTGTCGCCGATGAGCTGATCGCGCACCGCCGTTGCCATCTCGTCGACAGCGGCCGGGTATCCGAGCATCTCGGTGACGGTGGCCGGAGAGTCGGCGATGGCGAAGGCGCGGACGATCTCGACCGACGCCCCGAGCCGGTCAGCGAGGCCGAGGCCGACCACCAGGGCGTGAGTGGCCCCGGAGGATCCGTCGTGACCGATGATCAGAGTCTGCTGAGCTTCGTTGCGGGGCATGGCCCGACCTTCGCACAGATGAGCGGCCACCGCCAGAGGCTGCGGATCGTGCACGCAGTATAGACAATATCGTCTACCTCGTGGTAGAACTCAACCATAGCCCCGTATTTTCGGACTTCGAGTCTCCGGCGCTCTACGAGACGGGGGCCATCGTGGTCAAGCCCAACTATGTTCGCACCGCGATTGTCGCCGCATCTATCGGCGCCGCGCTAACTCTGCTTGCCGCGCCGATGAGCGCATCCGCAGCAATCCCCGATGGGGGGATCGATCTGGGCACGGCCACACCATATGCGGTATTGGCCGGAAGCACGGTGACCAACACGGGTCCGACGACGATCACCGGCGATGTCGGCCTGTCGCCGGGCAGCGCCATCACCGGCTTCCCGCCCGGCATCGTGAACGGCGTTTTCCATGCGGCCGACGCCGAGGCGATCCAAGCGAAGACGGACCTGACCACGGCGTACAACCAGGCGGCCGGGCTTGTCCCGACAACGTCTGGCCTGGGCAATCTCGGCGGGCTCTCGCTCGTGCCCGGGGTATATGCGGGCAACCTGCTGTCGATCACCGGAACCCTGACTCTGGAGGGCACCGCGGCATCCATCTGGGTCTTCCAGGCGGCGAACACTCTCACCACGGCCTCGTCGAGCAACATCATCATCAACGGTGGTGCCACCGCCTGCAACGTCTTCTGGCAGGTGGGCAGCTCGGCCACCTTCGGTACGGGCAGCAACTTCGCCGGCACGGTCATGGCCCAGACCTCCATCACCGCAAACACGGGGGCCACCTTCGCCGGGCGGCTCCTCGCCCTCACCGGTGCGACGACCCTGGACACGAACGTGCTCACCCGCCCGGCCGGATGCGACGTCACCAGCCCCACGGTGACCTCGTCGGCCCCCACGGGCGCAACCGTCGGAACGCCCTACTCGTTCACTGTGGTCGCCACTGGCACCCCGACGCCGTCATACACGGTCACCTCGGGAGCGCTGCCGGCAGGTCTCACGCTTGATGCGGTCACCGGCGTGATCAGCGGTACTCCGACGACAGCGGGCACGGCGACATTCACGATCACCGCGGCGAATGGGGTGAGTCCCGCCGTTGACACCGTCTACTCGATCGTGACGGCGGCCGCAGCTGCGCCGGCGGCCACACTGCCGAACACCGGACCGAATGCGGCGCCGCTCGTCGCGACCGGCGCGGTGCTCATGGCCCTCGGTGTGGCCTTGGTCACACGGCGCCGGGCTCGGCGACACTAGCCCGCAAAAGACAGGACGGATGGGACGCGCAGTGATGCGCGCCCCATCCGTCGTTGTCGTTACTACTACTTCTTCAGTGCTGCGCGCCGCCGCGCGAATGCGAGCACGACGCCGCCGGCGAGCAGAAGGGCGGCAGCGATGGACAGGATCGCCGGGGTGCCCTCCGCGCCAGTCGAGGCCAGTGACCCAGTGATCGCTCCACCGGCCGCCGGGCCGCTCTGATTCGGCTGGTCTGACGGCAGGTTCTCACTCGGGTTGTCGCCGATCGCGAAATTCACGACGACCGGTGCGGCTGCTCGGGTTCCCAGTGCCTGGCGCGCCGAGAAGGTGTAGTCACCCTTGGCGAGCTTCGGATCGACGGGGATGCTCCATGCGCCCGACTTCTCGACCGTCGTCGTGGCCGTGATGTCGCCGGTCAGGGTCACCGTGGCACCCGCGAGTCCGGTGCCGGTGACCGCCTTCACGGAGGGCTGCTCCGACGAACCGATCGGCGAGGTGACCCGCAGACCGGTCAGATCGGCGCGCGCGGTCAGCCACTGATCCTGCTTCAGCGGGTGGTCGACGAGACGGGTCTCTCCGATACATCCGTTCCAGCCCGCATTGACCGTGTTGCGATCGATGCCGGCCCCGAGGATCCAGGACGCGTTGTCGACGAACGCCTGACCGACGTTGTCGAGGGCGTTGCGCAGCACCGGGGCGCCGTCGACGTACATGGTCGTCGCGCGCGTCGCCGGGTCGTTGACGACGGCGACATGGATCCAGGTGTCGGTCTGGATCTCGCCTGACCAGTTCACCCGGTCGCCGAGATCACGCTGGTTCGGGATGACACTCCACTGCAGTTCACGCAGGTTGGAGAACCCCAGCACGGTCGGCCCGCCGTTGCCCCACTGGTCGTAAGGAACCCCGGGCATCTCGTTGCGGTTACCGCTGCGAGCAAGACCGACCATCCACTGGTTGTTCGCCGCGGTCCAGCTCTTGTCGATCTTGAGGAAGGTCTCGACCGTGTAGCCCTTGTCGAAACCGACATTGTTCACCGGTGCGGTGGGGGCGGTCGAGAGGTAGCTGAATCGCTGCGGGTCGTTGCGGTTGGTATTCGCGAAGCACAGGCTCGCTCCCGCGGGGGAGAGGAAGGCATGGTCGGCCGAGACCGTCACGTCGTCGACCTGAGCCGCGGGCGATCCGGACTGGGCGAGCGTCGCGCGCGTCATGTCGTTATCGCCGCTGACGTCGTCGAGCACGCCACCCTCCGGCATGACTCCGATCGCAGCCGCATCCGGACGCCAGAACGCGACCGTGCCGTCGACGGCGGCGTAGTCGGCGGTCGACCCCGGCTGCTCGGTGGTGACCGGGTCTGGGCCGACGAAGCCATCGAGCAGAATGTCCCGGGCGCGCTTGGTCAGCGACGGACGGGTCGCCTCGCCCGCGGTGAAGGCGGGATCGAACCCCTTGAAGCGCTCGGCGAAGTCGATCGGCACCGTGAAGGCCTGGTTGTCGCCGGTCAGCACGGCCTGGTCGTAGGCGGTGAGCGTCTTCTGCGGCTTGGAGACGACCCAGGGAGATCCCGTCATCGCCGTCAGCGTGTTGTTGGTGAGGTCGAACTGCAGCAGCCCGAGGTAGCCGTCGCCACCCTCGTAGGCCATCTGGTAGTCGATCACTATCTGGGTGACCGGATGCCCGAACGAGTTGTTCTTCTGCTGGCGCGACTCACCGTGGAAGTGTCCGTTGATGGTGAGGAAGACCTGGTCGTTCGTGGTGATGAGCTTGTTCCAGAGCTCGAGACCATACGCGGTCTCCTTGGGCGACACGGCATCCGTGTCGATGTCGATCATCTGGTGGGTGGTGACGATAGCAGGCAGCGTCGGGTGATCGGCGATCACCTGGTTGGCCCAGGCGAACGTCGCGTCGGAGATGCGCCAGGACAGCGCGAGCACGAGGTACTGCTGACCCTCGGCCTCGAAGATGTGGAACTGGCTGAGCCCGGTGGGGTCGCTGCCGCCGTAGGTGGACTCCTTTGCGGCCCGGGTGGGACCGAAGGTCTTCAGGTACGGCTCCTTCGAGAGGTCGTACGAGGTGTCAGGCAGGGAGTCGGTGGAATCGACGACGTCGTGGTTGCCCGGCGCGATCGAGTAGGGGAGCTTGGCCTTCTCGAGGGTGCTCATCGCCCGATCGGCGACCGCCCACTGGTCGGCCACGTTCGACTGGTCGACGATGTCGCCCATGTGGGTGACGAAGGGGATGTTCAACTCGGTGGCGTGCTTCGTGAGCCACTCGGTCTGCACGGCGTAGGGGTCGGTGCCATATCGAGGCACGAACTGATCGGTCGAATACCGCGAGTAGAACTGGGTATCGGGCAGCACGGCCAGGGTGAAGCGTGACGCGAGGCCGCCACCGTCATCTGCGGCACGAGCCGCCTGGTCGAGGTTCGGAGAGAGGCCGACGGTGCCAAGTAGCGCACCGGCCAGAGTGAGCCCGGTACCGACGATGCGCAGGGTGGACGTTCGCGCCCGGCGAGTGCCGCGCGCGTGTGGTGAAGCAGAGAACAGCACGAAAATCCGATCTGAGAGTCATCCGCCGCGACTGCGGCGAAGACGCCCAGAGTGCCGGGGGTGCATCGGCGCTGATCGTCGCGAAGGTGAACCTCCCGCGACCGGGATCTAAACCTTTGTCAGCCGGCCGTACTCACGATCACCGCGGCGACGAGTCGGTCGGGCTACAACGGTCACCCACTACAGCCAGCCGCGCCGACCGGCCTCCAGCCCGAGTTGAAAGCGATTGTCTGCACCCAACTCGAGCATGAGATCTTGGCTGCGGCGGCGCAGTGTGCGGGTGGAGACTCCGAGCTGACGGGCGATGACGTCATCCGTCAGCCCCGCTCCGATCAGGGCCAGAATCGCCTGCTCGTCTTTCGTGGGGCCGCGGCCGGTGGATGACTTCCACCGCCCGTCCCCCGAACGGAAGGCCTCTTCGACATCCTCCAACCGTCGCGACGTCGGCACGGGCAGTGCTCGTTCCCAGTAGAACTCGAACAGGTCACAGAGGGCTTCCACCAAGGGCCCCGACTCGGTCACCAGAATCTCGTGCGTCTCCGCGGTGAGGGTGAGAGAGACCAGCGCAATGGAGCGGTCTGCGATGGCCAGCTTGATCGGAAGGGTCGGCACCACCCGTGCCTGCTCGCCCTCGGCTGCCCAGCGCGCCACCTCATCCCAGATGTCACCGTCGCGAAAACTGTCTGCGGTGTAGACCGCGCGCCACTCGACGCCGCGGCTGAGTACCGTCTCCTCGAGCGGATTCATCGATGCGGAAAGATACGGCGGTCGGTCGAATGCCATGAACTCGTGATTCGCCTGCAGCTGCAGACGGGCGTACCACCCGGCGACGGCCTCGGGGTCACCCAGCACCCGGGTTTCGAGCGAGTCCTGCGTCGTCGTCGTGCCATGGTCGTAGCGCTCGGCGAGTTCGGGTATCTGATCGCGGATGTGCAGCACGGCATCGTTCAACCGGCTGGCGATGGCACGCAGCGAGTAGCGCGGGTCGACCGGGGTGTACTCGCCCCCGTCGCCCTGCCGTTGGGCGAGGAGCCCCAGCGAGCGCAGGGTGTTCAGGTGCTGGCTGGCGTCTAGGGGAGTGATGCTGAAATGCTCGGCGACGGCGCTCGCCGCGGCATGCCCCATACGCAGCACGAACAGGTAGATCCGCTCGGTGATCGGTGACAGGCCGCTCAGTGCCGCGAAGTCGAAGAGCGGATTGGTGAGCTCGCCGTCATCCGCCATCCGCCCAGGATACTGTCGCACTCACTGGGTCAGACGATCTCGCACCGCCGCGATCTCGTCGACGGTCAGGCCGTTCGACTCGAGAAAACTCTCGACGTCGATCGCTGCGAGGAAGTCGCGCATTCGATCGCTCACCTCCGCCGACCAGGCGGTCAGCTCGTCTGGCGTTCTCGGGCGCTCGTGCGGCTTCTCCTGCGTGAGGAAATGGTCGTTCATCGCGGTGACGCTGAGCAGGTAGTCGACCACGACCTCCTCGTCGTCGACGCCGGCGAGCTTCAGGAGGAGGGCAGTGACCAGCCCGGTGCGATCGCGCCCCGCCGAACAGTGGAACAGGATGCCGCCGGGCGGCGCCTCGGCGAAGGCGCGGAACACCGCGACGATGCGCTCCGGCCAGTATGCGAGGTTGTCGGCGTAATAGATGGGCGAGTTGAGCAGCTGTCCCCAGCGGTCCATGAACTGGCGGTGGCTCTGATCCTCGATCGGATGATTGTGACGCACCAGTTCAGCGGGGAGCTCGAGTGGCGCGATCTCGTCGTCGTTGCGGAGGTCGACGATGGTGCGCACACCCGCCGCCCGGAGATCGGCCCAGCCCGCGGCATCCATTCCGTCCAGCCGCGGCCCGCGGAAGAAGCGACCGCGCATGGTCGTGCCCGAGTCGATGGGCAGCCCGCCGAGGTCGCGGGCGTTGTGCAGGTTTCCCCAGGTGACGGCGCGACTCATGCGGTCGCGCGGGCGAGCGCGTATGCCGCGATGCGGGTGATCAGGTCGTAGGGGATGTCTCTCGCGTAGAGGAAGTTGACCGAATCCTTGGCGGCGCGATATGGCGCGATCTCCGCCTCGATCGGCTCGGTCGAGTGGGGCACGGGGTACAGCCCGACGTGCTTCTTCCAGCCGGCGAAGTACAGCGCATATCGGTCGCCCAGCGCCACGGCCGGCATCTTGTAGCCAATGCGCTCTTCCCCGTCGGGGATGCCCGCGTGGATCGCATCTCGCACCCGGTTCAGGATGTCTGCGGTCTCCGGCGGGAATGCCGCGATGTACTGGTCCACCTCTGCCGATCGGCTCATGGTGGCGAGCGTAGCGGTGGTCTTCATCGATGTCATCGGCGAAATCGGGAATGAATCCTGTTGAGAACTGTTATCAATAATAACAGAAAGGAACCCCATGAAGGTTCGTAACTCCCTCGGTTCAATGAAGTCCGCGCCCGGTTCCCAGATCGTCCGACGTCGCGGCCGCACGTTCGTCATCAACAAGCTCAACCCGCGTTTCAAGGCTCGCCAGGGCTGATCCGCCGTCGTTCAGAAGCGCCCGCTCGTCGGGCGCTTCTGTCGTTAACGGGCGCGACCAGTCGTCAGTGGGTGTGTGCGCGAAACCGGCGCAGACGCAGGCTGTTCGTCACGACGAACACCGACGACAGCGCCATGGCCGCGCCCGCGACCAGCGGACCCAGCAGGCCGAGCATCGCCAGGGGAATCGCCGCAACGTTGTAGGCGAAGGCCCAGAACAGGTTGCCGCGGATCACGCCGAGGGTGCGACGCGAGAGCCGCACGGCATCCGCCACGACGAGAAGGTCACCGCTCACCACCGTGATATCGCTGGCGGCCATGGCGGCGTCCGTGCCGCCGCCCATCGCGATGCCCAGGTCTGCCGCAGCGAGCGCCGCCGCGTCGTTGACGCCATCGCCCACCATCGCCACGACGTGACCGGATGCCTGCAGCTGATGGATCAGGTCGAGCTTGCCTCGCGGGGTGACACCGGCGTGGAAATCGGTGATGCCGACCTCCGCCGCCACCGCTGCCGTTGCCCCGGCGTTGTCACCGGAGAGCAGCACCGGCCGCAGCCCGAGCGCACGGAACTCGGCGATCGCCCGCGGGCTCGATGGCTTCACCGAGTCACCGACCTCGACCGTTCCCATCGGTACGCCGTCACGGCTCACCGCGATGACCGTCGTGGTGGTTGAGGTGGGGTCGTCCATCCCGATCCAGCCGGGTCGGCCAGCGCGCACGATCGCGCCATCGACGACCGCCTCGACACCGTCGCCGGCGTGAGCCCGGAAGTCGACGACAGCGCCAGCGCTGTCTGGCTCGGCGAGGTGCGCCACGATCGCGCGGCCGACCGGATGCTCGGAGCCGCGCTCCACGGCGGCGGCGGCCATGAGCAGCTCGCGTTCGGTCACTCCGGCGGCCGGGTGGACGGCGGCCACGGACATCCTCCCGGTAGTCACGGTGCCGGTCTTGTCGAGCACGATGGTGTCGACCGTGCGGGTCTGTTCGAGCACCTGCGGTCCGCGGATGATGATGCCGAGCTGAGAGCCGCGGCCGGTGCCGACCAGCAGCGCGGTCGGAGTTGCGAGTCCCAGGGCACACGGGCAGGCGATGATGAGCGTCGCTACCCCGGCGGTGAACGCGGCCTCGAGTGACCCGTCGAACACCAGCCAACCGACGAAGGCCAGCAGGGCGAGACCGATCACCACCGGCACGAAGATCGCCGAGACGCGATCGGCGAGGCGCTGTGCTTCGGCCTTGCCGCTCTGCGCGGCCTCGACCAGGCGACCCATGCGGGCGAGCTCGGTGTCGGCGCCGACCCGCGTGACCTCGACCACGAGCATCCCGGCGACGTTCACTGTGGCGCCGACGACCCGGTCGCCGACGGTGACCTCGACCGGCACGGATTCGCCGGTGAGCATGCTCTGATCGATGGCGGAACCGCCGTCGACGATCAACCCGTCGGTGGCGACCTTCTCGCCCGGTCGCACCACGATCAGGTCTCCGGGAACGAGGGATGCCGCGGGCACGCCGATCTCGACGCCGTCGCGCAGCAGCGTGGCCTCTTTCGCGCCCAGCCGGAGCAGGGCGGCGAGGGCTGCCCCCGACTGCTTCTTGGCGCGGGCCTCGATGTAGCGGCCGCCGAGGATAAAGACGGTGACGACGGCGGCGACCTCGAGATACAGCTCGTGGCCGTCACCCATCCTCATGCCGATCGCGCCCGCGCCGCCGAAGACGAGAGCCCACAGCGACCAGACATAGGCGGCGAGCACGCCGACGCTGACGAGGGTGTCCATGGTGGCGGTCAGGTGTCGCGCGTTGAGCGCTGCTGCACGGTGCAGGGGCCAGGCGCCCCAGGCGACGACCGGGGTGGCGAGCGCGAACGCGACCCATTGCCAGCCCGCGAACTGCAGCGCGGGGATCATCGACAGCAGGGCGACCGGCGCGGCGAGAGCGGCCGAGATGATGAGTCGCCTGCGGAGGCCGCGCGTGTCATCGACCGGGGCGTCCGCCTCGCTCGGTGGAACCGGGAGCTCGGCGCGGTAACCGGCCGCCTCGACGGTCGCGATGAGGGTCGCCGTGTCGACGCCGGCGGCGTGGACCTGTGCCTTCTCGGTGGCGTAGTTGACCGTCGCGCTCACCCCGTCGAGCCGATTGAGCTTGCGCTCGATCCGGGTCGCGCACGAGGCGCAGGTCATGCCCCCGATGTCGAGGGAGAGGTCGAGCTCGGCGGTGCGATCGATTGCGGGCATGTCAGGAGACGAGGTCGTAGCCGGCCTCGGTCACGGCCGCTCGGACATCCGCGTCGGCGAGGGGTGTGGCGCTGGTGACGGTGACCGTCGAGGCACCGCCCACCGTGAGGTCGACGGCCACGCTGTCGACACCGTCGACCGCGGACAACTCCTCGGTGACGCTCGAGACGCAGTGCGCGCAGGTCATTCCGGTGACGAGGTAGTCGGTGCTGATGCTCATTCGTGTCTCCTTGGCTCTGGCGAAATCGGGGTGCTGCGGTTCAGGAACGGACCAGGCGGGCGATGGCCGCGGAGGCCTCGCGGATCTTCTCGTCGGCGACCGGTCCGCCCTCGGCGGCGGCCTCGGCGACGCAATGGCTGAGGTGGTCGTCGAGAAGTGAGAGGGCAACCGTCTCGAGCGCCTTGGTGGCGGCCGAAATCTGCGTGAGTACATCGATGCAGTAGGTGTCTTCCTCAACCATGCGCTGGATGCCGCGCACCTGCCCCTCTGCACGTCGCAGTCGCTTCAGGATCTGGTCCTTGTTGTCGACGTAACCGATCACGATGCCTCCTCGTATACCCTGGCGGGGTATCCAGTGTACGACACCCAGTGATGCCGGGGGCAGAATCGAAGAATGTCTGCGCACAGCGAAATCCCCGAAACGATCGTCAGTTACCCCCGGGGCGAGGTCACCTCCACGGGGCACATCGTGCATGTCCATCCGGCCAATGACGGCCAGACGGTCGTCGTGCTCGACACCACGGCGGCACATCCCGTCGATTCGGCCTGGCCCGACCAGGGGGCCGATCGCGGTTCGCTGACGGTAGGCGGGCGTGCGTTGCCGATCACCGACGTGGTGGTCTGCGCCGGCGACGGTTCCGCGTTCTTCGCGGGCTCGGACATCCCGGTCAAGAAGGGCACGGAGGGCTGGGCCTTCGTGGTCGGGCACGTGGTGCCGACGGATGCCGCCCTCCAGCTCGGCGCGGAGGTCGCGGTCGAGGTGGACCCGGCCTACCGACGCGCGCTCTCGGCCGGCCACACCGCCTGCCATCTCGCCTCGCTCGCGCTGAACGCGGCGCTCGCCGAGGACTGGACGAAGGAGGTCGCGGGCGACGGTCGCGGGGTCGCGAACTTCGATGGCGAGGCAATCGCCAGCTCGCGCATCGGGGAATTCGGCTCCGTCGACGTGTACCGTCTCGGCAAATCCCTGAAGAAGCGCGGCTTCGACAAGGCCCGGCTGCTGGCCGAGACGGATGCCGTGGTTGCGGCCACGAACGCCCAGCTGGCCGAGTGGGTCGCCTCTGGCGCCGCGGTCGACATCCGCCGGGAGGGCGACACGCTCACCGCGCGCCGCTTCTGGGAGTGCGCGTTGCCGGACGGCGCGGCATCCATCCCCTGCGGCGGCACTCACGTGTCGTCGCTCGCCGAGCTGGCGGCCGTGACGGTCGCACTCGAGGTGAACGACGACGGCACCGAGCTCGTCATGCGCACGACAGCAGTGGCCGCCTGAGCGCGCGGGGACCGTCTCGGTCCCCGCGACACGTCACAGGGCGCGCAGGCTGTCGATGAGAGGTGTGGTCGGGCGACCGATCAGGCGGGAGAGGTCCCCCGAGGTCTCGCTCAGCAGGCCGTCGCGGATGTTGCCGTCCAACGCCACCACGAAACCGATCGTGCCCTCGTCGAGTCCGACGCCCCGCAGGGCCTCGGCGTGGGCCTCCGGGCTGAGGTCGCGGTACTCCACCTCACGGTCCGCAACGGCAGAAATCGCCTTCGCGAGCTCGGCATAATCCCAGGCCGTGTCGCCGGAGAGTTCGAGGGTCTGGCCCTCGAGAGCGGGATCGATCATGGCGACGGCCGCGGCATCCGCGTAGTCCTGGCGCGAAGCGCTAGCCACCGTGCCCGCGTCCACGCTGCCGAGGAAGAAGCCGGTGGCCGTGGCCTGGGCGATCGTGTCGGCGTAGTTCTCGCTGTACCAGTTGTTGCGCAGGATCGTGAAGGGCAAACCGGACGCGAGAATCGCTTCCTCTGTCGCCTTGTGCTCCGGCGCGAGCACGAGATCGGAGGTCGTCGCGTGCGGAGCGCTGGTGTAGACCAGGCGGGCGACGCCTGCGCGCACCGCCGCGTCGATCACGTTCTGGTGCTGCACCGCTCTCTGGCCGACCTCGGAACTCGAGACGAGCAGAAGGATGTCGCCGGCGGAGGGCACCGCGTCGATGGTCTCGGGGCGGGTGTAGTCCAGTTCGGCGATGCGCACGCCACGCTCGGCGAAGGGTGCGAGGGCATCGAGGCGACGGCCGGTCGCGACGATCTGCTCTGGCGCGATGCCGCGCTGCAGCAGGGAGTCGACGACGAGGGTGCCGAGCTTGCCGGACGCGCCGGTGACGATGAATGACATGGGTGGTTCCTTTCGGTGGGGACTCCGGTCGAAACCCCCCTGACGGTCCATTACTTCCCGAACCGCAGTACGCACTTTCAAGTAAGTTGGTTACGTGTCCGTCAGTCTTTCGCCAATCCACGCCTCCCCGCCGCCGCGTCGCCCGGGCTTCACCGACGGCGTGCTTCCCGCCGCGTGCCCGAGTCGCACCGTGCTCGACCACGTGACCAGCAAGTGGGGAGTTCTGGTGCTGCTCGCGCTGGCCGATGGCACGCACCGCTGGGGCGAACTGCGCCGGGTGGTCGAAGGCATCAGCGAGAAGATGCTGGCGCAGACGCTGCGCACGCTGGAGAGGGACGGCATCGTGGTGCGCACCGCGTATCCCGAGATCCCGCCGCGCGTCGAATACGCGCTCACCAACCGAGGCCGCGCTCTCAACGAGCACCTGCTGCCGCTCATGGGCTGGATCGACGACAACGCGGCGGAGATCGTCGCCTCCTGACTCTTGACAGGCAAGCGCAGACTTGCCTATTGTGCATCTGTGACGGATATCTACCGAGCACTCGCCGACGAGACGCGACGTCTACTCCTCGATGAACTGATCACGCGCGACGAGCAGACCCTGTTCGAGCTCTGCTCGAAGCTGGCGGTCAACCACGGCCTCACGCCGTCTCGGCAGGCCGTCTCGCAACACCTCGACGCGCTCGAAGCCGCCGGCCTGGTGCGCACGGAGCGTCGCGGCCGTTACAAACTGCACACCATCGACACCGCACCGCTGTCGCAGATCTCCGAGCGATGGCCACAGAGAAAGGCAGACTCGTGAAACTCCAGACCGTCAGCATCTTCGTCGACGACCAGCAACGCGCCGTCGACTTCTACACGACCCGCTTGGGATTCGAGGTCAGCGCGGACGTACCGATGGGTCAGCATCGCTGGCTCACCGTGGTCGATCCCGACCGACCTGACGGAACCCAGATCTCGCTCGAGCCGAAGGATCATCCAGCGGTCAGCCCGTTCACCGACGCGCTCGTAGCCGACGGGATCCCGTTCTGCATGCTCGGTGTCGACGATGTGCGAGCCGAGCACGAGCGACTGCTCGCACTGGGCGTGACCTTCACCCAGCCGCCCACTGAGCTGGGCCCGGTGATCATCGCGGTGCTCGATGACACCTGCGGAAACCTGCTGCAGCTCGCCCAGTTCGTCGTCTGAGTCCGAGGTCTACGGCTCGGACTGCTTTTCCGGCTCGTCGGGCGAGGGTTCGGGCAGGGACTCGACGACGACCGCGACCGGTCGCGATGCATCGAGTTCGCGGATGAGCGTCGCCGCGTCGTAGGGGCCGTGGTGCCTGCGGCCGCCGATGAAGAAGGTGGGCGTGGAGTGCACGTCCATCAGGTCGGCATCGATCTGGTCGTCCCGCACCCGGTTCGCCACGGCCGCCGAGCGCATGTCCTTCTCGAATCGATCGCAGTCCAGCCCGATGCTCGCCGCGTACGCGAGCAGGTCGTCGAGCTCGAGTGAATCCTGGTGGGCGAACATGATCGGCGCGTAATCGAAGAACCTGCCCTGGAGCCCCGCTGCCTCGCTCGCCCGCGCGGCCAACAGGGCGTGCTGGTGCACGGCGGTCAGCGGAAGGTGCCGCCAGATGTACTGAAGGTCTTCGCCGAAATGGGATCGCACCTCGTCGATCGACCCGGTGGCACGCAAGCAGAACGGGCACTCGAAGTCTCCATACTCGACCAACACGAGCGGGGCATCCACCGAACCTCTGATGTGATCTCGGGTCGGATCGACCTGCCTCGCGAGCACCTGGCTCATCTGCGACGGCGGCTGCAGGCGGTCGGCGATGCGGAAGATTGCCCAGCCGAGGATCAGCGCGATGAGCGAGGCGGCGAGCACGCCGACCCGCGCCTCGTCTTGCAGTCGGCGATCGCTGATCGCGAGGTCGATGATGAACAGCGAGATGGTGAATCCGATACCGGAAAGTGCTGCGCCTCCGGCCAACCGGGCTACAGTGAGCCCGGGAGCGAGGCTGCCGAGGTGCAGGGCCTTCATCGCCGCGGTCGACCCCGCGATGCCGATGAGCTTGCCGATCACCAGACCGGCGATGATGCCCCAGGTGAGCGGCGACCGCACCGCGCCCGCCAGGGTGGCGCCGTCGAGCTGCACCCCTGCGTTCGCCAGGGCGAAGATCGGCAGGATGAGAAAGCTCGTGTAGGGCGAGTAGAGCACGCCGAGCCGTTCGTTCACCGATACCGAGCCGAGCAGCCCTCGAACGGCGGCCTGCGCGTACGCCGGGTTGGGGGACTGGCGATAGGCCCGCCCGAGCTCTGCAGCCCGCTCGACGTCCATGCGCCTCGGCGAGTACACCGGAATGAGCAGCGCGATCGCCACGCCGCCGAGGGTGGGCTGAACGCCCGATGCGTAGAGCGCGAGCCAGACCACGACCGACATCACCACGTATGCCGGGCCCTGGCCGATGCGGAGGTAGCGCAACGCCCACACGGCCACGAGAGCAACGGCGGCGACGATCAGCGGAACGATGTGGACCTCATCGGTATAGAACAGTGCGATCACCCCGAGGGCACCGATGTCGTCGACCACCGCCAGGGCCAACAGGAAGATTCGCAGATGGCCGGGCAGGCGCGGCCCGACGATGGCGAGCGCACCGAGCAGGAACGCGGTGTCGCTCGAGATCACCACTCCCCAGGCGTGGGTGCTTCCCCCGCTGTGGTTGATCGCCAGGAAGATGATCGCGGGCACGGCGAGGCCGGCGATGGCGGCGACGACCGGCACGACCGCCCGCGAGCGGATGCTCAACTCGCCGAGCGTGAACTCCCGCTTGACCTCGAGCCCGACGACGAAGAAGAACAGGGTCATCAGACCCTCGTTCACCAGGGATCGGAAGTCGAGGTCGAGCGCGACCCCACTGATGCGCAGCGAGACGGTGGAGTGCCAGAACTCGTCGTAGGAATTGCCGACCGGCCAGTTGGCCCAGACGAGCGCGGCGACGGTGGCGAGCAGCAGCAGCGCGGCTGCCGTCTTCTCGGTGTCGCTGAATCCGCGACGCTGGTGCAGCACCGCGCGGAGGCGCGGAAAACGGGGCGGACGATCGCCCTCGGTCTGCGTGGGGGGAGTCGCTGTCGTCATGGGAGGGTCGCTTTTCTCGGGGCTGGAACCGACGTCGAGTACGCCTAATCTAGAGCCGTCGCCGACCGGCCGCGGAAATGTGGCGCTGAGCCGAGCCCGGCGCCTCCCGAGCGACGGGGGTAGAACGGTTACACTCTCTGCTTGGCCGCCCGCCACTCCGCCCCCACGAAAGCGATTCTCCGTGTCTGATCTCCGGCCCCGCGCTCGCACCGCCGCGCTCCCCGTGCTGGCACGTCACGGTCGGCTGCCGAAGTCCCACGCCGCGGTGACCATCGTGAAGTTCGTGGCCGCCGCACTCGCCGTGGTGCTGGTGAGCGGGGCATCCGTCGCAGCCATCACGGTCGGCCAACTGCAGAGCAACATCAAGACCGTCCACCTGGTCGGCGAGACCCAGGGTCCGCCGCCCGACCTCGGTGCCTTCGACGGCGGCTTCAACGTGCTCATCGTGGGCAGTGACACCCGGGAGAACCAGGGCGCGCAGTTCGGCAAGGATGACGGCGTGCTCAACGACGTGACCATGCTGGTGCACATCTCCGAAGACCAGACCAACGCCGTCGCGGTGAGCATCCCCCGCGACATGGTGGTGCCGATCCCGTCGTGCCCTCGCGAAGACGGCAAGGGCAGCTACTCGGCGATGTCGGCCATGCCGATCAACAACACCCTCGCGTACGGCGGGCTGCCGTGCACGGTGCTCACCGTGCAGAAGCTGACCGGGCTCGAGATTCCGTTCGCCGCGCTGATCACCTTCCAGGGGGTCATCCAGATGTCGGATGCGGTCGGCGGCGTGCCCGTCTGCGTCAACGGTCCCCTCCGCGACCCGTACACCGGCATCGACCTGCCCGCCGCGGGAACTTACACGCTGCAGGGCGCTGACGCGCTCGCCTTCCTGCGCAGTCGGCATGGCGTGGGCGACGGCAGCGACCTCGGCCGCATCAGCTCGCAGCAGGTCTACCTGTCGTCGCTGGTGCGCACGGTGAAGAGCAATGACACGCTCACCAACTTCAGCAAGCTGTACGGCATCGCGCAGGCGGCGACGCAAAACATGACGCTCTCCGACAATCTCAAGAACCTCAACACGATGGTGTCGATGGCACTGGTGCTCAAGGGGATCCCGCTCGATCACATCACCTTCGTGCAGTACCCGAGCACGACCGGCGTCGGCGGCGTCTACTCCGGCAAGGTCGCGCCGCTGACCGCCCCAGCCGCCGCGCTGTTCGCCAAGCTGAAGGCGGACCAACCCTTCACGCTCGACTCCGGCACGGGGCGGGGATCGGTGACCGACCCGAGCGCACCGGCGGCTCCTCCGGTGACGCCGCCGTCGACCGGCGCATCCACCCCACCGACCGCGTCGACCCCGCCAGCGGATGCGGCGCCGCTCACCGGAGTGCTGGGTCAGACGGCCGCCGACTACACCTGCTCGAAGGTCAACAACTAGCCCTCCAGGCGAGAGCCGCCCCAACATACCCAGTGGCGGAGCGGCCCTCTGTCTCAATCAGTGACCCGAAATAACCACTGCTGAGATCTGTTCACCGACCGGCCGCCGCGACGCGGCGACCGGTCGGGGGCTCAGGGGAGGTTCGGCCGACGGCGCGCGAGCGCGCAGCGACGGGAGGACTCTCGGTCGCGGAAGAGCGATTCGGATTCGGGTTCGAGAAAGCTGAAGGCCATGGGATGACTGCCTTGGATGGGGAGCGCACGGGGGTCAACTGAAACGTTCGGGTTCGTTCCGGTTCTAGCGCCTGCGGCAACTATATGTGTGCGCATTCACCGCAGACAAGGCGCCACTGTGCCCCTCTTAGGGGGTAAACAGGGTCGCTGGGTGGCGAGGGGTGAGCGCGCCGGTGGAGTATTGCTATGCTGGTACGCGTTGCTTGGAGCTGTCGCATAGTTCGGCCTAGTGCACCACCCTGCTAAGGTGGAGAGGGGTTTATACTCCTCCGTGGGTTCAAATCCCACCGGCTCCGCACTTCGAAAATGCCCCGTGAATCGTCGAGATTCCGGGGCATTTTTCATCACTGCTCGAGCCTCCGTTGCCATTTCAGTGCCGCTTCAGCGTTCCTGGGCCAAGCTGGACCGATGCGCATCCTGGTGGTCGACGACGAAGTCCGGCTGGCCGATGGCGTGCGCCGCGGGCTGGCCGCCGAGGGCATGGCCGTCGACGTCGCTCACAACGGGATCGACGGGTTGTGGTTCGCCCGCGAGAACCGGTACGACGCGATCATCCTCGATCTGATGATGCCCGGGATGAGCGGATGGCGCGTCTGCCAGGCACTGCGAGCGGAGCAAAACTGGACTCCGGTGATCATGCTCACCGCCAAGGATGGCGAGTGGGATCAGGTCGAGGCGCTGAATACCGGTGCAGACGACTACGTGACCAAGCCGTTCTCCTTCGCGGTTCTGGTGGCGCGCATCCATGCCCTCGTGCGTCGCGGAGCCAGAGAGCGCCCGACCGTGATCGAGATCGGCGACCTGCGGCTAGACCCGGCTCAGCGCAAGGTGTGGCGGGGTGACACCGCGATCGAGCTGACCTCGCGAGAATTCGCCGTGCTGGAGTATCTCGTCCGGCACGCTGGGCAGGTGCTCTCGAAGCGCGAGGTGATCGGCAACGTCTGGGACGACGATTTCGACGGCGACCAGAACATCGTCGAGGTGTACGTCGGGCATCTCCGGCAGAAAGTCGATCGACCCTTCGGTCGAGGTTCGATCGAGACGGTTCGCGGTGCCGGCTACAGATTCGCTGCAGATGACTGAGACCTCCGGGCTGACTGAGTCCTCTGGGCGCCGCTCACCGTCCATCCGGGCTCGCGCCACGACCGGCGCGGTCGTGGTCTTCGTGCTGGCACTGGTGCTGGGTTCCCTGGCCTTCGTCGGCATCCTGCGCACTACCCTCGTCGACGGCGTCGCGGCCACCGCCGAGCAGAGCCTCGACACCCTGTCGTCGCGAGTCGAGGTCGCCGGTCCCGGCGCCGTCTCCGATGTCGAGGACGTGGTGGTGCAGATTCTCGACGGCGGCGGCGTGCTCGCATCCGGAGAGGACACCGGGTCGGCACCACTGCCCACGTCCGACCGGGCAGAGGTCGTGCGCGACGGCGAACACTGGCTGCTGGTCTCGGACGACGTGGAGCTGCCGGACGATCGGGAGGGGACGATCGTCGTCGGGGCATCCCTCGACGACGCCGATCAGGCCACCGCCACCGTGTCGTGGCTGCTGATCGCGGGCGTACCCCTCCTGGCCGCCGTCATGGGGGTGGTCACCTGGCTCGTGATCGGGCGCGCGCTGCGTCCCGTCGATCGGATGCGCAGGGAGGTCGATGAGATCGAGTCATCGCGGTTGGGTAGTCGCGTGGTCGAGCCCGGCAGCAGCGACGAGATCGGTCGCCTCGCGACAACGATGAACCGGATGCTCGGCCGCCTCGAGCGCGCACAGACCCGCCAGCGGCAGTTCGTCTCCGACGCCTCGCATGAGCTGCGGTCCCCTCTGGCGACGATGCGACAGCATGCCGAGCTCGCGCGGTCGCACCCCGACGCCATCGAACTCGCGGAGCTCTCCAACGTCGTCCTGGTTGAGGGGGATCGCCTGCAGCAGCTCGTGGATTCGCTCCTGGTGCTGACGCGGCTCGACGAGCGCGGCGCCGAGCAGGCCGACGAGGTGGACCTCGATGACATCGTGCTGGAGGCGGTGGCGCGGCTTCGTGACACCGGCACGGTGGAGGTCGACTCCTCCGCGGTCGGGCCGGCGCGGGTGAGGGGTGATCGGACGCTGCTCGGTCGGGCGGTGCGCAACCTCACCGACAACGCCGCGAGGCACGCCGGCTCACGGGTGACGCTTGCCCTCGCCGAGCTGGATGGTCAGGTCGTCCTCATCGTCGATGATGACGGCGTGGGCATCGCCGAGGCCGATCGCGATTCGGTGTTCGAGCGTTTCGTCAGGCTGGACGAGGGGCGGGCGCGGGATGCGGGCGGCTCGGGCCTCGGCCTCGCCATCGTCGCCGCGGCGGTGACCGCACACCGGGGAACGGTGGAGGTCTCGACAGCCCCGGGCGGCGGCGCACGCTTCGTCGTGCGATTGCCCGTCGAGCTCTGACATTCTTCGCTTCAGGTCTGCTTCAGCACCCGCTGGCGAAACTGTGGTCATGACTCAGAACTCGAAGCCCACCACCGCCCGTCGAATCGCCGCCATCGCTGCCGTTCCGCTCGTCGCTGGCCTCGTGCTCAGCGGCTGCACGGCATCCGCCCCCACCTCGGCACCCTCCACGTCCCGCTCTGCCTCGACCGGTTCCGCGGCCAGCCCCGCTGCGCTCGCCGACGCTGCGAAGACGGCCGGTGCCGCCGCCGGCTCCGGCACCGTGATCTCGATCGAGCAGGAGGCGGGCGGCAGCTCCTGGGAGGTGCTGGTCGTCGCCGACGACGGCAGCGAACAGGAGGTTCACGTGAGTGCCGACGGT
>Ga0247815_10000612_pt1 | contig 27919 bp, 23 predicted proteins | sample UWRJL194509B1_FD_181014 | JGI IMG/M metagenome (GOLD analysis project Ga0247815, IMG submission 181014) | Plant litter microbial communities from Arlington Agricultural Research Station in Wisconsin, United States - UWRJ-L194-509B-1 | ecosystem: Environmental > Terrestrial > Plant litter >...
AGGCCAACACCTTGCAGGCGCAGCGATATTTTAGTTTGAGAATAGACATTGGCCATGGTCTGAACGCTTAGGCAAATGACCAGGATGAGTGTTAACTTCATGGTGATTAATATTTTTATCAGCCAATAGTTTTCCTTTACACCATTACGGTGTTGAAAAAAAATCATAATTTTACGATCTTAAGGTACATAGATGCTGCACTTCTGGGAAAAGTGCAGTTGTTAATTGTTCTTAAATGAATCTGATGGGACGGCCATTGGCCGTCTCATTCCTTAAGTCTGTTCTGAAAAGTAGTAGTTCTTCATGTTGTTTGGTTTAATGGTTGATTAATTGGTTAATTGATATAAACTTTTCCCTCTTTAAATTCATAGGTGAACGGGGTACCTGTCCTGCTTAAAATATATAAGACCTCCTGGAGATTTTCTTTTTTGAATGTGCCATTAAAGCGATATTGTTTGGCCTGTTCAGACTGGAAGACTATCGCTTTACCATAACGGCTTTCTAACTGGCCTGCAAGTACTTCAAAAGACTGGTCCCTGAATACCAGATGGCCCGCCATCCAGGCAGTTTCCATTACAGCTGTTGTATCTGCATTATCATACCGCTCCAGTTTTTCGATGTGTGGCTTTCTAATTTCTTTGTCTACCGTCAGCTTGTCGTTAGGTTTCAGGAACATGACAGATTTTTCCGGATTATGAAGTGTTACTTTTATCGCTCCCTGGATAAGCGCCGTTTGTTGCTGCTGATTTGGATAAGCGCGAACATTAAATTCTGTACCCAACACCAGGATATCCATTTTGTCGGTGTGCACAGTGAAGGGCCGCTTATGGTCTTTGGCTACACTAAAAAAAGCTTCCCCAACCAATGTGATTTCACGTCTGCCAGCAGACATTTTTTCGCCGGTAAGACTGGAATTCCCATTTAAACGGATGACCGTTCCGTCTTCCAGGGTTATGGTTTTATTGGTTTGTAATGCTGTAGAGATAGTGCCAGCGCCGCCCTTTGGCTTGTTATTGCGGAATTGAAACAACACAACAGCAGTCCCCATTAATAGGACAACACTCGCAGCAGCAAGATACGCCCATGGTCTGCGTGATTTTTTTAAAGAAATACGTTGTTTGCTTTCTTCCGCTACTATTCGCGACGACAGATCATTGAAAAGGCGCTCGCTATTGGTATGGTCGGCTTCGTGGTTATTCCAGTATTCCATAAAAAACCGGTACTGGTTGGCATAAACTTCGTTTGATTTGATGATTTCGTGCAACTCCTGTTCATCAGACACCGAAATCGAGTTCTTGAGCTTGTCTAAAATTAAGGAAGAAAATCTATGTTGATCCATTAGTATACCGGTTCTTTAATGCGTAGACAGCAAAAAAGAAAAATATGCCTAGTTGGAACTAAAAAAAATCGAAAATAATTGTAATACCTATGGAAGATAGAGTGAAATGCCGTTAAAAAGCACAAAAAGAAGAAATCCTTCCTTCATTGGGTATCCATTTTTCTCAAAATATGAGCCAAGGCGCTCATTTAACTTAAATATAGCTGTGAATAAATGGTTCTGAACAGTACGGGGCGAAATTCCGAGCAATTCGGCTACCTCTTTATATTTCAGTCCATCTTCTTTAATTAGTTTAAATACCATTCGGCACTGAGGAGGCAAACTATCAATTGTTTTATTGAGCTTTTCAATCAATTCTTTTTTCTCCATCTGGAGATGTGGATTGGAAACATCTACCAATTCATAATTATTTGCCTGGTCAATATCGACCATCACAATAGAGGAATATTTTTTCTGGTAGTTGAGGGATTGGTTTTTTACAGCTGTATAAAGATAGGCACGCGGATTTTCAACCTGGGTAAGTTCGCTTCGCTTCATCCAGCATTTCAGGAAAACGTCCACCACTATTTCTTCAGCAACCTGCCTCACGTGCACATATTGTTCAGAAAATTTAATCAGCTGACTGTTTAATAAATGAAATAAAATCTCATATGAGGCATTATCATGCCTGCGACATATATTCTGCCATAATACCGAGATTTTTAGATCGTTATTCGTAATCATTTCTGCAATTTCTGTCCAGGTGCGCTTTTGTTTTCAAATTAACAGTAAATTTCTGATTTTTTTCTTTCTTCAGCTAAATTTCTATTGTTTACCAGTCCTTTCCCATAGAAAGAAACACGCAACCCTTTAAATATGAAATTATTGTCGGAATGATAATTTCATATTTAAAGGGTTGCGTGCTGTTATGATACTATGTGTGATTAAGTTATTTTGTATTGCCAGGATTAGAATCCAGGGAGTTTCCTGCTAACCCATTATGTTATTTAAGCAACAACTTCATCATTTCTTCAGCTGCTACCCTACCCTTTAGCTTAAGCTGCTCCCTCGAAGTATTATCGCCTACCTCATAAGTAATCGCTTCGGCACCCATTACCCGGCTGAACCAACTTTTAGACACATCGCCACCATTTCCGGAGGGTTTAATGTTAGGTTTGAATCCTTTAATGGCCAGTTTAACTGCATCCAGCCACTGTACAGTAAAACCAGGGCTGTTTGAACTGTTTGGATCTTTAAGCTCATTAATATAGAAAACATCATAAAAAGTGGAATGGAAATCAATGGCGAAATACACTTTCGCATCCTGCTTTTTGGCAGTTTTAAGTACATAATCTCTCACAGTCCTTGTTTCTGGTTGTTTGAAAACTGTCCAGTCCCTGTTAAGGTCAACTCCCGCAGCGCTGTGCCGCCAGTTTCCCTCATCTACCCCATCTGGATTTAATATGGGAAAGATTATCAGTTCATATTTTTCACGAAATTGTTTTGCAAGTACTGTGTTTCCCAGGGTAGTACGGATAAATTCCTGCATGGCCATGTACCCTGTTACCTCTGGCGGATGCTGACGGCTTAGCACTGCAATGATCTTTTTACCATCACTTCCCCGAGTACTGAGGACAGGTATATTTTTACCTTTAAGGCTCTTCCCGGCAATTTCCTTTTTTATAAAGGGCAATCGCGCGATGGTATCTACCCATTTGTAGGTATCAGCAGAACTGATCAGCTCCTGCCCCGCAATGGCAACTGTATCTGTAGCTACCTCGAGCTTAAAACTTACCTGATGTTCATCTGCAGAGACGGTAACAGGAAAGCCAACCGGCTGCCAGGTTTTGTAATCGAAACTAAACTTTGGGTCGTAGCGATGTTTGTACCCCGGATATTTCAGTGTGAGGTATATTTTTCTTTTTACGGCCGACCAAACTTTAAATGCATACCAGGGACTAGGATTGATACGCGCATTTTCTGGCAATATTTCTAATGTGTAACTGCTGTCGTTTTGTTGCGTTACGTTATTCAACCGCGCTGTTGCAAAACGATTGGTGAACACGAGTGTTCCCTTGCTGAAAGCATAATCCTTACGTTGTTGCCAGTCAATCCCTTTGGAAGCAGTATCTGTGGACACTGCAACAATGGCAGGAATATCAGTTTTTCCGCTTGTTGATGGCTGTGCCTGCTTAACCATATGGCAGCCATATACTAAAAATGCGCCTGCGAATAATACAGAAAAACGTAAAATGTGAAAAGACTGCCGCGAGGGCAGTCTTTTGTACTCAGAATGAATGATCATAGAATAAATTAGTGTTTTGCTATTGGTAGAGTTTGGTGTTTAACTGTCAACATATATTGCTATTTAGCTATTGATATAATTATTGATTTTGATCGGCAGGTTCAATTGCCGGGTTTGAATTTATTTCGTCTTGTGGAATAAGCCACTGCCATGAAGGATCACCAGCAGGAACATATAATATGTTAGCTACGTCAACTTTGTGGTTCGCGCCTCTTCTGTCCAGATCCGCATTGGTACGTTTTAGGTCAAGGAACCTGAAACCTTCGCCCCAAAGCTCAATGCGTCGCTGCACCATAATTTCTTCAATTAACGTTGTTCCGGTGGCTGTTGACAATACATAACTTGCATCGCGGTTTTTCGCCAGCGGCAGTAATGCTTGTGCGGCAGCTGCATTATTTCCAGAACGTGCCTGGGCCTCCGCTTCAATCAGGTACATCTCGGCGATACGCATGTATGGGATATGCCCAGCTCTTGTTGATGGATCCTGTACCAGGTATTTGCGGTGCTGATAAATTGTTTTGGTCTGACCAGATACCGGTACCCCCGCAGTAGAAAGTACGCCAGGAAAGTTGACTGCATCGGCCGTTGTACCATTCCACCAGAGTTTTTTCCTGATGTCTGTAGTTTTAATCTTGGCGTACAATAGTGAGTTGATCAGCTTAGGGTTGACACGCGTAAAGGCAGAGTTAAAATTGGCCGACATATAACTGTAAAATGAACCATAAGTAGGTACCTGATCTGCCGGCTGCATAATACCCCATAACCATTCGCTGTTGTCAATATTGGTAAAACCTTGTAAGTAAGCAGCATTCGTCATCAGGTTATCAACTCCAGCACGGGCTTCTTTAGCGAATTTTATTGCATCTGCCCAGTTTTGCATCGTTAAAGCAACACGGGCTTTAAAGCCTTTGGCCACATTGATGTTGATATGTGTTTTAGCTATACCACTACGTGATGCAGGAGTTGCAGCAAGGTTAACAATCGCTTCGTCAAGATCTTTATTGATCTGGGCATAAACAGCTTCTACAGTAGAACGAGGTTGTCCTTCGGTAGCAGGGGTAATCACGATGGGCACACCAGGCTGGCTGTTAGGCTGGGTTGCAGCATCATAACGTTTTCCATAAAGCTGTACCAATTGAAAATGCGCCCATGCCCTTAAAGCCAAAGCTTCGCCTTTGATCAATGATTTCTGGGCTGCTGTGCCTTCCACGCCATCAATATTAATAATAATCATATTGGCATTGGAGATTACTATGTAATAAAAGGCATACGCAAATGAGTTTACATTGTCATCCGCAGCATTCCGATGTGCCGTCCAGCGGTACGATTGATAATGATAAACATATGAGGCATTGGTACGCACATAGTCCTCTCCCATCGCATCTAAATTGATCATAATAGCACCCTGTCCATCGCGATGCTGATTGGTATACTGTGTATACAAAATACGATAGATACCATTTAAGGCCTTGCTCACATTGTCGATGTTGTCCAAAGCTATGGCTGTTGGTACCCCAGACGTAGGTAAAGTATTCAGGTCTTCCTTACTGCAAGCTACCAGCATAAGCGTAAGGCCGATTAATATATAGAGTTTTTTAAATTTCATAACTGTGATATTAGAGGTTAATGTTTACGCCTAAAGTAAGTACACGTGTTGGGGCATAGGTGTATGAAGATACTCCTGTAAATGATTGCGTTGGGTCCAGTCCTTTTCTTTTGGAAATGATAAACAGGTTTTCACCGGTTACAAAACATTGTGCTTTGCTGGCACCAATTTTACTGACCAGATTTTTTGAAAAATTATAGGTTAACGATGCCGTACGCAAGCTCAGTGACGAAGCATCTATCAACCAGCGGTCGCTGTCATACATGGTGGTACCCGTATTGCGGATAGGTACATCGGTAATATCGCCTGGTTTTTGCCATCTGTTTAAAGCATCTACATGCAAAGCACGTCCGTAAGAACCATTGTACATGAGCGACTGGTAATCTGAATCAAATGCTTTTCCGCCGGACTGGTACATGACCATGAAACTCAATGAAAAGTTTTTATAACTAAAACTATTGTTAATACTTCCATAAAAATCCGGGATGGCTGTCCCAGCATAATGATACAGTGCAGAGTTGGCATCGGTTGTTACCCTGTCTCCCTTCTCATTGGTAAAAGCAGCAGCATCTGTAACTGCAGGATCAGCGGCGTATAACTCTTTACCATTTGCAGGATCCACGCCATACCAGTCTCTCAACCAATAATCATACATCGACTGACCAACCTGACGGTTTTTAGTCCCGTCAATAATAGAAGGCTGTCCATCAGGCAATTTTGTAATCTTGTTTTTAAATTTAGTCCAGTTGACGTTCATATTCCATGTGAAATCATTCTTACGGATTACGTCACCACCTACCTGGATTTCTACCCCGCGGTTATACATGCTACCAATATTCTGAGGCTGTTGGGTCAGTCCGGTTGATAAAGGCAGCGGCACATTAAACAATAGATCTTTAGAATTTCTATTGAAATATTCTACAGTACCATTGATACGGTTTTTGAAGAAGCCAAAATCTACGGCTGCATCAAAACTAGCATTTGATTCCCATTTGAGGTCTACATTTCCAACTGCCCTTGCACGTGTTATACCTGCTTCGGTATTGTTATTATTACCAATATCATAGTAAGACTGGTACAGGTAATAGCCATTCAGTGCATCAGATCCTACCTGTCCGTAAGAAGCACGAAGTTTGAGCAGGTCTATCCAGGTTTGGTCTTTAAGGAAAGATTCATTATTCAGCTGCCAGCCAGCACCAACGGACCAAAAGTTACCCCAACGTGAATCGGGTGAAAATTTTGACGATCCATCGCGTCTAAGTGATCCTGTCAGGAAATAACGGTTATCAAAGTCATACTGTACACGGGAGAAAAAACTCTCCAGTTTGTAATTATCTACATACGAATCTACTACTGCAGGATTGGTATAGTTATCCAATTCAACCGGACCAATAACTACCAGATTTTCGCGTCTGGCGGATAAATAGGTATAATTGTAACGATAATACTCATGTCCTAACAATGCGTCTATATGGTGTTTTCCTATTGTTTTATTATAGTTTAATAATTGATTGATAGTGGTCGACTGCGTTTTACTGTTTGTTCTTAACGTCCGCCCGTTAACTGTTTTTCCATCACCAATATCTGGATTCCTGTAGAACAGGTATTCATAGTTATTCATATCCACCGCAAAATTTGCCGTGAATTTGAAATCATTCAGAAAACTTACTTCAGCATATGTCCTGGCATTCAGCGCATTCCGTTTGTTGTATAATTGGTTTGCCAGTGTTTCTGCCAGAATATTACGTCCCTGGAACTGAGGGCGCTGCTCACCATCATCAAACACTTTCTCGCCAGCTTCATCATAGATAAAGGCGCCTGTAGCATCGTGTTTGTACACCGGATATATTGGTGCCATCAGCAGATCTACGTAAAATGGATTTTCATTTATCCCTGCATCTTCATTGGCAGATAAGGTTTTTGAAAGTGTTCCCGCCAGATTTGCTCCTGCTTTTAGCCATTTTTTTGGTTGGAAATCTACTTTTGCCCTTCCGGTAATCCGGTTGAAATCGCTGGCTTTGGAAAAACCTTTGTCGTCAAGGTAATCCATAGACACAAAATAGGTAGACTTTTCAGCACCACCTCTGAAACCCAGTGAATAGTTCTGGCGGATACCTGTTCTTTGCATCGCGTCGCGGTAGCTTAAATCATCAGGGTATAATAAGGAGGCGGAAGGGTTAATCCTGCCATCTGTACCTACAATCTGGTTGTCTGGCACATTGAAAGGATTGTAAACCAAACTGGTTTTAATTCCATTGGTTGCCGTCAGGTTTGCAGCATCAAGTGTACCACCATTTGCCAGGGTCTGGTTGCGCAGCGATTCCCATAACAATGGGTAATATTGGAACGCATCTACTTTTTCATAGTTCGACAAACCCCTGGAAGTAATACCAGTAGTTGCCTTTACATCGATTACGTCACGGTTTTTAGCACCTTTTTTAGTGGTTAGCATAATTACGCCGTTTGCAGCGCGACTTCCATATAATGCGGATGCAGAAGCATCTTTTAAAACGGATATACTTTCAATATCGTTTGGATTGATACTGCTGATGGCACCATCATAAGGGGCACCGTCCAGCACATACAAAGGCTCCATGCTACCAGTGATAGATCCAAAACCACGGATCCGGATGGCTAAACCAGCGCCTGGCTGACCGCTTCCTGAACTGGTTTGGATACCTGGCGCGGCACCTGCAAGCGCGGTAGAAAGGTTAGTAAGCGGTCTTTTTTCAAAATCAGCAGCATTAACTGTCGCTATTGAATTGGTTAGTGCGCCACGTTTGGCAGTACCATAGGCTTGTACAACTACCCTGTCTTCCAGCTGCTGACTTGCTTCTTCCAGATCTACGTTGATCAGGCTTCCACTGCCCACTATAACTTCGCGGGAAGTATAACCGATATAACGGAAAACCAGAACGCTCTTGCCAGCAGGCACTGTAATTGCATATCTACCTTCGCCATCCGTAGTTACACCAACAGAACTTCCTTTAACCATGACAGAAACACCTGCAAGGGGAATATTATCTCCCGCAGAAGACACTCTGCCGTTAATGGTCTTATCCTGAAATGATTCAGGTTTAGTCTGCTGTTTTACCTTTACAATAATAGTATGCTGGGTAATTGTATATTCCAGCGGCTGATCTGCAAACGCTTTTTGCAATACGACTTCCAACGGTTCGTCGCGAACAGTAAGGTTTACAGGTTTGGAGGATTCCAACACATCATTGTTATAAATGAAATCCTGCGAAATTTGTTTATGTATCTGTTTAAATACATCTTTTAAAGTAGCATTGTGTGCGGTAATGCTGATCTTTTGAGCATACGACGCTGCGCTGGCCTGCAACGTAAGTGCAATGATAATGATGGACATGAAAATCCTGTTCCAGGACAAGATCTTGATCCTGGATCTGGCAGGTAAAAATTTAATCATAAGTTGGGATTTATAGGTTTAGGTTGTTGTTTAGTGCTTTTTTACAATTACGGTCCTGTCAGTGATTTGAAAGTTAACTCCTCCGGAGGTTTCCAAAAGGCCAAGGATTTTAGACAAGTTGTTGTTTCTGGATATAATACCTGTAAATTTTACGCCGGGTTTAATGCCCTGATACTGGATGTCTATATTGTACCATCTTTTCAGTTTGTTCATCACCTTCTCTATCTCTGCATTATCAAACTGGAAGTAACCATTTTTCCAGTCGACAGCCTCATCTACATCAACCTCCTTCAAAGAAATGGCATCATCATGTTTGCCGAAAGAAGCTTGCTGACCAGGTTTGAGTTGTGCCATTTCTGTTCCAACCGTAAGCCTTACTGAACCTTCGCTCAAAACCACTTCCGTTAAACGTTCATCAGGATAAGCTGAAACGTTGAAATGTGTACCCAGCACTTTCACACTGCCTCTGCCGCTCTTCACAATAAATGGACGTTCGGGATCCTTGCTGATCTCGAAATAAGCTTCGCCTTTTAGTTCTACTATTCGCTCTCGTCCTTTAAAAGCAGTTACATAGGAAATGGACGACTGCGAGTTCAGCCACACTTTACTATGGTCTGGCAAAACGAGCATAAATTTACCGCCTGCTGGTGTGGTTAAGGTATTGGTATAGGCTGTTTCCATTGCCGGATGAGGCTCAGCATTGGTATCGTAAACAAGCATTCCGCTTGAATCTTGTTTGATTGCCGTATTACCCTGATGGGTTAACGTACCTTTTACGGTATTGTCGAGCGTTATTTTTGAACCGTCTGCCAGAGTAAGAACGGCTTTGTCGCCTCCGGGTTTTACATCATGTCGTTTCGCCAGCACAACTGCGGAAGTCTGTTTTTCTGTCTTCAGCCACCAATAACCGCCACCGATAGTAACAATCAGTGCAATTGATGCCGCAATGCCAACCCATTTGCCAAACAAAGTTTTCATTCTGGTTCTTCCGCGGTGGTGGATCACATTCTGGAACATATTGTCCCAGTCTACCTGATGGACATCTGCGCCCGGGTTGAGCGACTTGAAATTATGGTTCATTTGCGCATGCAAAATCTCCTCGTAGGCAGGGTCTGCTACGTAAGTAAAAAATTCTTCAAACTCTTGTGCCGTACAATTTTTATCAAGGTACTTTTTTAGCAAGTAATTGAACCTTTCGTTATTCTGTTCCATATACACCTTTGGGTATTTAGGTATATAGAGTTTGCTAATGGGAAGAAGGACCGGAAAAAAATAAAAATATTTTAGTTATCGGTGAACCAGCTGATAATGGCGAGAATACTGGTGCATTGTGCAATATACATTTTGATGAATTTGAGGACTTCTACAATGATATTTTTTACCCTGCTTTTTGATAAACAGGTAGCATCAGAGATTTGTTCATGGCTAAATCCTTCATAACGGCTGAGCCTAAAAACTTCCTGTTTCTGGGCAGACATCATAGATAATGCCTCATCAATTAGTTTTTTGCTTTCCTGCAATTGCAAAGTCTCTTCCGTTTCGTTACTGTCCAGTTTTAAATTTGCCCAGATTACCTGCATTCGAGCCTGACTTTTAGAAGCCTGTTTCAAATAATGATAGGTCTTATTACGAACAACTGTATAAATATAATTGCGCGGATGCTCTATCTGGTGAAGAGTATTCCGGTTTTGCCATAACGTAAGGAAAGTATCTTGTACGATCTCTTCTGCATCCGCCCGCGAATGCGTAAAATTAACTATGAACGTATAAATTTTTGTTTTGTACAAATCGAAAACCAATCTGAAAGCCAGTTCGTCGCCTTGTGCAATTTTTTCAAGCAAAAGTTTTTCACTCAAGACATCGTATTCAGCCATTTTGCAATTTTAAAAACAGGTTTTCGTAGAAATGAGTACGTGATTAGCTAAAGAGTATGCAATATATGGAGTATACACTAAAAAATTGTTTCATATGCCAAATAAATGAAGCTTTACCCCAAATTTAACATATGAAACAAGTAAAACACACTCTTATGTGTTTGGATAGGTGTAACCATACCAGTAATTAAGGTAGGCTACAATGGCTTTTTTAATCCTTGGGCCCGAAATATTTATAATTGATGTATTATTTCTAATGGTAATTCCTGGAGTTTCGATTTGCAGGGCAGAGAAATTATCATTGTAACCCAGGGTAGATCCTGAAAGGATAGTGCCATATTTACGTGTGCAGTAACCTCCATTAAAATAGGGTCGGCGGTTTGGCTTGCCAGAAGTTGAACCAAAAAGGGTAGCATTCCTATCCAATATTTCCATCACATTACCAGGAACGGCATGTACACTTTGCGCTTCTAGAAGACCACCAAAGCTATAGTCGCCCCTTATCAATTCTGAAAAGGCAACTTCCGGATGGGATCTCGCAATTGCTCCTACACTTGAAGAATCTGCCAGTGCATCTAAATACGCGTCTGGTTTTTCCAGCGAAAAGTTTGACAGGCCATATCCAACTTCGGTTTGGTCAATAAAAGCACTCTGAACATTGTTTCCAGTTGTTGTAGAAGTGTAAGTTTCGGTATGACCGGAAAGGTATTGATGTGCATGCCCATGAATATCTATAAATAAAGCACCGTTTCCTCCAGCCTGTGCATTTACTATGGAGGTTCTTGCCATGAGTAAAAGCTCGTGGTAGCTGTTATAGGTATTTACAGCTTCAGGATCTGTGTATCTCGCACTTACTTCATTGGGGTATGTGTTTGGGTCTACTCGTTTGCGCCCAATTTCATTGATGATAATCCATGGCTTTTTACCGGTACTGGCAAAAAATGTGGCTGCTATTTTAAAAGCCAGGGGTTTTGTGTTCAAATCCCTGCCGGTATCGCCTGTTTCAGGGATGACCGGGTTTCCTGTATTCAATCCATCATGTGGAACACCTAATAATAAAGGACAATCATTGTCTCCTACTACCAGTTTCACGTAATTTTTGTAGCCGTAAATTGTGTCACCGGGATTATAAACTACGTTTTTGTAGGTGACCGTAGTTGCAAGATTACCCTTTTCCGGGTTAATACTTTCGGTTTCTGCCTGCGGTGCGGTGCTTTTTTTGCAGGATACAGAGATGATGAGTTGCACCATGCAACACACGACCAGGATCATTTTGTGGTTCTTTTTCATGGACTGGTAAGAGTTTAAGGGTTTATACCAGATAGAGTTACCTCAATGAAAGAAGGACCGGAAAAAAGTAAATTACTTTTTTACCTTGACAGGCAAGTGTTGAAAGTCATAGCAGACCAGTGTTAGTCATCATCATGGTCATCTACTTCTTCAAGCATGTGATCCCGATCAGGAATATCCGAAGGCTGTTCTTCATTATTTAAATCATCTGTTTCTGCGGTTATAGCAGGATCAGTAATTAGCTTTGGCTTGTTTGGCGGTAACTTTTCTTCTTTTGGTTCATCTTCTTGATTTTCCATGTTTCGTTGTTTTAGGGGTTCGCTTTGATAACAATCAGACTGGGAAATGGTTCTGGATATGAATTTAGGAGAGACCTTGTAGGGACCTCGCTTTGTATTGGGAAGCATTATAGCCGCACCAGACGAGCGGTTTATGAGTAGCTGGAGAGGCCTGCACCCTCGTCAACATCTCGCCAACACCTGAGAGATACCTGCTATTAACCTCATCAGCACACTACTTGGTACGAACTAAGTCTTAGCTAAAACAGTACTTAACTATATAATGTCTTAATGGGTTTCACTTAAACATCAGGTCCAAGAATAAGTGTTATTTGAACGATGAAATCCTCCATAAAGTTATAAAAATGAACTCACTAATGCAAAAACACCTAGGTAATACAAACGCTTGCCAACCAGGCCGTCTTTGTATGGCTCCATAAAAATCCTACCTTTAAGTGATGCAAGTAATTACCAACAATCTGCAAGTACCAGTTTTTTCTTTAGAACCTGACGAAGCAACAGGCAATAAAAATTTCCGGATGTATAATTTTGAAGGCAGTTTACCAGACCAGTCGGACCTTTTGGTCCCGCACCGGAAAGATCATTACCTGGTTGTATTTATCAGACGCGCCAACACCCGTCAATGGATAGATATGACACCCGTTATGATCAAAGACAATACTGTTTATTTTATAGGGCCAAACCGAATCATCGTAAAAGAGGAGTTTGTACAGCTCTGGAGTACTGGTATCGCATTCACCAAAGAGTTCCTGTCACTTCAGGAAAATGCTTCCCTTCTTCAATTACCAATCATTCAAAACCCGCAAAACGGGTGCGAAATACAACTAAAGGAAGCCGATATTGTTTTTTTAGAAGATATCCTTGCCAGATTAAACACTGAATATCTAACGTCCAGCGAATGGCAGCAACGGATGCTGACAGCTTACCTTACTGTATTGCTTACTTACCTTAGCCGTTTGTATACGGAGCAGTATAAGGAAACTGGTGTTTCGGTTGACAAACTCCTATTAAAGAGCTTTCAGGCAAAAATCAATGAGTGTTTCCGGGAACTCCATGAAGTTGGTGACTACGCATCATTGCTCAACATCTCTGCGGGGCATTTGAGTGATGTAGTGAAAATGCAAAGTGGTAAACCTGCCATTAAACATATCCACGAACGATTGGTAATGGAAGCCCGGCGCTCGCTTTTCCATACCAGCAACTCACTAAAGGAAATTGCTTTTGAGCTCGGCTTTTCGGATGCCTCTTACTTTAACCGCTTTTTTAAACGTGAAACAGGCGCCACACCTGCAGAATATCGCGCAAGTATCCGTGAAATGTACCATTAAAACCGCTGGATGTGTTTCATATGGGAACAATGCAGGCTGTAGATTTGTCATGTTAAACAATTAACAACGAGCTATGAAAACAGTACTGATCACAGGAGCAAACAAAAGCATTGGCTTTGAAACAGCCAGACAATTATTACAACAAGGATATTATGTATATCTGGGCTGCCGGGACAAAGAAAAGGGCAGTCAGGCAGTTAGTCAGTTAATTTCAGAAGGGCTGGATCAGGTTGAGCCAATAGAAATTGATGTAAATAACAAAGAATCTATAAAAGCCGCGCGTGAGGTCTTAGGCCAGAAAATTAAAGTGCTCGACGTGCTGATTAATAATGCGGGAATTAGTGGAACAATGGATTCGGCATTGGAAGTAGACATCACCGTATTGAGAGATGTATTTGAAACCAACTATTTTGGTGTGATTGAAGTCACCCAAGCCTTTACAGATCTGTTGAACGGCGCTTCGGAACCAAGAATAGTAAACGTTACATCAGGGCTTGGGTCTCTAACCCTACACGATGATCCTACCTGGAAGTATTATCCGTTTAAAGCTGCCGCGTATGTGTCTTCTAAAGCTGCGTTAAATGCATACACAATTATGCTTGCGCATAGTTTACGTGAGACGGCCTTTAAGGTCAACGCAGTTGATCCTGGTTATACTGCTACAGATTTCAACCATCACTCTGGTCCGGGAACCGTTCCAGATGCCGCTGCGAGAGTTGTAAAAGCCGCTACATTAACTGCTGAGGGGCCTACTGGTAAATTTTTTAGTGACGACAATTCACCAGAAACCGGAATTAGTCCCTGGTAAAATAGCAAGAAACTGGAATAACGACCGTAATTGTGAATTCAATTACGGTTTCACCCAAACTACCGCTTCCCCATTCTGTAATTAGAGGGCGTTACGCCCCAGTATTTTTTGAAACTTCTGTTAAAGTGGCTCACATCTGTGAAATTGAAATCAGCGGCTAGTTGTGTAATAGAAAGTGAGCCGTAGACCAGCTTCCGGGCAATAATCGTATGCCTGCACTGATTTATGTATTCCTGTAATGTAACACCTGCATGTTGTTTAAAATACAGGCCAATATAATGTACGGAATAACCATAACGGCCCGCCATCTGTTTTGCCGTAAGCAGTTCTGGTTTAGATATATGTTTGTTTACGTAGGCTAGCAGCGATTCCACAGACTTTTTTGGGCGCTGGGTCAATCGTACCTGGGCTACAACGCCATTTCCATAGGTAAGATTTCTTTCAATAACTGACACCAAAGCAATCAGTTGCAGGTAAATGATGGTTTCATTTCTCATCAAATTATCCTTTAATGCGCTAAATACATTAAAAATCCCCTCTACAACCTTCAGGTCTTCTACCGAAAAAGTGACTTTGATATTGAGCAGAGAACGCCCTTTTTTCAGGCCTGGGAGAACCTCATCTTTCCACGACTTCTGCATGCCTTTCAATCTCCCTTTGGCATATTCGGTAAACCTGATACTCATGATCACCGAAGGTGTACTGATTTCTAACAAATGCTGATCCGCGGGACTGATAAAAAAGAGGTCGCCACTTGTAAAAGGTGTTACTTCCCCATTTTTATAATGATTGCCCGCACCAGATTTAATGAATATAAATTCATAGTAATTGTGATAGTGGATCTTCTTATCCAGCTGCTCAATGTGGCTTTCTGTAATTACAAAAGCATCAAATTGTTTATCCTGTCTCATCATTAATTTATACCCAAAAATAATTATAATATGCCTAATAATCTAAATGAAGGATCCTCAAATTTGCAGTATCTTAATCAATAATAAATGACACAAAATACAACCAGCCCGGCAATCATTCGCGGCAGCTTTAAAGTGAAAAGCAAAATATACCTCACACCACATTACATCAGGATTGTTTTAACCGGTGACGAATTGAATCGTTTTGCCCATCTCACCGTCGGCGCACATAATAAGATTTTCATTCCTCCAGCCAATCCACAACAAGACCCAATCAGGCGTACTTACACACACAGGGCACTGGACACCGACAAAGGCGAAATGCATATCGACTTTGTCGCGCATGGTGATGAAGGCCCCGCCTCTTCATGGGCTATCCATTGTAAAGAAGGTGACCCATTGGATGTTGCAATGAAAGACAAAGCCAATCCATTGTTTCCACCGGCAGACTGGTACCTGCTGGCAGGCGATCATACCGCTTTACCAGTCATCAGCGTGATTCTCGAGACCTTGCCAGCAAACGCTAAAGGTACAGCTATCATACAGGTGGCCGGTCCTGAGGATATACTTGATCTTAAAACGCCTGCACATTTTAAATTGACGTGGATCTATGAGGGCAATAACCATGAACTAACGAATGCGGTAAAAGACATTGTCATTCCTGCCCAATGCAGCAGGTTCGTGTTTCTGGCGGCAGAAGCAGAAGCTATTAAAAATATGAGGACTTATTTTACCGAAAAAGGCCTTTCACGTGAAGAACTATCTGCGCAGAATTACTGGAAAGCAGGCAATGCAGAGGGAAGCTAAACCTACCTTTGCGCTGCCTGTCTACTCAAGCTGAATTACAGCATAATTGCATTTAAGACAGCAGGCTTTGCCTCAGCAGAAACTCCAGTTGTTTATTTGAAACCGTCAATTTTCCGAGCATACAGGTAATCCGCACCTTCTGCAGGTATTTTTCGTAAGAGAGATTGATAATTTCCTCCAGTTCCTTTACATCCCAGGGTTTGCTCAGGTGATGAAATATTTTACCCTTATTGACAGCATCAACTATTGCACTCATGTCTGAATAACCTGTAATCAGCACTCTGACAGGGTCAGGGAACTTTGCTACCGCCTGCTCCAGAAATTCGGCCCCGGTCATTCCCGGCATGCGCTGATCTGTGAGAATCACATGAATTCTCTCCTTTTTCAGGATTTCCAATGCTTCCTCGCCACTCCTGGCCAGCACAATTTTGTATTGCATCCTGAAGGTGGCTTTGAATGAGGATAAGTTATTGGCTTCGTCGTCAACATATAAAATCGTGACCTTATCGGCGTGCACATTTGACTTAAGTTCTTCACCGTCGGCTTGCAGGATTTTCAAACGTCCGGCCATAATTCTAAAACTTAAGGTTTGACTAGAACCTTCTTTCTGGATTCCTTCAGAAAGGTTGATAATATAGGCGTCAGTAAATGATATATTTTCTATTAGACCACCTTCATTTTTACAAATCTTAAGGCTTCCTGATATTACATTAAAGCGGTTATTGACCATCGCCTGTATAACATCATGGCTGAAATTCAGCACCAGGTCAACAATTCCCCCATACACCTCATCAGTAAGCTGTTCGTTAACTTCATTATCCAAAGTATAACAATAGCTCAGAACGTTATAGTCTTTTCCTGAGATGGTCAATATTACACTGTCTTGCATTATAATTTCCTGTTTAGTTTTTACAGAATTTATTACGATAAAATCTTTATTTCCGATCATTCTGTAAAACTGATCATAAAACTAATGGTTGTATATACCATATATAGGTGATATTTAAAATATTATAACATAAATAATACTTTTAGGATAGTTGATTAGGGATTAGAATCATTATCCTTGTTTGTAAATCGAAAAACCCAAAGACCCTAGCCGATGCAAATAAAGAAAACGCCTCAAAGCCTGTTATTTTTGTCCTTTCTATATCTGCTGATCTGCTGTCAATCGACTCAGGCCCAAACTAAAATCCCTTTTGAACTGACCCCGCAAGGTCACATTATGATCAAAACAACATTCAATGGTGTGGAGGGAAATTTCCTGTTTGACACCGGCGGCGGAATGACTATGCTCACCAAAAAATTTGCAGACCGGATAGGTACACTTAAAAAAATGGACGGAGGTTATACGGCCTTTCGCGCAACGGGAGAAAGGATTGATGTTGATTTATATCAGGCTACATCACTTAAACTGGGTAATATAGCTGAAAATAAGCCGCTGTTAACTTATATTGATGTTGATTTTGGCCCTATTGACGGATTAATTTCCCTGATGACCTTCAAAGATCAGCCCTTCACCATCGACTATCCGAAGAAAGTAATTGTACTGGAAAACAGAGCTGGCTTAACCGCCCTTAAAAAGACCGGACACCTGGTTCCGCTGCAACTGGACATTTCAAGGGATAAAACATTGGGAATAGCTGGCTATTTTACGCTCAACAAAAAAGTAAACCTGCAGCTGATCATAGACAGCGGGGCGGGCGCAGATGTTTTCAGGATCAATTCAAAATACACTGCACAATTGGACATAGACACCGCCAAAGCTGTCAAAATTTTAAAGCCCAGTGAATTCGACCCTAAATTTAAGACCACCATTTACCGTGCAAACGTAGCAGAAATTGCATCAACAGCATTTCCTGCGATCAATAAAAAAGACATTGCCGCTGCATTTATTCCTGGTTTAATTTATGACGGAATCGTATCCCTGAACTGGATAGGAAGTAAAATTACGTTCGACCTGACAAAGGCGGAAATGATTGTGCAATAGCTGATCTGCCAATACCTAAAACACCTATATATTTAAAAAACACCTCATACCAGAAAGGTGATGTTTGAATTGCATAACTTAATTTAACGTAGTGTAACTTTACTAAATGATGATCAAAGAAACAGCAGGTGCCTTTCTTGAACGTACCTGCGGAAATTATTCCGATGCCGGCCAATTTAATGTTTATAAAGTTGAACAGAACCTTAAAGGGGTTACTTCACCACCTCTAAGAAGGGATTTTTATAAGATCTCTCTGGTTTGCAATAGCGAAGGACTGCTCACTTATGCAGATAAGGTTATTCATGTAAAGAAAAATGCGGTTATATTCGGCAACCCGATGGTCCCCTATTCATGGACCGGCATATCAGACATGCAAAAGGGATATTTTTGTTTATTTACTGAAGATTTTGCCAATCACCAGCTAAAAACCGATAGCCTTTCAGAATCCCCGTTGTTCCGCGTTAATGGGAATCCGGTCATGTTTCCTGATGATGCTTCCATGGAATTGCTGAAAGGTATTTTTGATCAGATGCTGAAAGAATTTGAATCGCCATATATTAATAAACATGAGTTATTGAAGAGTTACGTGCAGATCATTATGCATGAAGCTTTGAAAATTCACGCTGATGAATTTTCATCTCCAGGCACATCTTCTTCCGCCCGTCTTACCGATCTATTTTTTGAATTGCTGGAGCGGCAGTTCCCTATTGCCTCACCGCAACAGGTTATGCAGCTGAAAAATGCAGGTGAATTTGCAGACCATCTGTCTATACACACCAATCACCTCAATAAAACGCTGAAAGAGATTACCGGCAAGACTACTTCTGAACATATTAGCGACCGAATGATTATTGAAGCAAAAGCGCTGCTTATCCACAGCACCTGGAATGTTGCAGAAATAGGCTACAGCCTTGGCTTTGGGCACCCGTCAAATTTCAATATCTTCTTTAAAAGACAAACGGGCAAAACTCCTTATCATTTCCGCAAAGAAGCCGTGCCCATTCATAACTTTTAATTTGAATGGCATAACTTACACTTACCAGACCATTCTACCTTTGTACTAATCATTTAAAAAGATTACGCAATGGAAAATATAAAAGATAAAGTAATAGTCATTACCGGTGCAAGCAGCGGTATGGGTGCTGCAACTGCCCGTAAACTGGTTGAACTGGGCGCAAAAGTTGTACTGGCCGCACGCAGGGAAGACCGGCTGAAACTTTTGGCAGATGAATTAGGCGAAAATGCTGTGTACGTAAAAACAGATGTAAGCAGACATGCTGACCTGGACAATCTTATGGCCAGGGCAATTGAAAAATTTGGCCACGTTGATGTGTTATGGAACAATGCCGGCATTATGCCTGTATCCTTTTTTGATGAAGGATTGGTAGACGAATGGGACCGCATGATTGATATCAATATCAAAGGGGTATTATATGGTATCAATGCTGTGTTACCACATATGCTTGAACGCGGCTCAGGGCATATTCTGGCAACTTCATCTGTAGCAGGTCTAAAAACATCACTGGCTACGGGTGTGTACAGCGGTACAAAGTTCGCCGTTAGGGCAATTATGGAAGGCCTGCGCGAAGAGGTTTCCGGAAAAATCAAAGTCACTACCATCTATCCGGGTGCAACTAAATCAGAGCTGGGGCATGATATTACAAGTCCCAAGATCAAGGCCACCTATGGTAACATCGCTGACATGCCACGAATGGAAGAAGAAGCCATTGTAAATGCAGTAGTATATGTAATCAGCCAGCCTGGAAACATCAGTGTAAACGAATTGGTCTTACGTCCGTTAGGGCAAACAAGATAGTGAACTGATATTTTCTGGCTATTTTTTAACCGGCAGGAGCGAGATCCGGTTCCTGCTGTGTATTACATTTCAATAGTCAAACGTTTTGACAGATGATGGTTCAAATTTCTTTGAATATTGCTATATTCAGACAAATTTTCGCCGATCCATTTAAATGAAATTCTGTACTTCCCTTTTTTTCTTATGTTTCTTTTCTGTTTACACTTTTGCACAAAACCCGCTACCGGGCTTACTCGAACGTCTGAAAACTTCGCAACCAGATACGTCACGCGTGATGTTATATAAGGAACTAATAGGTTACTACCGTTATACTCAGCCAGATTCTGCAAATTATTACGCAACAACGGGACTGGCGCTTGCCAATAAGATAAAATATACCTACGGCATAGCCATGCTGAACGGTATCATAAGTGATTACAATGTGAGGAGGGGAAAAATGGAACTGGCAAAAAAGCAAACCCTGTATTCATTACATCTCTTCGAAAAACTGAAAAACCAGAATGGAATTGCCGCTACCAATAACAGTCTCGGCATTTTAGCCGCAACGCAAGGTTTTGATAAAGAAGCCACCCAGTATTTTTTAAAAGCTTTAAAAATCCGGCAAGCCACTAACGATACCCGTGGTATTATAGAATCCTATATCAAACTGGCCAAAATTGAAGAACAGAATAACAACATAGACAAATCTTTAAGTTATCTCCTTAAAGGAGCAGCGTTAGGTAGTAAACTCACCCCTTCCGCAACTATGTCAACAGTATTAAACAATACAGGCAGTATGTATGCAAAAAAAGGAGACATGAAAAATGCTCTGCTTTATTTTAAAAAAGCATTAAAAATATCTGAAGATTACCGTTCTTCTGGTGTCTATGTGCTTGCGCTAACGAATATTGGCAATGTTTATCAGCAACAGGGCGATTTCAAAACTGCCCTTGAATATCAAAATAAAGCGTTAAAAGCGGTGAGGGAGAGGCATATCCCTGAACAGGAAGCAGAAGTGTTAATGAATATCGCCTCCTTATTAGGTAAAAATAAGCCTGACAGTACGGTACTTTTACTTAATCAGGCGCTTGCCATCACCAAACAAATCAACCATCAGCACCTTATGCTTGAAGTTTACCAGGGAATTGTTGATATCAATAAAACGATTGGAAATTATAAAAAGGCAGAAGAAGCACTGGAAAGTAAAACCGCCTTAAAAGACAGCCTGTTTACCCTTACCAAATCAAAGGAGATTGCTGGTTTGCAGGCAAATTTTGATCTGGTAAATGAAACTGTTAAAGTGCAGCAACTGGAACTCCAGAATGAAAAAACCGAATTCTCACGTAAAATAATCATTGGAATTTCTGGGGGGATAACTTTCCTGCTCATTCTGTTCATCTTCTTTTACTCGCAAACCAGAAAGTTGAATACAGACCTGGTGATACAGAAGGAAGAGCTCAATAAACTGAATTCTTTTAAAGACAAACTGTTCTCCATTATTGGTCACGACCTGAGATCTCCTGTTTCAAATATTGTAAATATGATTGCCGTATTCGAAAAGGGCATCATAACTGCAGATGATGTGCATAAACTTATACCCCAATTAAAAGAACAAAGCGAGGTAACCCTTGAAGTATTAGACAAACTGCTTACCTGGGGAAAATTGCATTTGAAGGGTGTTAATTTAAATAAAAGCGTATTTAATGCGAAAACGCTGGTTCAGCGTAATTTCCATTTGTACAGGTCTGCCGCTAAAGAAAAGTCGATAAGCCTGGTGGACGAAACGCCAGATGATTTACCAATATTCGCAGATATTTCGCATGTAGATTTTATCATAAGGAACCTGCTGGCAAATGCTGTAAAATACACCCATCCTGGTGGTAAAATCGAAGTGTTAAGTGCATTAAATAAACCGGAAGGTTACAACACAATCATCATTAAAGACAATGGAGTTGGAATTGCCCGTGATTTACTTCAAACGGTATTTGATGCCAAAAATATCAGCCTGGCGGGAACTTCCAATGAACTGGGAAATAGCATAGGTTTGATGTTATGCAAAGAGTTTATGAAGGAAAACGGGGGTGTTATTGAACTGAAAAGCGAATTAGGAGCTGGTACGCAGTTTTGTATTTCTTTTCCCTTGGTTTAGGGCCTGTTTGCCTGGTAGCTATCAGTTTGCTCATTTGCCGTCACTTTACCTTTTTATAAACAATACCGCCCCTGATGAGTTAAGGATTATATTAGCTTAATTTCACTCCTATGGAACCCAATCATCACCTGCAACGCTTTATTGACGCTCAGAAAGAGGACTACGCAACTGCCCTGGATGAAATGAAAAATGGCAGAAAAAGAAGTCATTGGATGTGGTATATCTTTCCTCAAATCCAGGGTCTGGGCTTTAGCAGCACGTCCCAGCATTATGCCATCAGTGGCCTGCAAGAAGCCGCAGCATATCTGAACCACTCAATTTTGGGCCAGCGGCTAATCGAAATTTCGAAAGTACTTGTACAATTGGACAGTTCAAACGCAAGTCAGGTATTTGGAAGTCCGGATGATATGAAACTGAAATCATCCATGACCCTGTTTGCCTCCGTCCCCAATGCAGACGCTGTTTTTCAACAGGTACTGGACAAGTTTTTTCAGGGAAATAAAGACCAGAAAACGCTGAGCATTCTTGAGCGGCAATAGCTGAACAATTTTTGCAAAGGCACCTTCATTCGTGCTCAATACATAATAAACTTTAACAGCAGCAGCAATAGCCCGCAACCATCGAAATTCTCTCTCCTACTATTCATATTTCAACGCATCAATCGTGTTTGTCACAGCCGCCCGATAGGACCTGATGCTTACCGTAACAAGTGTAATTAATAAGGAAATACACATTGCCCAGACAAAAGGCCAGATACTCAAATCCATGCGGTAGGCAAATCCGGAAAGCCATTTGGACACCAGTATATAAGCCAGTGGCCAGGCTACAATATTTGCGGTAAACACCATTAACAGGAACGCTCCGTTGAGCATTTTAACCAGATCATAGGTGGAAGCGCCTAATACTTTCCTGATTGCCACTTCTTTTGTGCGTTGTGTAGCTACAAAGGAAACCAGCCCGAAAAGTCCAATAAGGGAGATAAATATAATTACACCGGCAAATACCCTGAAAAGAAAGCCAGTAATCCGCTCGGTCTCATAATAAGCATCAATGTCATCATCGTAAAATTTTGAACTGTATACCTCATTTGGAAACGTACTGTTCCACAAAGCCTCGATTTCCTTCATCGCAGGAAGTATCCGTTGCGGATCCATTTTCACCGCCATATTATAATACACCCAGCTTTCCTGGTAAAAAATCATGGGAGATATACTGGCCTTAAGCGACTGATCATTGAAGTCTCTGACCACCCCGACAATAGGTGCTTTGCGCCCATTCTGATCAATGATTTTTCCCAGTGCAGCTTCAGCGTCGTTAATACCAACCTTTTTAATAAATGTTTCGTTGGCAATATATCCGTTGGCCGTATCGCTTTTTACAAATACCTTCCCCGCAATCAGGTGTAAGCCAAACAGGTCAAAATATTTTTCATCCGTCATGGTCAGCCTGACTTCAAAATCTTTATTATCCTTTCCGTCAAACCTGAAACTGGTGGTATTCATGGAACCAGAAAGTGGTGGCCTCAGAAAATAACTGACTTTCTGTACCCCGGGTATATGCAACACGCGTTTCCGGAAAGCCAGTTGGTGCGACCTGCTGATACTATCACCGGGCATACCAACCAGCGCGATGGCATCTTTATCAAATCCCAGCGGTTTTTCACGAACATATTGCATCTGTTTGATGATCACAAGCGTGCTGATAATCAGAATAATGGTAATAGCAAACTGCACAACTACAAGTATTTTGCGAAGGCTCAGGCTGCCTGCATTAACGGTTACTTTATTTTTGATAGCGAGCGCAGGACTAAAACCAGACATCACCATTGCTGGATAAAAACCAGCAAGAAGACTTACAAAAAATACCAGAACCAGCATGAAAACGTACATCAGCGGATGCCCGAAAAGACTAAGCACAACTTTTTCCTTAAACAGGTTTTGCAAAACCGGTAGTGAAAGCTCTGCAATGATGCAGGCGATGACTATTGAAATTACCGTAACGGCGATCGTTTCTGTCAGGAACTGTACTACCAGCTGATTCCTTTTAGAGCCCATCACTTTCCTCACGCCAACTTCTTTTGAGCGGTTTACCGATTGGGCCGTGGCCAGATTAATAAAGTTGATACAGGCGGTTACAATCAGGAATAAACCAATAACGGCAAGTCCGTAGAGTTGGGATTTTGTTGTGGTGATTTCAGAAAAGCTTTTATACTTCTCACTAAAGTGAATATCAGATAATGGCTGAAGTATACTTTTTTGATTGCCCGAAGCTTTTCGGTCAGTATAGTTTTTTTTGTTAAATCTGTCCAGCGAAGGCTGTAAGCCCGCCGGCGTCTGCCCTTCCTTTAACAAGGCAAAACATTGATTTTGTGAACTCACGGAGCCCCAGTCGGTATTTTTGCTTTGATATGAATTCTGATAATTGATCACAATTCGCAATGGGATGCTGCTACTGGCCGGTATATCTTTGAATACCCCGGTCACCTTCAACGTCATCTGGTTCCAGAAAGTAAAAGATTTGCCCAGTGCATTGCCGGCACTACCGAAAAACTCCCTTGCAGTTCCTTCAGACAGCACCGCTGTATTTGGAGCTGCAAACTCTTTGCCTGGTTTTGCAGAAACCCATACCAGGTCAAAAATTTCAAATAAATCAGGCTCTGCAAAAAATACTTCTTTATCAGCTTTAATCTTTTCCTTTCCTGCCCTGTCTTTTACTATAACCACACCACTATTTCTGGATGCGACCGCCAGCTTTTCAATACCTGGCATTTCGATCCTTGCCGCTGCAGGAAAGGGCGCTGGCGATCCCGATGAATGGTCATCGAAACTGTTGTACTTCCAGTCAGTTACAAATCTATAGATGCGGTCCCCGTTATTGTACCCTTTATCAAAACTGAGCTGAAACTGTATGAATATAAAAATCAAAATACAACTCGCCATTCCTATGGATAACCCAAGGATATTGATCAGCGTATATACTTTGTATTTCAACAGGTTCCTTAAAGCGATTTTGAGGTTAAGTTTAAACATGGCTTTTCCTTATTTTGCAGGTTGCGTGCTTATGCATTATTATTTTATCTGCTTTATCCAACCGCATGCCAGCGTTCAGATACCCTGCTTAAGGTAAGTTAGCCACTATTATTGAATTTCTTTGTTCAATTGCGAACATCTGGTGTACGGAAATGTACAGCGGCAGCCTATTTCCCAACCATTCGTTTCCTGATCCTGCTCAGTGACGGCCCCTGTATACCAAGGTAAGAGGCAATATGGTACAAAGGGATACGGTTACAAATATCCGGGTGCTGTGCAGTCAGTTCTACATAACGTTCTTCAGGGCTTTTAAAGAGAAAACCTTCAGTACTGGTCATTACCGCATTAAATGCAGCTTCCGCTGCAATGCGTCCGAACCGTTCCCATTGGTGTGAAGAACTGTAAAGCAGGTTCAGACTATCTATATGAATATACAAAATAGTGGAATGTGACATTGATTCCGTATAATATTCACAGGGCATCTGCGTGAGGAAGCTTTTGTAAGAGGTCATAAACTGCTGACTGCTAAAGAAAAACATGTTTTTCTCCTCCCCTGTATCTTCGTTTGCACGGTACACCCTGAACACACCATTTGTGATAAAACCAAGATGTTTGCATACACTTTTGTAAGCATTGTAAAAATCACCTTTTTTATATGTTTTAAGTTGCCAGTGAGGAAGGGAAAGATCAAAATTTTCTTTATCCATTCCAACTTTATACATCATTTCGCGTAATAACTCTATTTCTGTCATTGCCTTTATCGGATATAAGTGAATTTACATGTCGTCAACTTGCCAAACTAAGAAAAACCCGGCAGATTTATCTTCCGGGTTTAATTTATGACACCTTCCTGTAAAAAACAGCAGTTACTTTGCTTCTTTTAAAATAATATCTGCCAGCTCTTTAGGCATGGAGAAAAATGGTGTATGACTACTTTTCAATGCATATTCTTTGTTTACCCCAACGCTCTTCACCATCGCCTGTTGTGCAGCATAACTGATGGCGTTGTCGTTAATCGTGTGAATATACGCCCTTTTAACGCTTCCGAAATTTGCGGCTGTAATGGTAACCGGATTAGTAAAAGGAATCAGCGGGTCTGCTTTAACGTTAGCCAGCAGGTAATCCTGAATTTCTTTTGATGCATCTGCTGCAAAAACATCAATTAAACCTTCTTTAGCTAGCCCGATGGAGGCAGTTGCTTCGTCAACTTTGATATACTTTCCGGTATGACTGTCCGCGTCCTGTTGAGAAAGCTGCAGTAAACTCACTCCATTTTGTGGTAATACTGCCCCCAGGTATACCAATTCCTTTATCTGAGAAGGAATTGCTTCTGCAACTTCGCTGATAATTAGTCCCGCCATACTGTGCCCAACTAACAACACGTTGTTTTTAGTACCAATTGCGGCTTTTACAGCATCTACGTAGGATTGCATGGTGATGCTTGTAAATGGAGTAGTGTCTTTTCCATGACCAGGAAGGTTTACAGCAATTACTTCATATCCTTTTGCTTGCAGTAAGGGTGTTACGGTATTCCATGCTGAGGCGTCTGCCCATGCGCCATGAACCAATACAATTGTTCCTGCCTTTTTTGTTTTTTGTGAAAAGCCTGTTAGGGTAAGTATACCAAGGGCTATAGATAAAATTAGTGTTTTCATGTTTTTTTGTTTTTATGTCTTATTGTTCCGACACTTCAAAGGTATGCCGGCAATAACATCAAAACTTTAACCCAGGTTAATATCCTGAAATACACTAAAAAAAGATGAGCTAAACCTGTATTCAATAAAAAACCCGGCACATCCATGATGCACCGGGTTGAGTTACAGAAGTTCTGTTTACTAATCTGGCTTCTCGTTGTTATATATTTTTAATACCTCGGCTGCTGACAGTACTTTATTATAATACCTGATATCATCCATAGAGCCTTTGAAATAAGAACTGCTTCCAAAATAAGTTGAGCTGGTTTTATCCGTAAAATTGAATTTGTCCTTTGGCAGCTGCTGTCCGATGGTCATATTGATAGGTGTAGCTAAAGTTACCGCAGTCCCTGCTACGCTTTCCGACCTGGTAAGAACGCCATCCACATAAAAGTTAATAGAACCGTTTCCAGCGGTAACTACTGCATGATGCCATTGACCAACAACCATTTTACCTGGGTTACTATCCCTGTCAAAAGTACCCGACGAGGTCTTTACTGTCATGAACAAAAAGTTATCAGTTTGCAACTGGAACTTGAACCCATTCCAGCGGTTCAATGCTATCATATAGTTATTCCCAAAAGTCTCTTTAGGGTTTACCCATAAACTAACAGTCAGCATCCCTGCATTGAGCGCAGCAGTATAAGGAACTTCTATATAGGCTCCATTGGCAAATTCGTAAGCATTAGCCGCTGCTCCAAACCTATCGGTAGTAAGCACAGGCAAGACACCTCCATCTGAAGCATTTCCTTCAGTACCAATGATTCCCGTCATCAGGGTTCCGTCGTGGTGGTTTGCAGTAGCATCGAGTGCATTTCCGGCAAAAAGCCATTTGGCAACCAGGTTTTCAGGCGCTACCTCTTCAATAATCCGTTCTTTAAAAGCGATTATCGCTCTGCGCAGGTTTGCATATGCATTATTTACCTGCTCCTGGGTATGTTCTCCGTTAGTTACTGCAGTGGCAAGATCGAGTGTTTCTTTCAATGTAGTACGGGCCTGTTTAGGATATTGGCCCAGGTTGTGCCCTTCAGCAGAACTGCTATAAACCAGACTTACAGAATCCGTAAGTGTTTTTAGACTTGCTTTATCGGCATTATAATTTGGTTTAGCTTCATCATCCTTACAGGAAGTGAAAGCTACGGCAGCCAGCATTACGAAGATAAACAACCGGCTGTGTGATAAGTATTTTTGATAATTCATGACCAGATGGCTAATTATAAACTTCCGTTAGTATTTCTTTCAGTTTGCGGAATAGGGAAAAACCTGTTCTGCGCATAGTTAAAGTT
>Ga0247815_10000613_pt1 | contig 27914 bp, 26 predicted proteins | sample UWRJL194509B1_FD_181014 | JGI IMG/M metagenome (GOLD analysis project Ga0247815, IMG submission 181014) | Plant litter microbial communities from Arlington Agricultural Research Station in Wisconsin, United States - UWRJ-L194-509B-1 | ecosystem: Environmental > Terrestrial > Plant litter >...
ACCAGTTGGCCTCGGTGGATGCTGGCGCCGTGCTGGGCGACCTGTGTCGGGACGCCGAGGCCGGACGCTACACCGAGGCGACCCGGGCCTGGCTCATGGAGCAGACTCACGAGGCCATCGAGGCGCCAGGCCTACAGCCTGCCTTGGGGCTGGGCGACCCCCTAGCCCAGCAAACGGTCATGCTGCGTTATTCTCGGCGCTTCGATGCCAACCAGGGCATTGGTCGTCTGGCCAAACTGGTCAACGACAAAAAGCCAGATCAGGCGCGTCAATTGCTGGAACACCCGCCGGAACAATTATTCAGCCTGAAGTTGCGTGGCGAACAAGACAGCGCGCTGACCCGCCTGCTCGTCGACGGTCATCGCGAGGCAGTCGGTGCACCGCCTGGCTATCGTCATTACCTGGAACTGTTGCAGCAGCAACGGCCCACCATCGGCACCGGGTGGGGCAGCGATGAGTGGGGGCAATGGGCGGGCAAAGTCCTCAACGCCTTTGACGAGTTCCGCCTGCTCTGCGCGTTGCGCCGTGGTCCTTGGGGTGTCGAGGGACTCAACCAGCGCATAGCCAGCGAGCTCAAGCATCGCAAACTGATCGATACCGATCACGGCTGGTACGAAGGCCGGCCGGTGCTGGTCACCCGCAATGACTACAGCCTGGGATTGATGAACGGCGACATCGGCATCACGCTGAACGTACCCGTGGCCAACGACAGCCAGCCCTCACGGATGAACCTGCGCGTCGCCTTCCCCCGCAATGATGGCTCGGGCGAGCTGCGCTTCGTCTTGCCCAGCCGTTTGGTGGAGGTCGAAACGGTCTACGCCATGACCGTACACAAATCCCAGGGCTCGGAGTTCAACCACACCGCATTGCTGCTGCCCGATGCCCTCAACCCGGTATTGACCAAGGAACTGCTCTACACCGGCATCACACGGGCTAAAAACTGGTTCAGCCTGATTGAAGCCAGCCCTGGGGTATTCGAAGGTGCGGTGAGTCGCAACGTACAGCGTTTGAGCGGGCTGGCGGTGCAGTTGCAGATGCAACTGGCGAGGGAGGCGGGGCAGTGAGGTTGTCCCCGCTTTTGACTGTTTCAACGTAGCTGAGTAGGTGCATTGATGCATTTGTAACCTGGGTACTGCGCTTGTGCCGTCACTTTGGCCATGCTGGAGGTGACGGCTTGTACGGTGATGGTGAAATTGGCTTGTGGGCCCGCCGTTGCGACGACGCGTTGCAGGAAGGCTGAGTAGGTTTTCATCGGATGTACTCCGCAGTTGTGGATTTGAGGTATCGCGTAAGGCTCGAGGGAGTTTCAGTGCAATACTCCATCACCTGGCCGACGATATGTGTCGCATCGCTCGACAATTGCTCTTGGGGAGGTTCACGAAATTGTGATCTGTTGCCTGATTAGCTATCTGCACGACTGCCGTAGACCGAGACACCCGTAAGGCATAGGGTGCAGCTATTCGACATCATGGATGGGGAGAACTAATGAAGCGCGAAGAGTTTCTAAATCAACCAGAAGTTGATGAGTTTATAAATTGGCTGGTTGAAAATTTGCCGCGACTGACTTTCAGGCTGGATTTCAAAACCAGCAAGTTTGTGAGTGGAGGGCTTAAGGCCGAGGTAGAGGGCTTTGGGCAGGTTATCCAGCACTACCGCTGGAAGGCCCAGTGGTTTGATGCCAGACAGGTTCCAGTGCATTCCGAACATTGGGCGAGTACCTATAGGTCGCTGGGCCAACTGCGCCATTGGTTGGCCTGCGCGGTCGCTGCCGATGATGAGTTGCAAACCTTACAGGCATGCCTGCAGGTATTGCGATGGGGTGGTGTACGCGGAGCCGTTGTATTCCTGCACAGGCTGGCCGCTGAAAGGCGTTTGGTGCAGTACTTGAAAACAACCAAAGCATTAATGTCATTGGACGGCGATGCGCAGCTAACTGATCTGAACCTTGCCAGCGTAGAGCGCTTCGACGCTGGGCTAACCAAAATTCACGCTTTGCTAGATACCAGCGGGTCACCGATCTATGACAGTCGGGTCGGAGCAGCAGCGGCCATGTTGTATTCACTGTTTCGCCAACAATCCCCCCACAAAGCTAAATCCACGCTAGCCTTTGCGTCTGGTGCGGCGCGTGGTAGCCAGATTCGCAACCCGCAGGCATTTATTGGGGGGCTGGCCGCACCGCAGTTTTCTACCCTCGAATATGCCGCGTGGGCGCAGTGCCAAGTTAGGTTGGGGTGGGTTGTCCGCGCCGTACTTCTAAGAATGCCAACCCTGTTCACCGATCAGGAGACTTTGGTCGCTCGATGTCATGCCTTCGAAGCGAGCCTGTTTGTGTTGGGATATGACCTGCGCTGTTTTGGCGTGCCCATGAAGATCCATCAGCGGCAGGCAGAAGTTTCTGAGGTCGAGACAGCAAGCAGCACGCAGCAGCTTCAGCAGGATAACGATGCGAGGGGGTGGGTGCCTACCGGACATCCGTTTACCTCAATATTGAACGATTATGAGGTGTTCAGGCGCAGCGGCTTGGCCGACAACAAGGAATCGTTTGCTAAATGGTTGGTGGCACGGCGATCAACAGCTGAGGCAACTAGCACAGCTGCGCTTTCGGTCAGTTCGGCAAGGTCCTATTGTTTTCCCTTCTCTATCCAGGAATTTGATCTGTTTGGCCGCGATATAGAGAGCCTTGAACATATCGTCGCAGGAGGGGAACGTGGGCTGTGTGCCGTTATGGGCGTCCCAGACCTTGAGCCTTTTACTTTAGGAGATGAGCGAGAAAGCGTTTGTCTGGTTGACGTGTTACTGACAGGACGGTTGTACAAGAGAGGATTGAGCAGTGAACAACGAGTGGCCTCGCTGGTAGATAGCGGTTTTGCTGGTACGTCAAAATCGGCTGCGACACTCATGGCCGTTGGCCGTGGTGTTGGAAAGCATTTTGGTTTACTCGGTGCTGATCATCAACCTACCGAGTTATACGACCGTTTCTTCGGCAGCGTGGGCGAACTCTGATTCAAGTTGAAGCGGAGAAAATTTGCCCATAACCAATTTATGCGGTCAATAGCAGTGCTTCGCCAGTGATGTGCGCTGCTAACTAGCGACTGCATCGGCCCCGCTTAATCAGCGTGTGTTGTCGCTTCGCACTGGACCATAAGTGCCTTCTTGCGGGTTTTTATCGAGACACACCATGACCAACATCAGCAGCCTGCTGCAAGGCATATTGCCACTAACCCGCGACGTTCTGTTTGATGAGCCCAATGAAGTACTGGCGGCCTACGCCGGTGTGGGCATGCCGTCGCTGCGCATTGGCGAGGTGCCATATGGGCCAGGCGAAGTGTCCTATCACCGAGTCAAGGCCGCCTGTGCATTACGCATTCTGGTTGATCCGAGCATGCTGAAAGCCCGCTACGAGACCTTGCGCAGTGACGCCCTGGCCAATGATGCGGACGCGCTCAACGATTTGGGCTGGCTTTGGCTCAATGGCCGCGGCATGCCCGCCGATGCCGCGCTGGCCCGACGCCTATTCAAGCTGGCATGGGCCGAGGGGGCCTGCGAGGCCGCTTTCAATCTCGCCGAGCTCGCTTGGTACGGCAAGGATGGGCGAGTCGATATCCCGTTGGCTATCGACCACTATCAGCAGGCCCATGCGGGCGGCATCATCTGCGCCGCACGGAGCCTTGGTCGTTTGTACGAGGAGGGTGATGAGGGAGTGCCAGCAGACCCGATCCAGGCGGCTCACTGGTACCGGCTCGGAGCCGGGCAACAGGATGATGAGGCAGAGCTGTCGCTCGGATGTCTACTGCTCGATGACACTTCGGCGGTGTTCAACTTGCCAGAAGCGTTGTACTGGCTGCAGTGCGTCGCTATGAAGGGCAGCATTATCGCCGCTGAACACCTGGCTGACCTTTACATCACAGCGTTCAAGTCGCCGCCGGACCCCGACGGGTTGCTTCATGTCTTCTGGCGCGATCATGCCATTCGACTGGGCAGCAGTTGGGCGCGGGACAGGGCGTCGGAGGTTAGTTAACAGCCGCGCCGATTGGGTCAGCGGGACCTTGAAGTCCCGTCACTCATATAGCCAAGGCTTCAGCTCCTTGAGGTTCGCCACCACGATCTGCTGCGCCTCTTCATTGGGGTTCAGGCTTCTTGGATCGATCTGATAACGCTGTATTACATACTTCAACAGCGCCCTGCGGCTGGGAACTACCAGCTGTCCTTCGAACATACCAAAATCTGTTTCTATGATCGATTTCTGGGCGGCGTCCAGGCGCTCATCGGCCTTAATAATGACCGATATTTCGCTATTCCAGTCATCGTCCATGGCTGCGGTGTTATCTGACTTGTCTAGCAGCTCCGGTACACCCCGTAGTCGGCTAAGCACAAAGTCCCGGTACTGACGGTTCTTCTCACAATATGCCCTCACGTGCCAGCGCATACCGGTATAGATCAACGTATGCGGTGCGATGAGCCGAATTTCCACCATGGGCGTGTTCAGCGAAACGTATTCAGTCTCCAGGCGCAGGCCGTCGCGACAAGCCTTGAGGAGTGGGCGGAGAATCTCGGGGCGGATTGGCCGATCAGGAACATCCAATACCTTGGTGTGGGCATACGCCAGCGCTAAGCCATCAATGTGCGGAGCACGTTCGTTGTTCTGATAAAGCAGATGCAGATACGCGCTGGCGCTGTCGTCGATGAAGCGCGGTTTGAACTGCTTGCTCGGTACGTACCCCTTGATCTGCTTGTCATATGTAAGGTTTTTAGGCGCATGTTCGGTGATGTACGTATTGATGTCCTTGGAGGCCTGCTGACGGCTGATGCCGAAGCTCTGGATCAGATGCCCCGTGGTCAAGCGGCCTTCCCACCAGGCAACGGTTTCAATCAAACGGTAACGAAGTGCCAGATCCCAGCGGACCTGCTCGATGGATTGCTTGCGCTTCATGTCCTCTCCTTGTGTGCTAATACTTTACCTGTACAAGTCTACATCATAGACCTGTCGTCATACATTACATATCGTGTCGCTGTCTTCGGGGTTTCCCGAACGCACCAAGGAAGCAGACATGGACACGTTGGACATGATTTCTACAAGCGCATTGATACTGCCTGCAGTCATCGTAATTATGCTGGCGATACAAGCCTCGAGGCTGCGCGATATCCGGCAAATGCTTCAGGACGCTCGTCGTAAGGCTCGATTGCTGAGCATTGATGAGTGGGAGAACAAAGAGCTGCGCTCAGCGTTGCGTGCAGAAAAAGCCCACGTGGCTCAACTGCAACGCAAGTTGGTGTTGCTGCAGCTCTCGATGTCAGCGGTATGAAGGGGAAGGGCATGACCAGGCTTGAACGAATCAAGGGTTGCTTGCTGGGCGGGGCGGTGGGCGGGGCGCTTGGAGCACCAGTAGAGTTAATGGAGTGGGCAGCCATTGAGGCTAAATTTGGCGCTCAGGGCGTTCAGGATTTTGAGCCGTCTTATGGCATCACCGGCGCTATTACTGACGATACGCAAATGATGCTGTTCACTGCTGAAGGTCTTTTGCGTGCTTATGTGCAAGGTAGCAACGGGCACGTCTGCCACGTGCCCAGCGTCATCCACCAGGCACTGTTGCGCTGGTTGATGACGCAAGACTACCAACCGTCATTACCCGTCAGCGGCAATGGCTGGCTGATTACCGAATCGGCCCTGTGGTCTCGACGCGCCCCAGGAAAAACCAACGTGAGCGCGCTCAAGGCCAGTACCCAACTCGGAATGCGCGCCGACAATGAAAGCAAAGGCTGCGGCGCCGTGGTGCGCGTGGCTCCCTGTGCGTTTTTCGCGAACGCATTTGACTACGCCGCAGAGTCTGGTCGCCTGACCCACGGCCACCCGACCGCTTACCTGGCTGCCGGGCTACTAGCCGACATTCTGCAGCGCTTGGTTGACCGGGGAAGCAGCCTGGAACATGCCTTGACTGAGAGCCTGACTAAACATAGTCAGCGGCCTGGCATGGGAGAAATAATTACTAGCCTTGAGCGCGTGTTGTTTTTTTATTACGAAGGCTATCGCCCGACGCCCCAGCGCATTGCGGATTTCGGCGGGGGATGGGGAGCTGAGGAGGCTCTGGCCATTGGGCTCTGGTGTGCTCTGAGTGCTGATTCGTTCGAGCAAGGTGTGATCAGTGCGGTGAACCACAGCGGTGACAGTGACAGCACAGGACTGATTGTCGGGCACTTGCTGGGCATTCAGTACGGCCCAGCATCTATACCGGAGCGCTGGTATAAAGGGTTGGAATTGCGTGGGGTGATTGAGCAGGTGGCCGAGGATATCCAGCGTGTACCGCGGGATTATTGTGGGAATGGTGGGGAGTTTGATCAGCAGATCGAACGCGCTTACCCCGGTCATTGATGGGGCTGTTTGGAATTAATGTGAATTTTTTTTCTGGAGAATTAGCGATGCCGATGCCACCTAGACCTTTTACATTAGTGTGCAGTGCGTGTGGATGGAAGAAAACCGTGGTGCCGCTAAGCGATGCGCTGGCGCCGGGGGAGTGGTTTGCTCGATGTCCGAGGTGTGCTTCTGAGGAAGTGGCGAGGAGACCCGCCACGACACTGGAAAAACTACTTGTTGGGCTATGGCGTTGGCGCTAGTTTTTGCGCCGGGGATGGTGGATAGCAACTCGGATCGTTCCGCCGCTCAACAAAAAAATCTATTGAACTGTTTGTGACAACTTATAGGTCGAAGGCGTTTCAGGCCACTTCGGGCAGTGCCATACGGCCAGACGGAAGAGCCAAGAGTAGTTTGTTTTCTTCAGACCTGAACAACGCTTCAGCTCGGTGTTCTATCTGGTGAAATAGCTTCGCCCTATTTTCTATTGTTCCGCGTATTAACTGCCGATGCTGTTCGTTCAAGAAGCCTTTGTATACGTTCACTGCACTTAGGTAGCGCTCGGAGCCATCGAGCAGAATTTGCTCAGCCAAACGCGGTTTACCCGCTCGGGCCGCTAACAAGTACTCGGTGTGCATACCTAACGGTATGAGTTCCAGCATCATATGCGCAAAGTTGACGATCAGCGCATAGTGCTTGTCTGTAAGGGCATCTGTGTTGCAGGCAAGGTTGAAAATATTGTCTATGAATGAGAGTGCGTGATTGCGTTTCGCAGCCACAGACGCCAACAACGGGAACGCCATTTCCTGTATTTCGTTTGCCAGAGATCGATCTTTTAGCAAAGTCCTAGCTACCTCGATACCTCCGAGGTAATCGGTGGTCTTATCCAGGTAGTAAACGATATTTTGTCCGTGCAGTTCCTGGGCAATTTGATCGACTGTTTCCTGAATCTTGTCCAGCTTCGCCGCCAGGTACTTAGTCTGAATGATCAGTGCGCCAAGAATGATGCAGGTTGACGCAGCGGTGGCGATGGCTGTAGTCATCTGAGCTGCCTTGAAGGCTTCTTCGGCAGATTTGAAAAGCGTTTCCTTGAAGGGAATATGCTGAATAACGCCTGTTTTGCCGCTACCGGATGCCCAGTAGGCTACTCCATCGTGAATGACGGCTTTGCCTTCGGCCAATGCCTGCAGCAGCTTCTCCGAGAGCGCGGACTCATCCACGACCCAGATTTTTTCGATCAGGGTTTCTGCTTGCATTAGAAACGGTCCTTTTTCTCGTATTCACGACGCATGTACGCGATTTGAATGACTGCGGGCATCGTGACTCGATAAGCGACGCCTGTAATTTGAGGAATGGCAAAAGCTGCGAACACAAGCGCGAGAGGGCCGGAAAGCAGCGCCACGCTTCGCGTCGCGACAATTGAGCCAATGGCTCCTGCGGACATCATCGACAGACCGCTGAAGATCACCTTTGCAGATTCGGCCATAAGCTGAGCACCTTTCAGCGAGCCCGAGCCACCCGCTTTAATGGCTAGGAGTACAAGGTCAAACGCCCCTATGCCGAGGGAGCTGACGTTGAATGCGTCGAGGGTTTTCTGTCGTTCTTCTTCGGACATCTTTTCCCACGCCAAGGTGACCATTTTCTCGATCAGCGCGTTTTCGATATCGTATGCAGTCTGTTTCTTGTCGTAGGAAACTTTGAGCTTGTCGCACACATCGCAGAGTATCTCGTGATACAGCACGCCGCTTCTACGGAAAAGATTGACCAGCGAGTCTCCGCCGAAATGTTGAAGTTCACCCGCGACTAGGCGCCAGGATTTGCTCCATTTATCAGGTTGACCGTAACGCTGTTTGAAGTCTTCATGCCCGGAAATTTGGCTGGCGTAGCGTTCCTCACCATCTTTGTCCTTTGTCAGATATTCGGCGAGCAGCCTGATATCGTCCTCCGAGCAATACTGAAGAAACTCAAGGTCTTTGTCTGGTCGGTAGTCGATACCCATGGCTTACTCCTGGAAATTCAATTGCCGTGCCGAAGATTGACTAGATGGGGTGTTGTGATTCTGATTTTTTCAGGAACTGGACTTCGACTCGGCGATTGCGCTCATCCGAGGGGTCCATGTTGGGAAGCGGTTGCGAGTCACCATATCCGGCCACTATCACCCGTTTTGCTTGCTGCACACCCAGCATTTCGATCAGTAGCTTACGTGCCTCCCGCGCGCGCGCGGCAGAGAGCGTGAAGTTATCGTCATACACCGTGCAGTATTTGGCGAAGTCAGTTACTGGCCGGGATACCTGGATATTGTCCGTGTGGCCTTCGACCAAAATTTGAGACTGACTGGACGTATCAATGAACGCCGCTATTTTTGGGCTCAACAGCGTAAGTTCGCGGTGTGCCTCGTCGGTCACGCAAGCGCTGCCGCGTGCAAACATCTTGTCGCCAAGCGTGATCTTTCCACCGGCCAGATCGAAAGAGACGAGTCCAGCGTCACCTTGATCGGCTAGCGCTTTCTGCATGTCCTGGAGAAGACCACTCAAGAGCTCCTGCTCGGTGATCACGCTTTTGTTCTTTTCTTCCTGACGCTTGAGTTCTGCAAATTGATTCTGCAGAACCGAGACGACTAACAGCAACATAACGACGGCCATGACTCCGGCCATCAAGTCGGATATGGAGACCCACTCACTTGGTTTATCTTTCATGATCGCTCTCAGGCCTCAACTGCATATCTGGCCGACAGCGCTTCACGAATATTTTCCGCTGCATCGTTCAGTTGATTAAGGGACGTTTGTAGTGGTTGGAGGTCTGGGACAGGACGTTCAGGTGCTGCTGCCAACGCTTTCAGGGTGTCAGGTATTTGCTCCAGCATTTTGCTGACGTTGTCATATCGCACGCCGAGATCAGCCATGCGCTGGCCACTGCTCGATACGGCGGTGAGGCTCAACTTAATGTCTTTGGTTACTTTCTCGACCATCGAAGTCATGGCCATTACACTTTCAGTTAGGCCCCCGCTCATTTGCTTGAACTCCTCACTGCTCTCGACCTGTATCTCAGCAGTCACCTTCATCTTATCAGCCACTTCCTCCATTGCCGCGTTGACCGAGACAGACATTTTGTCAATGGAAGTAGAAATATCGCCGGTCGCTTGTTGCAGGTTGGTCGACATGCCAGTCAGGTTTTGCTTGAAGTCCTTGCTCATGCTTTCGATAGTGCTTCCCAGGCTTGTCTGGACCTTATCCATGACTACCGACAACTGATTTGTGGCACCTTCCAGCTGCACAGCCATTTTTTGAAGGTTATTGTTGAAGTCTTGGTTCATGGCTCCCAATGTTTTATTGAGCCCGTGCTTAACACCCTCCAGCACATCAGTCATCTGAGTGCTCAGGGAGTCAACGACTACTTTTAATCCGGTTGCCGACTCGCCAACCTTAAGTGCAGCATCGCCCATGGTCGTACCGGCTTTCTGGAGTGCCGCCAAATTTTCCTGGCTGCTTTTGGTGAACTGCTCAAATGCGGCTTGGGTTTGGTCCGATGACTTTGTGATTGCTGTGAGATGCGCAAGGCTCTGCTGAGCCGTTACATGGTGCTCGTTACCGTTTTTCAAGATTGAAGTGGTGATTTTATTGAGATCAAGCATTCCTTGGTTGACCTGCTCAAGCGTGGCTTGGGTCTGACCGGATGATTGTGTGATTTCTGTGAGATGCGCAAGGCTCTGCTGAGCCGTTACATGGTGCTCGTTACCGTTTTTCAAGATTGAAGTGGTGATTTTATTGAGATCAAGCATTCCTTGGTTGACCTGCTCAAGCGTGGCTTGAGTCTGGCCGGATGATTGTGTGATTTCTGTGAGATGTGCGAGGCTTTGTTGAATGGTTACATGCTGCTCGTTGCCGTTTTGCAGGAGTGAGGAGATGATTTTAGTGACATCAATCATGCCCTGATTGATCTGCTCAAAGTTTTTCTGTCGCTGAGTTTCGTGTGCTTGTTCGGAATGTTGGTGCTGTTCTGCAATACGCCGCCATTCCCCCTTCATTGACTCGGTCTGAACGGCCAATGCCGAGACAATCACCTTGGATGTGCCCATCATCGAGGCTTGCAGAAACGCTGCCTGTTCATTCTTGGCTTGTTCGCGCTGTTGACGCGACTTGTCCAGTTCGACCTTCATTTTGCCGATGCACCAGATGAGACGCCGGTCCTCAAATCCGTTGATCGACTCCCATACTTTCAGGAGAATGAAAGCGATGATCCCCCATGTGGAGGTTTTGAACTTAGTCCCAAGCCCCTGCATCATTGATGTCAGGTCTTGCATTGCTCCGCCCATTGCGCCAACGGATGCGCCACCACTGTTCTGCAGGATGGTCGATGCCTTATCCAGCGCCAGGCCTAAACCTAAAAAGGTCCCCAGCAGCCCAAGTATTAGCAACATACCGGGCATGATATGGGCAATTTTTTCGGCCGTGGTGGCCACCGCTTGACTTAGTTCGTGGATCGAGCCGTGTTCAACCTCCAGCGTTGAATCTAATTGATCGGCTTTTTCGCCTTGCCACTTCTTTTCCCAGAATTTCTCTCTGGCTTTGATCTTTACCCAGATGATGGTGCTGAGAACGCTGACCCCAATGATGCATGAGAAAGCAATCTGAATTGGCTCATTGCTTGGAGTAAGAAAATTGACGATGTCCGCAATCACGCTGCCACCTCAACCAGCGTGAATGCCTCGGTCCGGGCACGGCAGTCTTGTTCGAAGATGTTGGCGAAATCTACGATGAGCGACTGCTGTTCTTCTGTCAGGTCATCCCATTTTCGGTGATTTTGCGCGCAGTCGATGATCAGTTTACCGACCTCTCCGCTACGTTGGATCATGTAACCCTTGCCCTCGGCCGTCAGGCCTTCCTCGCCTTTCTCAAGCAACTGCAGGAAGCCTTCTGAGGCATAGACATAGTTACATTTTTCGCGGATCGAGCTTTCCAGGGCCACCAGCCTAACTGCATCGGTTTCAACCGATTTCAGAAGGTCATTGAGTAAGACCTGTTCTTCTGAGGTAAGGGTTTCCAGGCGTTTCGCCAAGTTCAAACGCTTGGATAGGATTTTGTCGCGGGCCAACGTTTTACTCAGTTCCGTCCAGTTCAGCTCGAGCTGCTCAAGATCGACGTTCCACGCCAGAATCATTTCTTCGAAGACGAATGGGATGACCGATTTACCGAAGTGTTGAGTGGTCAGGTGGTCGAGGGTTTTGGCCTGTTCATGGCTCAGGCTAGGCTCACTGGAAATGAGGCAAGCGGAGATATCCATCAACGCAATCATGTCGGCATTGACATCGTCCAAGGTCTGGATCGAGGTCATGCTTTTTTCATAGAGCCCCAATAACTTCTGCGCTGCCCGAACACGCAGATAATGGTTGAGGTCATCAATCCTCGCAGCACTGACCGCCTTCAGGATTTTTGCCCGTACCAACATATAACTGTTGATTAGAGCCGCCACACGTACTGCTGGTTGTTCAGCAATCGGCACCTCCATCATCGAGTCTTTGAACGCTTGTGCGCGAACCTCAGCCTCTTTGATTTCAATGTCGTTAAGAACTTTTTCCTTGATGTCTTTGGCGTGCTTGATCACCCAGTCAATTGCCTTTTTCAGCTGCGCCATCAACGGGTGCGTGTCAATGTTTTCGAGAAACGCCAGTGCTCGCTCCAGACCCAGCGCCATCATCTTCACTACTGGCCACGGAGCGAGTGCTGCCAAGGTGGTGAGCGCGACCCGTGCCTTGGTGATGTGCGGCTTTACCGCCTTCCAAATATTCTGCACGTCGCCGACAAACGTTTCTGCCTCATCGGCCAGCCAACTGATCGCCTTGACTGCGACTTCTTTAACCTTATTCACAATATTAGGAATGGCGTCAGCCACTGCACTGACCACGTTAGAAACGGCGGATGCCAGACTGCTGAAAAAACCCATGTTCTACTCCTTTAGTTGACGCCCAGCAGTTTTCTGGCAACGTCTAATTTTGAATTTGAAGAATTACTGGTCGCTGTAGAACCTAGTTCTGCAACGGCTGCCAGGACTTGATTGATGGCTTCTTGGATATGGGCTGTAGACAGCAATGCATTTTCTTGTTGTAGAAGCGCTTTGGGTAGTGCCAAACGCATGCAGGTTCGGATATCACGACCCGATAGCGACTCGGATACTTTTGCGGCGCTGTCCAGAATCACATCGCGGTTGTCAGCAAGCGGGATACCGGACACCAGCATTTTTGCCCAGATAAAGCGACGCTCTTCTTCGCTGGGGAGGTCGAACTTAATGTGTTGGGAGATGCGGCTGACGAAGGCCGAGTCGTAATTTTTCGCAAAGTTGGTCGCGAAAATTACGATGCCCTCATGCCGCTCCAGTTCGATCAGTAACGTTGAACGCATCGCATTGACTTCATTGTCGATACCCTGCGTGACTGACGACAAACGTTTGCCAAGTAGCGTATCGGCCTCATCAAAAAACAACACTGCGTCTTCGGCCTTGGCCGCTTCGAAGACCTGGACGATGTTTTTTGACGTATCGCCCATGAATTTGCTTTCAAGGTCGGCAATACTTACCAGCATGATCTTCTTGCCAAGACTGCCGGCAAACGCTTCTGCTGTCAGTGTTTTCCCTGTGCCGGGCGATCCATAAAAATTCAGGATCAGACTTTTTCCGGCCGGATCAACCGCCCCGAAGCCCCACTCCACATAAATCGTCTGGTAGTGCTCGATTTTCAGCAGTGCCTCGTCAAGCTGCTGCCGCACCGATGCAGAAAGCACCACATCATTGTTTAACGTGTAGCGGGGCTGGGTGCATCTGAAGTCCGTTGGGGGGAGCGGTGTTGGTTTTGTAGGGCCACCCGCCAAATCAAGCCCTTCGGTAAATTGGGGCCTGATACGGCTTAAAAGAGAATCTTTCGACGACATGGTCTTCGGCCTTGAAATGATGAGCGTCCAATAAGAGTTCGAGCGCCTGGATTCGGCGTGTTGGAGACGACGCGAGGGGGCGTAGTGTCTATGTCGGCCGTGTTGGGTCAACCTTAAGATACGGCGCGCAGTTTGGATCCTGTTTTTAACCGTTGCGGTGGCAAAAGGCTACTTATTTTGTTGGCTTGTAGGTGCAGAGGGCACTAGGTCACAACTAGGTTTCTTACGTCAGGAGCAAGCACCAGCCGATGCGTCAGTTATATGTAGTGCATTCATCCATGGTGAGGGGGCACTGCGCAGACGGAATTGCAGTGTTCAGAAAAGAACAGATCTATGCGGAAAAGCTCCTTCAGAGAAAGCGGGCAGCTTTCTGCAGAGTGCAAACTGTGGAGGGGGAACCGGGCTTGTGCTGGCATTGCGGACATCCTGATGCTTTGGATAGGACACGATTGGAGGTGGTCGCGCCAGAATGCGTCGCGGTGATCTTGGGGGTTGAAAGGCAGTGGCAGGACAGAACGTCGCCTGCACCAGGGCCGATTCGTCTGGCTGGGTACTCGGCACGGTTCACAGCTGGAACTTAGTCCTGAGCAGCTTCAGGCACTCGTGCTCAGCTTGACGCACGGTGAGTGGGGTGTTGAGCGAGTTCTAGCCACAACGCACTGAGTATGTGTCGAACGGATCAAAAAAAGAAAAAAGCGTAGAATCGGCATGGGCAGCTTGATGGCTGCCCATGCCGGTTTGTCTACTTATTGTCGAACGACTCAAACTCTTGGGGTGCGATTGAGCAGCAATTGAAAAAGCAAGCAGGTAATAATAAACACGATCAAGATCGGCGAAAATCGCATTATCAGGATCACAGCCAGCACTACTGCGGAAGCGCTTGCCAGTATGCCGATGAAGGTGAGAGGTTTGATCAGGAAACGTATCAACACCATGGAATTCTCCTTGAGCTGATTCGATGTTGGTTCAGGTCCGGAGCATATCGGCTCCCATCAGCCGGATGGACTTGGCTAACTATGCCAAGGGCAAGGTGCCCCTACAGATATCCCCGTTCTGCCAGCGATACGCAGCCTTCATAGCCCACGACGACATGATCCAATATTTGGGTGCCAATCATGTTGAGGGCATTTTTGAGAATTGTGGTCAGTGCGCGATCGGCTTGACTGGGCTCGGGGTCGCCGGAGGGATGGTTATGCACCAGGATTACGGCTGCTGCGTTGTGCTCCAGCGCGATTTTAACGACTTCCCGAGGATAAACGCTGGTGCCATCCAGCGTACCTCGGAATAGCTCCCTAAACCCTATAACCCGGTGCTTGGTATCGAGCAGTAGCAGAGCAAAGACTTCGTACTCGTGGTATTGCAGTAGTGTTTGCAGGTGGCTGAAGACGTGTTTGGGCTCAGTCAAGGCCCGGCCTTTAGACAGACGACTCATCGCCAATTGTTGCGCCATCTGCAGGATGTCGGCCTCAGTGACCGGTGATTCCATGACATACGTCCCGGTAGTTTCACCGGCTGTGAGCTTGTGATATTTCATGCGGGTAATCCTGTACGAAGGCGTGAGAACGGAGGCGGTCGAGAGACGCGGTTACTGGACGGTAGGTTTGCTGTTGTGCCGCGTGACTTGCGACTCCAACTTTTGCGCGAGTGAAGATTTGGCCGGCGCTGTCCGTTGGGCTTGGGGCTCTATAGGGCCTGGCTGATTTTCAATGGCGGGGAAGAACTCTTCGACGATTGCCCCGCTGTCCTCCTCACTGTCTTCAAAGGCCCCATTGTTAAAGCCCTGCCGGGCCGCTTGATCCAAGGCGCTCTGGTCAAAGCCCGCGGCTTGCCGGGTTTTCTCCAGTTGCTTGGCTTCCAGTAAGGCGTCCTCTAGGCACAGGCCACTGCATACCGTGATGTCCACGTAGAAGATCGGCGTGCCAAGGCTTTGCCGGGTGGACTTGCCGCGCAAACGCAACTCCAGCGGCAGACAGGCCAGTCGATTGCCGGAGATGGCTTTCAGGTAGTGCAAGCGTGCTGCCAGGGTGCGGATGCTGTTGTAGCCCGTGGTGCGAAAGACAAAACTGCCCAGCGGGTCGTCATCGCCAATTACCACATTCAGCCGGCCGTAAGGCTTGCAGGCATTGCCTTGAGCTAGTGAACAGCCATCCGGTGAAGGGCAGGGCAAAGACTGGATGCCGTCCTTGGTCAAGCGCTTGCAGGTCTCACCGTTGCCGACGCAAAGTGGCCGGCCGGTGTTACGGTCGAACAGACTGTAGTCAGCCCGGAAGTTGAGGTCTGGCTCGTTGAACAACAAACGGATCGGAACGCTACGTAGCTTGCCGTCCTGGCCGTTTCGCAGCTCCTCATTGAGTGGATGCAGCAGCCAGCCATCGCGGCTCTGAACCTGCGAAGTGATGGTGAACTGATCGTCCTTTTCCGGCAGACGCTTGCCGTTCTTTTCGACGACCTTGCCGATGGAAATTCGGCCCAAAATCGGCGGAGTGATGGCTAAACCTTTGAGCATGGGAGTTCTCCTGTATCTGAAATAAAAACACCACCGAGACCGCGCAAACGGCCAGGGTGGCGTTGGAGAGAAGGGCATGGGAATAAGGGAAGAGCGAACGAGCGTTCAGGCCAGCAGAAAACGCCGACTGCCGGTTTTGGTGGTCGAGTAGCGCACTTGCAGATAGGGCTTTTCTTTCAGCATACGGGAGATATCCAGGGCCACGCTGTCTTTGGCTTTCTTCCACGTGATGCAGCCGGTTGCGAAGGTCGCCCGACTGGCATCGCCCATGGCCTGTTGCAACGTTTGCTTGAGCTGAGCCTCCTGCTTCTCCTGCAGAGCAATCGACTCGCGCACGCTCTGCAGTCCGGTAAAGGTCGTACAGAGCAGCGTGTCCTGGCTGAAGTCCAGGCTTTGCCCACTGTCCTGTGGATACAGACACCGCAACGCCAGTTCCGCGGAGGCAGAACCGTCTGCCGGCGGCGGGGTATCACTGATGACGTAATCCCAGAACAGCCGCTCCATGTCGATCAGCCGGGCAATCAGTAACTCGTCGCGTTCGATGCGATGAATTTCCAGGTGCTGACCACCGAGCAGTACCGCCACATCAGCGGCCTGCTTGCCGGTGACGGCAAGCTGGTGCATGACTTGCAACTGCACATACTCGGGCACACCCTCCTTCCAGAGGCGTGCGCCGTTTATGCCGGCGGTTTTGCATTCGAGAATCTGCACTTCTGACGTGCCGATCACCTCACGGTCAATATTGGCCAGCATCCAGGCCAGTTTGGAATCAGGATGTTGCAGCACCGCATTGATCCGCCGCACCCGGTGACCACTGCGCTTGGTGTAATGCGCCGCCACGATAGGCTCCAAAATGTTGCCCCAGTAAGCCGGGCTTTCCTCATCTTGCGGATCGAGCTTGGGCAGTGATGTGTCACGCCCGGTTTTCTCCATCCACAGTTCCAGCTGGGATTTATACGGGTTCAGGCCCACGGCAGCGGCGGCATCCGAACTGCCGATACCTTGCTTACGCACGGCCAGCCAGTCCTCACGGGGCAGTTGTTTGGTGCCCACCAGGCGCAAGGCTGGACGGGGTTTGGTGCTGGGGTTTTGCAGCGTTTGCGTTTCCATAATGTTTTCCTGTGCGGCATAAAAAAACGCCCGGCCAGCAGAAGCTGACCAGGCGCTTTAATAGTTGAGTAGGTGAATGGAGCTAGGCGGCGAGTTGCAGTGCTGCCTGCAGGGCGCGTTGTTTGATGACAGCACCTTGGCCAAACCAGGCCGAGTCCATGCGGTATTCAGTACTGCGGGCCCGCCGCTCGTGATCAACGTACTCGGTCACCGCATTGAGCAAGCCCCAGGCAGTTCCTTGGGCCGACTCTAGCGTGGCGCCGCGACCATCGCCTTCGTACAGGCTTTGAACCTTACGCAGTGCGCGCTCGTTCGGCAGGACTTCGGGCAGTTTGCTATTGGGGGTTACGTCACATAGCACGTTCATGAAAAAGCCCATCGCTTCATGCCACTGCACCTTGCGCTCAGCCAGTGCTCGCATACGGAGCATGAATTCGTCCCATTGCGAGACGGCGATGCCCAACTGCTTTTTCACTGCCAGCGGATCGAAGCGGGTGTTATGTGGCACCTTGATCGCGCGGGTGGTGCCATCCAGGGCTATGGTCAACGTGTTGTTGCAGACCACGCGCACCGTGGTGGGGGTGGCGGTGGTGGCCAAGGTGCCGTCACAGGATGTGGCCAGCAGCAGGTAGCCGTTCACTTGGTCGTTGCCCCTCAACGCCGTGCCTTGCCCAGTACGGGCCAGCGCCCAGAACTTGCGACCCCCTTTGAGTACTCCAGCGGTTTCCAGCTCGTAGCCTGAGACGTCGGTGAGATCGCGATAGAACTCCAAGACATCACGGGGCTGCACTACCTGGTAGCGCTGAGAAACCACCGACAGTGGGGCATTGGTGTCGGAGCGGTACAGCACCTTCTGTTCAGAGAAGGTGTGAATTGAGCCCAAAGCACCGATGCTGTCGGACTTGAAATGCACCGGGCTGTCCTGGATTTTCCAGTCCATGCCTGCTTCGCGCTGCCAGATTTCAAGCGGTTGTTTCTGGGAAAGGCGACTGCCTAGACCATGCCAGGGAGTGGTTCCGGAATAAGCCATTTGTTCAACGAGATGAGCCATGAGAGTAACTCCTTGCAAATAAAGGATGGAGTAGTGTCCTTGTCAGCGACAAGCGACGCCTGTTCACAACGACTTAACGGTTGACGCTGAAGCTGTAACCGCACTCCAGACACTGGTAGTTGTTTAGCACCTTGTCGTCCATTTTTGCGCCTAGCGTGGACCCGGCTATCCCACCAGCCACTCCGCCAAACAGTCCGCCGAGCAGAGCCCCTGCAATACTGCCAATGGCTATCCCGACTGGCCCGCCGATTACACCCAGCACTGCACCAGCTTCCGCTCCCGAAAAAGCGCCTGCGGCCCCACTGGCCGCTCCGCCTGCCGCACCAATTAATCCACCCGATTGCTTACCGATATTTTTCGTAACGACGCGTCCAGAGTTGCAGCTGGGGCATGGGCTATACATATAAGAATTCCTCTCTGTTGCTGAATCCACGTATCACGCAGAAATGCTTAATGACGCGCTCACAGTCGAGCGTTCATTTCAGTGATATACGTCTGAGATTTTTTTATTTCAAATTGAACAAGGAGTCTGGTATGTACTTAGCAGGATTGGCGTCTAGATTGAGTGTCGCTTTGCTTTCGGACTGCCTTTGGAAGATGAGGACTCTACGACTGAGTCCCCGATGGGCTGAAATACGCCCTCACTATTCAGTCAGCTGCCCAGTGAGTAATGTGCTTCAGTCGTTACCCTCTGCTACAGCCAAAAGCATGATTGCCATCTCCGAATGCTTTTGTTGCTACTTTGCATAGGTAGCTTGCCCTTTCAAAGAATTTGGCAAACTTAGTTTCATTGACTCGATCTAACCAGTATTCGGCGTTCGGGGGTATATGCACCAAGCCATAAACTTCCTTTAAAGATAATCCCAAAGCACTAGCCCACGCTCCGTGTATTCGGCTGTACATGTTGTCGGAATCTAAATTGAAGCTCCCAAGGGTGCAGTAGGCATCTTTGTTGAGTAACAACACAAAGTGATGATGTGGCTTGCCGTTCGGGCCAATCTCTCTAGCCCAGACGTAGCGAACGCTGGTGCTATGGGCCGATCCATTGATTTTCCTAGATCTGGCACGGGCATGGTTTATTTTTGCTTTCAACGAGTCGATGAAGCGCTGAATTACTTGATTAGTAAAGGCGTCCTCGGGGAGATGTATCCCGTTTGGTAACCTCAAGTCAAATCGGACTGCAAAGACCCTAGAGTGCTCTTCCAGAGCACGCTGGGTTGTAGCATGGAGTATCTCCAGGTACTCACGAATCAGAGGGCCTTTTTTTACCATGACGGGCAGGCCCTGATAATTGGTTTCATTATGTAAACTGAGGTTGGTGTTGATTTGAAGGCGTTTTGTTTTGGCGGGATTGTTCATTTTGCGATTCCAGGTATGAGTGGTTTCATAACCGCTGTGTTACGTGGCTTGTTTAATGTGATACACAGTGATAGTCTTAGTGGAGCGTTTGTTGATGTGGGTCATTGTTTGGTTTAAAAATGGTTCATGTCATTCGTATATATTACTATTACCGAGATGATCCGAGAGTTAATTCGTTGGTGCGCAGGCATGGCTGAATGGTGGGTAAGATTTTTATAAGTCACCAGGATTATCGTGCGTTCCAAGGTTTTGCCGATGAAACTAGTGTTTCTGTTGAGCGTTTTCTTAAGTTGGAAAGTAGTGTGTTGGAGGATATAGGACTTATTTTGAACGTGCATTAGCTCTGGAGAAAAACTATCAAGGCTGGATAGTTTTTAACTCTAGCATCATTGCCGACAATTTTACTGGTGCAAGCTCGTACTAATTCGCTACAATTCAGTGTGCTAGCGACTCCCGTTCGTCGCGCTCCCTAATTCTCGCTATGATCCACTCCAGTACCTCGCTTTCTACCCAACCTACAGCCCGACTGCCCAGCGTGACAGATTTTGGGAAAATCCCCCCTGAGATGTAACAGTAAATCGTAGAGCGGCTTAAGCCCGTAGTAATCATTACATCTTTTAGACGAAGAATTTTCATGGAAGCACCTCATATCTGTTCAAAGAATAGATGTGAGGCGTAAAGAAAAACCTTTAGACGCTACTCTTGGTGCCGTTGCATGACGCTAGTTTGCAGTGGGCATAGCGTTTGGGTACTGCTTTTTTACTTAGCAAGCCATATTCGAGTCTTCTTTCTGTTGCAATGTCGTCTTCATGCTTGAATTCTTCATAGCTAAATTCTCCGCTTTCGCTTCTTTTAATTACGTAGCAGTATCTGGTACTAAGATTTTCATGCGGTATCACCAACAGAGTTCGGGATCCGGTATATGTGTTTCCAAATCTTCCTTGGTTGGAGTTTGGAAGAATTAGAAAGTCCATGCGTTTATACGGCATGCGCTCAATCACCGGAAAGATTCTTATTATTCTGCACGCTAGCAGAAAGGCGACATGGTAAATAAACTCAGCCATGAGGTTTGTGCGTTCGTAGAGTGGCCCTTCCATTTCAAGCTCTACCGTTTTTGCCCCCGGTGGGGCGAAGTCTTTTTTGATTTGCGTAACTATCTCATTATCAAAGAATAATTCTTCAGTATCAGGCCGGGTTTTTGGAAGGCTATTCCAGTACCTAGAAAGTAAGGCTGAGGCATACTCCTCAATCTTGACTTGCAGTAGGGGTAAAATTTTTAAGCTTTTTACACGTGGGTAGAATAAAGCTGCTAACCGCTCATATTTTTTATTACGAGGCAGAAAATCAAGCATCCATACACCTAGATCAAATGCATCGCCTTTACAAAGATCGGCCGCATGTATGATCCAACATGCCTCGTTCAGGCTATTCAGATTCAGATCATTCTCACCCGTGCGAATCAGAATAAGTGCAGACTGATTACCTTGGTTCAAAAGTGCGGAGTGTAAATTTAGAAAATAGATTGACTTGGTAGGCCCGAAAAGCTGCGAGTCCGTCGCTCCAGGCACAGACGAGCGAATAACTCCTAAAGAATGTAATTTGTGAAGTTGAGTTTTCACTCGATCCCGGTTGAGGCCTGTACGCTTAGATAAGTCAGATAATCCCAAGTTTCGAATCACCCCAAACTTATTTGCGTAATTGAGCAGCAGAGCAGTTAAGAGCCGATTGGTGATGCTGAGTTTGACATTATTTCGCCCGCCTGCGCCGTTCAGCACGTAGTCAATTTTTGCGTCATGTATAGATGCGGCGTTTTTGCATCTCTCTTGGAGCAAGTTAACCGTTAGGAGCGAGCACGTGTATTCACTTTTTGGACGGCCTTTCCCTTCTCTGATTTTAGTGTGGACGAACAGCCCAAACTCCACCAGTTCTCTTAACGATCGCGACACCACACGATCTGTGACGTCCGTCGCTTGCGAAAGCTCCTTAACCCCTAGCCTTACCGAAGATCTCAACCCGTATAGCTGCACGAACCTGACAAGAAAAAATTTTGCCTCGGGACTGATCGAACGTAATTCCATGGGGACCATGATGCGATGCATAGCGAGCAACTCTGTAAAAAATCATAAAGGGTCGAATTATTATATCGCAGAAAACCCCCCTGTAAAAAATTCCTCGATTAATGTATAGTTACTGCGTAACGCTACGCAGTAATGACTAGTGATTTGGCTGTCTTAGACAAAGTAATGCGAGTTATAGGAGGGTGGGATGAGCAAGTCAGAGGGGAAGCTCGCTTGGATTGTGAAGAATGATTCAAAGCAGTATGAGTGGGCTATGCGGTATCTTAACGCGAAGGCTGTTGATGTTTCGCGGATACACTCTTGCGCCGGTTTAGTGTTGTTTAGTTCGACTTGGCCCGACAGCAGCGAGACTCGCGAACTGGTTAGTATGATGAAGCTGGCATGGCGTCAGAAGAAGCTAAGAGACAGTCGCGACGGTAAAAAAGCTTACAGCTTCGTGCTGACAACATCGGCAAAGAAGCAGCTTGATGAGTTGGCCAAGGGGCAAGGATCAAGTGTAACCGATGCCTTGGAAACGTTGATTTCTGGAAAGTTTGCTTTGCAGCGGATAGCTGAAAAACAACTGAAGGAATGTAGGATTGCTGAAAAATCTAGGGCGAACTCGGATTTCTATCATATGGCAGCTACAACTTTAGGGACGCTACTGGGTGCGACTCTTGCGGAGCTAAGTAAATATAATATCCAGCTAAATGAAGTAAAAAAAACATGTGCTGAAATAATGGACCCGCCGCAACAAGAGATTGAGGAGCTTTTCAAGAAAAAGAAGGCGGAGCTTTATATGAATCTATCTTTTGTGGAAAGGTGGGATGTTATGAAATTTAAGCGGCTAATCAAACTACCTAAGAATAACTAGGCGCAATAGATGTTGACTGCATCTATTCCTGGCGGCAGAGGCTGGCTGATTTTTGATACTCTCAGCTTCTTCCTTGCCCGCGAAGTTCGACCAGTGGCACATCAGGGCGCACCGCTTGTCCAAAAAGTTAGATCGGGAGTCAAGATATCGCGCAAAGCGGTGCTGAGATACAGGGTGAAATAATGATCTGAAATCACGCAAGGACTGAATAAAATAAATCCTGAGGATCCTCGCTTCGGTGATTACTTATCGTCGTCGTCCTCTGATTGAACTTGGATGAACAAAATATCTGTTTCAACCGTTACACCCATTGGGCTCACGCACTCAGATGAGTTAATGGTAACGGCGCCACTCCCAAAGTGCTCTGTGTATTCAACGTTCCAGGTGAAGCTTTGGTTCATTAGGCTGGCGCTGAAGCTTGTCTTGAAGTCGACATCGTCCTCATCAAATTGTTGTTTAGACGCCTTCTCAGTGCCGTTTTGCAGCAGTAGTTCAGAATCAATCGTACATTTGGTGCCGGCAAGGAAAAGAATAGCTTCTCCGGTAGGCATAATGTAATAGGCCACGAGTTACACTCCTGTAGGTGCGGGCAACCATGCCCTCATTTTTGATTGTGCTGATCGAGCATACAGTTTAGGCCGGCCAAAATCACCCTCCTCAATAGTCTAGAGATACTACCTGGCGTCAGATTTTACAAGCGTTACATTCGTTTATGAGGTTTTCGACACTCTCGTTTGGGTCTGTAGACCAAGCTTTGGCAGTGACCGAGACTTTGTGCGCGAGTTGGCTAGGCATGCAACGAATCCATCAAGTACCGTAGACTGAGCGAGTAATGTAAGTGTCCCAACAGTGGGGGCATTGAATGGTCATGTAAAGGGCTCCTGTCGAGAGCTTCGGGATGAAGTCATTGTGCGAGCATAGAGCCCCATCAAGTAGGCCGCATATGCGACCTGCCTGAGTGGTGAACTGCTGAGTCAGGAGATGTGATGCTGAGGGTGGACGCAGGGTCGTGAATTACGACTAAGATTTTGCTGAGTCGAATGCACCTGATAGGCTGGAACCGCCGCAAACCTGGCGATTGCCTTCGAACATTACAACGAGGAGCATCCGCACAGTGCGTTGAAATACCGCCCACCGAGAGAGTTTCGGCGCTTGGTGGCGTTATCAATTTAACGGGGTGTTGGTGTCTGATCTGATAGGGGCGAGTCCAGGCAAGTCGTTACAATTACCCGTTTAGCGCATCGATACTACTCTCAGACCTCTGGTTCCCTGAAGGGCTGAGACCGACAAACTGCCGGTAGCGGCTTGCTGGATGTGTTCACTCCACCAGATCATCATCGGGCGTCTTCTCTCAATGTAATCCGCACGATTGTAGGCGCTACGCACTTCGTCCTTGTCGACGTGTGCAAGTGCGACCTCGATCAGTTCGGCGTCCCATCCCTGTTCGTTCAAGATGGTACTGGCCATGGAGCGCATGCCGTGGCTCACCAATCGACCCTCAAAGCCCATACGTTTCAACGCCATGTTCGCTGTCTGGCTGTTGCAATGATCCCGTGGGTCTCTGTCGGCCGGGAACACGTATTCTCTGTGGCCACTGTAGGGTTTGATCGTCTCCAGCAGCGCAAGTGCGTGTTCGGTCAGCGGTATGACGTGCGCACGGCGCTTTTTCATACGCTCCGCTGGGATCGTCCAGGTTTTCTTGTCTAGGTCGATGTCAGCCCAAGAGGTCGTCGCGGCCTCAGCGGGCCGGGTTATGGTGTGGAGCTGCCATTCGATCAAGCAGCGCGTTGTTCTTTTAATACTTGCATTGGCGATGGCGATCATCAGTTCTGGCAGCTCTTCAGGACGAAGGGCTGCCATATTCTGCTTTTTCGGTTTCTTGAAAACAGCCCGGATGCCGCTGAGCGGATTGGCGAAGATCATTCCCGAGTTCACGCCGTAGGTCATGATCTCGTTGAGTCGTTGTGTCAGTCGCTTCACTGTCTCCAGACTGCCCTTTGTTTCCAAAGGGCGCAGCAGCTCAATGACCCTTGGGGCACTGATCTGCGAGATAGGTGTTGTTCCCAGAGATGGAAAAACATGCAGCGTGAGCGAGCGCCAGATGTCCTCGGCATAAGCCGTGGTCACAGAATCCTTTTTCAGTTCAAACCAGGCAGACGCCACGTTCTCGAACGTATGCTCGGTTGCCTGCCTTTTTGTCTGCTCCAACTCGCTCCGTTGTTCTTTCGGGTCGATGCCTTGGGCGAGAAGCTCTCTGGCTTCGACCGTTTTTTTCCTGGCTTGCGCAAGTGAGAGTTCTGGGTAGGTGCCGAGTCCCATGTTGATGCGGTTTTTAGTGATCGGCTGCCGGTAGTTGAAGTTCCAGAGCGTAGAGCCATTAACCCTCACGCGCAGCTGTAAGCCGTCTCCATCGCTGAGGACATAGTCTTTGTCTTTCGGTTTTACCGCTTTGAGCTGGCGGTCAGAGAGGCGGGTGGCTTGGGCGCACATGAGGTGTTCCATGACATCAATTGGTATTCCAAAAATTACCACTGAAGTGCTTGGAATACCATCTGGAATACCCGATAGCGTGGATTGTGTCGGACGTCCATAGACGCTAATGGACCCTAATCCCTTGTATTTACTGGGTTTCAGGCACAAAAAAAGACGTCCGTGGACGTCTTTAGATGTAAAGTTGGTGGAGCCGGGGGGATTTGAACCCCCGTCCGCCAGTACTCCGCTGTCGGTCCTACATGCTTAGCCGTGTCTATTGAGTTAACCCTCAGCCGCCCGACGGGCAGGGTGCATTGGGCGAGTTGTGTAAGTTTTAGCCGCTTCGTCCACAACGTACTGCACGGCGATTCTGTTCTATATGACAATCACGTTGGGTTTACAGACATCCCCTAGTGATTGCTGGAGCCGAAGCTACCAGAAGTGCGGGCTAGGCTGCTTACGCAGCTAGTTGAGCACCGTAGTTTTCGTCATTGGCAACTATAAGTAGTTGCAACAGTGGATTTACGACTTCTGTTACCAAGTCGGCATGCACCTAAAGTTTCGCAACCGGCGTCGAATCCTAAACGGCCCCAGTTGACTGCTTTCGCAGTCAGGTCGCGGAGTGTACTCCAGTGAAGGAGGCTCGTCGACCTTTTGACGCGGTTGGAGCTACGGCCAGCCGCTGGGCTGGCCGTTTCAGGCGTGTTACTTGGCGCCTTCGCTGCCCGAACCGATGTTTTTCAGCGCGGTGATTTGCTTGGTGGTGAGCTCGATACAGGTCTTCTCGTCACCTTTGGCTTTTGCGGCGGCGGCTTCGTTATAGGACTTCTCGAGATCCCTTTTTGCGTCAGCGCTCATGTTGGTGTTCGAAGAAGCCTGGGCATCCTTGATGGTCTGCAGATTCGCACCACACAGATCATCGGCGGCGAATACCGGGGAACCCAACAGTGCAGCGGTGAGGAACAATCCAGTCAGTGCTGTGCGCTTCATGTGTATCTCCTTGAGCCTGTGGACTCGGTATGGCCGGTCTATGAGGCCGATGTCCGAGGTCTGTCGATAACCCCCATTCATTTGCGGGGCTTAAACAAACTGACTGTGCTGAAACGCAGGGGTTCTATTTATTTTCGCGATCATGTGAAAAAGCCACATTACGCTCAAAAAGCACCAAAAAGGGGCGATTGCCGCCCCAGTGTCGTGATCAGACAATTTTTGGTTGGGTGACGCGATCCACCAGATACACCAGTCCGTGATAATCGATGCCGCCGTGTTGCGACAGGCCGATTTCGCAGGTGCGACTGGTTGAGATGCCTTCGTTGCAGAACTGTACCGCGTCCTTGAGGCTGCGCAGCGAGTGGGCGTTCAACTCAGGTGTGGTGAAGCCCTTGTCCCCGGCGAAACCACAGCAGTGGATGCCTTCTGGAATCACCACGTTGACGCTGCACAATCGCGCCAGCTCGATCAGCGCCTGACTTTCGCCCAGGTGCTGGGTGCTGCAGGTCACGTGCACGGCGATGGCTTCCTGCTGGGGCGTGAAGGTCAGCTTGTCGAGCAAGTGCGTGCGAATGAAACGCACTGGATCGTACAGATCCAGACGCGTGTCCTTCAGATCCTGCACCAGGCGCAGCGTGCATGGGCTGGTGTCGCAATAGATCGGATCAAGTCCGCCACGGCTGGCTTTGCTCAGCGCGGCCAGCAGTTCCAGGCGTTTGTCGTCGGCTTGTTGTTTATAACCCTTGGACTCGAAAGGTTGGCCGCAGCACAGGCTTTCCTGATCGTCCGGAAACACAACCTGGTAACCGGCTTTTTCCAGCAGGCTGCGGGTCTTGTCGAGCAACGACGTCTGCTCGCGGTCTCCGGCTGCCGGGCCCATGACCCGGGAAACGCAGGCCGCCAGATACACCACGCGCGGGCGCTGATCCTCGACGGGCGGCGTGAAGCGAATCGCATGTTCCGCCTGAGGCATGGCCGGTGACCACTGCGGCACGCGCCCACCGGAAGCCTTGCTCAGCGCGCCGGACAGTTTCGCCAGCCTCGGCGCGCCGAGCAGCATCCGTGCGCCATTGGCGGCGTGCAGGGTAAAGCGCGCACCTTGCAGCGCCGTCTTGAAGTTGTGCGCCAGCCAACCTGCGGTCTTGCCGTGTTTAGCTTCTTGAGCGCGCAGCTTCTTGACCAGCTCGCCGGTGTTGATGCCAACGGGGCAGCGTTGCGCGCACAGGCCAGTCGCGGCGCAGGTTTCAATGCCTTGGTAGTGGTAGTCACGCTCAAGTTCGGTGGTGTCGATACCTGCGCGTTTCTTCGCCTGAATGTCGCGCCAGATGACGATACGCTGGCGCGGGCTGAGGGTCAGGCCTTTCGACGGGCAGACCGGCTCACAGAAACCGCATTCGATGCACTTGTCGACAATCTCGTCCGCAGCGGGCAACGGCTTGAGGTGCTTCAAGTGGATCTGCGGATCTTCGCTGAGGACCACGTCGGGATTGAGAATGCCGTTGGGGTCGAGCAGGCGTTTGAGCTGCCACATCAGTTGATAAGCGTCATGACCCCATTCCAGTTCGACGAAAGGCGCCATGTTGCGCCCGGTGCCGTGCTCGGCCTTGAGTGAGCCGCCGAACTCGACAGCGACCAGCTGCGCCACGTCGTCCATGAATGCCTGGTAACGGGCGATTTCCTCGGGATTATTGAAACCCTGAGTGAAGACGAAGTGCAGATTGCCTTCCAGCGCGTGGCCGAACAGGATCGCTTCGTCGTAATGATGCTTGTCGAACAGCGCGATAAGACGCCGCACGCCGATGGCCAGCTGTTCGACCGGGAAGGTCACGTCTTCGATGATCACTGTCGTGCCGGTCTGGCGTACGGCGCCGACAGCGGGAAAGGTGTCTTTGCGGATTGCCCACAAGCGGGCGTTTTCCAGCGGGTCTTCGGTGAAATCGACTTGCTTCTCGACGGGGAACGCGGCCAGGGACGCCATGATCTGCGCCAGTTGTTCGTGCAGCAAATCCCGGCTGGCGGCGCGGGCTTCGATGAGCAGCGCGCAGGCGTTTTCCGAGAGTTCGCGAACAAAGCCCGGCATGCCGGGTTTGTCCTGCACCGAGCGCATGCTGCGGCGATCCAGCAGCTCGACAGCCGCGACTGGCTGGGTTTTCAGGACGGTGACGGCGTTGCAGCAGGTTTCAACATCCGGAAACACAATCAGCGCCGAAGCTTTATGCGGATGATCGA